>Ga0335069_10001634_pt1 | contig 35910 bp, 35 predicted proteins | sample Lox_Sample_11_FD_206714 | JGI IMG/M metagenome (GOLD analysis project Ga0335069, IMG submission 206714) | Soil microbial communities from Loxahatchee National Wildlife Refuge, Florida, United States - Lox_Sample_1.1 | ecosystem: Environmental > Terrestrial > Soil > Wetlands | place: USA... | reverse complement strand
AAGCCGTATTCGTGGCCGCGCCGCTTGTCAATGCGACTCGACTTAAGCCCGAGTTAACGTCCCGGGGATTCACTCGCGTGATAAAATCCCTGTAATGTCTGGGGTTGGCCGGAAGCAAATGGAGTAGCGAATTGCCGAAGAGGACGATCAATGCGCGACAGGTCGTGAACGGGATTCTCTCGTTCGTGATGCTTGCGGGCGTGATCGCGCTTTTCTTCGAATTTCGCTCACGGGTCGGCGCGATTCACGCGCCGCGATTCGTCGTTTCCACCCGCCATCTGCCCTATTACGCGCTGTGCTCGTTCCTGCGGATGCTGGCCGCGTACATCATCGCGCTCGGATTTTCGATCGTCTACGGCCTCGCCGCGGCGCGCGGACGCCTCTGGGAACGCATCCTCATCCCGCTTATCGATATCGCGCAATCCGTGCCGGTGGTGGGATTTTTCCCCGCCGCGGTTTATTTTTTCGTCGCACTGGCGCACGGCAGCCGCTTCGGCGTCGAGATGGCGGCCGTGTTCCTGATCTTCACCAGTCAGGCGTGGAACATGACGCTTGGAGTCTATGAGGCGCGCAAAACCATCCCGGCTGACTCGATGGAAGTGCTCGACGCGTTTGGCGTCTCGGGATTTCTGCGTCTGCGGCGCTTGCTGCTGCCCGCGTGCGTTCCGAAGTTGGTTTACAACTCGATACTGTCGTGGGTCGCCGGATGGTACTTCCTCATCGCGTGCGAAATCATCACGGTCGGACCCGCCAGCTATAGATTGCCCGGGCTGGGAAGCTTCCTGATGGAAGCGGCGGATAAGGGTCAGGTGACGGAAATAATCGCAGGACTGCTCACGCTGCTCGCGATAATCGTCGCGATGGATGTCATCGTATGGCAGCCGCTGTCCTCGTGGGCGGAGAAGTTTCGCTACGAATTCGCGGCGACTCCGCAGCCTGCGGCGGCATCGTTCGGGATGCTTGGGGTTTTTGCAGACATCGGTCCCGCAATAACTCGCGCACTTCAGACGACTTTTCGACCCGTCGGACGAAAAATCTCGCGCGCGCTTGCACAAATTCCTTCTCCGGCCGCGATGAGTCGGACGTCCGTGACGCGGATTGCGCCACTGCTTCGTTTTGTCCTTGTCAGCGCGGTTTCATTGCTCGGCGTGTGGGCAATAACCAGCGGAGTGTTCGCTCTCTTCCGTGCATTGGATCAGCCATGGCCATCGGAGGTCAAGATGATCCCGGTCGCAACCGTAGCCTCGTTGGCGAGGATAACCATCGCTTACGCGATATCGCTTGGGTGGACGTTGCCGGTTGCACTGATGGCGAGTGAAAGTCGCGGCTTCATGCGCGCGGTAGCACCGGTGGCAGAGATTGTCGGATCGATGCCGGCGACCGCGCTGTTTCCTTTAATCGTGCTGTTCGTCGTGAAAGTAACCGGCGGCATGAATCTCGCCTCGATACTGCTTATCCTGACCGGCATGCAATGGTATCTGCTGTTCAATCTGCTGGCCGGCGTGAATCAAATACCGGAAGATTTACGAGAGGCTACGCGATCGTTCGGTTTGTCGCGGATTGCGGGATGGCGCAAACTCACGATTCCGGCCCTGATGCCGTCGCTGGTGACGGGCAGCATCACGGCATGGGGCGGCGGCTGGAACGCGTTGATTTTGTCCGAATATTTCATTTATCAGAGCAAAACGTATCGAGTCGTCGGGCTCGGATCGCTTCTCGATGATGCTACGTATCGAACGGGCAACGGCGTGATGATCCTCCTGAGTCTGCTCTCGATGGTGGCGGTTGTACTAATCTTGAATCGCCTTGTATGGCGGCGCTTGTACGGCTTTTCGGTCGAGCGCTACCGGCTGGACTACTAATCTGATGCAGTGAAAACGATGGATGCGGAACCGGACCCTCTGCTATGGCGCTGCTTGAACTCAAGCACATCACCAAGCGCTTCGCGCATTCCAAGGGCGAGCTCACGGTTATCGACGACCTTTCCTTCTCGATCGACGAAGGCGAATTCGTCGCAATCGTCGGGCCGTCTGGATGCGGCAAGTCGACGCTGCTGCGCATCATCAACGGAATTATGCCGGCCAGCGCCGGCCAGGTTCTCTACCGAGGCAAACAGGTCGACGGAATCAATCTGGAGTGCGCACTGGTCTTTCAGTCTTTCGCGTTGATGCCGTGGCTCACGGTAAAGGCTAATGTTGAAATGGGCCTCGAAGCGCGCGGCATTGCGCCCGACGAACGCGAAAAAATCGCCAGCGTTTATATCGACAAGGTCGGTCTCGACGGCTTCGAAGAGGCATATCCGCGCGAACTGTCCGGCGGGATGAAGCAGCGCGTCGGCTTCGCGCGCGCGCTCGCCGTCGAACCCAGGCTCCTGCTTATGGACGAGCCGTTTTCGGCGCTTGACGCTCTGACGGCGATTTCGCTGCGCGAAGAACTGCTCGACATCTGGCAATCGCCGGGAATGTCCGTGCATACGATCGTGATGGTCACGCACATCATCGAGGAAGCGGTCGAGATGGCGGATCGAATCCTGGTTCTCGCCTCTCATCCCGGGCGCCTGACCGCCGACCTGAAGGTGGAGCTGCCGCGTCCGCGCGATCGCAGAAAAGAGGACTTCAACGCGCTGACCGACAAGGTGTTCTCGCTCATCGAGGAGCGCGGCTGATGGCTGAGCCGATCAATCCAATACCGGATTGCCATATCACCTGGGTCGTTGGGCTGCTCGAAACGCTCGAAGATCGCGGCGGCAGCGAAGACGGATACAAGATCGCTCGCGAGCTGCAGTTCAATTTCTCCGACCTGCTCAAGGTGATGAAGGCCGCCGAGATCCTCGGCTTCGTATCGACGCCTGCCGGAGATGTCGTTCTTGAACCGCCCGGAAGAAGGTTCCTCGAAAGCGACATGAACGGGCGCAAGCTGATGATCCATGATGCTCTCAAGAAGCACAGCCTGTTCAGCTACCTGATTCGCCTGCTTCGCGGGCAGGAGGACCGTTCGCTTTCGAAAGAGGTCGTGCTCGAGCATCTCGCGATGCTGCTGCCCAACGAAGCCCCGGAGAAGCTCTTCCGAACGATCGTGAATTGGGGTCGCTTTGCCGAACTTTTCGGCTATAACAAGGACGAAGACCGCTTCTATCTCGATCACGAATAACTGAAGTTCTTGACGGAGGATCACGATGCCAACCGACAGCGAGAAACTCGTCACCGATTTCTGCAACGCATGGCCGCGGCTCAATATCGAAGAGCTGATGGGTTACTTCACCGACGACGCCGTGTATCACAACATCCCAATGGATGCAGCGCGCGGAAAAGATGCTGTTCGCGCGACCATCAACACGTTCCTGCCGCTGTGCAAGTCGATTCAGTTCAAGGTGCTGCGCAGCGCTTCGACCGGCAACGTCGTATTCAACGAGCGTCTCGATGTGCTCGATATGGGCGCCAAGAAGGTGGAGTTGCCCGTGACCGGCGTTTTCGAGACCCGCGGCAACAAGATTTGCGCGTGGCGCGACTATTTCGATATGGCGACCTACACAAAGCAGCTCGCTTGACCGGTTTCGCGGGGCATCGCCGGATGCCCCGCGCATTTGCTTCAATGCGGATTGAGGCGCGTCGGGACGTTGCGAACGAGAAAAGTTCTAGATCAGCAGCTCGCTGCCAAGCACTTCCAGATCCGCGCCCGCCGTTTGCTTCCGAGGGAATATTACCAAGTTGATTGCGCCAACTCTCCGGGCGGAAGGGACAAGCAACCCATCATGTTCGAGCCACTCAACCGCTCCGCCAATCCTGCGGCACGTCTCGTGGTCCGCGTCTGACAGGTCCTTCTCTCTGACGCCCACCTCCCGCAGCACTGCGGGCTGTGAGAGATCCAGCACCTTATTCAAACGCACATATAGTTTGTAAACGGTTCGTTTGGCCGTCGGCCGTAGGGACTGCACCGCGACCGCAAAATCGCCCTCGGCGATTGCGGTTTCGCGCTCCAGGCTGCAGTAAATTGCCGGAACACCGGGCGGATTCCATCGGGCTCCCAGGCTGTTTTGCCGGGTTGGCGGATTGTCCGCAAACATATGCCGCCAGATTTCTCCTTCGAAAGGTTTGCTCTCGATAGCCTCAAGAAACTTCAGGAGATCGGAAGCAGGGTGATAGGCCACCGCGTCCCCCCAACCGATAAGGTCACACGTACGCACCGTCCTTGAGTTGCGCGATCAAGGCTCGAACGTCTTCCAGCTTGCCAGCGCGAATCCGATCGGCCGGGGTGTCGCCATTCAGAAGCTTGTGAGGCTTGAATAGCCAAAGCCGGGCCTCCTCGGCGGAGTAAAACTCGGAGAGCTCTTCAGCAAGCCATGTAAGCGCCAAAAGCTGCTTAAGTCTCTCTGGTTGAGGTTCGGCTTTGCCCGACTTCCATCTTGAAACCGTTTGAGGGGTCGTATCCAAGAGCTGCGCGACCTCTCGGAACCTTACACCAGCGCGGTTTTGAAGCTCATCCAATTGTTTGGCGAGTGCCTGTGCCATTTCTGAATATCACCTCCTCCCGGCATTCATGCCGAATTTCGGAATCGACTGCGTCTTCCATTGGGCGTTCGAGACCAGCTTTTCAGCGGATTTTCACGCACCACCGCGCCAAGAGTTCCGCGCCAAGATTCTAGCCTTCTCCTGTCTTTCTCAAGCGAAGGAAAAACTTGGCTCGCCTGCAGCGCCAAGTCGGTCGCGGGTCTAAGAAATTCTTCCATGTAGATTTGCCGCCGCAGAGGTACGGGGACTGAACTGACGCGTGCGATTTCTCGAGCTCGCGTCGCGACAAAATGCTTTCGCGGGTCTCCAAGCATGTCCTGCAATCCTCGCGCACAGCAATCTTTGCGACACACAAAGTAGGTTTTCATGCGGCGAATTTCAAAGAACTCGCGCGCCGAGTCGCGCTCCAAAAATGCGCCGAGCTCGATACCGCCCACCGCGCCAAACGCTAGAAGTGCTATTCCTATCGTTCCGGTCTTTTCAGCAACAAGCGGCAGGCCCAGCTCATGAAATTCTTGACATGCTTCGAGGTAACCCCTGAGCGCAGTCGGCCCGCTTGCGGTTGTACCAAACGGGTGGACGCGCAACCAAAGTGCATCGATCGGCAGGCTCTTTAGCGCGGCGATTAAGCTCTTCCGTTGCAAGGGTTCCCTTAGGGCCGCCGCTGGCAGAGCCAAGGAATAGTAGATGGGTGTTTCGCTTTTCCCGATCCCGTCCAAGTTATGGCGCAATACCTGGACTATCGAGCAGTCTGCTGAAACCCAAGGGTCATCACACTTCGAGATATAATGCGTTGGCGCGAGAATAGCGCTGAAGTCGTTTGCCAAAGCAAACTCTGCAATCTTCTGCGCCGTTTCGCGCCCGGCCAAGCCTCTCAATTCTGTTGGTTGTTTCCGCCCGGCGAAAGCCCATTCTAGAACACCCAACTCTGAAGAAGGCGCAAGTCCCGCCAGCTCCATCATCTTCGTATCGAGAACCGTCTCTACGTTCCTTCGACGCGCTTCGGTTCGTAGCTCTTGTTGCACTTTCACTCGCGCAGGTGAAAGAACGATACCCCTGACGGCGGCTGAACCCTCGACCAGCGCTTGAGCCGTGAGCACCTGATCCGTCAGGCCGAAGGTGATCGTCTGACGGCGGCTGAACCCTCGATCAGCGCTTGAGCCAGCATGACATGATCGTTTCGACCCGCCGTTAAATAGAGAGCAAGTGGCGGATCGACTGGTCTAAGCAGCCTTGGAAATTTTGGTTCATCATCCATTGTCGTTAACCTTTATGTGCTCGTTTCTATTAACGTTTCTCTCACGAATTCGTTAACGTGTCAAGGTCTTAAATTAGCCCTACTCGCGGTATAAGTTCACCGGAAGGCCAAAATGAGTTTGCCTGTAACACACGCCATTATCGGCACCGCCGGTCATATCGATCATGGCAAGACCGCGCTCATCAAAGCTCTCACCGGCCAGGACACCGACCGGCTGAAGGAGGAGAAAGAGCGCGGCATCTCTATCGACCTCGGCTTCGCGTATTTCACGCTCCCCGACGGCACTCGGACCGGAATCGTCGACGTTCCCGGCCATGAGCGCTTTATCCGCAACATGCTCGCCGGCGCGCACGGAATTGATCTCGTGCTGTTTGCGATCGCCGCCGACGACGGTGTGATGCCACAGAGCGAAGAGCATCTCGACATCCTGCATCTGCTCGGCGTCCGCTCCGGAATTTTCGTCATCACCAAGGCGGACCTCGTCGATGCAGCGCGCCTCAAGGAGGTCCGGGACGAAATCGAGCTTCTGGCCGACGGCACAGCACTGCAATCCGCCCCGGTCATTGCGGTGTCTGCTATCACCGGCGCAGGGATGGACGAGCTGCGCGCCGAGATCGTCCGGCAACTCGACGGATTTGAATCGCGCCGCCCGACCGGGATCTTCCGGCTGCCGATCGATCGTGCGTTTGCGATGAAAGGGCACGGCACGGTCGTTACCGGCACCGCGATCGGAGCGGAGGTCAACGTTGGACAGAAGCTTCGCGTGCTGCCCGATAATCACGAGGTCCGTGTTCGCTCGATCCAGGTGCATGGTGAGCCGGTCGAACGGGCGGGCCTATGCCAGCGCGTCGCGCTGAATCTGACCGGAACGGAAAAGTTCGACCTCAGGCGCGGTCAGGTCCTGGCTGACGATCAACTCGATCTCGTGACGCGACGAATCGATGCGATCCTCGAAATCAGGCCGGCAGCCAAGCGCGCGCTCAAAAGCAATCGTCGGATCAGGATGTTCATCGGCACGACGGAGACGCTCGGTCGCGCGATCGTGCTCGAGGATCAACCCGAGATTGCGCCAAAGACGCGCGGCCTCGCCCAATTCGTGCTGGACGATCCAATCGTCGCGCTTGCCGGCGACCGATTCGTCATCCGCGACGAGACCAACGTCCGCACTATCGGCGGTGGAATCGTCCTCAATCCGAAAGGCCGCGAATCGCGCAAGCCGCTCGCGACGTACCGGTCGAGTCTCAACGCGCTCGCGTCGGCGCAGGGACCCGAAGCGATAGAAGCGCTGCTCGACCTGCAGGACGCCCTTGCGCTGACCGCGAACGACATCGCGCACCTCTTGAATCGACCGACAGCCGAAATCGCGCGCGCGCTGAAAGATGCCCGCTTCGTCAAGCTGTCGATGGGCGACGAAGAGGGCTACACCACCACGCGCAAGTGGGAGGATATCAAGCGGTTCGCGCTGGCGGCTCTCGATCATCATCACAAGGGCAATCCGCTTTCGCCCGGCCTCGACATGGAATCGCTGCGCTCGCGGCTGCCGTATGAAATCGATCCGCGAGTCTTTCGCAATCTGATCGATCGCCTGTCGCGTGAAACCGAGATCGTTCGCGAAGAAAGCGTGCTGCGGCTGAAATCGCATCGCGTTAAACTCAGCACCAACGAGAATCAACTCGGCGCGCGCATCGAGAAGCATCTCGAGAAATCCGGTTTCGAACCGCCCGAGTTGAAGCAAATGGTCGAAGACCTGAAGCTTCCGTCGGACTTGGGCAAAATCCGTGAGCTGATGAACGCGATGGAACGCGACGGGAAGATCGTCAAAATCGCAACTGATTTGTACTTCGCGCGCCCGGCGCTGGATGTCGCGCGGGAAAAATTGACCGGCCATCTGGGCGCGCAACCCGAAATCACCGCCGCCGCCTATCGCGATCTGCTCGGCACCTCGCGCAAGTTCGCGATCGCCCTGCTCGATTATTTCGATCGCAGCGGAGTTACGATTCGCGTCGGCGACGCCCGCCGCCTTCGCTCGAAACCTTCCTGACCCGCGTCGCAACCTGACCGCAGCCCCTGCCCCTGGGATGGTTCCTCGAAGTTCAGCCGCCGTGGGACATTGCAAGGCTGGCCGCGTAGGCAAGACAGATCAGACCGGTGAATCCGTAAAACAGGAACCATCCTTCGGATTCGACGTTTCTTCTGAGCGCAAGAAAAATCAGGACGAGCCCCACCACCGCCACAATCCAGCTCTTTTGCTGGTTCGCAAGGCCGGCCCAGAAATCCTGCAGGTCTCGAAACCTCGATGCTATCGCGTCACTAAGTTGCGTCATCTTGCAACTGGCACGATTGTGTCACCGCTTAAGAACAGATCATAGGCGCAATGATCCCGCTTCGCCTTGGGGTATTATTTGATCGTTTATGGCTGACAAGCCCGACAATAACGCGGGACGCGACGAAATCGTCCGTTTGACCGCGCGCTGCAAAGCCGCTGGTTGAGCCGGCAAGCTCGGTCCGGCGGACCTGAGCGCGGTTCTATCGCGGCTCGATTTGGGCAGCGATTCCAATTTGCTCGTCGGAATAACCACGGGCGACGACGCAGGGGTGTATCGTGTGCGCGACGACCTCGCGATCGTCAGCACCGTCGATTTCTTCACGCCGGTCGTGGACGATCCGTTCACCTATGGGCAGATAGCCGCGGCCAACGCGCTTTCCGACGTCTATGCGATGGGCGGCAAGCCTCTCACGGCGCTCAACATCGTATGCTGGCCGCAGACGGGTCTTCCTCGCGAGATGCTCGAAGAAATCCTCCGCGGCGGCGCGGAAAAGGCGCGCGAGGCCGGCGCTCTCGTCGTCGGAGGACATAGCGTCGCGGACGAGGAAGTGAAGTTCGGGATGGCGGTGACGGGCCTGATCGATCCTCGCCGCGTTATCCGTAACGTCGGCGCGCGCCCAGGCGACGCCCTGATGCTCACCAAGCCGCTGGGCACGGGGATCCTGATGACGGCGTTCAAGCGCGATCGCCTCGCGCCCGAACATTACGAAACTGCGGTCCGAAATATGAGTCGCCTCAATGCGAGCGCCGCCGAGGTGATGCTCCGCTATGACGTTCACGCCGCGACCGACATCACCGGCTTCGGACTTGTCGGCCATACAAGCAAGATGGCCGAGGGCAGCGGCGTTACGCTCATCTTCGAGGAATCGGATCTGCCGATCCTGCCCGGAACGCTCGAACTTTGCCGCGAACGAATGATCCCCGGCGGCGGCAATCGCAATCGCGAGTTCTTCGGCCCGAGCGCGAAGATTTCCGACGAGGTCGCCGAGGAGATGGTCACGATCGCTTTCGATCCGCAGACCTCAGGTGGTCTTCTGATCGCCGTTGCCGAGGCCGATTCGATTCGAATGCTCGCCGATATGCATCGCGCCGGCAACGTCGATACCGCGATAATCGGCCGCGTGACAGCTCCGACTGGTTTTCCAATCGAGTTGGTGTAGCCAGTTCGTGTTATCTGCCGAAGAATCTGGTTCGCGCCCATAGCGAAACGTCCACCAGCCCGATCATCACGGGCACCTCGATGAGCGGACCGATCACTGCGGCGAATGCGGCGGCGCTGTCGATTCCGAAGGTGGCGACCGTCACCGCGATGGCGAGTTCAAAATTGTTCGACGCCGCCGTGAATGACAGTGTCGCCGTTTGCGCATAGGTGGCGCCGAGTTTGCGGCTCAGCGCGAATGAGAGCGCAAACATGATCACAAAATAGAGCAGCAGCGGAATCGCGATTCGGGCAACGTCGAACGGAAGCTGGACGATCGCCGCACCCTTGATCGAAAACATCACTACGATGGTAAACAGCAGGAAAATCAGCGTGAGCGGACTGATTTTCGGGATGAACGCCGCGCTATACCATGCCTTCCCCTTGCGCGCGACCAGAATTTTCCACGTAGCGAAGCCCGCGACGAACGGAATCCCGAGATAGACCGCAACACTCTCGGCGATCTGCCCGATCGTAACCCGCACCGTCGCGGAGCTAAGTCCGAGCCATCGCGGCATCACCGTGACGAACACGTAGGCGTAAACCGAAAAGAACAGCACCTGGAAAATCGAGTTGAATGCCACGAGCCCCGCACAATAGTCTGCGTCGCCTTCGGCGAGATCGTTCCACACGATCACCATCGCGATACATCGCGCGAGCCCTATCAAAATGAGGCCGGTCATATATTCGGGGCGATGGCGAAGAAACAGGATCGCGAGCGCAAACATCAGCGCCGGACCTATCATCCAATTCTGCACGAGCGAGAGGCCGAGGATTTTCGTGTCGCGAAAAACCTCGCCCAACTCGTCGTAGTTCACCTTCGCCAGCGGCGGATACATCATCAGGATGAGCCCGATCGCAATCGGGATTGAGGTCGTGCCAATGCTCATCCGATCGAAAACGGTCTTGACGCCCGGCGCAAGATTGCCGATCGCAACTCCTGCGCTCATCGCGAGGAAAATCCAAACGGTCAAATAGCGATCGAGGAACGACAGCCTGCGCAGAGCAGGCATCTCCGACACCGACATCGTCGCACTCATTGGAACTCCTGCCTTGTTGCGTCGTTCGCGGGCAGATCGATCTAGGGCTCGCTGTTTTCCGGAAGCTTGAGCTTGCCGATTTCCTTGACGCGTTGTTGCAGAGCGAAGCTGTCGAGCGCTTCGAAGCGCAGACTGGTGAAAATTTTGATGCGATTCTCCAATTCCCGGTAGATGCGGTGGAAGAAGCGCCTGGTCTCTTCCTCGGTCCCCCTGAACGCCGCGGGATCGGCGACACCCCAGTGCGCGGTGATCGGCTGTCCCGGCCACACCGGGCACTGCTCGGCGGCCGCCTGATCGCACACCGTAAAAACGAAATCGAGGGGCGGACTGTCCGGTCGCGCGAATTCGTCCCAACTCTTGCAGCGCAGGTGCGACGTTTCGTAGTTCAGTTCCTTAAGTAACGCGAGCGTCGCGGGATGAATGACGCCCTTGGGATGGCTTCCCGCGCTGAAACCCTTGAACTTCCCCCTGCCCCATCGGTTGATCGCGCACTCGGCCATAACGCTGCGCGCGGAATTTCCAGTGCATAGAAAAAGCACGTTGAACTCACGTCGATTCATGCGGTTACCTTTTCACGCCGCCGCGCGCGTTTCTCAGGTTGCGCAAGCCGTTTCGGAGCGGAGGTGGCGCAGGTCTTCGGCGCACACTGTTTCGCGTCGCCGCCGCAGCAATTTTCGGTGAGATAGGCGAGCAACTCGTTCATCGCGTCGTAGTTGGCGCTGTAAATTATCGAGCGGCTCACGCGTCGCGACGTGATCAGTCCCGCGAATCGGAGCTGGTTCAAATGAAATGACAGCGTCGGCGAAGGCTGCTTCAGGCGATCTCCGATTTCTCCGGCGGGCATCCCCGCAGGCCCCTTCTGAACAAGCAGGCGGAAGATATCGAGACGGGTGTCCTGCGCCAGAGCGCCGAGTGCGGCGATCGCTATTGACTTCTCCATACTTCCAGAGTTATAGAATTATCGAAGGTGAAAGTCAATCTCGACTGTCCGAAGGAGCGAAATATGAGCAGTGGCGATTCGATAAAGGAAACCGTACGCGAAAATTATGCGCGCGCCGCCCTGCGCGTGCTGAACAATGAAGCTGTCGAAAACAGCGGATGCTGCGCGCCGAAGAAAGAGCCGTCGTGTTGCGGCTCTTCGGCCAAGCCGAGCTGGGACCCCATAACTTCGAGCCTTTACGCCGACAACGAGACCCAAGGTCTACCCGCCGACGCGGTCGCGGCGTCCCTCGGGTGCGGTAATCCGACAGCGCTCGCGGAACTGAAGCCGGGCGAAATCGTTCTCGACCTCGGCTCCGGCGGCGGAATCGACGTGCTCCTCTCAGCGCGACGGGTCGGTCCGACCGGCAAGGCGTACGGGCTGGATATGACCGACGAGATGCTGGCTCTTGCGCGCGAGAATCAGCGCAAGGCCGACGTTAGCAACGTCGAATTCCTTAAGGGTGAGATCGAAAGTATCCCGCTGCCCGACAATTCGGTCGACGTAGTCATCTCGAACTGCGTAATCAATCTCTCGGCCGACAAGAGCCGGGTGATTGCGGAGACGTTCCGGGTCCTCAAGCCGGGCGGCAGATTCGCGGTTTCGGATATCGTCGTGCGGGGCGCGATGCCGTCGGAGATTCGCCGCAGGGTCGAATTATGGGCCGGATGCATCGCCGGCGCGCTCGAAGAGGCGGAGTACCGCAACCTGCTGGCGAAAGCAGGTTTCGAAAAAATCGATGTAGAGCCGACGCGGGTCTATCGGGCGGAACAGGCGCGCGAGTTTCTCAAAAATACAGATTTCGACATAGACAATATTGCCGCGTCCGTCGACGGCAAGTTCATGAGCGCGTTTGTGCGCGCAACCAAGCCTCTTTGATTTGGTGTGATGCGCGCGCCGGCGTAGCAAACAGGCGTCGGCGCGTGCAGTAATCCCCTCCCGGCTTCTTCCGGAAAATGGCTGTGCAGTATCGAATCTGGAAACCCGGCAGCGCAGCTCGAAGATCAGAAAGACAAACCCACCCGCACCCCGTCAGGGGTTCGTTTGCGCGCTCAGCTTTCTTATCCGCGAGACTCGACGCTCGCGGCAGCCCTCGGCTAGGGTCGGCTTACCTTTGCCGCCTGCAAGCCCTTGGGTCCCTGCGCCAGGTCGAACTGGACTTTTTCTCCCTGTTCAAGCGACCGGAACCCGTTTCCGTCGATGGCGGAATAGTGGACGAAAACTTCCTGTCCGTCCTCCATCGTGATGAAACCGTAGCCCTTCTTTGGGCTGAACCACTTGACCGTGCCGCTGGCTATCATTCCCCCAGTACCTCCCTCAAAGGACCGACTCCTCTGGTCCACAGTTGCCCGGACCAACAGCCCTCCCCTGGGTGAAGGGCCAAGGCAACATCGGCGCATATATCACATCGACATGGCGTCGACCAAACGGTCGTTCAGAAGAGATTTGGAGGATTTTATGACGATGAGGAGAAGAAACTAAAAGCCGCGGAAGCGCTTGGGGCGAGCATGAATATGGCAATGATCGGGTATCTGGCGCATCACGCCATCGATCACGAACTCGCCTTCGCCGTATTTCCGGCTTGCGACGAGACCTAACGCCTCGGTCATAAAAAGACGTTCCTCGTCGGTAGGCGCTGCGCGATGCTCCCCGAGCACCGCCATTGGAGTGTCGCACGAATCGCAATCCAGGATTGCGAATTTGAAGGGAAATTCGAACTCACAATACCATGGCGTATAGTGCTTCAGCTCGCAAAGATCACACTTTGCCACGTCACATAACCTTTGGATGGGAGGAGCCCGCATGCGGCAGGCTCCTCCGGCAATTCCCGGACTAATGCGTGGCCGGCGCCGCAGGCGCCGCGCCACCAGCGGCAGCGGGCGCACCGGCAGCCGTCTTCGCGGCGGCTTTTGCCTTCTTTTCGCATCGATAAACGCTGGAGTTTGAGATTTTCAAGGCAGCGGATACTTCTTTCGCCGACTTGCCCGCGTTCACCATTTCCATCACCTTGGCGCAGTCGACCGGATGGCGCTCAGCGCGCGCAGCCGGCGCGGCCAAAGCGAGTCCAACGGCCGCGACAATAGCGAACGACACCAAACTTCTACCCATCTTCCTCATCTCGATTCCTCCTCCCGATTTGATGCGAATACCAACCCTAAATATCTCTCAAAGGCGCCAAAGATGAAAGCACCCTGGTCAAGACATACAGTTACTTTCGGGCGACTCCCGGAAATTTCGCCTGTCTCTTTTCCTTGACGGCCGAAACCCCCTCGACCAGGTCGCCGCTGAAAAATCCGAGCATCTCCAGCGCCAGCGACGCATCGAAGGCCGGCCCGAACATCCTCAGCCAGTTGTTAAGCGCGCGCTTCGTGAACTGTACCGCCTGCTGGGGGCCGTTGGCGAGCTTGCGCGCCACTTCGAAGGCCTTATCCATCAATTTATCAGGTGCGACGCACTTGGCGACAAGTCCGATTCGCTCGGCCTCGCGACCGTCGATAAAGTCCGCCGTCATCAGATAGTATTTCGCACGCGCCATCCCGCACAGCAGCGGCCACAGGATTACCGCGTGATCGCCCGCGGCGACCCCGAGTCTCAGATGCCCGTCCGTGATGCGCATCGATTCGGATGCGATTGGAATATCCGCCATGAAGGCGACAGCCAATCCCGCGCCGACGGCCACGCCGTTGATCGCGGAGATAATCGGCTTGTCGAGATTCATCATGTTGTAGACGATGTCGCCGGCTTCACGCCACGCCTGCGCAATATTGCCGGCGTTGCCCTTCATGTCTTCTATCATGTCGAGGTCGCCGCCGGCGGAAAACGCGCGACCGGCGCCGGTGACAATCACGACATTGGTTTCGGGATCGTCGGCGATATCGAGCCATACGCGGCTGAGCTCCCAATGGAGCCGCTTGTTGGTGGCGTTGAGAACGTCGGGACGGTTGATGGTAATCAGCAGGATTTTCGGGTCATGCCGCTCGAACAACAGATGCTGGTATTCGCTGTATTTCATTGCCGATGCCTTCGATCATTAGCGCGGTCAGCCCGCGTAAATCGACATGATCTTTTGCAGCAGTTCGATTCCCTGCTGACGTTGGCGCTGGAACGAATTGCGCCCGACGATCGAGCCGTAGCCGCCGCCCTTGTGGATTTCGCGAATCTCGCCAAGCAACTGCTCGTCGCCCTCCATCGGGCCACCCGAGAAGATCACGATGCGCTTGCCGTCGAACGCGCTTTGCACAACGTGGCGGATACGCTCGCTCAGCGTCTCCATCGGAACCTTGTTCTTCTCGTACGCCTTTTTCGCTTCGGGCTGTTCGAGATTCGCCGTCGGTGGCTTCACCTTGATCACGTGCGCTCCGAGCTGCGCCGCGATCTGAGCGGCATAGGCGACAACGTCGAGCGAGGTTTCGCCCGCCTTGCTCAGGGCGGTTCCGCGCGGATACGACCAGACCACTACCGCGAGTCCGTGCGACTTCGCTTCTTCCGCGATTTCGCGAAGTTGCTGGTACATCCCACGCGCCTGCGACGACCCCGGATAGATCGTATAGCCGATCGCCGCGCATCCGAGCCGCAACGCATCCTTCACGCTCGCGGTCTGCGACGGCAGGGGATCTTTTTCATCGCAGAGCACGTCGTGATTGTTGAGCTTGAGGATGAGCGGAAGCTCGCCCGCGTATTCAGCCGCTCCGGACTCCAGAAAACCCAGCGGCGCCGCATAGGCGTTGCATCCCGCATCGATCGCGAGCTGGAAATGGTAAAGCGGATCGTATGCCGGTGGATTTCCGGCAAAGCTTCGCGCGGGCCCATGTTCGAAACCTTGATCGACGGGCAAAATCACAAGCTTGCCCGTGCCGCCGAGCCGGCCGTGATTCAGGAGTCGCGCGAGATTCGACAGTACGCCGGGATTTTCCGAGCGATAGTAACCCAGAATTTCCTTGACTCGTTTTGTCATATGCGTGTCCTCGTTCTTGACTGAGGTGTTACTGCGCAAAGATATCAAAGCATCGCGATGGCACAATGGGCGGCGCCATAGAGCGCAACGTTGTCGTCCAAAGACAACCTGATCGGAATTTGTTCGAGCATCGCGGCGAGCCTTCCCTTGTCGTTGAAAGCGCGCACGAAACGCCCGTCGCGCAACATCGGAAGTATTTTGGGAGCAATTCCCCCGGCGAGGTAAACGCCGCCCAGCGCAAGGACCTTGAGCGCGAGATTTCCGGCCTCGGCCCCGTATACATCGACGAACATCTCAAGCGCGCGGACGCAATCGCCGAATCCTCGCGCGGTCCCAACTTCGCCCACGACAGCGCCGGGATTCTCACTTGCGAACTTTTGCGCCAGCCATGATGGTTCAGGCTCGCCGCTGCGGCTGCGACAGAATCGATAGATGTTGAAGAGCCCAGGCCCCGAAAGCACGCGCTCGACGCTTACGTGGCCGAACTCGGATTGCAGAAATTGCAGCAACTCGATTTGCTCGTCGTTATGCGGAGCGAAATCCGTGTGGCCGCCCTCCGACGCCACGATATGATGGCGTCCCGCGCTGTATACGAGGGACGCTTCGCCCAACCCGGTGCCCGCCGCGATCACAGCGGTGTTGCCCGGGAACGTCTGACGACCTCCGCGTTGCAAGATTTCGCATTTCGAATCGGGCAGATGGATCACGCCCATCGCGGTGGCGCCAAGATCATTGATCAACTGGACAGGCTTGCCGGCGAGCGCTTGGGAAATGGTCTTCTCGCGCATCACGCCCCACGGCACGTTGACCGCGCTCACACACCCGCCGATCACCGGGCCGGGTACACCAAAACACGCAGCGTCGATCGCGCGATCGTCATTTCCGACGAATCGCGTAACAGCATCTTCTATGGTTTGAAAATCAGAAGTGGGGCTGATGCGGTTTCGTATCGGCTCCAGCGAGTTTCCGGACCACCGAAACAGCCCCAGGTTGGTTTTGGTTCCGCCTATATCCCCCGCCAGAATGACAGCCATGGCAAAGGTCCTCGGGCGGATTCCCGCTCATTCTTCGACCCTGAACTCCTCGGCGAGCGAGACTTCATCCGCACTACCAATATAGACAGGTTGGCGTTCGTGAATCTCGCGCGGCACGATATCGAGCGCTCGCATCTTGCCGTTTGACCCGCGTCCACCGGCTTGTTCCGCAACCATTGCGAGCGGAGCGATCTCGTACATCAGGCGAATCTTGCCCTTGCGTTTGCCGTCGGTCGCGACTTCGGACGGATACATGTAGATGCCGCCTTCGAGCAGGCATCGATGGAAATCGGCGACCAGCGCGCCGCAGTATCGCGATGAGTAGCTCGTGCGCTTGTCCTTGCGGCTGGTGATGTGCTCGACGAACTTGCGCGTGCCGGAATGCCACTTGGTGACGTTGCCCTGATTGACGGCGTAGGTGCCGCCGAACTTCGGCATCCTATGATTTTCAATCCACAGGATGAATTCGCCGAGCCGATCGTCGAGGGTGAAGATGTCCACGCCCGCACCCGCGGTGTACACAAGCTGCGTAGCGGGTCCGTAAACTATGTAGCCCGCGGCGACCTGCTGTGTGCCGGGTCCGAGCAGATCGGCGGCGTCATCGCCGTGACTGTGGACTCGCTCGCGCACCGAAAAGATCGTTCCGAGTGAACCGTTGATATCCGTATTCGAGGAACCGTCAAGCGGATCATAGATAACGGCGTAGCTCAGACCGCGACAGTTTTTCGTATAGTGCCGCGGCTTTTCCATCTCTTCGGAAACGAGACTGCATACCGGGAAGCCATGTTCGAAAGTCTCGAGGAAGACCTTGTTGGTCCATTCGTCGAGCTTCTTCTGCTTCTCGCCCTGGACGTTGATCTCGCCGGTGTAACCGAGCTCGCCGCCCAATGATGCGCGCGCAAGCTCCGCCGCGATTCGCTTGCCTACCAGATCGATCCTCTCCATCACGAAAGCAAGATCGGCTGGCGCAATTGCAGTCTTCTCGCGCGTCAACAGATGACGCATCAGCGTCATACGCTCTCCGCCCATTTTGCTCCCTCCGCTGTGGCGCGCATTGTCCCCCCCCGCCACAACCTGCCCGACTAATACCACGATTCTTTGCAAAATGAAGGGTGGGTTAAATCTCGTCTGCTGCCCATCACAATTCGGGAAAGCAGTATTCGGACTTCTAATCGGCGGGAGGCGGTCAGCGAGAAATTACGTGATCTTCGGATACGAGCTCGCGAAAATCCTGGCGCTCGAATACGCCCGCCACCGCTCGCGTGAGCGCAACCGACAGCACCTGACCCGGCTGATCGTAAACGCCGGCTTCGTCCTCCGGTCCGAGACCATAGGCGCCGATCGGCGGATCGTAATAGGTGTCGCTGCTGGTCGCTTCCCAGAACGGCGCCTTGAAGGGAGGTTTGTAAACAGCAACCTTGATCGAGAAATCGCCTGCCGTGCTCCACGTCGGATTTCCGCCGCGGCCGTTGGGTCCGCGATGCTTCTTCACCCAGCATCGGACGATTCTGCTGGTTATCACGTAATCCGCCCGACGTCCCGAATCCGGATCGTAGGCGCTGACCGCTTCCGCACTCGCGATGAACCCGGCTTCCTCGGCTGAACGGGCAAGCGCGGACTGCAGGGTCGGACCGAGAGGAGCCGCGTAGATTTTCTGGATCACGTTTTCCGAAAGTCCGGTAACCACCCCGACGGGAGGCTTTGAATCCAACGGCGTGGGATTGAGGTTGTTGGCTTCGCGCGCGTCGACGGTCTGAAGCACCAGCAGTTTGCGCTTCGGAAAAGTTCCCTGGTAGCCCTTCACTTGAAAGGGGTAATACTCGAGGGTCTGTTCGGAAGTCGGCGGGAGCGATTTCTCAGGATCGCCCATGCCCATCTCCGAACACGCCGAAAACAGCGCCGCAAACGCAACTATCGCCGTCGCGGCAAAGGTTGCCGCGCACCTGTCTCTTATTCGGCGGTGGCGGGTGGAGCTTTCACTGGGGACGGCCAAAGCGGATGAACCGATTGACATTGGCGTCACCTCATCCGTGCGTCGCCTGGGCGCGCTCGCGATAAACAAACAGAGTCCCGCCGATCTCGACTCGATCGCCATTGTGCAGCGGCTGGCGTCCGGCAACCGGCTGTTTATTAACAAACACCTGTCCGCCACCGGTTGGGTTAATCAAGAAGCTGCGACCCTCCCGACGGATTATTGCGTGATGTCCCATCACGGTCTGATCGCCGAACAGCCCGACATCGCATTCCTCGGCCCGCCCGATCACGGTAACGGCTTTGCTAAGCGGATACTCGCGGCCTTCGCGCGCGTTTCGGCTCGCGCTACGCGCGACCATCAGCCATCCGCGTTTCAGCAGTTCGGTGACAAGCCCGATAAAGAATCCAATGAGCGCGCCGAGAATGATGATCGCGATCGCACGACCGAACGCTTGAGGGAAAGTGGTCGTAAGCGCCTGATATACAAATCCGCCGAGCGCGCCGCCAAGAATCCCGCCGATCATTCCGTTACGCCGACGCGCATTGGAGCGCGCCGCCCATCCCACGCCGAGCCCGACCGCCACACCGAGGACGGCCCATCCAAGGATGCGGCCGTTGAGCCCTCCGATCAGGTCGAAGGCGAACTCGCCGATCGCAAGTCCGATCGCGCCGCCGATCGCTCCGATAAGTCCGCCGGCCTGGACGCCTCGCAGCGCAAGCCTCGTCTGACTCACGCTAAGCGCTTCGATCGAGGCGAGAAATGCGCCGATAAAGAATCCAACAAGCGCGCCCAGGATAAGGTCGCGCGATAGTACTGAACGAATACCAAGGAACGGCTCTGCCGCACCCCATGCGCCGAGGCCGCCCAGCGCTCCGGCCACTGAATAAAAGAGAAGCTTTTCTCGCGATACGTTGCTCGGCATGGCCTTAAAGGGTTTCTCTTCTTCCGTTTAAGAGGATCGCGCGCGACAAGGCATCATTCAAGTGCAAATCGCGTTTCGACGCGCGAAAACGCGACGATGCTCCCGTCTGTTGTCCGAAATTTACAATCCGTAAGGAATCAAACGGCTAGTTCGTGCGGGTGGTCCAGGTTCCGCGCTGCCCCGACGGCGTAGATTCGAACGAACCCGAAATCTGTTCGGCACGCTGCTCACCTTCGAAAAAGTATGTCTCGGTGCCATATGGGACCTGGAATTCCAGGTGAGTACCGCGTACGAAACCCTCGATCGGCGTGGAGCCGAATCCGCCGCGATGAATGACCACCTCGCCGTGAAGGAAGCCATTAGGTTGCGGACGCAGTCGCAGCTCCATCTGTGCTGTCCCACCGCCAATCCCGCTGATTTGTCCGGTCGCGACCGTGGGGCCGGTAATACCGCCAACCGGCGGAGGAGGATACCCGCCCCCCGTCGAGCCAGGTCCGCTCGAAGCAGGAGCATATGGGCTGCCCGCAGTGGCAAGAACTCTGAATTTCCGCTGCGCAAAATATTGGCCGTTCAGATAAAAGTTGACCGTATACGTTCCCGGCAGAAACGCTCCGCCCGCCGAGTTCCCAACGCGACCGCTGAAGGTAACGTTCTTTTCGTCGGGCGATACCGTCTTCCAATCGTTGACGCTGCCCAGCGTGCGTCCGTCGGGCGCGATATAGGCCGCGTCGACGCGATACTGGTTCGGCTCGAGCTTGTACAGGCGATTATGGAAGTTCACCTGCCATCCGACGAACAGCACCTTCGATATTTCGAAAGCGTCGCTCGGGCTGGAAAGCGGAGTTCCGGTCTTGGTGCTGTTGAGCAACTCGATGCTCATCAGCTCGAGCGGCTTGCGGCGATGCTCTTCCAGGGTCGCGATTCGCGCCTCGTCGGCCTTGCGCTGCTCTTCCGCTTTCTTCGCGGCGGCAGCTTCTGCGGCAGCCGCGGCTGCCTCCTTGGCGCGTGCTGCGAGATCCTGGGTTACGGAAAATTGCTGGGCGGCGAGCTGTTTCTCGTCAAGATACAGCGCGACCTTGTAGCTGCCCGCAGGCTTCGTCGACATATCCGGCAGGAGCGCGACGCCGCTGAAATCCGCTGTCTTTTGCCCCGGTCCGACGAATAGCGTCTGGTCGCTCGAAGCGATCTGCAATCCGGATGGATCGTAAAAGCGCGCTTCGACCTTGTCGTCGCGGCCTTCGAGTCCGGCCAGCGCGTTACGAAACGTCGCCTGCCATTTGAGATAGCGGGCGTTGTTGAGATCGGTATCTGTGAAGCTCGCCTTGGGTTCCGACACCGGCGTGCCTTCGCGCGTCGAAAGCATCAGCGTCATCTGCTTGAAATCGAGCGGACGGGCGCGCGCCTCGGCGAGGAGTTCCTCATGCTTCCACGGGAGCGAATCGATCAGCGGCTTCACTCCGAGTCGAAGCTGAAGCGCAGGATCGGAGTAGATATAAGTAGCGCCGAAAGCGAGCCCGGCGAGAATCGTCGAGAAAACCGTCGCGGAAACCGCGCGGCTGAACGTGCTGCGCGGTCGACGAACTCGAGGCGCGACATATTGCTCGTATTCGTCGACCACGCTGGGCTGTAGTCCCGCCGTTCCGCTTTTCGAGCTGACCTGCGTCACGCCCGCTCCCAGACCGAACCCGTAAAGCATCATGTCGCGGAACGTCTGGATGGTTTGCGGGCGACCCTCGACGTTGTAGGCGAGCGCACTGTCGATCGCGCCTGCGAGGTTGTCCGAGACTTCGGGACGCAGCTCTTTTAGCTTTGGGAAACTGAACGGCGGAAACTTCTCGGGATCGCGCGCCGTCAGCATGTAATGAAGCGTCGCGGCGAGCGAGTAGATGTCGCTGCGCGGATCGACTTCGCCCTTGTATTGCTCGGGCGGCGCAAAGCCGAGAGTGCCGATCATCGTGCCGCGCTTTTGCGCCTTGAACAGGCGCGCGATTCCGAAGTCGACCAGCACGACGCGCCCCTTCGGCGATATCATCACGTTGGACGGCTTCATGTCGCGGTAGACGATCGGAGGCTGCATTCCGTGCAGGTATGCGAGCACGTCGCACAGCTGGCGGGCGATATCGATCACCAGCCCTTCGGGCAACGGCTCGTTGCCGCGAGCCGCAAGCTCCTCTTCGAGGTTGCGGCCCTCGATATACTCCATCACCAGGTAGTGGCGATTTTGTTCGTCGAAACGATCGGTGATCGCGGGGATCGCCTGATGCTTCAGTTGCGCAAGCGTGTCGGCCTCGCGCGCGAAGTATTCGTTGGCTTCGATTCGCTGTTGGGGATCGATGAAGTGATCGACCATCTCCTTCATCGCGCACAGACGATTGGCGAGACGCTGGTCGCGCGCCAGATACACCATCCCCATCCCGCCGCCGCCGAGCAGCCGCTCGACCACGTAACGGTTAACGAGGACGGTTCCGTTCGGAAGCGGTCCCGGCAACGCTCCCGATGTGTTCCCCTCAGCCATTTGGCTCCCTAACTAGCGAAGACAAGTATAACCGAAATGTTGTCTGTTCCGCCGCCCGCATTTGCAGCCGCGATAAGCTCGCGCGCCGCTTCGTAAGGGTCATCGTGGCGCTGGATGATCGCAGCCAGGTCGCGGTCTTCAACGTGAGTAGTCAGTCCGTCGCTGCAAAGAAGGATTCGGTCTCCCCTGCGCAGTTTGATCGTCGTCGATTCGGCGCCTGCCGGTCCGCTCTGGCGAGCGCCGAGCGAGCGCGTGATCACGTTCTTGTGTTCGTGCGTGCGCGCCTCTTCAGGGGTGATTTGTCCGATCTCGACGAGCCGCTGCACGAGCGAATGATCTTTTGTGACCTGCCGCAGCCTTGCGTTGGAAACCAGATAGACGCGGCTGTCGCCGACCCAACCGACGGCGCAATCAGGCGGCGTCACAAAGACGACAACGCCTGTCGAGCCCATTCCGCGCGCTTCGGTATGTAACTGCTGGTATTCGATGATCTTGCTGTTGGCTTCTTCGAGCGCCGCCGCCACCAACGCGCTCGTGTCGCCTGTCAGGCCGGACTTGAGTTGCGCTTCGACGAAATCGCGGATCGTTCCGACGGCTATGGCGCTTGCGGTTTCACCCGCTTCCGCGCCACCCATGCCGTCGCACACCGAATAAAGGAAATTGCGTGCGGGCTCGACCTTGGAGTCGCGAAAGTACTCGACCGACATGATCGAATCTTCGTTCAGCTCGCGAACCATCCCAACGTCGGTCATCGCGGCCGATCGAATTGTAACTTCGGCCGTAAGCCTCAGCAGTTCAGCCTTCATTTCATCGATCGTCGACCATCGTTCGGAGGGACCAAATGCGAGGGCTTTTCGCACCGCCTGTTCGAGTTCCGGCGATACGACGTAGGGCGGATAGAATTTGATCGCGCCACTTTCTTCGCGCCATGTTTCCGACTCGATTCGGTCGCCGGTAAGCAGCGTGTAGAGAAGCGCGCCGACCGCGAAAACATCCGCGCGCTTGTCGACTTTCCTGCCTCGATAGATCTCGGGCGCGGTGTATCCGTCGTTGACAATCGGCTCGCTCTGAAGCTCGTTGTCGTTCGATACGTAATCGAGCCCGGTGACACGCACACGTCCGTCGAACGAGATCGCAACCGATGATGGGCAAATATCGTTGAGCCTAAGCCCGCGGCGATGGAGATACGCGACTGCCTGACATACCTGGACGGCGATTGCGATCGCTTCTGGTTCGCTTCTGCGAATCGTCTTGCTCTGGGCCAGGGGAACGGGCGCGTCGTCTCTGTACGCGAGATAGACGCGGCCCTGATGCGCGAATCCGTCGACGGCGCGCTCGAACGCCGGATGGTCGAGCGTCATCGAGAGAGCGCGCACACGCCCGAAGATGTCACCGAGGTCCGCGCCGGAATCGGGAATTTCAGTCGGCTCCTCCGCACCAGCCGCCGATGCGCCATTCGCGTTCGCAACTTCAGGTTGTGCTGATGGCGGGGTTGGCGCTGCCTGCTCCGCCGATTCAGCGGGTCGAGATTCGACGACCATCGCCTCGCCCGATGTAGATGACGCTTCAGATGGGCCAGCCACGGGCGAAGGCGCGACCGGTTCGCTCTGCGACTCCTGCGTTTTCGCGCCGGCTGTGGCTTCGCCGTTGTTGGACGCAGTTGGCAATTTCAACTCAGCGGTTTTCGCACGAGGATCGACGGCGGCGGGCTCTGCCGCGGCCGGCGCGGCTTCCTTGGCCGAAGGCGCTTCCTCGACGGCCCCGCCCCGCGGCCCGAGTCGCTCACGCAATCGGAACTTGTCGGTCTTGCCATCGACGGTTCGGCTCGCCCGATAGCGATTCTCGACTGAATCCCGATCGATCAGAGCCTCGATTTTGTAGCCGTTTCCGATAGCCGCTCCGGCGTCGAGAGGAGTCGGCCGCGAGGTCGACGCCGGCGGCGGCGCTTGCTCGTGATTAAGCCCGCGCCCGCATCGATCGCAGAACTTGGCGCCGTCGGGAGCTTCGAGGCCACAATCGGGGCAGGTGATCATCGCGTAGATTATCCTATTCTGAACTGAAGGATGGCACTGCCAAAAACGAGTTGGTCGCGTTCCTTGAGCTTGTAAAGTTGATCGCGCCCCAGTTTGCCGCGTCCCACAACAAACGTTCCGTTGAGGCTGCCGAGATCGCGCAGGAAATAATCGTTGCCGCGTTTGACGATCTCCGCATGATGGCGCGACGTGCGAATCGCGCTCGCCCCCATCGACGCAAGGTCGATGTCCGGCTTGTCGGACGAATCCTGCGAGCGTCCGATCACCGCACGTGAACCTCTCATGAAGAATTCGAGTCCTTCGGAACGCGCCACCAGGCGCGCCTCGATAGGAGCATCCACAGACACAACCTTGACCATCCCGTTGGAGTTCCCGGTGCGCTCCGAAGTGGAAGCCCGCGGCGAAGTGATCACCGCTTGGCGCGGTTTAGTCGCGGGAGGTTGCGCCAGCGGAGACGCCATCGGAGAGACCGGACGCGATACAAGCTCCGCTGTTTTTGCTGACGATGAGACGCGCGGCTGCATCTGCTCTTCGGAAGTGACGGGAGTGACCGCGCTGATTCCTGCGCGAATCCCGCGACGCACGATCGCAAGCGCCTTGTCTTTTATCTCACCTGCGAACTTGGATCCGGTTACCGCGCGACTCGGCTTCAGAGGCGCGGGCGTAACGGGCTCAGTGAGCACGATAGTCTTCATCTGCGATGCCGCGCTCGGCGCGGCGATACGCGGCGTCGCAGCGGGTATTCGCGGCGTCGGTGCAGGCGCAGCCACGCCTGGAGACGGATGCGGCGGCGCGGGTCGATACACGGGCGCGGACGGCGTCGAGCTTCGGGGCGGAGCACTTGGCAGCGCAATCGTTTTCATCGCCGCCAACGGAGACTCGGACCTGAACGTCGGCGCGGAGGCACCCTCCGCTTCCGTCGCCGGTCCCGGATCGGGCAGCGCGATAAGCATCGCGTGCGCATCGCGCGGACGCTTATCGATCTCCTTGTCGAGCGCTATCGTCACAGTGTCGGCGGTCTGCCTCGAGACGGCGGGATTCAAAGCCCGCAACGCAGGAAAACTGAAGGGGGGCTCAAGCTGAGGATCGCGCCCGGTCAGCAGGTGATGCATCGTCGCCGCGAGCGAATACAAATCCGAGCGCGGCTCGGTCTTGCCCATATATTGCTCGGGAGGAGCGTAGCCGACCGATCCGATCTGGGTGCCCCGTCCGCCTGGCGGAAGGAAGCGCGCGATTCCGAAATCGATAAGCATCGCGCGACCGTCCTTGCCGATCATGATGTTGCCGGGCTTCAGGTCGCGATATACGATCGGCGGACTCTGACCGTGCAGGAACTCGAGCACGTCGAGCAACTGACGCGCCCATCTGAGAACCTTGTCTTCGGGAAGCTTTCCGCCCGGACCGAGTTTGTCGAGCATCCCCTGAAGATCGCCGCCTGCGACGAACTCCATTACCAGGTAGTGCCGTCCGTTCTCGACGAAGTAGTCGATGAGGCTGGGTATCCCCGGATGCGACAGCACGGCCAGCACGCGAGCCTCGCGCGCGAAATCCTCGACCGCTTTTTTTTCCTGGATTCCCTCGCCGACGATCATCTCCTTGATCGCGACCGGACGATTCGCGAGCCGGGTATCGTTGCCCAGGTACACGCGTCCCATACCGCCAACGCCGAGCACCTTCTTGATGCTGTAGCGATTGTCGAGGAGGCGGCCGGTTGGGAGGGGCTGACCCGGATTCATGGAGCCAAAAGTCGAACTCTGTTTAGTCCCGCGTATCCAATACTGACGAGCGCGCCGCCAGTCAGGCGGCGCGTACTCATCGTGGTATTCTAATCATCATCGACGACCGGCGCTCGCGAAGATCGCCGCCGGTCCATCGATATCCAGCTATTTCGATCCTCAGGAGATCGGTTCCAACACCAGCTTCAGGAACGTCTTGCCGATGATGACCTCGTCGCCGTTCTTGAGATCAGCAGGAGTGCCCGGCTGAAGGCGTGGCTGACGATTCACGTAGGTGCCGTTGAGGCTCCCGATATCCTCGATCGTAACCTTGCTGCCGTCGATTCTAAGCAGCGCGTGCTTGCGCGAAATCTTCGCTTCCGGATCGTCGGCGTCGAGGTCGACTTCGGGGAATGATCCGGTTTCCGGATCCCATCGCCCGATCAGATTGTTTCCGTCTTCGAGCGGGAACTCCTGACCTTTGCGTCCGCCGCGCACCAGCACGAACTTCGCCTTGTATGCTGCGGCTGCGGCAGGAGCTGCGGCGGGCGCAGGTTCGGCGGGCTTTGCGGCTTCAGGCTTAATCTCGCCCGTGGGAGCTTCCGACGCAGGCGGCTGTTCTGCTGCCGGAGCGGCGGCTGGCGCAGCGGCCTCAGCGGCAGGGGCGGCGGGCTCGGACGGCGGCGCGGCAGGCGCTGGCGCTTCGGGTGCGGCTCCTGCCGCAGCCGCGCCTTGAAGCTTTGCGCCGCATCCGTCGCAATAGTCGAGTCCGTCCAGATTCTCGTAGCCGCATTCTGTGCATTTGATCATATTCGTCTGTGCCCCTCGCCTTGATGAGATGTCATCCCGCAGTTTCCCAGTGGGGATGCGTCACTCTGGTTTCTGAAATTCCTTGAGCGCTTCCGGATCGAGCATCTGTGTCTTGCGCACCACCGCCTGCGCCTGAAGAAGGGTGGTCTTGGCCGCCTTGGTCTGAAGCGTCTGCGTTTTCTTGATCTGATCCATCAGGCCTGAGAGCGCCTGCGTCGCCTTCACGTTACCAAGACGTTGGGTGCCCTGGATCGCGTTACCCAACAGCCGCGTCGCGCGATCGACGTTTCCGGCTTTGAGTTCCTCTTCCGCCTTGGCCTGAAGCTTGGCGATCGAAACCTGGTCGACCAGATTCATCACGCGCGGATTTCGCTTGCTCGTAAGCGTGCGATCAAGCGTGTATTCGACGGAGAGATCGAGGGGCGCCTGATGCTCACCCGCCCCCGGCACTTCATAATTGAAAATCGTCTGCGCAATACGAACCTGTCCGGGCTTGCGCGGCGGCAGCACCAGCGTGAGCAGAACCGAGCCCGGCACGCCCGCTTCGAGATCGCCGATCTGATACGACACCTTGCGATCCTCGACCAGCGGCGACCCCAGCGAATAGATTTCCGGGCTCGCGCGAAAAGCTTCGCGAACCTGCACGCCCTGCGCGAGCGTCACGTCGATACGTCCGTTGCGCACGCTTACCGAGCGTAATCCCTGAAGCTCGTCTTCGAAAATGCCCGGGATGTCCGAGGGGTTCCCGATGAAGTGATACTTGCCGTTGGAATCCTGCGCGATGCGCATCAGGAGCTTTTCGTTGAACTCCACTCCCACGCCCATCGTTGAGAACGACATCCCCTCGCGATGCTTGTTCGCGAGCTCGACACACGCGGATTCCTGATAGGTCTCGCCGTCGGTCAGCACCAGAACGCGATTGAGCCGGCTCGGCGAATGATTGCGGTTGACTTCCTCGATTCCGGCCTGCATCCCGAGCGCCATCTGCGTGCCGCCGCCGATCTCGAGAAGATCCATGTCGTCGAGGGCGCGCTGCAAAGCGCCACGATCGTGAATCTTGTCGGCTTCGAGAATAACCTTCGCGCGATCGGCGAAAGCGACCAGCGAGACCTTGTCCTCGGGCGTGACATTCGCGGCCAGGAATTTGACCGCCTCGACCACGAACTCCAGACGCCGCTCGTCGTACATCGATCCCGAGCGATCGATGACCAGGCTGAGATTGAGCGGAAGGCGCGCTCCGCCTCCCGGGCCGCCCCCGCCCTGCGCGATGGCCTCAAGCAGCACATAAAGAATGTAGTTTTCAGCGCTCGATAAAACGTGATCGCTGCTTGATATCGCCTGATAGGTAAGCGGCTCAGCCATGCCAAATCTCCCGTCGCCCAATTGTAGGGTCAAGGTTGGATCGCGCGCAAGAATGGCGAATTCGTGTCGCCCTGGACGAAAAGTCAAGCGCAATCAGGCCCACGCGTGGGTTTTATGGACAGCCCGGTTCGGAGTAGTATTTGGCTCGGCCGCGTCTTTGGCGCGGCCCGTTCCGTTAGGGGGCTTGTGATGAATCTCCGTGGCAAATGCGCGATTGCAGGATTGGGACAGACCCGGATGGGCAAGAACTATGACCATCCGAGTGCGACCGGTTTCGCAGTTGAAGCAATCAATCTGGCGCTCGACGACGCAGGACTCAAGCGTGAGGACCTCGACGGGCTGCTCGTAAATCCGGGCGTGACCTGGAACGACCCGATGGCCTCGTTCTCGCTCCAGCAGGCGATGGGCCTGCGCGATCTCAGACTCTCCGCGATGATGAATCTGGGCGGCGCCAGCGCCGCCGCGATGATCATGCACGCTGCGCAATCGATCGCTGCCGGGATGGCAACTACAGTTGCTTGTGTATTTGGCGATGCTCCCCTGAAACCTCCCTCTCCCAAGGAAGGTAAATCAGGATCGGCAGGCGCCTACGGATTCGCGAGGGGCATCCACGCCACCTACGGACTTTTCGGAGTGAATGCCAACTACGCATTCGTCGCGCAGCGTCATATGCATGTATACGGAACCAAGCAGGATCATCTGGGCGCGATCGCCGTGGCTCAGCGTCAATGGGCCAATTTGAATCCCGCCGCTCAGCTCCACGACACTCCGATGACGATGTCCGATTACCACGCCTCGCGATGGGTCGTTGAGCCGTTCCACCTTTTCGACTGCTGCCTCGTTTCCAACGGCGGATTAGCAGTGATTGTCACATCGGCAGAGCGCGCGAAGAATCTCAAGAAGCCGCCCGTCTATATTCTCGGCATGGGCCAGGGACATCCGGGCGGCGATCCGATGGACACGCTGGTATCGGGAGCGCCGATCGCAAAGAAAACGGCGTTCGAGATGGCGGGCGTCAAGCTTTCCGACATCCAGTTCGCCGAATTTTACGATTGTTACACATTCACCGTGCTGGTCACTCTCGAAGATTACGGATTCTGCCCCAAAGGCGAGGGTGGGCCGTTCGTGGCCGATATGAAGACGGCGCCGGGCGGCTCGTTTCCGGTCAATACCGGAGGCGGTCAGCTGAGCTCCTTCTATATGTGGGGCATGACGCCGGTCGCCGAGGGAATTACGCAGATCCGAGGAGAAGGCGGCAAGCGCCAGGTCTCCAAACATGATATTGGACTGGTATCCGGCAACGGAGGCATCCTCTCCACGCATTCCACGCTCGTTCTGTCGAACCAACTCTGATCGGAGCGCGAGCGCACGAAAATTCCGGACTCTGTCGATCGAATAGCGATTCATAACCCACCAGAGAGCATCATGGCGCAAGCAGCAGGCACAGCCGCGACACCACCCAAACCGCTACCCCCCGTCACGCCCGATATGGCCGAGTTTTTCGAAGGCGCAAAGCGCGGCCAATTGATGATCCAGAAATGCGATTCATGCGGCGAGCTGCGATTCCCCGCCTATGAAATATGCTCGAAATGCAACTCTTCGGGGTCGTCGTGGGTACCGGTGAGCGGCCGCGGCGAGGTCTACAGCTTCAACATCATGCATCAGATCTATCATCCCGGATTCGCCGCCGAGGTCCCGTATGCGGTCGTGGTCGTGAAGCTCGAAGAAGGTGCGAAATTCATCTCAAATCTCATCGGAATCAAGCCGCACGAGATAAAATGCGGAATGCCGGTGGAGGTCATTTTTGAGAAAGTCGGCGACGATATCATGCTCCCAAAGTTTCGTCCGCGAGGAGTAAAATAGAGCCGGCCGGGGGGAAATCGGCGTCTTGCCGAATTTATGTTTTATCTCGATCAGAAATACATCCAGCATCTCGTCGAAAGTTCGCCTGACATAATCATCGCCGTCGATAACGAAGGCGTCATCGTTTTCTACAACGACGGCGCACGCACCAGCCTCCATTACACCGCCAATGAGATGATCGGAGAGAAAGTGACCCGAATCTATCCGAGCATCGAAGAGGCGCGCCGTGTGATGAAGGCGATGCGTACGTCGCAGGACCACGGGCGTATCGCCAATTTCGAGACCTCGCTACAAAACTCGCAAGGCGAGGCCATTCCGGTCGCGATTTCCGGATCGATCATCTACGACGGCCAGAATCGAGAGCTTGGCTCGATCGGGTTCGCACGCGACATCCGGATGATGCGCCGTCGCGAGCAGCTTGCCACAGCAGGCGAGATCGCGGTCAGCCTTGCCCACGAAATCAACAACCCTCTCGAATCCATCACCAACAACGTCGAGTTGCTCTCGCGAGCGCTCGAGAGCCATCTGAATGCGTCCGAGATGGCCGTCGAAACGCAGCATCTGAACGCGATCCGCGAGGGTGTGAGCCGCGTCAGCGGAATCCTGCGCCGGCTCGATCAGATGAGTCGCAAGGGCGTCTATCAGACACGCGACTATATGTCCGGCAAGCGGATGGTCGATCTCGCCGCGCCGGAAACCTCGAACGGGCAGAAGCACGAAGAGGACAAACCTGCCGCTGCGGCCCCGTCTCCGCACCCGTCGCCGGAAAGCTGGCCGCTGGCGGGAATGTCGGTGCTGGTGCTCGACGATGATGTATCGGTCGTGACCTCGCTGGCGGACCTGCTGCGATGCGAACGATGTATCGTCCATACTGCCACGCGTCCGAGCGCAGCACTCGGCATCCTGCGCAACATGAAGGTTGACGTCGTAGTTTCGGACGTCGTGATGCCGGAGATGGACGGCTACGAGTTCTATCTCAAGGTGAAGGAAGAGATGCCGGGCCTGCCGGTGATCCTGATGACGGCGTACTACTACGACAAGGATCACATCATAAAGCGCAGCCGCCTCAAGGGCCTCGAAGGCGCGCTATTCAAGAAGCCGGTGAACCCGGGCAAGCTCCGCCAGATGCTGTCGCAACTCCGCCACAAACCCCCACAGGTATCGCGAACCGAACCCGCCCCGGCGTAAACGCTGCGCCGACTTCAAGGACACGGTCGCCATAAGTGGCGCAGACGCGGACCTCACAAGACACGCCTCACGTCGTCATCCTGAGCGAAGGCCGCTGCGGCCGTAGTCGAAGGATAAACGCGAAGCGATTCCCTATTTCCGCTCCGGTGCAAGATCAATCCATTTGGGATTGGTCGATTCGATCAGCGATATCTTCTTGCTTCGTGTCCAACCCTTGACCGGCTTTTCGCGGGTGATCGCCGACGCAGCGTCATCGAATGTCTCCAAGTGTACGAGGCGGCCAAGTTTGAATTTGCTTGCGAAGCCCTCAACGCTTCCACTGCGATGCTGGTGCATCCGCCGGGCGATGTCGCTGGTAATGCCGATATACAACATCCGTGTACGGCCGCTCAGGATGTAAACGTAGTAGCTCTTCACGGCGCAAAAACAATAATCGCTTCGCGTTTATCCTTCGACTGCGCTCGAAAAGATCTCGCTTCGCTCAGGATGACGAAAGGGAAGGCATCGCTGAAAAGGAACCCTTCTTAGTCATCCTGAGCGAAGGCCGCTGCGGCCGTAGTCGAAGGATAAACGCGAAGCGATTTCTTTTTGTCTTGGTGCTCTCGATAATCGTCACTCGCCCACAAACGCAGAGCGGCTGCGATCGGAATCGCAGCCGCTTTGCCTTATACAAACCGCGGTCTTCTTTATACCCAGCAAAACAGGCGGGGACGCCTGTCAAACTTTTAACTTTTCTCGCCTCCGCTGCGCTCCGCCTCGAAAGCGCTCACGCGAGCTGCGCGGCGCTCCGCTGCGCCCCTTCGGCTTTCGTATCGAATGTCGAGGCGGGCCAGCTGCCCCTGCCCTACCGAATCCTCGCGCGTCTTACGCGTGCTTGAGTTTCTTCACTTCGGCGGCCATCTCCGGCACGGCCTTGAAGAGGTCGGCCACCAACCCGTAATCGGCGACGCTGAATATCGGAGCTTCCTCGTCCTTGTTGATCGCCACGATAATCTTGGAGTCCTTCATGCCCGCCAGATGCTGAATCGCGCCGGAAATTCCGACCGCGACATAAAGCTCGGGCGCAACCACCTTGCCCGTCTGTCCGACCTGAAGGTCGTTGGGCACGAATCCCGCATCTACCGCCGCCCGACTCGCGCCCATCGCCGCGCCCATCTCGTCGACGAGCGGTTCCAGCACGCTCTTGAAGTTATCGCCCGATTTGAGCCCGCGCCCGCCCGAAACGATAATCCGCGCTTCGGTCAGTTGCGGACGATCGCTCTTGGTCTGGTTGAAGGCCACAAACTCCGTCTTGAGCCCGCCCGCATCGATTTCAGCATTCACCTTCTCGACCGGCGCAGCGGACGCCGCCGGCTTGGCCGCATCGAAGGCTGTCCCTCGAACGCTGATCACTTTGACGGGGCCGCTCATCTCAACGGTCGCCATCGCGTTGCCCGCATACATCGGACGCACCACGGTGCCATCGGCGTTGATCGAGGTGATATCCGACGCCATCGGCGCCCCGAGCCTCGCGGCCAGACGCGGCAGCAGATCCTTGCCCGCTGCGGTCGCCGTCGCGATTACGTATTCGGCCCCAGTCGATTTGACCAGGTTCGTGAACGCCTGCGCGTAAGCGTCGGCGAGATAATTCTTTAGGCTCGCGTGCGTCAGCGCGATCGCTTTCGAGACGCCGTACTTGGCGGCTTCGCCCGCGAGCGCCTCGGGATTGTCGCCCGCGACGACGGCAATCGATTTGCCTCCGCGCTTTTGCGCGAGATCGTTTCCGGCGTTGATGGCGGTAAGAGTGCTCTTGGGGAGATGCCCCAGCATAGTTTCAGCAAAAATCAGAACGTCGCCCATTTCTTATTCTCCGTCACTCACTCGCCGCCCGCCTGATACGAATCGGACCGGGGTCGGCGGCGGATTTAATCGTAAGTCGCGTTCAGATCACCTTGGCTTCGGAATGCAGAACTTCGACGAGTTCCTGAACCGAGCCGAGCTTGCGTCCGGCCTGCCGCTTGGGAGGCGCCGCGAGATTCTTGACCACGAGCTTCGGCGCGAGATCGACGCCGAGGCTCTCGGCGGGGATTTCCTTAAGCTCCTTCTTGCGGGCCTTCATGATGCCGGGCAGCGAGGCGTAGCGCGGCTCATTGAGACGCAAGTCGCTGGTGATCACGGCGGGGAGCGAAAATGCGATGGTTTCGAGGCCGCCGTCGACTTCGCGAATCACGGTGCATTTCGTGCCGGAAAACTCGACCTTCGAGGCAAACGTCGCCTGCGGCCATCCGAGCATCTCCGCGAGCATCTGGCCGACCTGGTTGGAATCGTCATCGATCGCCTGCTTGCCGAGGATGACCATCTCGGGCTTCTCGGTTTCGACGATCTTCGCAAGGATTCGCGCGATCGCCAGCGAATCCAGCGCCGCGTCGTTGCGGACAAGGATCGCGCGGTCCGCGCCCATCGCCAGTCCGGTACGAAGCTGTTCCTGCCAGGTCTGCTGGCCGACCGCGACCAACACGACCTCGCCGGTCTGCTTTTCCTTTATTCGCAGCGATTCTTCGATCGCGATTTCATCGAAGGGATTGATAACCCACTTGACGTTGTCGGTGGCGATCCCGCTGCCGTCCGCAAGGACGCGAATCGTGGTCGCGGGGTCTGGAACTCGCTTAATCGGAACAAGGATTTTCAAAGTCTTTCACTCCGCGGAGATGAAATTTATGCGCTCGCGCGCCGGTTGCTTCGGTCTTGGGGAAACTCGGAAAAACTCTCGGGTGTTCGAGTCCTAACAGCGCCTCTAATATATGTCAAATCGAGGTGGGGCGGACGCTAATGTCGTGCGCTGTATCCTATTCGTTGAAGCCGAGGCGATGGCTCAATTCGCGGCCCTGACCGACGATTATCGGCGTGATTTCGGAGGCGATTCTCTCCTCAGGCATTCGCATCGAGGGGCCAGCGATCGCAATTGAGCCGACTACCGAGCGCGTGTAATCGCGAATCGGCACGGCGATCGATGAGACCTCGTCGACGTATTCGCCGATATCGATTGCGTATCCGCTGCGCGCGACCGATTCCAACTGCGCGAAAAGTTGCGCTCGATCGGTAATCGTACGATCGGTATAGCGGTTCAAAACTTCAGGAAGCGACGCGCGAATCTGCTCGTCGGTATCGAACGCCAGATGCACCTTGCCTACCGCCGTCGCATGAAGCGGCAGCGAATGTCCTACCGGCGAGGTTATACGCACCGCCCGGTCCTCGGGCTCGGCGGCTTCGAGCGGAATCACGCCCTCGCGGCGATAGACGGCGACGTAGACGCTTTCCCGGCATTGTTTCGCCATGATTGCGAGAACGGGACGCGCCTGCCGCACCAATCCCATATGCTCGATATATCGGCGGCCGAGATGCAGGCATTTGATCCCGAGGCGATAATTCTCCGTCGCCTTGTTCTGCTCGATATAGCCGCGCGCTTCGAGCGTCGCGAGCAGACGAAAGACGTTGTTCTTGTGGAGCTTGAGCCGTTTGGAAAGTTCGGTTACGCCGAGTTCGTCGACGTCGTCGAAAAACTGTTCGAGAACGTCGAGCGCATGCGCGACCGATTGAATGAGGTAGTTCGATTTATCCCGTCTGATAACCATTGCAGCGTCTTAAGCATCGTGGCTTTCCCAAGAGATTGTCGCCCGATTCCATCCGGAAACGCCGACCATCCCGTTTTGGGAAAGCGTTTTAATCTAGACGGCATCGCCAAACTCTGTCAAACGATGATTTTCGGGGTGCCGACCTCCTCTTTTTCAGGATCCGGCGACCGCGGACCATGTATTGTTCCGTTTTGAGTCTGTAACAATGTGGCGATGGACCGTGACATGAGACTCTCGATGCTTAAAGGTAGAGCGACCACCGAAGCGACGGCAGCGTATGCGTCGCGATTCCGGAACCTGCCGGGAAACTTCCGCTCGGTCCTGGGACTTTCCATCTCCTCGGTCGGCATCGGAACCTACCTGGGCGAAAGCGACACGGAAACCGATGGCGCCTACGAGGACTCGATCGCTGCGGCGGTCTCGGGCGGAATCAATCTGATCGACACCGCCGTCAACTATCGCTTCCAGCGCAGCGAGAGAAATATCGGAGCCGCGATTGCCAAGCTCGTTGAATCAGGATCGATTCGACGCGAAGAGATCATAGTCGCAACCAAGGGCGGATATCTCACCTTCGATGGGGCGGTTCCCGCCGATCCGCGCGCATGGTTCGAGGAAAAATTCGTACGCACCGGGATCGTGTCGGCGGGCGATATGGTCGAGGGGTCGCACTGCATGACGCCGCGCTATCTCGACGCGATGATCGAGATGAGTCGCGCGAATCTCGGTCTCGAAACGATCGATGTCTACTATCTGCACAATCCCGAAACGCAGCTTGGCGTGCTCGATCGCAAAACGTTTCTCGCGCGAATCCGCGCCGCGCTTGAATTTCTCGAAAAGGCGGTCGGCGAAAACCGTATCGCCGTCTATGGAACCGCGACGTGGAATGGCTACCGCGCGAAGCAGACCGAACGCGGATGGCTCTCGGTCGACGAATTGATAGCCGTCGCGCGCGAAGTCGGCGGCGACGCGCATCATTTCCGCGCGATCCAGCTTCCGTACAATCTCGCCATGCCCGAAGCGGTAACGCTTTCCAATCAGGGACCGCTGAATGACAAAACGACACTGGTCGGCGCGGCGAAAGGCCACGGACTCCTGATATGCGCCAGCGCGTCGCTCCTTCAGGGGCGATTGTCGCGCGACCTCCCTGCGATTCTCTCCGACGCGTTTCCGGGATTATCTTCCGACGCTCAACGCGCGGCGCAATTCGTGCGCTCGACGCCGGGAATCGATGTCGCCCTCATCGGCATGAAATCGCGCACGCATGTCGACGATGCTCTCGCGCTGATGGCGCATCCACCCGCCCCGCGCGACGCGCTGATGAAGCTCTTCAGCCCGTCGCAACCGTAGGGACGCGATGTTCGTTGGAACCCGCGACGATCTCCGATTCGAGGCGAATCGGCGTCGAAAGCGAAGCCGATATGAGGCACGATTTCTCGCTCTTCTCGAGCACACGCATCGCCTTGTCGCGATCGGCGTCGCATGACAGAACCACGCGCGGGCGCAGGACGATCTCCGTAAAGCGCGTCACGCCATCCTTGCGATCTAGAGTGCCCGCGCCTTCGAGCTCCATCGAAGTGAATTCGAGCTTCGACGCTCGTGCTATCGCACGGACTGTGAA
>Ga0335069_10001633_pt1 | contig 35920 bp, 28 predicted proteins | sample Lox_Sample_11_FD_206714 | JGI IMG/M metagenome (GOLD analysis project Ga0335069, IMG submission 206714) | Soil microbial communities from Loxahatchee National Wildlife Refuge, Florida, United States - Lox_Sample_1.1 | ecosystem: Environmental > Terrestrial > Soil > Wetlands | place: USA... | reverse complement strand
ACGACTACGCCTATGCCTGGCTGCCCAAGCGCGACGCGGCCAAGGACTACGGAACGCTGCCGATGTTCGAGGACGCCCTCGCCGGCAGGCTGAAGCTCCTCTGGATCGTGGGGCAGAACCCGGCGGTGACGCTGCCCAACCTGAACCTGACGTTCGAGGCGATGGCGAAGCTCGAGACGCTGGTGGTCCAGGAGATCTGGGAAACGGAGACGGCGACGTTCTGGAAACGTCCGGGTGTCGACCCGAAGTCGATCGCGACCGAGGTCATCCTGCTCCCGGCCGCCTTCTTCATGGAGAAGAACGGCACCATCAGCAACTCCGGTGGCATGGTGCAGTGGCGGCATGCGGCGGTGAAGCCCCCCGGCCAGGCACGGCCCGACGGCGAGATCGTGGACGCCGTGTTCCGACGGGTCCGCGACCTGGTCCACGACTCCCGGGAGCCGAGGGACGAGATCGTCAACAGGGCCTTCTGGACTTACACCACCGCCGAGGACGTGCTGCGCGAGATCAACGGCTACGCGCTCCGCGACAATCCGGAGACGGGCCTCAAGAAGGGCGACCTCGTCCGCAGGGTCGGCGATCTGCGGGCCGACGGCTCGACGTCGTCCGGAGCCTGGATCTACGCCGGCGTCTTCGCCAACGGAGAGAACCTTTCCAAGCGCCGGGATGCGAAGACGGACCCGGGCGGGCTGGGACTCTACCCGGGCTTCGGATGGACCTGGCCCAACAACATGCGCATCCTCTACAACCGGGCATCCTGCGACCGGAACGGAAAGCCCTATCCGGGCTCCAAACCCATCGTCTGGTGGGACGAGCAGGCCAGGCGCTGGACCGGATACGACGTGCCGGACGTTCCCGTCGTCACCGACGGCCCGAACACGCCCAACGGGCAGCGGGCATTCCACCTCGGCGCGGAAGGCGTCGGACGGCTCTTCGCCGCCGTGTATGCCGACCCGGATGAGAAGAATCCGGGATACCCCCGCGACGTGGCCTACGTGCCGAAGGACGGCCCGCTGCCCGAAATGTACGAGCCGGTCGAGAGCCCCGTGGAGAACCTGCTGCACCCGAAGGTGAAGAGCAACCCGATGCTCCACTACCCCCGCGTCGCCTCGCACCAGCCGATCGGCACGGTCGACAAATTCCCCTATGTCCTGATGACCTCGACCGTCGCCGAGCACTGGTGCGCCGGATCGACGACGCGCAACATCCCGTGGCTGAACGAGCTCGTCCCGGAACCGGTTCTCGAGATGCCCGTCACCCTCGGCAAGAAGCTCGGCGTCCGGTCGGGCGACTGGGTGGACGTCTCGTCGGCCCGCGGCACGCTCACGGTCAAGGCGCTCGTGACGCCCCGCATGAAGTCTCTTCTGCTTGCCGGCGGCGAGGTCACGGTCGTCTGGATGCCCTACAACTGGGGCTTCCAGGGTCTCTCGACGGGGCCGAGCGTCAACCACCTCACGATCGACGCCTCGGATCCGGGCGCGGGAACGCAGGAGACGAAGGCCTGCCTGGTCAACGTCGTCAAAGCGGCCGCGCCCCGCGCGGAGAGAGGGAGGCGATCATGACGGCGCCCTCCGCTTCGACTGCCTCCAACCCGGTCCCGATCCGGACGACGCTGATCGACATCACCAACTGCATCGGCTGCCGGGCCTGCCAGGTGGCCTGCAAGCAGTGGAACGAGCGCGAGGGCGAGGAGACCGAGCTGTTGCCCCAGCTCGGCTTCCAGAATCCGGCGACGCTGAGCTCCAAGACCTACACGCTCATCTCCTTCCACGAGATGGAGAACCCGCGGAGTCCGGGCGGGCTCGACAGCGCCTTCGTGATGCGGCGGTGCTTCCACTGCCTGGAGCCCGGCTGCGTTTCCGCCTGCCCGACGACGGCGCTCTCCCGGCAGGCCGACGGTCCGGTGACGTACGAGGCCGACAAGTGCATCGGCTGCCGCTACTGCATGCTGGCCTGCCCCTGGGACGTGCCGACCGCGGAGTGGGACAAGCTCGCTCCGAAGATCGACAAGTGCACCCACTGCGCCGACCGCGCCGATCAGCCGCTGCCGATCGCCTTCAACGGAAAGCCGATGGCCGCGGATGCGGGCAAGCGGTTTCTCGAGACCATCGCGACGCCCGCCTGCGTGAAGGCGTGCCCGGCCGACGCGCTGCGCTACGGGAGCCGCGACGAGATGCTGGCGCTCGCGCACCAGCGGATCGCCGACCGGCCCGGGAAGTACGTCGACCACGTCTACGGCGAGAAGGAGCTCGGCGGGACGAGCGTGGTGTACCTGTCGGCCGTGCCCTTCGAGAAGCTCGGCTTTCCGACGTTCGGCGAGAAGCCGTATCCGAAGTTCACGGCCGCGGCACTCGGCGCGGTCCCGCCCGCGGTGATGGCGATCGGCGCGCTGCTCGGCGCGACGTACGCCTTCTTCCGCAAGCGCGTGCAGGCGGTCGCGGACGGTTCGGGCCGCGTGGACACGTCGGACCGCGGGCACCACATGGCGTTCGAGCGCCTGGACGAGAGGCTGCTGACGCCGTTCAACTGGGTCCTCCTGATCCTGATGGCGTTCTGCGGTCTCTCGATGGTCGCGCGATTCGCCCGGGGCCTCGGCGGCAGCACGCATCTCTCCGACACCTATCCCTGGGGTCTCTGGATCGCCTTCGACCTCATCTGGATCGCGGTCGCCGCGGGCGCGTTCGCGATGGCCGGGACGATCTACGTCTTCCAGCGGAAGGACCTTTACGGGCTCGGCCGGAAGGCCGTGCTCATGGGTCTCCTCAGCTACTCGTTCGTCACCGTCACGCTCGTCGCCGACCTGGGACTCCCGTGGCACTTCTACCAGCTCGGTCTGCAGTCGCCCGACCACTCGGCCATGTTCGAGGTGTCGTGGTGCGTCGGTCTCTACGTCACGATCCTCGCGCTCGAGTTCCTGCCGGTCGTCCTCGAGAGGTACGGCCTGCACCGCCTGCAGGAGCTCTGGCAGAGGTGGTCCGGCGCTTACGTGGCCTTCGCGGTGACGCTCTTCATCTTCATGATGTCGCGCAACCTCGTGTACGCGGCGGTGACGGCCGTCATCTTCGGCACGCTCGCGTGGCTCTTCCGGGCGCGGGACAAGGGCTTCGAGCCGATTCTGCTCGCGATCGCCGCCGTCACCCTGTCCACGATGCACCAGAGCTCGCTCGGATCGCTCTACCTGCTGATGCCGAACATGCTGGCGTCGCCGTGGTGGTCGCCCGTGATGCCGATCTGGTTCTTCCTGTCGTCGATCGTCGCCGGGTCGGCCCTCGTCGTCCTCATGGAGATGTGGATCGCGAAGGGCTGGCGCCGGCCCCTGGACATGACGGCGCTCGCCTCGGTCGGGAAGATCACGTTCTGGTCGCTGCTCGTCTACCTCGCCTTCCGCCTGGGCGACATGGCTCTGCGCGGGCAGCTCGGCGGCGCCCTGTCCGGCGCGATGGGACTCGCCTTCGCCGCGGAGATCGGGATCGGCGGGCTCGTTCCCCTCGTGATTCTCTCCCGCCCCTCGTTCCGAAACCGGCCGGAGACGCTGCTCTGGGGCGCGCTCCTGGCGGTCACCGGCATCGTGTACAACCGCATGAACGTCGTTCTCTTCGCGATGACCTTCCGGGGCCGGATGCCCTGGGTCGCGCCCCGCTCCTACGCGCCGTCGGTCTTCGAATGGGGCGTTTCGCTCGGCCTGATCGCCGCGACGATTTTCCTTTTCGGGCTGGGCGCGCGACTGGTGCCCATTCTTCCGAAGAGGGAAGCGCGCTGATTCGATGAACCGGACGACGCTCGACGCCTGGCTCGCCGCCCATCCCTATCTTCGGCCCCTGGCGCACTGGACCTCCCGGGTCGAGGGCGCCCTGGCTTCGATCCCGGCCTCGTCCGCTCCCGTGCCCGACTGGAACGACGGCGCCGACGACCTCCGGGCCGGTGTTCCGCTGCTTCGTTCCGGGTTGGAAATCGATCTCGAGCCGGCGGGGAGGGCCGCGGTGGCGCTGGTCGAGAAGCTGTCTCTGGATCCGACCCACGGCGGCCCGATGGCCGACCTTCCCCTGCTCGCGGAGCACTTGCGAGGCGACCCCGAGGCGCCCCGCCGCGTCGGGGACTGGCTGCTCGGCGACGAGGCCTTCGCGCCGCCGTCGCCGGGGCTGCTGCGCTACCTGGGTTGGACGGCCGCCTCCCGGTACCTGGCGCCGCTGGTCACTGCGTTCGACGCCTGGCGCGACGAAGAGAAGTGGTTGCGCCCCTACTGCCCGGCGTGCGGCTCGGCTCCCGCGATGGCGCAGCTGCTCGGCGTCGATCCGGGACGCAAGCGCCTCCTGGCGTGCGGCGCCTGCGGCAGCCGCTGGCAATTCCGCCGCACCGCGTGTCCGTTCTGCGAGAGCGATTCCCAGAGGCTCGCGAGCGTGGTCGTCGAAGGAGAAGCGGGCCTGCGCATCGACTCGTGCGATGCGTGCGGCGGCTATCTCAAGACCTACGACGGCCACGGCGACGAGACCCTCTTGATGTCCGACTGGACCTCGCTCCACCTCGACCTCGTCGCTCGTGACCGGGGACTGAAGGGCCTGGCGGCGTCGCTCTATGACGTCGGATCCGTCGCCGGCCAGCCCTTGACGACGAAGGACCTGGAGCGGACCGGGTGAATCCCCCGAAGACCGTCCGGCTCGACGTCGTCGCGGGCCTGACGGCCGCGGCCGTCGTCATCCCCAAGGCGATGGCCTACGCCACGATCGCCGGGCTGCCCGTCGAAGTCGGGCTGTACACCGCCTTCGTTCCGATGCTCGTCTACGCCGTGCTCGGCACGTCCCGCGTCCTCTCGGTTTCCACGACGACGACCCTCGCGATCCTGACGGGCGCGGACCTGGGCGCCGTCGCCGCGAGCGGCGACCCGGCGGCCCTCCTGCGCGCCTCGGCCACGCTGACGCTGCTCGTCGGGGCCATCCTCGTCGCGGCGTCCGTCCTCCGGCTCGGCTTCGTCGCCAACTTCATCTCCGAGCCGGTCCTCGTCGGCTTCAAGGCCGGGATCGGCGTCGTCATCGTCCTCGACCAGGTGCCGAAGCTTCTCGGATTCCACATTCCCCGGGGGCGGTTCTTCCAGAACGTGCTGGCGACGATCGGGCATCTGCCGCAAACGTCCGTGCCGACGCTCGCCGTCACGGTCGTGACGATCGCGGTGCTCGTCGGCATCGAGCGTCTGGCGCCGAAGCTGCCCGCCCCGCTCGTCGCGGTGGCGGCCGGCATCGCGGGTGCCGCCGCGCTGGACCTGAAATCGCGCGGCGTCGAGCTCGTCGGCCACATCCCGACGGGGCTGCCGTCGGTGACGTTGCCGGACCTCTCGCTCGTCGGAGGGCTCTTCGCCGGGGCCGTGGGCATCGCCCTCATGAGCTTCACGGAGACGATCGCCGCGGGCCGCGCCTTCGCGCAGAGCGGCGAGCCGTCGCCGCGTCCCAACCGCGAGCTCCTCGCGACCGGCGCCGCCAACGCCGCCGGGGCCGTCCTCGGAGGCATGCCCTCGGGCGGCGGGACGTCGCAGACGGCCGTGAACCGCAACGCCGGCGCCCGGAGCCAGCTCGCGGGAATCGTGACGGCCGGTGCCGCCCTCGCGACGATGCTCTTCCTGGCGCCGCTGATCGGCCTGATGCCCCAGGCGACCCTCGCCGCGGTGGTCGTCGTCTATTCGCTCGGGCTGATCAAGCCAGCCGAGTTCCGGTCGATTCTCCGCGTGCGCCGGACCGAGTTCGTCTGGGCGCTCGCGGCGTTTGCGGGGGTCATGCTGTTCGGCACCCTCAAGGGCATTCTCGTGGCGATCGTCCTGTCGCTCGGGGCGCTGGCGTACCAGGTCGCGGATCCGCCCGTCTACCTGCTCGGGCGCAAGCGCGGCACGAACGTCTTCCGCCCGCTCTCGAAGGAGCATCCCGACGACGAGACGATTCCGGGTCTGGCTCTCCTGCGCCTGGAGGGGCGCCTTTTCTTCGCCAACGCCGAGCGCGTCGGGCAGAAGGTTCGCGACCTGGCGCTGGCGCCGAAGCCCCGGGTCGTCGTGCTCGACCTGTCCGCCGTGTTCGACCTCGAGTACACGGCCCTCAAGATGCTGACGGAAGGCGAGAAGCGAAGCCGCGAGCAAGGCGTCGAGCTCTGGCTCGCGGGCCTGGCGCCGGAGGTCCTCTCCGTCGTCCAGCGTTCGCCGCTCGGCCAGACGCTGGGCCGCGAGCGCCTGCTGTTCAACCTCGAAACGGCCGTCGAGCGGTATCAGGCGCGCTGAAGGGGCCGCCGGAGGCCCCGGCTCGGGGGCGGAATTCCCGCCGCCGGCCGGAGGTTAAGATTCGCCGAATTCTGGAGGAAGACATGCGTCGTCTGTCCGTGGCCGTGCTGGCCGCCGCCTCGTTCGCGTTCCCGGCCGGGGGCCGGGGCCTGGCCGCCGCTTCGTCCGCCCCGAAGCCGACCCCCGCCACGCACACCCTGCCGAGGGACGTGGGTCGGGGCAAGGGCGGGGACTTCGACGCGATGCTCGAGCGCCGCCTCATCCGGGTCCTGGTCCCGTACAGCAAGACCGGGTACTTCATCGACAGGGGCATGCCCCGGGGCACGGCCGTCGACGCCTTCAAGCTCTTCGAGGACTACCTCAACCAGAAGTACAAGACGGGCAACCTTCGCCTCCACGTCGTGCTCGTTCCCATGCAGCGGGACAACCTGGCCGCGGCGCTGTTCGACGGCCGTGGCGACGTCGTCGCGGCGAGCGTGACGGTGACCCCCGAACGGCTGGCCAAGGCGGACTTCGCGGACCCCGTCCTGAAGAACGTTTCCGAGATCGTCGTCGGGAGCCCCGAAGCGCCGCCCGTGGCCGCGGCGGAGGACCTGTCGGGCCGCGAGGTGTTCGTCCGGAAGACGTCGATCTTCCACGAGAGCGTCGAGAAGCTCAACGCCGAGCTCGCGAAGAAGGGAAAGGCCCCCGTCAGGGAACGGTTCGCGCCGGACAACCTCGAGGACGAAGACCTGCTCGAGATGGCTAGCGCGAACCTCGTCTCGTACGTGGTGGTCGACGATTACCTCGCGCGGTTCTGGGGGAGCGTGCTCCCGAAGCTCAAGCTCTATCCCGAGGCCACGCTCCGGACGGGCGGGGAGATCGCCTGGGCGATCCGCAAGGACAGCCCGAAGCTGAAGGCCGAGTTGAACGCCTTCCTCGCCAAGTATCCGGAGGGCTCGGCGACCCGCAACATGATTTTCCAGAAGTACCTGAGAAACACCAAGTTCGTGACGAACGCCAACTCGCTCGAGGCCCGCGAACGATTCAAACGGACCGTCGCGCTCTTCAAGACGTACGGGGACAAGTACGACGTCGACTACGTGCTCATGGCCGCCCAGGGCTACCAGGAGTCGCAGCTCGACCAGAACGCCAAGAGCCACGTCGGCGCGGTGGGCGTCATGCAGCTGATGCCGGCCACCGGCAAGGAGCAGAACGTCGGCGACATCACGCAGCTCGAGCCCAACATCCACGCGGGCGTGAAGTACATGCGGTTCATGGTCGACCAGTACTTCGCCAAGGAACCGATGGACAAGCTCGACAAGGGGCTCTTCGCGTTCGCCGCCTACAACGCCGGGCCCGGCCGGATCCAGACCCTGCGGCGGGAAGCGGCCAGGCGCGGTCTGGACCCGAACAAGTGGTTCGACAACGTCGAGGTCGTGGCCTCCGAGAAGATCGGGAGAGAGACCGTGACCTACGTCGCCAACATCTACAAGTACTACGTCGCGTACACGCTGGCCCTGGAGGACATGGCCGAGCGCCAGAAGGCCATCGAAGAGGTCAAGGCGAAGCCCTAGGTTTCGGAGAGACGCGGGAGGAGCCGGCGACGCCTACGGCTTCGCGGCCGCTGGCGCCGCCGCTCCCGGAGCGCCGGGCGAGAACCAGGTCGGGTTGGCGTCGTCGCGCTGGAGGTTCCAGCCGCCGCCGAGCGCCTTGTAGATGTTGACGTAGTCGGTCATGAGGTTGGTCTCGGAGATGACGCGCGCGACCTCGGCGGGGAAGAGGAGCTGCATCGCGTACAGCACCTCGAAGTAGTTGGCGAGGCCGCTGTGGTAGCGCAGGTTCGAGAGCCGCACCATCTCCCGGTACATGTCGACGGTCTTGGTCAATTCGTCGAGCGACGCGGCGATCTTGCCGTGCGCGTAGAGGACCGTCGTCGTTTCGGAAAAGGCCGTCGTCACCGTCTGCTCGTAGAGCAGCTTCGACTGCTCCCACTGCGCGTACGCGACGTCGTACTCGCTGCGCAGCTGGCCGCCGTGGAAGAGCGGTCCGAGCAGGCCGGCGGCGATGGTCCACGTCTTGCCGGCGGGGTAGAGGTTGCTGACGTCGGGGCTCACCGCGCCGAAGAGCCCGGTCAGATTGATCTGCGGAAAGAAATTCGCCGTCGCGACGCCGACGAGCGCGTTGGCGGCGATCAGGTTCTGCTCGGCCTGCTGAATGTCCGGGCGCCGCTGGAGGAGCGCCGACGGGAGGCCCGGGGGGATCGCGGGCGTCGCCAGCTGCGCGGTGATCGCCTGTCCGCGCGGGATCGGGCCGGGGTTGCGGCCGAGCAGGAGGTTCAGGTTGTTCTCGGCGGCCTCGATCTGGCGCTCGATCTCGGGGATCTGGGACGCGACCTGGCCGAGGGCCGCCGCGGCGTACGACGTTTCGAGCGCCGAGGCGGCGCCTTCCTGGAGCTTGCGGTTGAAGAGGTCGTAAGTCTCCTGGAAGGCGGCGACGGTCTCCTTCGTGATGGCGAGCTGTTGGTCGAGGCCGCGCAGCACGAAGTAATTGATGGCGACCTCGGAAACGAGCGTCAGGAGCACGCCCCGCCGCGCCTCCTCGCTCGCGAGGTACTGGGCCCTGGCCGCTTCGTTCAGCCGCCGGATCCGGCCCCAGACGTCGAGCTCCCACCCGAAGTTGACGTTGACCTGGTTGAGATTTCCGGTCGCCGTGCTGTACGGCGGGACGAAGACCGAGTTTCGGCCGCGCGACCACTGCCCGCCGTAGTCGATCTGCGGAAAGAACTGCGAACGGGCGATGCCGGCCCGGGCGGCGGCTTCCTGGACCCGCGCCGCCGCGATCTGCGGGTCGTAGCCCGTGGCGAGCGCCTGGTCGATGAGCTGCGTCAGAACCGGGTCCTTGAAGACCTCCCACCACGGTTCGTCCGCGAGCGAGGCCGCCGGCGCGGGCGGCCCCTGCACGTCGCGATAGGCGTCGGGCGCGGTGACCGGCGGCTGCTTGTAGTTCGGGCCGACGGCGCAGCCCGTCAGGAGCGCGAGAGCGAGAGCGGCGGCGGCGAGCCTCTTCACGTCATTTTCCTCCGCCGGCCGGCGCGGGTCCCGGCTCGGGATGGGTTTCCGGCGCCGCCGGGGTTTCCGCGGGCTCCTTGCCCCGGTGCGCGAGTTTCTCGATCATGACGAAGAGCGACGGGATGACGAAGATCGCGATGCCGGTCGCGGCGAGCATGCCGGCGATGACGACCGTGCCCAGGATCTTGCGCGACTCGGCGCCCGAGCCCGAGGCCCGCCAGAGCGGCACGCAGCCGAGGATGAACGCGAACGACGTCATCAGGATCGGGCGCAGGCGCAGGCGCGCGCCCTCGAGCGCCGCGTCCACGAGCGTCTTGCCCTCTTTGAGCTGGAGGATTGCAAACTCGACGATCAGGATCGCGTTCTTGGCCGCGAGGCCGATCAGCATGATCAGGCCGATCTGGGCGTAGACGTCGAGGTCGAACTTCCGGCCGATGAGGCCGAAGAACGCGCCGAGGACGGCGATCGGCACCGTGAGCAGAACGCTGAACGGCAGCGACCAGCTCTCGTAGAGGGCGGCGAGGATCAGGAACACGAAGATGAAGGAAAGCAGGAACACCACGCCGCCGGTGCCTTCGGCCGCCTTCTCCTGGTACGAGAGGTCGCCCCACGAGTAACCGATCTCGCGCGGCATCGTTTCTTTCGCCACGGCCTCGAGCGCCGCCATCGCCTGGCCCGAGCTGTATCCCGGGGCCGCGTTGCCGACGATCTTCGCCGCGTTGTACAGGTTGAAGTGCATCGCATACTCGGGGCCCTGCGTGTCCCGCGTCGTCATCAGCGCCGAGAGCGGCACCATCTGTCCGTCGGTGTTGCGGACGAAGTAGTTGGCCATCTGCTCGCGGTGGGTCCGCTCGGTCCCCTCGGCCTGGAGAAAGACCATCCACTGGAGGCCGAAGCGGTTGAACTGGTTCAGGTACAAACCGCCGAGGTAGGCCTGGAGCGTCTGGTAGACGTCGCCGAGCGGGACGCCCTGCTTGAGGACCTTGTCGCGGTTGACGTCGGCGTAGACCTGCGGCACGCCGGCGGAGAAGAGCGGCACCGGGCGCATGAGCTCGGGACGCTTGCCGCAGGCCTCGATGAACTTCTGGACGTTCTGCGCGAGAAACTCGATGGTTCCTCCCGAGAGATCCTGGAGCCAGAAGGAAAAGCCGCCCGATTGGCCGAGGCCCGGAATCGCGGGCGGCGGGAACGCGAACGCGGTGCCTTGCGGGAACCCGACGGCGAGCTCGCCGTTGAGCTTCTGCATGATCGCGTCGGCATGGAGCGCCGGGGCCTCGCGCTCCGACCAGGGTTTCATGCCCACGAACGCGAAGGCGTAGTACGTCGCGTTGGTCTGGGCGAGCAGGCTGTAGCCGACGATCGACGTCACGTACTCGACCCCCGGCGTCTTCTGCAGGATCTCCTCGACGCGCCGGGCCGCTTCGTTGGTCCGCTCGAAGGAGGACGCGTTCGGCAGCGTCATGTTGAAGAAAAAGTAGCCCTGGTCCTCGTTCGGCAAAAAGCTCGTCGGGAGCTTCTTGCCGATGAGCCCGTCGCCGACGGCGAAGCCGACGAGGATCAGGATCGTCAGGAACGCCTTCCGGACGAGCACGCGCGAGAGGTCGACGTACCCGCCGGTCATCTTGAGGAAGACGTCGTTGAACCACTTGAAGAATCGAGCCAGCGGTCCCTTGCCCTGTTTGCGCGGCCGCAGCAGCATCGCCGCGAGCGCGGGCGAGAGCGACAGGGCGTTGAACGCCGAGATGAGCACCGAGATCGCGATCGTGACGGCGAACTGCTTGTTGAGGCGGCCCTGGATGCCGCCCATGAACGCGACGGGGATGAACACGGCGGAGAGAACCAGGGCGATGCCGATGACCGGCTGCGTGACCTCCTCCATGGCCTTGAAGGTCGCGTCTTTGGGCGAGAGGCCGTGCTCGATGTGGTGCTCGACGGCCTCGACGACGACGATGGCGTCGTCGACGACGAGTCCGATCGCGAGCACCAGGCCGAAGAGCGAGAGCGTGTTGATCGAGAAGCCGAGCATCGGGAAGACGGCGAACGTGCCGACGAGCGACACGGGCACGGCGATCATGGGGATCAGGGTCGCGCGCCAGTTCTGCAGGAACAGGAAGACGACGATGATGACGAGCACCATCGCCTCGAGGAGGGTGTGCTCGATTTCCTTCATGCCCTCGGTGACCGGCAGGGTCGTGTCGAGGGAGATCGTGTAGTCGAGGTCCGACGGGAACTTCTCCTTGAGCTGCTCGAGGACCCGGCGGATGCCGTCGGCGACCGCGATCGCGTTGGAGCCCGGCGTCTGGTAGAGCGCGATCGCCGCCGTCGGCTTGCCGTTGAAGCGGGCGCTCTGGGAGTAGGACAGGTTGCCGAGCTCGATCCGGGCGACGTCCCGCATCCGCACCACCGAGCCGTCGGAGTTGGCGCGCACGATGATGTCGCCGAACTCCTCGGGGGTGGAGAGGCGGCCCTTCGCGCGCACCGCGTAGGTCATCTCCTGGCCCGGGGGCCCCGGCTGCCCGCCGATCTGGCCGGCGGGGTTGACCGTGCTCTGCTTCTGGACGGCCTGGTAGAGGTCCGGCACGGTCAACCCGAGCTTCGAGAGCAGGTCGGGCTTGACCCAGATGCGCATCGCGTAGTTGCCGGCGCCGAAGATCGTGATCTGGCCGACCCCCTGCACGCGGTAGAGGGGGTTGTTCATCGTGATCGAGGCGTAGTTGGCGAGGAAGAGGGCGTCGTACGTGCCCTTGGGCGAGTAGAGCGACACGACGAGCAGCGGGATGCCCATCGACTGCTGAACCGTCATGCCGTAGTTGACGACCGAGGACGGCAGGCTCGCCGTGGCCTGCGACAGCCGGTTCTGCGCGTTGACCTGATCGATGTCGACGTCGGAGTCGATGTCGAAAGTGACCTGGAGCAGCATCGTGCCGTTGTTCGAGTTGATGCTCTGCATGTAGAGCATCTTCTTGACGCCGTTCATCTGCTGCTCGATCGGCGTCGCGACGGCGTTCTGGATCGTGAGGGCGTCCGCGCCGGTGTACGTCGCGTTGACCGAGATCATGGGCGGGGCGATGTTCGGGAACTGCGCGATCGGGAGGTCCTTCATCGCCACGAGGCCGGCGAGCACCGTGATGATCGCGATGACGATCGCGACGATCGGGCGGTTGATGAAGATCTTGGCCACGGGGCTACTTCCCGGACGCTGCCTGGGCGGGCTTCTCGGCGGCGGCTCCCGTCGGTTTCTCGTCGGCCGCCTCCGCGGGCGCGGGCTGCGGGTTGACCTCCATGCCGGGGCGGACCTTGGCAGCGCCCTCGACGATCACCCTGTCTCCGGCCGCGAGGCCCTTCTCGATCACCCAGAGGCTGCCGACGCGGGGGCCCGGCTCGACGGCCCTGATCTCGACCTTGTTGTCCGGCCCGACGACCGCGATCTGGAAGTTGCCCTGGAGCTCGGAGACCGCGCGCTGCGGGACGAGCAGGGCGCCCTTCTTCAGATCGGTCTGCACGCGGACCTTCCCGTACTGGCCGGGGCGCAGGAGGTTGTCCGGGTTCGGGAAGACGCCGGCGAGCGTGATCGTGCCCGTCTTGACGTCCACTTCGCGCCCCGCGAGGAACGGTCTGCCGCGGTGGTCGTAGACGGTGCCGTCGGCGAGGATCAGCTGGAGCGGTCCCTGCTCGAGGCTCGCGCCATCCTCGATCGTCTTCGTCATGGGGCCGTGCTTCAAAACCCAGGCCATGTACTCCGTCTCGCTCGGGTTGAAGTAGACCTTGATGGGATTCACCTGGGAAACGGTCGTCATCTCCGTGTTCGGGTTGATCAGGTTGCCGACCTGCGCCTTCGCGATGCCGGAGACGCCGTCGATCGGCGAGGTGACCTTGCACCAGCCGAGGTTCAGCTGGGCCTTCTCCAGAGCCGCCTGCGTCGCCTCGACGTCGGCCTGGGCCGTGCGTTCCTTGGTCTCCGCGTCGTCGAGCTCCTGCTGGCTGATCGCCTTCTCGGCGGCCAGCGGCTTGTACCGGGCGACGGTCGTCTTCGCGTTGGCGAGAATGGCCTGGAACTGCGCGAGGTTGCCCTTCGCCTGGTCGTACGCGGCCTGGAACGTCCGCGGGTCGATCTCGAAGAGCGTGTCGCCCGCGTGAACGACGGTGCCTTCCTTGTAGGTCTGCTTGAGCAGGTAGCCCTCGACCTGCGGCCGGATCTGCGCGTTGACGAACCCGTCGAGCACGCCGATCCAGTCCTGGTAGATCGGAACGTCCTTCTGGATCGGCGGGGCGACGGCGACGGCCAGGGGCGGCATCGGCGGCGGCGCGGCCTTCTTGCACGCGGCGGTCGCCGCGGTCAGGCTGAGGGCGATGGAGACGCCGAGTCCCAGGACGGTCCCCGAAGCTCGCCGGACTTTCCAGGGAATCATGCGGTCCTCCCTCACGATGCTGCTGCGGACGCGACTATATCGGAGAGGCGGGCAGCCGGCGGATGGGCAGGTTGAACGGACGTTCGCGGGGCTCGGAGCGCGCGGCCACAGGTCCCTGGTCGTACTCCCGGAGACGGCGCGGCATCCGGCGCGCGATATAGTCGCGGCGCGACTCCCGGCCACTGTGACGATGAGAGAAAAACACGCGCGGTCTCTCTTCTCTTTTCCCTTCGGGCGCGGCGCCGCCGCCGCGGCGCTCGCGCTCCTCGCCGCGGCCTCGCCGCTCGCGGCCGGTCCCGGAGGCACGAGCGTTTTCCGGCCGGTGTCCTCGCCGGCGGACGCCGTCCATCGTTATTCGCTCTTCGTCCTCGGCATCACCGGCGCGATCTTCGCCGTCGTCTTCACCATGCTCGTCGTGGCGGTCGTCCGCTTTCGCCGGCGGCCCGGCGACGACGCCTCGGAGCCGCCCCAGGTCTACGGCAGCGACCAGGTCGAGGTCGCGTGGACGGTCATCCCGGTCCTGATCGTCATCGTGCTGTCGCTGACGACGGCGCGCACCGTGTTCGAGGTCCAGAACCCGGCCCGGCCGTCGAACGCCCTCCAGGTCACGGTGGTGGGGCGGCAGTGGTGGTGGGAGTTGCGCTATCCCGCGTACGGCATCGTCACGGCCAACGAGCTGCACGTGCCGGTCAGCGACCCGGCGCACCCGACACCCACGTTCCTGCGCCTCGAGTCGGCCGACGTGGCGCACAGCTTCTGGGTGCCGCGCCTGGCGGGCAAGACGGACCTCATTCCCAACCGCGTCAACGAGATGTGGATCGACCCGAGGGAAACCGGCCTCTTCGAAGGCCAGTGCGCCGAATACTGCGGCACCGAACACGCGAAGATGCTGCTGCGCGTCTACGTCCACCCCCGGGAGGAGTTCGAGCGCTGGGTCGCGGCGCAGCAGGCCGCCCCGCCGCCCGCGGCCGAGGCCGCCGAGGGACGGCGCGTCTTCGAGACGACGGCCTGCCTGAACTGCCACACGATCCGCGGCACGGTCGGCAACGGGCTCTATGGCCCCGACCTGACCCACCTGATGAGCCGCGAGACCCTGGCCGCGGGTGCCGCGGCCAACACGCCGGAGAGCCTGCGCGCCTGGGTCCGCGATCCGAACGCGGTCAAGCCCGGGGCGCTGATGCCCGCCATGCAGCTCGACGAGCGCCGGCTCGACGCGCTGGTGGCCTATCTGCGGACGCTGCGGTAGGGGAGCGGGCGGTGTCCTCCGAGGTCCTGCCCCTGTCTTCCTCCACGCCGCGGACGCGCGACGGGCGGCTGCGGCTGCTCGAGACGCTCCACGACTGGGTCACGACCGTCGACCACAAGCGGCTCGGGATCCTCTACGTCCTGTACGGGATCCTGTTTCTCGCGGTCGGGGGCGTCGAGGCGAGCGTGATGAGGATCCAGCTTTCGGCGTCGAACCTCCACTTCGTCACGCCCCAGGTCTTCAACCGCATGATGACGATGCACGGCACGACGATGGTTTTCCTCGTCGCGGTGCCGATCGTCTTCGGGTTCGCGAACTACCTGGTGCCGCTGATGGTCGGCGCGCGCGACATGGCGTTCCCGCGCCTCAACGCCCTCGGGTTCTGGCTGACGGCCTTCGGCGGCATCCTGCTCTACTTCAGCTTTCTCGGCGGCGAAGGGCTCTTCGGCGCGGGGAGCGCCCCGGACGTCGGCTGGTTCGCCTACGCGCCGCTGACGGCGCGGGCGTTCTCGCGCGGGCACTCGACCGACTACTGGACCCTCGGGATTTTCGTCATGGGCATCGGCACGATCGGCACGGCCGTCAACGTCGTGACGACCGCGCTGTGCCTGCGCTGCCCGGGCATGAAGCTGACGCGGATGCCGCTGCTCGTCTGGATGATGCTGACGATGTCGGCGCTGACGCTCGTCGTGATGACGCCGCTGTCCGCGGCGCAGATCATGCTCTCGCTCGACCGCTACCTCGGCGCCCACTTCTTCGACACGCAGGCGGGCGGCTCGGCGGTCCTCTGGCAGCACTTCTTCTGGATCTTCGGGCACCCGGAGGTGTACGTCCTCGTGATCCCGGCCTTCGCGTTCGTCTCCGAGATCCTGCCCGTCTTCTCGCGCAAGGCCATCTTCGGCTACCCGGCAATGGTCGCGGCGACGACGGGCATCGGCTTCCTGTCGCTCGGCGTCTGGGCCCACCACATGTTCACGGTGGGGCTGAACTCCTACGCCAACACCTTTTTCGCCGTGACGACCCTGGCGGTCGGCATTCCGACCGGCATCAAGATCTTCAACTGGCTGGCGACCCTCTGGGGTGGCAAGATCCGCTTCGCGACGCCGATGCTCTTCTGTCTCGCGTTCCTCTTCCAGTTCCTCGTCGCGGGCCTGACGGGGATCATGCTCGGCGCGGCGCCGTTCGACTGGCAGCTCTCGGACTCGTATTTCGTCGTCGCCCACTTTCACTACGTGATCGTCGGCGGCATCGTCATGGCGATCTTCGGCGCGGTCTACTACTGGTTTCCGAAGGCGACCGGAAGGATGCTCTCGGAGAAGCTCGGCCGGTGGCACTTCTGGCTGATGGTGATCGGTTTCCACCTGACCTTCGACACGCTCCACTTCCCGGGCATCCTCGGGATGCCGCGGCGCATCTACACGTACGAGGCCAACCGCGGCTGGGACACGCTCAACCTCGTCGCGACGATCGGCGTCGCCTTCCAGGCGGCGGCGGTGCTGGTGTTCCTCGCCAACATCCTGCGCTCGCTCTGGAAGGGGCGGCCCGCCGGCGACGACCCCTGGGACGCCTGGACGCTCGAGTGGGTGGTGACGTCGCCGCCCCCGGCCTACAACTTCGCGAAGCTCCCGGTCGTGCGCAGCCGCCGGCCGCTGTGGGACTTCAAGCACCCGGACGACCCGGACTGGAAGTACGAATGAGCGTGCGCGCCGACGCCCTTCCGATTCCGCCGGAGCGCTGGGATCTGCCCGCGCGCGGCCCGGTCGGCATGGCGTGCCTGATCGTCGCCGAGGCGGCGATGTTCACGATCTTCGTCGTGGCCTACCTCTTCTACCTCGGGAAGAGCGCAACGGGTCCGCAGCCCCGGGACGTGCTCGATTTCCCGGTTCTGATCTCGCTCTGCCTCTTCGCGTCGAGCGCCACGATCACGTTCGCGGTCAACGCGCTCCGGCGGGGCGCGCTCGGCCCCTTCCGCGCCTGGTGGGCGGCGACGATCGTGCTCGCGGTGACGTTCCTCGCGGGGACCGGCCTGGAGTGGCGGCGGCTGATCGTCGAGAAGGGGCTGACGATCCGGACGAATCTCTTCGGGACGACGTTCTACTCGCTCGTCGGCCTGCACGCGTTCCACGTCGTCGCGGGGACGTCGTTCCTGATCGTGGTGCTGGCGCTCGCGCTCGCGGGCAAGGTCGCGCGGGAGCACGCCGAGCGCACCCACGTCCTGGCTCTCTACTGGCACTTCGTGGACGCGGTGTGGGTCGTCGTGCTGACGGTCGTGTACGTGGTGGGGCGGTGAGCCGCGTTCCAAGGGGGGCGTAGCGCCATGCCGACGCTCGACGAGATCGAAGCCGGCCGGCCGAAGAGCGTGGACCTGCCGCGCCCGACCGCCTGGCCCATGGTGATGGCGTTCGGCATCGCGCTGCTCTTCGCCGGCCTCGTGACGAACTATGCCGTCTCGGCCGTCGGCGCGGCCCTGCTGCTTTCGGGCGCGGTCGGCTGGTTCCGCGAAGTGCTGCCGCACGAGCGCGAGGAGACCGTCCCGGTCGCCCGCCTCGTCGAGTTTCCGACGACGCCGCGCGAGAGCGTCTCGCGGATCGACGTCGAGGGCGGACCGCATCGCGCGCGCCTGCCGCTCGAGATCCATCCCGTTTCGGCGGGCGTGAAGGGGGGCCTCGCCGGCTCGGTCGTCATGGCCGCGCTGGCCGTTCTCTACGGGGTCGTCCGGCAGGGGAGCGTGTGGTACCCGATCAACCTGCTCGCCGCCGGCGCCTCCGCGCGGATCGCCGCGCTGCCGCTCGAGGGCCTGCGCGCCTTCCACGCCGACGCCCTGCTGCTCGGGACCGCGATTCACCTGCTGACGTCGCTCCTGGTCGGGCTCCTCTACGGGGTCATGCTGCCGATGTTCCCGCGGCGCCCGATCCTCCTCGGCGGCGTCATCGCGCCGATGCTCTGGACCGGGCTGCTGCACGCGTCGCTCCAGATCGTGAATCCGACGCTCGAGGCGCACATCGACTGGCCCTGGTTCGTCGTGACGCAGGTCGGTTTCGGCGTCGCGGCCGGCGTCGTCGTCACGCGCTCGGCGTACGTCCGCACCCTGCAATTCGAGTCGTTCGCGGTCCGCGCCGGAATCGAGGCGCCCGGCGTGAAGCCGCCGCACGACGAGGAACCGCGGTGAGGCGGCGGGCCTTCGTCGGCGCGGCCGCGTTCGGCGCCGCGTTCGCGTTTCTGTCGGCGTGCGACGGCATGCCCGGCCGGCGCCGGGCCGCCGAGGTCGAGGTCCGGCCGGACCGGGTCACGAGCTTCGCCGTTCTCTTCGCCGAGAACTGCGCCGGCTGCCACGGCCCGTCCGGCCGCGGCGGCGCCGGGGCCCTTGCGCTCGCGAACCCCGTCTACCTCGCGATCGCCGACGACGCGGCGATCCGCCGGGCGGCGACGCAGGGGGTCGCGAAGACCGCGATGCCGGCGTTCGCGCAGAGCGCGGGCGGGATGCTGACCGAGGCGCAGATCGAGATCCTCGTCCGCGGCATCCGCGGCTGGGCCAGGCCCGATGCCCTCGGCGGCGCCCTGCCGCCGCCGTACTTCGCACCGCCCGGGGACGCCGCGCGCGGCGCCGAGGTGTACGCGAAGTTCTGCGCGAGCTGCCACGGCGCGTCGGGTCAGGGCGGCGCGAAGGCGGGCTCGATCGTGGACGGGAGCTTCCTCGGCCTCGTCAGCGACCAGTCGCTGCGCTCGACCGTGATCGCGGGACGGCCGGACCTCGGCCAGCCCGACTGGAGAAACGACGCGCCGGGCGAGGCGCTCGGGCCCGCGGACGTCTCGGACGTCGTCGCGTGGCTCGCCGCGCAGCGACCCGCCAACCCCGGGCAGCCCTACGCGGAGGCGAAGCCATGACGACGCCCATCACCCGACGCGGCATGCTCCTGAAGCTCGGCGTGGCGTTGAACGCCGTCGCCGGCCTCGCGCTCGCCGTGCCGATCGTCGGCTACCTGCTCTCGCCGGCGCGCCGCCAGCGCATGCGCGGGGCGCTGACGTGGGTCGAGCTCGGCGAGGTCGGGGCGTTTCCGGAAGGCCAGACGCGCATGGCGACCTTCCGGAATCCCTCGACGCGCCCGTGGGACGGGCAGACCGCCGACATTCCGTGCTGGGTGCGGCGGCTCTCGGGCGACGCGTTCCAGGTGTTCGCGGTCAACTGCGCGCATCTGGGCTGTCCGGTCCGCTGGTTTCCGCAGTCGAACCTGTTTCTCTGCCCCTGCCACGGCGGCGCGTACTACGCCGACGGCAGCCGGGCCGCGGGACCGCCGCCCCGCGGCCTCTTTCGCTACGACTTCAAGGTCGAGAACGCCAGGCTCTTCATCAAGGCCGGCATGATGCCGACGCTCGGGAACGTCCTCGCTTCGCGGCGGGAGGAAACGCCGCGGCGGGGCAGCGAAGGAACGCCTTGCGCCTGATCCCGGCGGCGCTCGCCTGGCTCGACCGGCGGCTCCAGGTCGGCGCCGCTCTCCGGGAGACCGCCGAGCACCGCGTCCCGCGCCGGTCGGCGAGCTGGTGGTACGTCTTCGGCAGCGGCGCGTTCGTCCTCTTCCTGCTGCAGATCGCCACGGGCATCTGCCTCGCCCTCGTCTACGTGCCGTCGGCCGACGAGGCCTTCCGCAGCCTCGAGGTCCTGAACCAGCAGCAGGCGCTCGGCTGGTTCGTCCGGGCCGTGCATGGCTGGGGCTCGAACTTCATGGTGGCGCTCGTCCTCATCCACATGATCCAGGTCTTCCTCTTCGGCGCCTTCAAGTACCCGCGCGAGCTGACGTGGATGGTCGGCGTGATCCTCCTCGTCGTGACGCTCGGCATGGCGTTTACGGGGCAGGTCCTGCGTTTCGATCAGGACGCGTACTGGGGCCTCGGCATTCTCACGTCGATCGCCGGCCGCGTGCCCGTCCTCGGCGGCCAGATCGTCCAGGTCGTCCTCGGCGGCCCGATCATCGCGGGCGAGACCCTCACGCGTTTCTTCGCGCTCCACGTCTTCGTCATCCCGGGGCTGCTGATCGCGTTCGTCGGCGTCCACCTCCTCCTGGTGTTGAAGCTCGGGATCAACGACTACCCGATGCCCGGCCGCGTCGTGGACCGCGACACGTACGACGCGCAGTACGCCGAGCTCGTGCGGAAGGACGGCATCCGGTTCGTGCCCGAAGGGTTCCAGAAGGACCTCGTGTTCGCCGGCCTGCTCGTCGGCGCCGTCCTCGTCTGCGCCGCGGTCTTCGGTCCGTTCGGGCCGGGCGGGGCGCCGGATCCGACGATCATCCAGACCGTTCCCCGGCCGGACTACTTCTTCCTCTGGATCTTCTCGCTCGCGGCGCTGCTGCCGCCCGGGATCGAGACCGTCGCGCTCCTCGTCGGGCCCGTGATCGGCATCCTTTTTCTCCTGCTGCTCCCGCTGTGGGCCGGCGTGGGGGAAAAGAGCTGGCGCCGCCGGCCCGTCGCGGTCCTCGTCGTGATCTTCGCGGTGCTCGCGTGGGGCACGCTGACCCACTACGGCCGCACGGCGCCGTGGTCCCCGGTGATGGACGCGTGGAGCGCGCTGCCGGTGCCTCCGCGCGATCTCGAGGGCCGGAGCCCGCTCGTGCGGCAGGGCGCGCTCGTGTTCCAGGTCAAGCAGTGCCGCAACTGCCATGCCCTCGGCGACGCGGGCGGGCGGCGCGGCCCGGCCCTGGACGACGTCGCGACGCGACTGACGAAGGACCAGCTCTTCCGCCAGGTGCTCCAGGGCGGCGGCAACATGCCGGCCTACGGAACGAACCTGTCTCCCGCCGAGACGACCGCCCTCGTCGCGTTTCTCGAGACGCTCCACCCCTCGAACCAGCCGGCGGCGCGTGACGCGTCGCGGGCGGCGCCGCCGGTCCGGTAAGGGCGGCCGATGTCCTCGGTGGCCGCCGCCGCGCTCGCGTCGTGGGCGGTTCCCCCGGGGACGACCGCGGTCCTGCTGCTGACGGCGCTCGTCTACGCCCGCGGGTGGCGTCGGCTCGCGCGCCTGCGGCCGACGCGCTTTCCGCGCGGCAGGCTCGCCGCGTTCCTGGCCGGGCTCGCGGTCCTGTGGGTCGCCGTCGCCTCGCCGCTCGATGCGTTTGCCGGGCTGCTCCTGTCGGCGCACATGGTCCAGCACCTGCTCCTGGCCGCCGCGGTGCCTCCGCTGCTGCTCTCCGGCGCGCCGCTTCTGCCTCTCCTGAAAGGCCTGCCGCGCGCCGTCGCGCGAGAGATCGTCGCGCCGTTTCTCGCCGCGCCGCCGGTCGAGCGGCTCGGGCGCGCGCTGACCCACCCGGCCGTCGGGCTTCTCGCGATGACGCTCGCGATGTGGGGCTGGCACGTGCCCGCGGCGTATGAGCGGGCGCTCGCCTCGCCCGGCTGGCACGCGGTCGAGCACCTCTGTTTCGTCGGGGCGGGAGTCCTCTACTGGTGGCCGGTCGTCCTGCCGTGGCCGGCGCGCCGCCGATGGCCGGCGTGGACGACGCCGCTCTATCTCCTCGCGGGCGACGTGGCGAACACGGCGCTCGCGGCCGCGCTCACGTTCTCGGACCGGGTGCTGTACCCGAGCTACGTCGCCGCGCCTCGCCTCTTCGGCACGACGGCGCTCGGCGACCAGACCCTCGCGGGACTGCTCATGTGGATCCCGGGCTCGCTCGTGTTTCTCGTTCCCGCCGCGGTGATCGCGGCGCGGCTGCTCGGGCCGGAGCGGCTGCGCCGTCCCGCGCCGGCGCCGCCTCCGCCGCCCCGGCCGGCGGTCCCGTTCGACCTCCTGCGCGCGCCGCTGGTCGGTCCGTTGCTCCGCGCGCGCTACGGACGGCGCGCGCTGCAGGCGGTCTCGCTGGCGCTGGCCGCGCTCGTCGTCGCCGACGGCTTTCGACAATCGCCCGTCCCGGCCCTGAGCGTCGCGACGGCGCTTCCGTGGACTTACGGCCGCGGGTTGCTCGTGGCGGCGCTGCTCGCCGCGGGCAACCTCTTCTGCATGGCCTGTCCCTTCACGCTGCCGCGCGAGCTCGGCAAGCGGCTCGGGCTCGCGACGCGCGCCTGGCCGGCGCGGTGGCGCTCGAAGTGGATCGCGGCGGCGCTGCTGATCCTCTTCTTCTGGGCCTACGAGGCCTTCGACCTCTGGGATCGGCCCGCGGCGACGGCCTCGCTCGCGCTCCTCTACTTCGCCGCGGCCTTCGCGGTCGACGCGCTCTTTCGCGGCGCGAGCTTCTGCAAGTACCTGTGCCCGATCGGGCAGTTCCAGTTCGTCGGCTCGCTCGTCTCGCCGCTCGAGGTGAAGGTGCGCCGGCCCGAGGCCTGCGCGTCGTGCGCGACGCACGACTGCCTGCGTGGCAACGCCGCGCGCCGGGGCTGCGAGCTCGAGCTCCATCTGCCGCGGAAGAGCGGCAACGTCGACTGCACGTTCTGCCTCGACTGCGTGAAGGCGTGTCCGCACGACGCGATCGGGATCCTGCCGGTGCTTCCCGGCCGCGAGCTCGTGCGCGACGCGCCGCGTTCCTCGGTCGGCCGGTTCGCGGACCGGACGGACCTCGCGGTCCTCGGGCTCCTGTTCGTCGGCGCCGCGTTCGCGGCGGCGTACGCGATGGTGCGGCCCGAGACCGCGCGCGTGTTCGCGTTCCTCGCCGCTGCCGGGCTCGCGGCCGCGTTCGGTCTCTCGCCGCGCGAGGCGCGCTCGCGGAGCGCGCTCGCGCTCGTGCCCCTCGGCATGGGCATGTGGTCGGCGCACTGGCTCTTTCACCTGCTGGCGGCGCCGCCGTTCCGGTTCTCGGGGGCGACGCTCCTCGGGCTCGAGCTGACGCTGCTCGACGCCGGGTTTCTCGGCGCGCTCTACGCGGCGTGGCGGGTCAGGAAATCGCCGGCGGGCTTTCTGCCGTGGGCGGCCGTGTCGGCGGCGCTGTGGGTCGCCGGCGTTTGGATCTGCCTGCAGCCGATGCCGATGCGGGGAATGGTCCATTGAGCCGGGCGGCGTGGCTCGCTTCGGGCCTGCTCTTCGCCGCCGCGGCGGTGCGCGCCGACGGCGGGCGCGTGCTGCGGCGCGCGGACGCGGGGCCCTTCGCGGTCACGGTCTTCACGGCGGCCGGGCCGGTGTCCGCCGGGCCGGTGGACGTCAGCGTGCTCGTGCAGGACAGGGCGAGCGGGGAGGCTCTCCTCGACGCGGCGGTCGCGGTCACGCTGACGCCGCCGGGCGGCGCGCCGGTCCTGCGCGCGGAGGCGCTGCCCGGCCGCAACCGCCTGCTTCGCGAGGCGATCCTCGCGCTGCCGGCGCCCGGGGATTGGCGCCTCGACGTCCAGGTTCGCCGCGGCGGCGCGAGCGGGACGGTCTCCGCGCTCCTTTCGGTCGAGCCGCCCGCGTCGCGCGTGGCCGCGATCTGGCCGTTCCTCGCCGCGCCGCCGCTGGCGGTCGCGCTCTTCGCCCTTCGAAGGAAATTTCGGAGGCGCCCCCGCTTCCCCTCACCGGCCGCTCGCTGACGCAAGACGCGGCCTTCGGCCGAGGCCGGGGAGGGGATGTGAGCTAGCGCCGCGCTCTTGCGCCGCCGCCGGAGGGCCGCGACATCGACGAGGAGCGGCTCCCGGTGTTCCAGTTCGACGGCGAGCGCGACGCGCCGCCGTTCTGCTGGAAGCTGTTGTACCGCTGCTCTCCGGTCGAGCGGGCCTGGCTCTCCTTCGAGAGCTGCTGCGTCTTCGACGAGTCGTTGACGTTGTTCCAGCCGCTTCCACTGTTGGACTGCCAGCCGCTGCCGGTGTTCTTGTAGACCGTTCCGTCCTTCGCGGCGTAGTAGTCGCCGCTCGACGTCTTGCCGACGGCCGTGTCGCCGACGCGCGCCGCGCCGCCGCCGTTCGACGTCGTGACGCCGCCGACCTTCGTCGTGTTGCCGGTGTTGGGGTTGTAGACCTTCGCCTGTCCGCCCGAGATCGAGTTGCCCGTGTACGCGTTGCCGACCGTTCCGCCACGGGCCGCGACGGTGGTGCCGGTCTTCGTGTTCGTCGCGACGCCCCGGCCGCCGGTCGCGTAGTTGCCGGTGTAGACGTTTCCGACGGAGCCGCGCTGGCCGGCGGCGAGCGTTCCCGTCTTCGAGTTGTAGGCCGCCCCCGACTGGCCGCGCCACGCGTTGCCGGTCCACGCGTTGTATCCGCCGCCCGAGCGCGAGACGCCGCTCGCGGCGCCCCAGGAGTGGTAGACGTTGCCGGTGGACCAGCGCGCGTAGCCCGGGCCCCAGACCGCGGCGCCGCGGGCGCCCCAGGCGGCTCCGTAATACCCGCCGTGCCATCCGCCGTACCAGCCGCCCCACGCGCAACCCCATCCCCAGCCGCCCCAGCCCCAGCCGACCGCGACCGTGACGTGGCCCCAGCCCCACCCGCAGCCGTAGCCGAAGCCGTAGGCCCAGCCCGTCCATGGCGAGTAGGCGATTCCGATGCCGAAGCCGTAGGTGACGGGCGGTCCGTACCAGACCGTCCCGATCCAGGGCGTGTAGTAGTAGCCGGTGCCGTAGACGACGACGCCGTTGTAAATGACCGCGCCCTGATACCCCGGCGTGTAGCCGACGTACACGACGGTCGGCGTCGTGTCGTAGATCTTCACGTACGTGACGTTGTAGACGGGCGACGACGGCGGGATCGAGTAGATGGCCGCCGGCACGGAGGTCGCGACGGCCCACGGCCCCGACGCGGAGGCGCCGACGAACCAGACGCCGTTCTGGCAGAGGTAGTACGCGCTCGGCGTGACCATGATGATCGGCGAGGACGCGTTGACGACGTACTGCAACGGCGTCCCCTCGATCGGTTTCATCTCGGGCGTGCCGTCGATTTTCACGGGCTGCGGCTTCGTCTTCGCGATCTCGACCCCGGCCGTCTGCGGAATCGAGTTCGAGACGATGGCCTCCTGCGCCTGCTGGGTCCCCGGGACCGACGCCTTGGTGTTCTCCATCGGGCTGTCGTCCGGGATCGACGCGAAGTCCTTCGGCAGGCTCTCGAAGGGCACGAAGGCCCACGGCCCCTCGGGCCCGGGCGCCGCGAACCAGCGGCCGGAGAGGAGGACGTACGTCTTCTGGTCGGCAATCGACTTGAAGACGCGTCCGGTGGTGTTCTTGACGTAGAGGAGCTGCGTGCCGTCGATCGGGACGTAGTCCGGCTGTCCGTCGGTGACGATCAGCTCGGTCGGCGAGGTGGCGACGTACACGACCGGGACGACTTTCTTCAGGGTCGGCTGCTCGACGTCCTTGGAGTCCGGATCGTCGGGAACGCCGCCGGTCAGGGGGTCGCCGGACTTCGCGTCGAGGATCTGCTTGTAGGCGGTCGAGAGCGACGCGGGCGGGTTGGTCGAGACGATCCACGGCCCCCCCAGGCTCTTCGCCTCGAGCCAGCCGTCGAACACGTGCAGATAGATCGTCCCGGATTTCTCCCGGAGGACGATCGGGCTCGTGTTGATGACGCGTTCGAGGCCGGTCTTCTCCTGCGGGCGCCAGGCCGGCTCGCCGTCGATCAGGACGACGATCGCCGGCACGGTCGAGAAAAGGATCTTCGGCGGCTCGTTCTTCAAGGGCTGGGACTCGCCCTTCTTCTGCTGCTCGAGGATCGCGGCCGCCGCCTCGAGCCGGTCGAGGGCGATCGTGACGTTGCCGCGCTTCGTGAGCGCGCCCTGGAACATCTTCCGGTACGTGTCGTTGGCGGCGGCCGCCGACGGGAAGTTGACCTTCGTCGCCTTGATGCCGGTGAGCGTCACCATTCGGGTGGTCTTGTCGACGTCGGTCTTGGCGGCGCAGAAGAGCACCCCGAAGGTCGGCTCCTTCGCTCCCGGGGCTTGCACGGAGACCGCCGCGTGCCACTCGATCGAGCGGCCGTCCCAGTCGTCGAGCTGCGGCGCGTAGAGGCTGATCGTGCTGCCGTCGGCCGTCGTGATCTTGCGCGGCCACTTGTCCTGCGGCGCGGAGGAAGCGCTCCCCGCGGGCGCGGGTTTCGGCGCGGCCGCTTGCGCGAGTAGCTCGAGCGGCGCGGCGAGCGTCAGGGCGAGCGTGAGGCTGAGCGCGGCGGCAGCGTGACGCGGGAGTCGGGAGATCATCGGATGGGCCTCCTGAAGAAGGCCGGAGTCTACAATGACCGGGTGCGGCTCGTTGCCGCGCGGAAGGGCGGATCGAGCATGCGACGACTGGGACTGGCCGCGGCGGCTGCGGTGGCTCTGGGCTTGTGGGGCGCGCCGGCGGCGGCGCAGAACATTCCCGGCACGTTCGAGCTGACGGGGATCGGCGGTGGATACTTCGGCCACCAGATCTACCAGCTGCCGCGCGCGGACATCGGCACGGCGACCACGTACGAGTACGGCGCGCGTCTCGGGTACAACCTGAACTACGGCGTCGAGATCGAGGCGGCCTGGACCTACTCGAACCCGAACCTGACGGCGACCCGGACGCTGCCGGACGGGCCGTCGGGCACGCTCGGGTCCGTCAAGACGAATACCTACGAGCTCGACGGGCTCTTCTCGCTCGGCGACCAGGCCGCGAGCTTCTACGTCGTCGTGGGCGCGGGGGCGACGACGTTCCAGCCGGTCATCGCGGGCGTCGAAGCGGGGACCACGACGGAGTTCTCGGGCAGCGCGGGCGTGGGCGGGAAGTTCTGGTTCAGCCGCAACTTCGGGGCCCGGGTCGAGGGCCGCTGGCGCTACGTGACGACCGGCGACACGAACACCGGGTTCTGGTGCGACTCCTCGGGCGCCTGTTACTTCTGGGCGAACAACCTGTACGGGCACTGGGACGCGAGCGCCGGGCTGACCCTGCGGTTCTGAAAGCCCGGGCCGGCGGTCAGGCGGGGCGGAGCGCCCAGCCGAGCATGAAGAGACCGGCGGCGCCGATCCAGCTCCCGCCGACGCGCACGGCGATGCGCGCCCACGGCGCGCGGACGGCCGCGGCCAGGGCCGCGACGAGCGCGACGACGGCGAACACGGCGCACGCGGCGCCGATCGCGTTGCCGACGAGCGGCGCGCGCGCGCGGGCGATCTCGATCCCGTTCCACGAGCCGTTCCAGAGGCCGAGCAGCACGGCGAGGGCCCCCACCGCGGCGGGCGGCAGCGGGCGGTCGGCCGCGGCGAGGATGCCGAGCGCGATCGTCAGGACCGCGGAGGCGACGGGCCAGATCCAGTGGGGCGCGAAGAGCCGGCCGGCGACGGAGCCGGCGAGCCACGCCGCCGGCAGGGTGAAGAGAGCCGTCCGCCCGCCGGCGGGGCCGCGCAGGCCGGCGAACAGCGACAGGGCGATCACCGGCAGGACGTCCTCGGGCGTCGTGAAGAAGTGGGCGAGCCCGTCGTAGAACGGGCCGAGGCCCGTGTTCATCAGGTGGAGGAGGAAGGGAGGCGGCATCGTCGGGTGTCTCGCTACGCGATCGCTTCCCAAATTCCTTTCCCCCCGCTTGCGGGGGGAGAGGGGAGGGTGAGGGGGGCATGCCGCGAAGCAATCGCGTTGACGCGAAGACCACCGTGAGAGCGCCCCTCACCCCAATCCTCTCCCGCCGGGAGAGGGGGTCTTTTCTGGAGGGTCGAAGCGAATCGAGTCATCTACGTCAGCGCCTTCCACAGAAACGCCAACCCCGCGAGCGCCACCACGGCCCCGGCGCAGCGCAGCGCGGTCTTTCCCGCGGGCCAGCGGTGGATCAGCCCGATCCCGATGCCGGTGGCGTGAAGCAGGCCGGTCGCGATGACGAAACCGATCGAGTAGAGGATGCCGTTGGCGCCGGCCGGCAGCTCCGCGCCGTGCGCGTGGCCGTGGAAGATCGCGAAGAAGCCGACGAGCGTCGCGGCCAGCGCCAGTTTCGGGCGCGCCTCGAAGAGGACGGCGGCGCCGAGGCCGATCGCCGAGAGCGCGATCCCGATCTCGATGCCGGGGATGTGGACGCCGACGAGCGCGAGCGTGCCGCCGAACGCCATCACCATGGGGAAAGTGACGGGAAGAAGCCACACGGCCGGCGGCCCGAGCTGCGCGCCCCAGAGCCCGACCGCGATCATCGCGAGCACGTGGTCGAGCCCCGACACCGGGTGCGCGAGCCCCGCGACGAAGCCGGAACCCTCGCCGCCGCGCGTGTGGGCGAGCGCGGAGGCCGACCAGAGAAAGAGGGGGAGCGCGAGGCGCCACGGCCGCGAGCCCTTCATGCGGTCCACCCCAGGAGAATCGCGGTGCGCTGGATCGTCCAGAACGCTCCGAGGGAGCCGACGGCGTAGCCGGGCAGGGCCTGCGCCCAGCGCGGCCAGCGGATCTCGAGCACGTGGAAGGAACGCTCGAGCGCGAGCACGAGGAAGATGAAGGCGAGCTGCCCGATTTCGACCCCCACGTTGAAGCCGAGCAGCGCGAGCGGCAGGTCCGCCTTCGGCAGGCCGGCGCTCGTCAGGGCGCTCGCGAAGCCGAAGCCGTGAAGCAGGCCGAAGAGGAAGGCGACGACCCACGGGTGCTCGATCGTGAAGCTCGTCTCGCCGCGCCACGACCGCACGATCTCGGGGCCGAGGAAGAAGATGGAGAGCGCGATCGCGGCGTTCAGCGGCAGCACGGGCGCCTCCGCCCAGCCGAAGGTGGCGATCGCGAGCGTGATCGAGTGGGCGACGGTGAAGGCCGTGATCGTCTTGATCAGCATCCAGCGGTCTTTGACGATCAGCAGCAGGCCCAGCACGAAGAGCAGGTGGTCGGCGCCGAAGGCGATGTGGCGGATGCCGTGGAGGACGTAGGCGCCCGCGACCGCGAGCTTGCCCTGGGGTGCGGCGAACTCGACCCAGGGCCGTGAGGGGTGGACGATGACGGTCCACTTCCGGCCGTCGAGGAGCTCGACGCGGACGAGGACGTCGGTGATCGTGGCCTGAAGCCCGGGAAATTCGATCCGGCGGCCGGCGAGCCCGGCCGGGCCCGCGTCGATCGAGCGGCGCTCGAGAAGAGAGTCCGTCAGCTCCTGGACCGCCGGTTCCTTGAGGTTGCGGATCTCCTCCGGCACGTGCAGCCCGACCGGCAGCCGCATGCCCGACAGCACCGGGGTGCGCCAGAGGAGGTCGAATCGGCCGGGCGCGGTCTCGCGGACCTCGAGGTAGGCGGGGCGCGCTTCGTGGGCCCGCACGCCCGCGGCGCCGGCGAGCCAGAGAATCGCCGCGGCGAGACGGACGCGACCCTTCGACGCCAACACGCCGCCGCTTTATATCAGGCCGCGCGCCGGCGCGGCAGAAGCGGGGCGCCGCCGGAAGGGCGACGCCCCGTGGCGGCGCTTTCTAATTCTCGAGCGTGGGACGAGACGCCGGCGCCCTTGCCGGCCGTGCCCCCGGCGCCGGCCGCCGCGTAGACGCCGTCGAGGTCAGCGAGCTCTTTCAGGTTGTAGACGCTGCCCGTCGCGTGGGCCTTCGTGACGCCGACCTCCGCCACCGAGAGCCCTTCGATCTTGAAATGGTAGGTCTGACCCTCGTAGGTCACGACGCCGCGCCCCCAGTTCCAGCCGATGCCGACGGCCACGGAGCCTTCGGAGATTCGGATGGTCGCATCCGGTGTTTTTTCGTCCGCAACGGCCGGCGCGTTCGTCAGAAACGCCGCCGCGGCGAGAACGCCGGGCCAGAGAGTCCATCGACGCTGCATAAGCATCCTCCTTGCGGGGTTCGTCACGGCAAGGGGCACGCCACCCGCAGACGCGACTACGGGGCCGGCCTCGGCGACGGCGGAGGGGGAGCGGGAAGGACGAGCTCGTACCTGGCGCGCATGGCCTTGTACGCCGCGTCCCAGGCTTCGGCCTTCCGCGAGGCAAGCCACGCCGTCTTGACGTCGGGCTCGACCTCCTCGAATGCCGACGCCCGCTCGGGCATCAGGGAGTCGACGAAGACCAGGTGCCAGCCATAACCCGACTCGATCGGGCCGGTCCACGCCCCCGGCTTCTGGACGAAAAGCGTCTTCGCAAACGGCGGCCCGAAATCCTTGGCGATCTGGTCGGGCGTGCGGTCGGCCAGGTAGTCCTGGAACATGAAGGGATCGCCCAGGGCCGCGGCGCCGGCCCAGCCCGCCGGCTTGCCGGAGAGCTTCGTCAGCGCCTGATTGGCGTCGGTCCAGGCGCCCTTGCCGCGCTTGTCCGGGGAAAAGTAGAGGTGCCGGAACGTGACGCGGGCGGGCTGCGTGAACATCGCGGTGTTCTTCGCGAACCAGGCCTTGAGCTCCTCGGTCGTCGGCTCGTGGGAGGCCGACACGTCTTCGGCCAGGAACTCCATCTTCTGCGCCATGCGCCGCTTGACGATCGTGTCGTCCTTGTCGAGCCCCATCGCGAGGGCCTCTCGATAGAGGATCTCCTCCTTGATCTTGCTTTCGATGAGCCCCAGCATCTCCTGCTCGGTCGGGGCGCGCTGCCACTGCGCGGCGAAGCCGATCTGGAGCTGGCGCAGGTCCTCCAGCGTCAGGACGATCTGGCGCGAGGGCGCCGTCCGGTCGGCCGAAGGCTTGACGAAGCGCGAAACCGCGAACAACGCCGCCCCGAGCAGCAGGAAGTGGAGGAGCGGCTCGCGCAAGGCGGCTTTGAAGCGGGGCGCCATCGATTTCAGCGGGTCAGGCTTCCGAAAGCTTGAGCTCGGGCCAGCCAAGGGCGAAACCGAGGGCCCGCTTGACCTCGACCACGCGATCCGTCCGGAGGGACCCTATCTGCGAGACGAGCCGCGTCTTCGGCACGACGTGGAGGTTATCGAAGTTCGCGACCGAGCGGCGAGCGAGCCCTTCCGCCCTTCCGAGTCCGACTTCTACCGGGATGTTTCGGAAGGTCGAGGTGATTTCGACGACGATGAACCGATGCAGGTAGTCATACGCGGCGTCGCGGGACAGCAGGAGGACGGGACGACGGCCGACCGGCTCGGGCATGTCAGCCCACCAGACCTCGTACTGCCTCAACGACGTCTCTTCGGCGCGGGAGGCGGCGGGGTGGTCTCCCACGCTTCGGAATCGAAGAAGGCCTCCGTGTCGTCGGGGTGCCTGGCATAGGCCTCCGCAATCCGCTTCTCGAGGACCTCGTCGAGGGCCCTGCGGAGCGCCTGCCGGACGAACTCGGACCTCTTCCGGGCCCGGCTCGGGGCCACGGCTTCCAGCTCCTGGGCGGTGGCGTCGTCGAGCTCGACTATGAGCTGCTTCGACATATACGGAGTATATAGATGCCTGCACGGAGGAACAACGCGCCGGCCTCTGCCTATGCCGCGGTCGAGTCGAGGGCGCGTTCTCCGCTCGCCGCTCGCGCGAGAAGCAGCGCGAGGGCGGCATGGAGGGCGGCCGCGGGCCAGAGGAGCGGCCCCGTCGCTCCGCCCCGGATGCCCCGGTAGACCAGGTACGCCCCGCAGAGGACGCTGAAGAGCAGCATGCCGCGCCGCGCCGAAAGCGTCCCCCCGTCGCCAGGGGGCCAGCAGGCCACCGCGAGCGCGAGAAGTCCGAAGCCGGCCAGACGGCCGAGCCCGGGACCCGGGCTCGCCAGATCGGATCCGAAGAGCAGCCGCGTGAAAGCGGAGGGGCTCGCGACCAGGACCAGACCGGTCCCGACCTCGAGCCCCGCGGCGACTTTCAGCAGGCTGTTCTTCATCGGGACCCGGGTCTCTAGATCTTTTTCTTGATGTCGGCTTCCAGCTTCTGCAGCTCCTGCTCGCCCAGCTTCTCGATCATCTCGCGCCGCCGCTCGTCGCGCAGACGCCGGAACTTCTGCTGCTGCTCGGGATTGAGGAGGGGCGTGACCTTCGCGTCGAAGGAGTTGCCAATCTCCTTCAACCGCTCGATCTCCTTCAGCCGGTCGAGGGAGGTGTCTTTCTTCAGCGCTTCGAGCTGCTTGAACTCGTCCGTCAGGATCGGAACGACCTGCTGCTTCTGCTGCTCCGTCAGCCCCAGCTCGATCGAGAACGTATTGGCCACTTCGGTCAGCGGATTGACCACGAACTGCGGGTAGGGAACGATCTCGTAATTGGCATAGCCGAACTCGTTCGATCGGGCGCCGAAGTAGTTGTCTCCGAGTTTGTAGACCGCGACCGAGTACGGGTCCTGCGCGACGTAAGTGACGAGCTTTCCGCCCTCGATCTTGTACGGGCCGGTCGCGCCCTGCTGGCCGTCGCGCATCAGGTTGCCGAATCCGCTCGGCACGCTGGCGTATCGACCGACGTGGAAGACGGCCGTCTGCCCCTCGGCCGTGAAGTTTTCGCTGATCTGGTCCCCGGTCACGTTGTTCCGCACCCAGAACGCCTTGCCGACGATGAGCTCCTTGAGCTGCTGGTCGTTCAGGGCCACCGCGCCTTTCTTCTGGAGGTCGGCGACGGTGATGCCCGCCGGGGCGCTCCTGCGGGCCTCGGCCGAGGGCGTGTACCAGATGGGCGAGGTCCACGCTCGCTCCTGCCCGGTCAGCGGCACGACGTCGGGCGGAGGGATGCCGGCCTTGACGGCCTGGATCAGAGTCCAGCGGGGGGTCGGAATCTCCAGCACGCGCGCGTAGTAAAACGCATGGAGGCTCGCATCGAAGTCGGGATCGGTCCACACGGTTTTGAGCTCCACCGAGCCGGCGTCGTTCGTATACGTGGCCTTCTCGATGTCCACCGTGCTCCGGATCGCGGGGACCTGGCCGGTCCACGGATTGGGCTTGCGATCGCCGGACCAGGCGACGTCGAAGACTCTTTCGAAGCTCTGGCCGTTTTTCGACCAGCCCTTGATGATCTGGATGCGGTCGAGATTTCCCGAGGTCGGGTCCTTCATCGCCCAGACGACGAAGGTGGGGGCCATGCCCTTGCCGGACGGCATCGGCCGCAGGTCGCCTCCCATGGGGACGCCGCCCTCGTAGGACCGGTGCACCCAGTCCTTCGCGTCGAAAACGCCCTTGTCGTAGCCCCAGCCGCCGAAGAGGCGCACCTTGATGTGGGGGCCGCTGACGCCAAAGGTCTCCTTGCGGTACATGCCGTCCCAGATCGAGGCACGCGTGTTTTCCTCGGCCCACACGCCGGTCAGAGCGCCCGGGTTTTCGTAGCGCACGTCCAGGGTGCCGAACGCCAGGACGCCGGCCATGCGCCGGTCCACCGTGCCGTCGATCTGGGCGTGGCCGCCGAAGAAGTTGTCCTGGCGGTAGGGGCTGGCGCTGTTGTGGGCGTCGGAGCCGCCCGCCATGCCGAACTTGTACGGGTTGTACCCGAGCACGTCCTGCATCGTGATGCCGTCCTTCAGGGCCTGTCGTCCGTAGCTGCCGCGCAGGCGATCGATCCGGCCGTCCGCCGGCTTTGCGCCGAGGAGTCCGAGGGACAACTCGTAGTTCGCGAACTCGTCGTTGGGAGAGAGCAGGGGGTGCGTCTCCGACTGGCCCTTGATCTGCTTGATCTCGACCAGGCGTTCGTTGCGGTCGCGCGAGGCGGCCCAGGCGGCGTCGATCGGCCGCCCGAAGCTGTCCACGTCGATGGGATACATCCGTCCGTCGCTCAGGTTGGCGTTGTGCGAGATGGCGAGCAACTCGTTTCCCGCCTTGCGCTGGGTGTCCATCCAGTTCCAGAGGTCCTCGGGATGCGTGGAATCCAGCGCGCTGTAGGGCATCTGGGGCACCCTGGCGCAGTCCTTGAAGAAGATATTGCGGTGGAGGTTCTGGTTGTTGGGCATCGACGTCCACTCGTAGGCGCAGAACGCCGTGAACTTGCCCGGGTGATTGTTCGCGTCGGCGATCTGGACGTTCTGCTTCCAGATGGAACCCGCCACCTGGGGGCTCATGAAGGCCTTGATGGGCGAGCTCGAGGCCAGCAAGTTGACGAGATACGTGAAGACTTTCTGAATGTCCGCCTGGTTATTCGGGTCCTTCAGGATGAGGGGCTGAGCCTCGGGCAGCTTGGAGAGCGCCGAGCCCTTCGTATTCGCCTCCTTGGTCACGCCCACGTACTCCGAGTGGTCGGTCACGCCCATGAAGTCCATCGGCGTCTCGATCTTGATGTCGTAGCCCATCGGGTGCTTGATGGTCTGGCCCTGGGCATACTTCAAGCAATCGTCCGGTCCGGTCACCCGATTGCCCATGAGCCACGCGTCCACGGACCAGCTGGTGTGGATGTGCGTCTCGCCGAAGTAGGCGTTCTTGTCGGGGTTGGGCTGAGCGAAAGCCGAAGAGGCCGCCAGGACCACGAACGCGAAGCCCGCCGAGATCGAAGGGACGCGCCGAGTGCTCACGGGAGTCCTCCTTCGTCTTTCAGACGATATGCGGCACGCTCAATCAGATCATCGCGCCGGGCGACCCGTCAAGATCGCCCGGCGCGGCGGCTTCATCGTCGTCGAGAGAAGCGATTCGGGACTACGACGTCTCCTTGACCTCGGGGATCTTCCAGCTGCCGTCGAGAAGCGACGGCGGCTTCTCCTTGGGCCAGTAGAGCCGCATCATGAGAATGAACTGACCGGCCGGAGCGGGAAGCCAGTTCGCCTCCTTGTCCTTGCCCGGGGAGTCGTGCTGGATGTAAAGGTCGACCGACCCGTCGGCGTTCGTCTTGAACTTGTTGCGCTGGGACAGCGTGTACCGGTTGATCGCGTTCGGGACGAAGAAGTAGCTCGCGTCGTACATCGTCAGCGACCAGAAGCCGTCGACCGGCGGCATCTCGCCCTTGTCGAAGTGCATCGTGTACTTGTGCTCGCCGCTGTACTTCTTGATCGCGTCCGGGCCTTCGGAAGTCGGGTAGACGGCGTCCTGGGGCCGGTTCGCGCCGAGGCCGATGGCGGTGATGAGCGCGCGCTGGCGGTAGGCGGTCCCGTACAGGCCGGTCTTCGTGGTGAAGAGCCAGCCGTGCTCGAGCTTCATGTCGCCGGCGACGATGCCCTCCTTCATCCAGGCCATGATCTTCTCCTGGGCGGGCTTGGGCGCGGCGGCGATGCCTTTGGCCACGGCCGGCTCGAGCTTCGAGGCGTCGAAATCCTGTCCGGGGACGATGCCGATCTTCGCGAGAGTGGCCACCATCGGCGCGTCGTCGGCCGCCGGGGGATTGGTCTTGAGCAGGTCGGCGAACATCTTGAAGTACGCCGCGCCGTCGATGGCATTGACCTGGTCCCGCACGGACGTCTTCGTGTCGATGGCCGGATCGACCTTCCCGGCCTCGGGCGTGTACGCCTTGCCGTACGAGGACAGGGGCACGGCCGTGACCTGGTCCTGCAGCGCATGCACGGCCTTGTAGTCCTCGGGAGTGCCCGTGCAGTAGATGCGGCCGAGCACCCAGACCATGCCCGTGGGCGACTTGTATTCCGTGACGCCCTCCGGCAGCGCCCCCGTCCAGCCGGGTCCCGTGATCGCGTATTTCTGCGGCTTCGTGCCGGTCGTGCGCTTGCCCGGGTCCTGGAAGACGTTCGTCCAGCCGTCGAGCATGGGGAAGAGGAAGAACCGGTCTTTCATGTCGGGGATGCTGACGATCCAGGGTTCCTTCGAGACGTCGAGCCAGACGATCGTGTAGAGCGTGTCGGCGTTGGGAGCCGTCACCGCGTGATTGTCGACCGCCGGGTAGTTGCGCAGCCGCGCGAACTGTCCCATGGGGGCCTGAGAGCCTTCGGGCTTCTCGACGTTGGTCGAGACCCGGCGCGTCATCTCCATCGTCACGAGCGGGTAGGCATAGATGTAAGCCTCGATCGCCTGGTCCCTCGCCTCCTTCTCCTTCATGGCGGCGTCGGCGGCCTGGACGTCCTGTTTGACCGCCTGTCCGGCCGTCTCGTTCTTCTGGCAGGCCGAGAGAACGAGCAGCGCCGCGGCGAAACCGGGCAAGGCTTTCCGGATGAATCGGTGCATCAAAACTCCTTTTGAGAACGTTGCGATTCTGCGCGACGCAGGTCCTACTGACCCGTCGGCGGGAAGTTCTTGAACAGATCCTGCATCGCCTGCTGCACCTGGCCGCGGTCGGATCCGCCGCCCGAGACCTGGTCCTGAGCCATGCCGCGCCAGATCAGCTCGCCCGTCTTGGCGTTGGTCATGTTGACGACGATCGTGCCGATCGGCACCTCGGTCTGCGTGG
>Ga0335069_10001632_pt1 | contig 35922 bp, 34 predicted proteins | sample Lox_Sample_11_FD_206714 | JGI IMG/M metagenome (GOLD analysis project Ga0335069, IMG submission 206714) | Soil microbial communities from Loxahatchee National Wildlife Refuge, Florida, United States - Lox_Sample_1.1 | ecosystem: Environmental > Terrestrial > Soil > Wetlands | place: USA... | reverse complement strand
ACCACCGGGATTGGGGAACAATGCGAGTTGAATGTTCCCAACTTGCTGTGCGGCTTGCTGTCCGGGTTGTGTGATACTGACGGTTCCATCTGATCCGATGGTGATGGAAGTCGCGCCCGGGGGAATAGTTATTGCAGGCGTCAAGGGATCGCCCTGAGCGGTAACCACGTTTCCCTGATCGTCTAGGTGGAAGGCGCCGCTGCGAGTGTAGGCAGTCTCCCCCGAGGGCAGCGTAACTTGAAAAAAGCCGTTGCCTTGGATAGCCATGTCGAGCGGATTGCCGGTGGCGTTGAAATCTCCCTGAAGTTGCACCACCTCCGACGCTGCCGCCCGCGCCCCCAGTCCGATCTGCAGCCCGGTGACGAAGTTGGTTTGCTGGGTAGCGGCCGCACCCGGCATCACCAGATTCTGATAGAGCAAATCCTGAAACTGCAGACGGCGCCGGCGAAAACCTGCGGTGCTGGAATTGGCCAGATTGTTGGCGACGTTGTCGAGATTCATCTGCTGCGCCGTCATCCCACTCGCCGCCGTGTACAGAGCCTGTAACATGCCGCCTCCTAGATCCGCGCCAGCTCACTGGCCGCGGTGTGATTCAAGTCGGAATAGAACGCCGCCATGGCCCGCTCCATCATTTCCGCCCTGCGCTGAAGCGTAATGAGGTCTACTAGAGACGAGACTGGATTTACGTTCGAAGATTCCAGCATTCCCTGGCGGATGAATGACAAAGGGGAAGGGCGTTCGCTGTTTTCGGGCGCCGTGTAATAAGAACCTCCCGCAGGCGTCAGGTCTGTGCCCGGCGGAAACTCAACCACTTTGATTTTTCCGGCAATCGCGCCATTCACCGAGATCGTGCCGTCCGGGCCGATGGCAACCGCGCCACTCGGTAGCGTGATGGGGCCTTGCTCGCCGAGTACAGGATCTCCGGAACCGGTTGTCAATTGGCCGGCTGGAGACGTCTGAAAATTTCCATTTCTGGTGTAGCGGATTCCAGCTGCGGTTTGCACCGCAAAAAACCCGGTGCCTTCTATTCCGAGGTCGAGTGGATTGCCCGTCCGCTCCAGATTTCCAGCCGTAAGATCGGTCCTGCTTCCACCGATTACGTTGAAGTTGTTCACCGCATAGTTCATGGGATTTTGAAATTCACCCGAGAAACTTGCCAGCAGCGAACGAAATCTCGGCTGCTGCGCACGATAGCCGGTGGTGTTGACGTTGGCAGTGTTGTTGGCAACCAGTTCCAGTGCTTGTGTCTGGGCTTTCAATCCGGCGCAGGCTGCGTAGAACCCGCTATTCATTGTTGCGCTCCCGCATTCGACATGGTGCATGTGTCCAGCCACGGACGCGGAGCGCAAGATTAAAAGACATGTGAAAAGAAACCGAAAGGATGTTGAGGGCAACGACAATTTCAATGTTGCCACAACTGGAAGATCCTGCCGCTTTCCACGGCTGGTCGCGGCAAGATCCTTCCTATGGAGATGCCTTAACTGTGAACTTCCAAGGCCACGACGACCGGCAATCCTTCGAAAAGGAAAGTCAGTTCAAGGGGCCCCGTGTCAGCCATCGAGCGGTAGTTATAGTCGGAGCCGGTGATCACGGTGGGCACCGAGAGCATGCACTTGTCGCCCATACCGGTGAGTTTGTTTTTGAAGTTGCCCGCAACCATATTGGCAATCTCGCCGAGCGCATCCCACATCTGACTATCGCCGGAGTGAATCTCGGTTCCCAGCATTTTGGAAACCATGAGAGCGGCGGACTTGGTGGTGCAGCGCAACGTCAATAGGCCGCAGAGTTGGCCTGCAAGTCCGACCATCGCGGTGATGTCACCCAGGGCTGCCGGCGGTTCTGATGGCACCTCCAGTTTGCAACCCAGCATGATCTCGAAGACTTCGCGGGCCGCCAGCTCGAGCAGCGGAACCCACGCGTCGGGAATTGGTTTGACCGGAGCCATTGCACTCGCCGTATTCATTTCTTTCCTTCCAAGAGTGGAACCACGTGTTCCTTGACCTGTTCGGGCGTGAAGGGCTTGCGAATATAGCCTCGCGCGCCCATGGAAAGCGCCTGCACCACATGCGATTCGCTGCCTTCCGTCGTAATCATGACCACCGGCACATCTTTTGCGTTGCCGACGGTTTTGAGCTGCCGCAGGAATTCAATGCCGTCCATGACCGGCATGTTGATGTCGCACAGGACGAGATCGACAGGAGCTTCCTTGAGAGCGCCAAGGCCTTCGGCACCGTTGGCGGCTTCCTTGACTTCTTCGATCTCGATTCCTGCCTGGCGAATGGAGCGTTCTACGATTTTGCGCATGACCGAGGAGTCATCCACAATAAGCGCGCGTATCTTATTCATGAGTTCCGCCGATGCGGTGCGATTCCATAAGGATTGCGCCGTTGTTCCTCTCATCGGCGATGGAGCGGAAGACTTTAGCTGACGACGGGCAAGTAGAATTCATCGCTCCCGGCCACGGATTCCCGTTCTGGAACTGGACGACGAAACAAAAGGTTGACGAAGCGGCGTCCGCAGCCAAGGCGTACCCATACATACATCCCACAGGGCACGATCCGCGTGGTGTCAGCTCCTACCTTGAGGGCATAGCCGCACACGATGCGTGCCATTTCGTGCGCTCTACGCCAGCCTTCAAAAAGGAGGTCTTCCGGAGAACGACGGCGCGAAATCTGTTCGAGCGCCCGGTCGAGAGCGGTGCGAGTGACCAGGCAAGCATCCGTGTGGCACTGCAGCATCTGCTCTACGGCATGCAGCACGGTGTAGTCGATGCCATCGCAAAATGCCAGATAGAAAGTATTTGTGGGGGCTACATACTGTAGCGGCAGCAGGCGGTAATTTTCCAGCAAGCGGAAGGGAAGAAGCCGCGAGCAGCTGGGATCGCGCCGGGCATCCGGTTGCAGCACCGGGCAGGCCCATTGCAGCCCGAGCGCGGCGGTGATCTGATGCTCAGTCGCAAAGCCTAATTTTTCCAGCCATTCTCCCAACCGCAGCTGGCCATTTTTTTCCTGAGCTTCCAGTGCGGAGCGCAGTTGCTGATTGGTCAATTGTCCACGGGACAGCATGAGCAGGCCGAGAGGAATGCGATGCTCGGCCGAACGCGGGACGAAATCCTGTGTACCGACCCTAACCAGCCGATCTCTGACCGCCGCCTCAAAACATTGGGGCGAACAGTAACGCCGGCCGTGCAGGGTGATAGTCCCGTTCCACCAGTGAATGTGCCGCCATAGGCGCCGGCCCAGGGTGCAGCCGGGCTCGCCGCAGTGAGGGACACTTTCCTGCCAGCGAAGCTGTAAGCGGGTTGTCAGCGAGCGCAATTTCATTGCGAGTTCTGGATATAAACCGCTCACGCCTGGGATGCGGGGAGTTCGAGCACGCGCAACCCGTAATTTCCGTCCACTACCACAACTTCTCCGCGAGCCACAAGTCGGTTGTCGAGCAGGAGGTCCACGGGCTCGTCAACTCGACGGTCGAGCTCAACTACCGAGCCGGCGCCAAGGTCCAGGATTTCTCGCAGCAGCATCTTTCGCTCGCCAAAACGCAGAACTACATTCAGCTGAACGTCCAGCAGCAAGCCGAGATTGCTCGGAGCGGGTTCGGTCGGCTGAGTGGCCGCTTGCGGAATCGATTCGGCCGGCTTGTCTTCCGGCGGCTTTGCCGGGCCGACGAGCGCAGCATTCAGGGCCGCACTCAGTTGCCATTCAATCTCAACCCGGCAGGGTGCACCCTCAACCTTTGCGATCAGCCAGCCGGAGGCACCCGAAGACCACGAAGGCGACGCGCTGGCTTCGAGATGGAGTTGGACTTCCCCGAATCCGGAGGTCAGCGCCGTGGCTGCCTGGCCGGCTACCTGTCGCAACAGCTCCTGCACGGCTTCGCGGTGATCAGCGTCGAGCTCCGCCGCAGCATTCTGCGTTTCGCCCATGAATAGCTGGGAGAGGCCGAGGGCGACGGTGGAGGACAACCGTAGGCTCATTTCGCCGCGGAGGGTTCCGGAAGTAGAAACAGTGAAATGAAGATCGTTCTGGCTGCGAGACTCGTCGACGCCTGCGGCTTCGGCTAAACATTCGATCGAAAGTGCGGTGCCGGCGATTTGCCCGAGGACGGAGGAAAAGCTTTTCTCCCACACTTCAAGAAATGCACGCGGTTTTCCCTCAAATGGAGGGCGGACGTCGGCAGGTGCCGGATTTCCGGGCTGGTCGCTCATGAACGTGACTCCAAATCGACGAGAGTAGTCGAGCGCTCCTGAAGTTGGACCGCGCGAAGATTCCCGCGCTTTGCCACCATGCCGCGAAAGATCTCACGCTCACCGACTCGGAAGGAAGCGGGTTGTGCCGATGAGATGGGCAATGCCAGGAGTTCGCCAGGCGACAGGTTGAGTAGCCGGTCCGCCGAAACCTGGGGGATCCTGACCGAAAGTTCAACCCGGAAAGGACAACCCAGCAACGGCAAGCGCAATCGCTCGTCTGTGGCAGGAGCCTTAGGCAGCCTGGCATGGGCCCACTCCGCCGACATCTTGCGTAGGAGAGCATTCGAGACGACCGCGGGGAACACCAGGTTCAGAGTTCCGCGGTTTTCAGCCACCGTGATTTCGAAACTCAGCGAAAGCGTCTTTTCCTCGGGGGACATGAGATGCCGCACCTCTCCCGGCTGGCGACGCTGCTCGAAAGAGAACTCCAGGGCGAGCAGCGTCCAGGTATTCTGCAACTCGCGGCAGATCATCCGCATGATGGTTTCGAGGATCTGTTCTTCGATTCCGGTGACTTGCCGTTCGGGCGCGGCGCCGAGACCCTTGCCGCCCAGAAGCACGTCGATCAGCGGGAAGGCGGCACCGAGTTCCATCTGCATAAGTGCGGCCGCGCCTACCGGCATTAGCTTGCAGGTCGCGAGATACGTAACCTCAGGAACACGGCCCAGAAACTCGCCGTAGGTTAGGTGTTCCGCGGAAACTAACGCGGCGGTGAATTCGACGCGCAGATAGGCGCCCACGCTGTATGTCAAGTTGCGGGCAAAAGTCTCATGCAGCGCGCTGATGGCCTGGAGTTGGTCGCGCCCGATCTGTCCAGTCTGCCGGACGTCCCACGGAGTGACCACCGGTTCGTGTGTGTTCAGCGCTGCGGCTGCGCCACCGCCGCGTGCCGCCCGTACCATCGCATCAATTTCTTGCTGATTAAGGACTTTCTCCATTCGCAAATTCCTTATGTGCCGCTGGCCGCGCCCGCGGTGCATTCGGCAATCCTGTGGTTCGCGGTCAGTTCGGCGATGCGGGCGCGCAGCCGAATCACGGCCATCGAATGAATTTGTGAAACGCGGGACTCGCCAACTCCCAGCACGGCGCCAACTTCTTTCATGGTGAGCTCCTCGAAGTAATACAGGGTCAAGACTTGCCGCTCTTTCGGGGGAAGGTCTTCGATCGCCCGTGCCAGCAAGGCCTTCATCTCGGAGCGAAGGCAGAGCAGTAGCGGGGTATCGTCGGGAGCATTGGGCAGGTACTCGCAGAGATCCTCCTCACTCCCGTCGCGCGACGAGGTCACACGCAAGCTGCCGACCTCCAGACCGTCAATTTCCCCCAGCAAAACCTGTAACTCGTGCAAGTCAAGACGCAAGGCAGCAGCCAATTCTTGCTCCGTCGGGTTGCGGCCCAGTTCCGAGCGCAACTGGTGCAATGCGTCTTCCACCTGCCGGGCTTTTCGGCGCAGTTCGCGCGGACTCCAGTCCATTTCGCGCAGGCTGTCCAGGATCGCGCCGCGAATGCGGAACTTGGCATAGGAGCCGAACTGCACATGCTTGCTCTGATCGAATTTCTGCAAGGCATCGATCAGGCCAATAACCCCGGCATGGACCAGATCCTCGAAGGGAACGTGCTGCGGCAGCCGCTCGTGAATGCGGCGGGCAATGTACCGCACCTGCGGCAACTGCTCCATTAATTGCCGCTCCCTCTCTGCCTCATCTTGCCCTGCACTGTAAGCGTGCTGTACGGCCTCTTTCATAGGCTTTTCCTTTGCTTCCGGTCTTTCATCGCACGACTCCTAAGGACTGCACTGAGACCACCGCCGGAATCTCCCCCGGGGAGAGCACGATCAGCTTGGGCACGAACGGCTCGAGCAGCCGCTTCAAGTGAAAGCGCGCCGGAGTGGAACAGAGCAGCACCGGGCTGGCAACTGTTACCTGTTCGCCGGCCAGCTTGCGCATGCCTTCGAGAATGCGGCGGACCAGCGACGGGTTCAGCCCTGCCGATGCGGCGGGGATGGTGCAGCGGTGAAGGCGCGGTTGAGCTCGTCTTCAATTTCGTGGTCGAGCGTGACCACCCGCAAATGGTTGTCCTCAAGCAGAGGATGCACCAACGCACGACCTAACGCTTGGCGGGCGGCTTCTACCAGAAGTACCGGATGTTTGCTGACTGCGGCGGTATCGATAAGGGTCTCGAGAATCGCGGGAAGATCGCGAACCGAAACTTGCTCGCGCAGAAGCTGCTGTAGAACCTTGTGGACCTCACCCAAACTCAGAATTTTGGGAACGAGCTCTTCCACCAGCTTGGGATGGCTTTCCGACAGGCGATCCAGCAGCCGTTTGGCTTCCTGCCTGGTGAGCAAGTCCGATGCGTGCTGCTTGATGACTTCTGCAAGATGAGTGGCCAGGACGGAAGTCTGATCGACAACAGCGTAGCCTTTGGCCAGCGCTTCACTTTGTAAGGCAGGAGTAATCCAGAGAGCGGAGACTCCAAACGCCGGTTCGCGGGTTGGCACGCCAGCCAGCGGCGCGGGAGAGACATCCGAGCTGATGGCGAGCATCTGCTCGTCACTCATCTCCCAGCGCGCGATCTCAACTCCGCGCAGTGAAATGACATACTCGTGAGGTTTAAGACGCGCATTGTCGGTGATGTGAACTGCCGGCACGATGAAGCCGAGTTGCAGGGCTAGATTGCTGCGAAGTGCTTTCACGCGGGCCAGCAATTGCCCGCCGTGTTGCGCATCGACGAGAGGAACCAGCGCGTAGCCCACTTCCAGGCTAAGTTCGTCCAGCTTGAGCAAATCTTCAATGGATTCCTGTTGTGGCTTCTTTTCCTTGGCATCGCCAGGCAGTCTCTCGGGGGACGGTTTGGGGGTTCGCCATGCAAAGAAACCGACCACGCCGGCAAGTGCGAAAAATGAAAGTTTGGGAAGCCCGGGGATCGCCGCCAAGGCCAGCATGACTCCCGCCGCAATGAACAAGGGGCGCCTGCCGGAGAGCACCTGTTTCTTCAGGTCGGTCGCGAGAGTTGTGCCAGAGGAGGCTCGGGTCACCACCATTCCTCCTGCCATCGAGACCAAAAGCGAAGGAATCATGGTGACCAGGCCGTCACCGACTGTCAGCACGGTATAAGTTTTGAGCGCCTCGCGGAATGGAATATCCAACTGGAAAACACCAATCAGGAATCCAGCCACGATGTTTACGGCCGTGATCAGCACCGTGGCCAAGGCGTCACGCTGGTTGAAACGCGCGGCGCCGTCCATCGCACCGTAGAACTCGGCCTCGTGGGCAATCTGTTCGCGGCGGGAGCGGGCGCCGGCTTCATCGATCAACCCCGCATTCAAATCGGCGTCGATGGCCATTTGCTTGCCCGGGAGAGCGTCGAGGGTGAACCGCGCTGTCACTTCCGCGGTTCTGACCGCGCCATGACTCACCACGATGTACTGGATGGCGATTAAGGCAAGAAACAGCACGAATCCGACAACGTAGTTTCCGCCGACCACGAATTGCCCGAAGGCTTCGATGACCTTGCCGGCCGCCGAAGCTCCTTCATTGCCATGCAACAAAATGCGGCGGCTGGATGCGAGGTTCAGTGACAGGCGAAGCAGGGTGAGCAGAAGCAACAGACTAGGAAACACTGAAAATTGCGCCGGCTTCAGAATGTTGATCGCGGAAAGCAGAACCAACACCGAAAGCGTCAGGCTGGTGGCAAGAAGGAGATCCAGCAAAAAGGACGGCAGCGGCACCAGCATGACGAACACCAGTGCCACTGCCCCGATCGGCACCGCCCATTCCACCATCGGATTCCGCCCCAAAGATGGATTGCCTGCTTCACTCATCAGTTACGCTCCATACTTCTTAGTGGCCCGCTCCTGCGCGCGATAAATTGCGGCGAGCACAGCGGCTACGACTGCATACAGCTTTGGCGGAATCGACTGGCCGATCTCGACTGAGCGATAAAGCGCATGCGCCAGCGGCGGATTTTCGACCAGAGGAATTCCGTGCCAGCGCGCCTCTTGCTTGATCTGCTGGGCGAGAAGGTTGCGGCCTTTGGCAATCACGGTCGGCGCAGGCAGTTGCGGACCGTACTCGAGCGCTACCGCGAATTCGTTCGGGTTGGTGATGACAACCGAGGCGCGTTTGACGTCAGCCAGCATGCGCTGGCGTTGCACCTGCCGCCGCAGGCGGCGAATGCGGGCCTTGATCGTGGGATGGCCCTCGGTCTCCTTGTACTCGTCCATCAGATCCTGACGGCTCATGCGGAGTTCGCGGTTCAGCTTGTGCCGCTCGATGAGGTAGTCCGCGCCGGACCACGCCAGCAGCACCAGTACTGATTTCCAGGCGATCTCGAACAGCCGGCCAGTGCCGTACGACCCAAGCCCCATAGCGGTGCGATGAGAGAGATTGAGAATCGAGTGCCAATCGCGCAGCAGTATGGCTGCGGCCAGATAGGCGATGGCCATGCCCGGCAAGAGCGACTTGAGCAACCTTCCCAGCGAAGGCAGTGAGAAAAGCTGTTCCATGCGCGAGGCCGGGCTCAGGCGCGAGAGATTGGGTTGCAAGGCTTCGGCGGCGAACACCAAGCCTCCCTGCGAAACCGCCGCAATCGCGGCCGCAAGCCATGCCAGGCCAATGATTGTGGCCAATGGAACAACCATTGACTTGGCAGTCCAAAACAGTAACGAAGTTCCCGGCAAATCCCCCGCGGCAGAAGCGTCCAGGACTCGCCGCAGAAGTCCGCGCCAAGTCAAAACGAAGCGTGAGCTCTGCGCGGCAATCGCGAGAACCGTCGCGCCGATGGCAAGAGACGAAACCAGATCGCGGCTGCGCGCGACTTGTCCCTTCTCGCGCGCCTTCTGTTTCCTGCGCGGTGTCGCCTGTTCGGTCTTGTCGCTGGTCGCCATGGTTAATGCACCAAATGCAGGCAGCGTTCGCCCAGAGAAATTCCGCTCGCGAATCGCTGCTCAAAGAAGCCCGGCCATAGAGTCAGCGTTCCGCCCAGCATCAGCAGGGAAAGAACGGTCTTCAGCGGCAGGCCTACGAAGAGCACTGGCATTTGAGGAGACGCTTTGGCGAGGAATCCTAGAGTGATGTCCACGAGCATGGTGGCAACCAGGATTGGCGCTGCGATCTGCAATCCAGCCAGCCAGACTCCACCTGCGGCATGCAACAGCTGCGTGCCAGCCGGCCCATGGGAGAGTTGCGTTCCTGGCGGCACGTAGTTAAAGCTTGCCGCCAGGCCACGCAGCAGCCAGTGATGCACGTCGAGACGCAGGAAGATCAGAGTTGCGACCAGTTGGCTGAACGTGCTCATCACCGTGGTGTCTGCCTGGGTTTGAGGATCAAATAGGGTGACCAGGGAATAGCCGGCCTGTATACCGATGATCTGCCCGGCCATCTGCGCGGCTTCGAGCACTAACTGCACGGCGAGCCCAAGCAAGGCGCCAAGGAAAAACTCTCCACCGACAATCGCCAGCCAGTTCTGTTCCAGGTTCGACGGCCACGCAGGCTCACAGACCGGGTAAAGCAGCGCGGTAATCGCGACGGTCAACGCAATCCTCGGCGGGATGGGTGTACCTGCGTTTCCCAAGAACGGCGCGAACAACATCAGGCCGCTCACTCGCAGCCCGATAAAGAGCAACGCGGAGATCAAAGTTTCGAGATGTAGAGTTTCTGCCATGTTCTATTGCAGGTACGGCCGAAAGTCCGACAACAGGCCGATCGTGAAGAGCGCCAGCCGGCGGACCATCCACGGCATCAGCAAGAACATGGCGGCGGAAACGGCCGCGAGGCGTGGCACGGTGGAAAGTGTCTGGTCCTGCAATGAGGTCAGCACCTGCACGATATTGATCACCAGGCTCACGACGGTGGCGACGACCAGAATCGGCGCGGTGACCCACAACGCGGCTTCGAGGGTTCTGCGGCCAAGTTCTACAGTCTGTTGCGGCGACATACTTTTCTCCTCAGGTGAAACTTTTCATCAGGGAACTCACCAGCAGGTTCCACCCATCCACCATCACGAAAAGCAGAATCTTCAGCGGAGTCGAAATCACCACCGGCGGCAGTTGCAGCATTCCGATCGAGGTCGTAATCGATGCCACGACCATGTCGACGACGAGGAATGGGAGGTAAAGGGCTGCTCCGATCTGAAACCCGGCACGCAGCTCCGACAGAATGTAGGCGGGCACCACGACCCGCATCGAGACGTCGTCCGGCCGGGTGGGCCTGGGTTCCTTGGCGAGTTCCAGAAAAAGTGCCAGATCTTTTTCACGGGCGTACTTCAACAGGAAGTGGCGCAATGGCGGTTCCCCGAGCTCGATTGCAGCCATGGCGTCGACGCGCCCAGCTTCATAGGGAATTACTGCCGCCTGATGAATGGAATTCATCACTGGCTGCATCAGAAAAAACGTGAGAATCAGCGCCAGCCCGATCAGAGTCTGATTACTAGGAGCGGTCTGCGTGCCCAACGCCTGGCGCAGAAAGTGAAAAACCACCAGCAGCCTGGCGAAGGGTGTCATCGCCAGTAACAAGGCCGGCAGGAGGGTCAGCAAGGTGAGCAGGACGACGATGTTCCAAGGAACAGAACCCGACGCGCCGCCCGTCCCTGTCCATGGAAGACCTGAGGGTGCGGAGTGCGGACGCCATGCACTCGCACTTGCCCGGGATATCAGGAGGCAAACCGCGGCTGCAGTTTTCAACGTGTGTAGCCAGCGGCGAACCTGGGTGCGCATCTTCATCGTTCGGCTCCTACCAACTCCGTCAGGCGGACCGCCAAGTGATCTCCTACCACCTCAAACTCGCCCTGACCAATCAGCTTTCCATTGACGCGCAGCGGTACATCGGCACCGACCCTCCAGTGCGTATTGACTACGGACCGAGTTTGCAGGTGGATAAGATCCGCGATGCGAAATCCCGGCAGCGGCATGTCCAGAGTCAACTGGCAAGAGAACGTCAGTGCCTGTGCCCAAGCTTGGGGATCAGGGCTAGTCACGGTGTCGCATTTCGCAGCTGCAGGCGCGGCCATACGGTGAATTCAGGATTCGACCCAGAATTCAAAGCAAGCCACCTGCCGGAAGCGACTGTCGAAGGTATGTAGTTGTGAAGTTATTGCCCAGCAGGGAGATGAGCGACGCTCGAGAGTTCGGAAGGTACTTTCGCGTGTAATCGAGTTCGCGAAGGTTAAGGGAAATTCATTAAAGACGGCTGATGTTCGAAGCGGTCCAGTGCGGAATCAATTTGTCACGTGAATCGCAGGTTTACCGGAAATCACTTCTCCGATCGCGGCTGCTGAAACCCCAGCCGCAATCAGGGCGCATCGTAATGCTTCGCCATCGTCCGGAGCAACGGCTATAAGCAGGCCACCGGCGGTTTGCGGATCGAACAGAATGGTCTTGATCGCATCCGCGATTCCCGCATCATAACTGACCATACATTCTGCGAATTCGCGATTGGCTTTCAGACCTCCAGGAATGTAGCCGGCGCCAATGCAATCGAATGCGCCGTCCAGCGCGGGGATTCGTGATGCGCGCAGCTGGATAGCGACACCGGATGCTAACGCCATCTCACGCGCGTGCCCAATCAGGCCGAAGCCGGTGACGTCTGTGAGCGAATGCACCTCGTAGCGATGAATGACTTCGGCGGCGGTCTTATTTAGTGTCGTCATCGAAGCCACAGCAGCGTCGATCCAGGTTGGCTTAGCGAGACCTTTCTTTATGGCGGTAGAGATCACACCCGTTCCCAAAGATTTGGTAAAGAGAAGCCGGTCCCCTGGCTTCGCTCCGCCATTGGTCAGAACTTTCTTTGGATTGATAACGCCAGTGACTGAGTAGCCGAACTTGGTTTCCTCATCGCGGATGCTGTGGCCGCCGATGACGGTGCATCCAGCTTCCATCATTTTTGAAAGGCCGCCCGCGAGGATGCGCTCCAGAATCGCCAGGTCCCCTTTTTCCGGGAAGCAGACCATCGCGAGCGACGTAAGCGGCCTGCCACCCATGGCGTAAACATCGCTGAGGGAATTTGTAGCAGCGATCTGACCGAAGGTGTAAGGATCGTCGACGATGGGTGTAAAGAAGTCGACGGTTTGCACCAGCCCAGTGTCGGGGCTGAGTTGATACACTCCGGCGTCGTCGGCGTGGTCGAAGCCGACAAGGACGTTTGGGTCATGTTGCCGGGCTAATTTCCCAAGCACTGTGTCCAGCGCCGCCGGACTCAGCTTGGACGCTCAACCCGCAGCTTTAACCGATTCCGTCAGCCGGAATGGCTTGGTTTCAGACATAAAAGTAATTGTAAAACTCTTTCGCCGCTGATTAACGCGGATCAACGCAGAAAGAACTTTTTCCTTATTAAAGTGTTTTGGTTTGCTGCCTGATCCGCGATATCAGCGTGATCCGCGGCGAAACGGTTTAACGCACGGTCACGTCTGTGACTTGCAACGCGGGATAAGCCTGGTTCCAATCGGCGCTGATGTGCTCAAAGGTCAGACGAAAGGGCTTGCTCTGGCGAGGCTCGAGCGCCGATTGCATCAGGTCAACCGCATCAGGATAAGGCCCGGAGGTTTGCAGCACGCGCACCGGAAGATCTTCGGCCTGAGCGACCTGGTCCATTGAGTTCTTGAAGGTCACATGCGCGATGGCGTGAATAACCGTCTTGTCTCCATTGTTGGTGATTGTTCCGTCAATGTAAGTCACGCTAGCCCCGACAAAGTTTTCTGCCGCGCTCATCTTCAGATCAGAGATTTTTAGCTGGCTGGCGTATGGTGGCGGAGCTGCGGGGCCTTTGGGCGATTCATGGCTTAGCAGCAAGATGACGGCAACAACGATGACCACAAGCCCCACCCCAATAAGTACGGGGCGCATGTTGGATTCTTGAGCCGATTCGTTGGTGGGAGATGGTTGGAGCAGCCCGCCCATGTCGCGATTGTAGATGGTTGAGGTGGGGTTGTCGATTAACGCAAAATCTGAAATTTCAAATTTACAATTTTGAAATCGATCTATTCTCCCCCGACGGTCAATCCTTCAATCCGGATGGTTGGGCAGGCCATGGCGCCGCGGAATTCCAGATCACTACCGATCTCCGCGATGTTCATGAAAATTTCCTTCAGATTTCCTGCGACCGTGATCTCTTCGACTGGATAGGCTAACTCGCCGTTCGAGATCCACATACCCGATGCGCCGCGCGAATAATCACCGGTGACAAGATTCGCGCCATGTCCGAGAAACTCGGTCACATAAAGCCCGTCTTTTATTTCGGAAATGATTTGCTTCGGCGTTTTGGTTCCGGGCTGAAGGAAGTAATTTCCTGGACCAATTCCCGGCGTGCCAGCCAAGCCGCGAGAGGCGTTACCAGTTGTCTGCAGACCAAGTTTCTTCGCGGTGTAGGTGTTCAGCAAGTACGACTTCAATACGCCGTTTTCAATAACGACCGTTCGACGCGTAGGGATGCCTTCGCCATCAAATGGCGAAGTTCCGAAGCCGCCAATCATGGTTCCATCGTCAATAACAGTTACGTTCTCCGACGCAACTTTCTCTCCCAGCTTGCCAGCCAGGAACGATGCGCCACGATAGACCGAGTCTCCGTTGATACCCTCGAAAAGATGATCGAGCATGGAGACTGCGACCATCGGGTCAAACACCACCGGCACGTGTGCCGTCTTGACCTTGCGTGCGCCTAACCGGCGAATCGTGCGCTCCGCTGCGACTTTCCCGACATGCTCAGGGGATTCCAGCCGGCTCAAATTGCGGGAGACTGAAAACCAGTAGTCCCGTTGCATGGCGCCGTCGGGAGTCTGGGCGATCGGAATAGCGGCGATCGAGCAATAGGAACGGCGATACTCACCTACAAATCCATGTGAGTTGGCCAGAACTTTGTGTCCCGTGGCAGCGTCGAATGATCCGCCCTCGGAGTTCTTGATGCGCGGATCAAAATCGAGTGCGGCTTTTTCCGCTCGCCGCGCGTAACTGATGCGCTCTTCTCCGGGCAAGGAGTAAACATCGGCGGAGTAAAGATCGAGATCGCCGGACAAAGAACCGAGTTGCGATTTGTCAGGAATGCCAGCAAAAGGATCTTCAGAGGTGATCTTTGAAAGCTCGAGGGCGGACTTGACCATACGATCGAGGCCTGCGGGAGAAAGGTCGCTGGAGTAGGTACTGGCTGCGCGCTGTCCGTTAAAAACGCGTACGCCGATCGCTTTCGAGCCGGACTCTTTAAGGGTCTCAACCTGGCCGAGGCGCACCAAGGTTGAAAATTCATCGCCTTCACGGACCACGCACTCTGCAGCGGTCGCTCCGCCCTTCATGGCGCGGCGAACGATGTCCTGGGCGAGTTCTTTGAGGTCGGTTTCGAGTTGCTGGTTTCGAGTTTCGAGTTCAGTAGAAGACATATGTTAGAAAAGCAGGTTCTTTGGCACGCTCTCGGCGCTTGCGCACCTGCGACCGGCTCGGAATGACAAGAAAGTTGCGCTGAAATCGGCAGCCAAGTTTTTACTGCATGAAGGCGCCGGCATCTTTGCGACCGGTGCCGCCCACGGTCAAGCGATCTATCTTAATAGTCGGAATTCCGACACCTACCGGCACAGCCTGACCATCTTTTCCGCAGGTGCCGATGCCCTCGTCGAGTTGCAGGTCATTGCCCACCATGGAGACGCGAGTCAAAACATCCGGGCCGTTGCCAATCAGTGTCGCGCCTTTGATTGGGGCAGTGATCTGACCGTTCTCGATCATGTAAGCTTCCGACGCCGAGAAGACGAATTTGCCATTCGTGATATCGACCTGCCCGCCGCCAAAATTCACCGCGTAGATGCCGCGTTTGACGGAACGCAAAATGTCTTGCGGATCATCCTGGCCGGCGAGCATGTAGGTGTTGGTCATGCGCGGCATCGGGATGTGCTCGTAGCTTTCGCGGCGGCCGTTGCCGGTATTGCCCATGCCCATTAGCTTCGCCGACAGCTTGTCGCTCAAATAGCCTTTAAGAATTCCGTTTTCAATCAGGACTGTTTCTTGCGTCGTGTTGCCTTCATCGTCGACGTTTAATGAACCGCGACGCCACGGCATGGTTCCGTTATCGATGACGGTGCATTTTTCGCTGGCTACGCGCTTGCCAATCAATCCGGTAAAGGCAGAGGTCTGCTTTCGGTTAAAGTCAGCTTCAAGCCCGTGCCCCACCGCTTCGTGCAACAGAACGCCGGGCCAGCCGGGGCCGAGCACAACGTCCATCTCGCCGGCTGGAGCTTCGCGAGCATCGAGTTGCAGGATCGCCTGCCGTGCCGCTTCTTTGGCAAAATGCTCCGGCGTCTTCTCGCCGAAGAAAAAGTCGAGGGCGACTCGTCCACCGCCGCCAGCACCGCCGCGGGCGGAATTCTGGTCTGTCTTCGCGATACAGGAAACATTCAACCGTGCCAACGGCTGGGAATCTTCGGCGAAAGTACCGTCGGAGCCGATTACCAGAATATTGCGGAGCTCATCCGCGTAGCTGGAGCGGACCTCTTTGATGCGGGGATCGTACGCGCGGGCGGCTGCGTCGCCGCGCATCACCAGCTCGACCTTGGCAGTGATTTCTGCGTCCACGGATGGAAGGGTGACCGGGTAGAGGCTGCGCGCCTTCTTTTCCTGGAAACCTACGCTCGGCGTTTTCGCGGGGCCGCTGGCAATTAATGCCGCGGTCCGCGCCGCGTGCAAAATACGGGCGGGAGAAAGGTCGTCGGTGTAGGCGTAGCCGGTGCGCTCACCAGAGATGACACGAACACCGCAACCGGCCGAAATTCCCTGGGATGCGGACTTAACCATGGACTCGTCCACCAACAAAGAGGTGGACGACAGGTACTCAAAGTAAAGGTCGGCGTAGTCGCCTCCGGCTGAAATAGCGGCCGCCAGGTATTGTTCGAGATCGCGTTCGGTAACGCCGTAATGGTCAAAAAAGAAACGATTTCTGTCCACGCTGATTAGATGCCCCGCTGCAGGGAAAGACTCGGAGTGCAGCCTTATTATCCCACACGATCCGCGGATTTCGACGCAGCCGAGCGGAAATGCACCACCTAAGGTCATGTTCACGGGTCACAGACCTGAGGGGCCAGCCCGGACACAATTAATGACATGACTCCCGACTCACTGGCGGCCGTTTTGCAAGATTATCTGGGCAATGCGAGCGACGCCGTGATTCTGGAAAACGGCGCTGTGTTGTTCGATCTGGCTCAGTCGAAATATTCGGTTTCCGGTGAATACAACAAGTGCCTGCTGCAGGTGTGGTCGAATGAGCGAAATATAGTTCGCCGGGTGCTGGATGCGGAGCTGAAACACGACACACTTCGCGTCACCATCCAGAAGCTTGGGCAAGCGAAGCCGTCAAAGCTGGAAATTTGCCGCAACCGGGACCGCCGGACTCCTACGGCAAAGCGCGTGGCACGGATGGCGTACCAACGAAAATTGGAGCGTGCGCTGCAGCGGCGGTTTCCGGATTTCAAGTTGTTGCCGCTGCATACCGCGATGGATCTGGAACGCTCTTTCGGGCCAATCTACGCGCGAGGAATGATTCGAAAGGGCCAAAGCGCCTTTGCTGTACTAGGCGCAAACGAGCAGGAAACCCAATCTTCAATTGATGCCGCGCTTACGTTTGGCATTTTGTGGCTCGACGTTTGCCGACAAAGCCATGCCGGAAAGCTCGTTATAGAAGGGCTAAAGCTGTTTGTGCCTCGCGAATGTTCGTCGCTGATTCGCGAGCGCCTGGCTCACTTGAATGCACAGGCTGCAAAGTGGCACCTGTACGAGTTTGACGAGCGCGAAGATGCAGTGACCGAAATCGATCCGTCGGACCGCGGGAATATTGCTACCCGGCTCGTGCATTGCCCGGACGAGACAGCAGTTCATGAGCGCTTTGCAACTGAAATTGCGCGCGTGAAGAGCATCATGTCTGAAGCGGAAATCGCGATCTTGTCACCCGCCGAAATCGCATTTCGCTGTCATGGGCTGGAGTTTGCCCGCGCCCGTCTTTCGCAAAAGCCTTCGCCTCCGAACAAGACCGAAATCGTCTTTGGTCTCGGGGCGGAAGAAGCCGTTCTGTCCGAAACCACTGGGTTCCGTTTTGAGCTGTTGATTCGCAGCATCGGCGAAGTGCGCCATCTCGAAGGACCTCGCGATCACCCGTTGTTTCGAATGCACCCGGAGCGTTGGCTGGAATCGCTGGTTGTGAACCAGGTTGGCGATCTGGATGAGCGTTTGGATATTTCCTGCGTGTATTCGCAGGTGCCTGCGTTTTCTGCGTCAGACCGGGCGATGATCGATGTTCTCACCGCAACTCGCCAAGGCCGTCTGGCAGTAATCGAATTGAAGGCGGACGAAGACATCCACCTGCCACTGCAGGGATTGGACTATTGGTCGCGGGTTGCCTGGCATCATGAGCGCGGAGAATTCCAGCGCTTTAACTATTTTCCTGGGAAGGAACTGGTTCGTGAGAAACCGCTCTTGCTGCTCGTAGCCCCGGCGTTGCGCGTCCACCCAGCGACAGATACGCTGCTCCGCTATATATCCCAAGACGTAGACTGGACTGTCGTCGCAATCGATGAGCGTTGGCGAAATGGTGTGCGGGTAGTTTTTCGCAAGCGAACCCGCCAGCTCTCCGCGGGAGCGGTTGCCTGATCAATCCGGGGTGCGCGGCAGCTACTCCTCAGCAAAATCAGCGAAGGCGCCGATCTTGCCGTAATAGATACGAATGCTGCACTGCTTGGCGGCACTGTGAGCCAGCGCAACTTTTAGTTGCTTTGGCGGGGACCCAACTTCACCCAAGTCCATCTCGCCGCGTGCGATGTCATCTTTGTCATCGTATGCAGCACCCGCGGTGACATTCTTGTTGACGATCAAGGTCCACGAATTCTTATTAGGAATTACGAATATTGAATAGGCACCCACTGGAATTGGCGAGTTGGCCAACTTGAGCTTAGCCTGCGTGAACAAAGTGATCGGAACTCCTCCCGGGGCCCAAACTCGCCCGTTATGTGGCTCGTCTTTAATCACCGGATTGTAACGAACGGTGACTTCCATTCCATCGTCGAAGTTGCAAGTCGCGGTCGAGGTGCGCGGATCGTCTGCCTGGGCAAGGAGTACGCCTGAGAAAGCCAGTGGGGCTATTAATAGAAGAAAAATTCCGCAAAGACGCATCAAATGTCCCTCCCCAAATTAACAACAACTAGCAACGCCTTAATACTACGCGGCTATTGTACGTCGGTTGCGACTACAAGGCGAGTGGAATGAAGCGGATGCGGCGCTTCCTGCAACCAGCATTGTGGCCCCGGTCGGGCCTGTTCTTCGGTGACGTTCACCAAACCTGTGCCGGTTGCTAACGTGACAATGCACCGGAAAGGCGGCGCTTAACTCTATGTCGAACTCGGCGAAACCAGCCAAACTCAAGGTTCTTTATTGTGAAGGTGATTCGCAAGTGCTGGCGGCCCAGGCAGTATCGATTCAGAAAGCCGGGCACCAGTCAGAGACGGCTGTGGGCCGGAAGGGCGCGGAAGAAGCACTGCGAAAAACCAGTTTCGATCTGATCATTTTGGGCGGCACATTGAGCCGCAATGATCGCCACCACATTCCGTACATGAGCAAGAAAGCTCAGCCGAATGTAAAAGTCGTCGTGTTGCACACAGACGGCGAACGCCATCCGTATGTGGATGCGAACATCGATACCGGGCGAAGCATCGAGGAACTACTCGGCAAAGCGCAAGCCCTGTTCCCGGCTGCGGAACCTCGAAGCAAGGCGGCAGGTGCGGGAAGATAGATTCCGTTTCGGCTTATCGAGGGCAGCCCGAGCGGCTGCCCTTTGTATTTGCTCGTAAGTTTTGATGAAGCACGAAGACGTTCGCTACAATGTCGGTTGCCTGCTATGACAACCGAAGTGACTCAGCCTACCAAAGACAGAATTTACGTCACACTGACTGGATTGCCCTTGTTGTTCGACCTGCACTGGCCCTTCCACAAATCAACTTCCGGCGCCGACTTCCACGTTCTACACGCTGACATCCGACTCGCGGGATCGGAAAACCTGCATGCTCCCGTGGCCGTGAATTTGTCGGAGACCGTTCGCGAGGTCATGCCGTCACTCGAACCGAAGGATGCCGAGGGACCAATCATCAATGCCCTGCGCAAAGAAGTCGACCGAAAGCAGCTCGAATTCATGAAGTCGGGGAAACTCGTGCCCGTGCATTTCTCCAGCCGGCACTGGGATTTCAAGCGCAACAAGTGGGTCTTCGGGAAAGCGAGCGATGAAGATGTTGCGGGATTGCTTACTCGCAAGGTCTATTGGCAATCTCGTGTAACTGGCGGCAAAGTGTGGTTGGGCGATCCCACTGAGGCGCTCTATCTTGAAACAACGCCTGCGCACGTTATCGAACTGGCGAGGGCGTTGGAGGGCAAAAAGCTAGTTAAGTTCGACCAGGAATTTGCCACCGCTACGGACGCCTTGATGGATCAGCGGATGAAGTTCGAAGCCGACATGCGTGCTGCTCTCGAAGAACTCGAAAAGAAGCACGCATTCGAACGGGGGTAGCTTCGGCGACTTACTCCGCTTTTACCGCGTCGATAATCTGAAATAGCTGGCTGCTCGGCTCTTTGACTTCAACGAACGGTGGTCCCTTCGTCTTGCTGGTCACGACGTAAATCGTGGGCGTGTGGTCAAGCTGCAGGGTCCTGCCTAGTTCGCGCTCGGCATCCACTTCCGCCGCGAATTTCCCCTGGGGGTCGATCACGTACGGCAGCTCAACTTTGTGCTCTGCCGCAAACTTGTCGGCAAACTGCCGCAGGTTGGTAGGGAAAATCTGTTCCTGGTTCTGAAAAATGTAATCGCGAAAATCTACGCCCAGCTGTTTGGAGTGGCTGTCGAAATAATGGGCAATCACTGCGGCCTGATAGGACCAGTTATGCATAGGCAGGGGAAAGTCGTGCCGCACAACCGGAATTTTGTATGTTTTGCCGGCCTGCTCCACCAACGGCGCCTGGCGTTTGCACTGGGGGCACTGAAGATCTTCGAAAACAACTAGTGCGATCTGCGCGCCCTTGGGCGGGCGCAACGCAGGGTTAACGTCTTGGGCAATTGCCAGAACCGACAAACCGATCACAGTGACAGCAAAGCGAAGAATATTTTTCGTCATAATTCGGATCACTACGGGTTTGATGCAGTCACGCTGCCACCCCGGCGGCGTGACACTAATATTGTTCCAAAGGTAAGCAAGGTTAGCAAGGAAATCACGCCAAGCGAGGCCACGCAATAAATACACCAAACTCCGAGGATGTGAGCCTCAATGTGGGCCAGATACAGGGAGAATCCCAGGCCGATCAGGGCAAAAGCAAGCAGAAGCAGGTAAGAACGACGCAGCGAGAGCGCGCCCATCAACAGGTATCCGGCCATGCCGATGACGGCGACCGGAATGCCTGCAATCACGGCGAACGGGCTGTGGTTCACGATTCCGCAATCCCAATGCTCGTTGATACTGCAAGGCGAATCCTCAGTGCGGTAGTGCTCGCGCAGGGCGAGTCCGGAAGCTATGAAACCAAGCAGAGCAAGAAAAGCCAGAAAAAAGCGCATTGTGAGGAACCTCAACGCTAGCAATAACTACCGTTCATTCTAGCGCGGGACGCCTCTGGATTTGTTAAGGCTTGCACATCGCGGCTAAAGAAGCCGCAATTGCTTGCGCTCGAGCGCCAGCAGCTTTTCTTTGATGGGCAGTCCACCGCCGTACCCGGTCAGCTTGCCGTTGCTTCCGATCACGCGATGGCATGGAATGAGGATGGGGATGGGATTCGATCCATTCGCGAGTCCCACGGCGCGAGATGCATTCGGATTTCCGATACGCCGCGCCAGTTCGCCGTAGGAGATTGTCTCGCCAAAAGGAATTTCGCAAAGGCGTTTCCAGACATTGAGCTGAAACGGTGTTCCTTGTGGCTCCAGGTTTAAGTCGAATTGCTCAAGGTCGCCGGAAAAATAAGCCTTCAGCTGACGAATCGTTTCTTTGAAGGGCTTTGCATCTTCTCGCCATTCCGGTTTCGGCTTCGCAGACTGACGGCCGTTAACGAATAGGATTTCGTGAAGGCCAGATTCGTTCCCCGCGAGCAGCAAAGGTCCGACGGGGCTTTCCATTCTCGTGAAAGCGAGTTCAGTCATTTGACTTCAACAGTAGAACAATCCTCCGGCTCGCAATGGACGTTTTCGGACACACACCTCAGAGTGCTTGCTTCACAGCTGCCAGTAGACGGTCGATATCTTCCGATGAATTGTAAAAGTGGCAGGAGACGCGGATCCCCCCAACATGCGATGTATAGCGAACTGAAACTAAGATTCTTTTCTCCTGCAGGGCTTGCATCACTTTCACATTTTGCTCGGCTGAGCCGACCGAAAACGTAACGATTCCGGCGCGGCTCTCGCGGGAACGCGGCGTGGCGATAGTGACGGGTAGCTTGTCGAGTCCTGCTAACAGGTGATCCGTAAGTTCAAAGATGTGTTCGGAAATATTCTGCTGGCCGAGCTGTTGAATCAGTTCCAGAGAAGCATGAAGCCCAACTGCTCCCGGATAGTTAGCGGTCCCGCCGCCTTCGTAGCGGCGAGCAGTCGAGGTAAATGCGTAATCTTTGACGGGTGTGATGCTCGGCGTTTGAAAATATTCACCCCACCCTCCAGGTGGAGTTTCGACGGAGAGGTATCCCGCCACTGTGGGATTTAAAAGCGGGAGCAAATCACGATTTATATAAAGGAATCCGCATCCAAAGGGCGAATTCAGCCACTTGTGTCCACCGCAAGCCAGAATGTCGACTGGCGTTTTCGTCACGTCAAGAGGAACGGCGCCGATTTGTTGAATGGCATCGACCACCAGCCAAATTCCGCGATCGCGGCAGAGTTGGCTAAACGCCTCAAGGTCGCAGCGATAGCCATTCGTCCACTGCACGGCACTGATCGCGATCACCTTCGTCTGGGGTGCGACGCTCGCGGCAAAGTCTTCAACGCGAGCTTCTCCGTTGTGATTCGGTACGACATCGATCTCGATTCCGTCTTTCTTTTTCTGTACCCACGGCACAGCAACTTCCATGAATTCCAGATCCGACGTCAGGATGCGATCGCCCTTCGCCAGCGGGAGTGCATCGGCCGCAATCGTCAGCCCGTGGGTTGTGCTTTCGACAAGCGCTATCTCGTCGTCTTGAGCATTGATAAGGCGGGCAGCTGCAGGACGTGCCGCGGACCGCATTTCGTCCATGAAGATGTGATGGTGGGTAGAAGAATCAAGCGGACAAAGCAGCGCCAGGTCGAGAAATCGCTGGATAGCATCCGTGGCTGGCTTGGAAGCCAAGGATACGCAGGCTGCGTCGAGAAAGACTTTATCGGCGAGGCCAGGAAAAAGAGTGCGGGCATCGAGCATGGGGCTCATTTTACCCACATAGCCACGGGAATCCTAAGGTGCCGTTACAGCGCGGCAGCCTGTTCGCGGCGTCGGCCCTGAATCTCGATGTAGACGTTCACCAACGAAAGCGCCGCCGGAGTTACACCCGGAATGCGTGAGGCGTGCGCAATCGTGCGCGGGCGGACTTTGAGGAGCTTCTCCTGCATCTCGCGCGACAGGCCGCTGACTGATCGGTAATCGAACCAGTCAGGAATGGAGCGCTGCTCGGCCTTTTTGAGCCGTTCTATCGCACGATGCTGCTGCTGGAGATAGCCTTCGTACTTGATCTCTGTTTCGACGGACTTCAGTTCGTTGCGGACTTCGGAAGTCAAAACCTCAGCCACGGATTCGCACGGATTTTCACGGATAAAGAAGCTGGGACTTAAGTTGCGCAGAGCGGGCACGAGATGTTCGACCGTGATCTCAGGACGCTTGAGCAACTGAGCGAGGGTTTGGCCTAGGAGGGATTGTGCAGAGGGTAGGGGCTCCTCGGCTCCGTTCGCCTGCGCCTCACTTCGTTCGGGATGACAGAGTTGTTGCAATGTGTCGGCGGTCAGCCTGGTTTTTTCCAGTAGTTGCTTCATGCCGTCCAGTCGCTCTTGCTTGGCTTGGAAGTCAGACCACGCTCGATCGGGGATCAGGCCAATTCGACGGCCGTGCGGTGTTAGGCGACGATCAGCATTGTCGATCCGCAAATGCAAGCGGAATTCCGCGCGCGAGGTGAACATCCGGTAGGGTTCGTTTGTTCCTTTCGAAATCAGATCGTCGATCAGAATCGCCGTATAACCTTCGGTGCGGTCGAGAATCAATGGCGGCTCTCGTTTTACTCTGAGCGCGGCATTTATTCCCGCCATCAACCCCTGGCAAGCCGCTTCCTCGTAGCCTGATGTCCCATTGATTTGGCCGGCGAGGAAAAGACCAGAAATCTTTTTCGTCTCAAGCGTGCGCTCAAGCTCCGTGGGGTCGATCGAGTCATATTCGATGGCGTAACCGGGACGAAGCATCTCAGCCTGATCGAGCCCGGGTATGGATTTCAGAATCGCCAGCTGGACTTCGACCGGCAGCGACGTGCTCATGCCGTTCACATAAATCTCGTGCGTGTTTAGGCCTTCTGGCTCGAGGAAGAGCTGGTGAGTACTCTTGTCAGGAAATTTGACAATCTTGTCTTCGATCGATGGACAGTAACGCGGACCAATCGACTGAATTTGTCCGCTGTACATGGGCGACCGGTGAACATTGTCGCGGATAATGCGGCGAGTTTCTTCCGTGGTCCACGCGACGTAGCAGGGAACCTGACTGTCATGATGCTTGACTCGGCGGGTGCGAAAGCTGAATGGCGTGGGATCGGCATCGCCAGGCTGCAACTGAAATTGCGACCAGTCGATGGTACGGCCGTCGAGCCTGGGCGGGGTACCAGTCTTAAGGCGGCAGCCCCGAAGGCCGAGGTTCTTTAGCGATTCGCCAAGCAGAACGGCTGGCGGTTCTCCGGATCGTCCGGCCGGATACTGCTGCTCACCGCAGTGGATCAGGCCGTTCAAAAACGTGCCTGTCGTGATGATGACGGCCGCCGCACCGATAGTACGGCCGTCGCGGAGGCGAATGCCGCGGCAGATGCGGTCGTTGGTCGTTGGTCCTTGGTCGTTGGGAAAGGCAGGTTCCTCGTCGCTTCGTTCCTCGGAATGACAACCAGTGAGGGCGTTGATCGACGACGGTTCAATAATCAGGTCCGCAACTTCGGCCTGCTTAATTTTCAGATTCGGTTGCGAGTCAAGCACCTCGCGCATCTTGAGCCGATAAGCTTGCTTATCGCATTGCGCGCGGGGCGACCAGACCGCTGGGCCGCGTGAGGTATTAAGCAGCCGGAACTGGATGCCGACCGCATCCGTAATTTCGCCCATGATGCCGCCGAGGGCATCGACTTCGCGGACGAGATGGCCCTTTGCGATCCCACCAATCGCCGGATTGCACGACATTTGGGCAATCAGATCGACGTTGAGAGTGAAGAGGGCGGTCTTCAGACCCATGCGGGCGCAGGCCATGGCGGCCTCGCATCCAGCATGGCCGGCGCCGACGACGACAATGTCGAATTGCTCGGTAAACTGCCCCACAGGCTCTATTTTAGCGGGGCTAAGAGAACCGCGCCACGGATAGGCGGGCGGGGCGCCCGCCCCACACAATCAAGCTTTTGCTTTTGCGGGGGCCTTCTCGCCGACACGTTTGCTGACCTCGAAGGTCATCTTGCCGGCGCGCTTGTCGGCGTCGACAATGATGTGGTCTCCGTGAAGCACTTCGCCGTCGAGAATCTTTAACGCCAGCGGATCCTGCACCAGCTTCTGGATGGCGCGCTTCAAGGGGCGCGCTCCGAAATTCGGATCGAATCCCTCTGTGAACATCAGCTCCTTGGCGGCGTCGGTCAGTTCCAGCGAGATCTTCCGATCTGCAAGCAACCGGCGTACATCCTCCAGCCGCAAGTCAATGATCTTGACCAGTTGATCCTTGCCGAGTGGCCTGAAGATGATAATGTCGTCCACGCGGTTCAGGAATTCTGGCTTGAAGTGCCCATGCAGCGCGTTCATTACCTGCTTCGAGGCTTCTTCAAACTGCTCCTCTGAACGAAGGCTTTCCGCCTGTAGAAAGGCTGACCCGATGTTCGAGGTCATGATGATAACCGTATTCTTGAAGTCGACCGTGCGGCCTTTGCCGTCGGTCAGCCGGCCATCGTCCATGATCTGCAGCAGGACGTTGAAGACATCCGGATGCGCCTTTTCGATTTCGTCAAAAAGAATGACAGCGTAAGGGCGCCGCCGAACTTGCTCTGTCAGCTGACCACCCTCTTCATAACCTACATATCCTGGAGGCGCACCAATCAGGCGAGAAACGGCGTGCTTCTCCATGTATTCGGACATGTCGATGCGGACCAGCGCATGCTCGTCGTCAAACAAGAACTCGGCTAACGCACGAGCCAATTCAGTCTTGCCGACGCCGGTCGGCCCCAGGAAAATGAAGGAACCAATCGGACGCTTGGGATCGCTTAAACCAGCCCGCGAACGGCGAATTGCATTGGATACGCGCTCTAGCGCCGGGTCCTGGCCGACTACGCGTTGGCGCAAGCGGTCCTCCATGTTGACCAGCTTCTTGACTTCGCCTTCGAGCATCTTGGAGACAGGAATCCCCGTCCACTTGGAGACGATGCGAGCGACGTCTTCTTCGTCGACTTCTTCTTTCAGCATCCGCTGCTGGCCGGTCTTTTCGACCTGCGCCGTGAGCTTTTTCAATTCCTCTTCGGTTTGGCGGATGAGGCCATAACGAATTTCCGCTACCCGCTGCAGGTTTCCTTTGCGCTCTTCGGTTTGCTCTTCGAGCTTGAGCTGTTCCAGCTTCTCTTTGAGCGAGCGAATCTTCGAGATCGCTTCTTTCTCCTGCTTCCAGCGTGCTTTCAACGCTGTACTCTGCTCGCGAATGCCGGCGAGTTCTTTGTCCAGCAGCTTGAGACGGTCCTTGGAATTCGAATCATCTTCTTTCTTCAGCGCCTGCTTTTCGATTTCGAGCTGCGTAGCGCGGCGCTCGAGCTGGTCGATCTCGGTCGGCATCGAATCGATTTGAATACGCAGCGAGGCTGCGGCCTCGTCGATCAGGTCGATCGCCTTGTCTGGGAGAAAACGGTCAGAGATGTAGCGGTGCGAAAGCGTCGCCGCGGCCACAATCGCCGAGTCTTTGATGCGCACCCCGTGATGAACTTCGTAGCGTTCCTTCAGGCCACGCAAGATTGCGATCGTGTCTTCGACATTGGGTTCGCCGACGAAGACAATCTGGAAGCGGCGCTCCAGGGCTGCGTCTTTCTCAATGTACTTGCGGTATTCGTTCAGCGTGGTTGCGCCAATCGCTCGCAGCTCACCACGGGCGAGCGCCGGCTTCAGCATGTTGGAGGCGTCGATGGCGCCTTCGGCAGCGCCCGCGCCCACAAGGGTATGCAGCTCATCGATGAAAAGAATGATTTGCCCGGCCGAGTCCTCGATTTCTTTGAGGACAGCTTTCAATCGGTCTTCGAACTCGCCGCGATACTTTGCGCCTGCGAGCATCGATCCCAGATCAAGCGCAACCACGCGCTTGTTCTTTAGGACTTCGGGTACATCGCCGGAAATAATGCGTTGCGCCAAACCCTCAACGATGGCGGTCTTGCCGACGCCCGGCTCGCCGATCAAAACAGGATTGTTTTTCGTCCGGCGGGAGAGAACCTGGACTACGCGGCGGATTTCCTCGTCACGACCGATGACGGGATCGAGCTTTCCGCGGCGGGCCTGTTCGGTCAGGTCGCGAGCGTAGCGCTCCAGCGCCTGATATTTGGCTTCCGGATTCTGGTCGGTCACCTTCTGAGAGCCTCTCACCGAAGTGAGAGCCTTGAGAATGTCGTCGTAATTTGCCCCGTGTCGGGCAAGAATCTCCTGGGCCGGATCACGCTTCAGCTGGGTGATGGCGAGCAACAGATGCTCGGTTGAGACATACTCGTCCTTGAAATTGCCCGCTTCTTTGAAGGCGCGCTCGAGCAACTGATTGGCCGACTGAGAAAGGCTGGCCTGCGTTGCGCCGCCGGAAACCTTGGGCAGGCGATCGATCTCCTGATAAGTTTCGTGCAGAATGGCCTGCGCACCAACCCCAATCTTCTCCAGCACGGGAGGCACAATGCCTTCTTTGTCCTCGACCAGTGCCGCCAGAATGTGGGCCGGCTGGAGCTCGGGATTCCCGTGTTCCGATGCCAGCTCATTTGCGCGCTGAATGGCTTCCTGCGCTTTAACGGTTAATTTGTCCCATCGTATTGCCATGAAATACTCCGATTTTGCAATTTGGTAATTGAGTAATCGGGTAATTGCAACCCGCAACTGTTCCGGATCTTTGAACTCCTAAATTATCCGATTACTCAATTGCAAAATAAATGGGAGGCGGTCACCTCTGCCGCCTCCCCAAACTGCCGACGTATGCCCGCCTTATGCGGCCTGGGTCTTGCCTTTGCCTTCCAAAGTCTTCTCGCTGCCGACGCTGATCTTGATCTGCTTCGGCTTGGCTTCGGCTTTCTTGGCCAGCTTGATCTTCAAAACGCCTTTGTCGTAACTGGCGGTAACGCTCTCCGGATCCAGCGTGCTGGGCACGGTGAAGGACCGGCTGAAGCTGCCGTACTGCCGCTCGACGCGGCGGTAGTTCTCTTCTTTCTCTTCCTTTTCGAACTTGCGCTCGCCGGTGACGGTCAGAAGATTGTTCTCGAGTCGGACATCGATGTCCTTCTCGTCGATACCGGGCACATCAAGCTTCAAGGTAGTGCTGTGCTCGTCTTCATAGACGTCTACGGCGGGTGCGAAACTGCTGGTGGTCAGAGACTCTTCCCGGCCGTCGCTGAACGAATCGCGGAACAAGCGGTTCATGCGATCCTGCAAGGTGTTGAACTCACGGAAAGGTTCCCAACGGGTCAAAACTGTCATTGCTAAATCCTCCTTCTAAAGATCTCGGTTACGGCTCCGTTCACTACAATTGGATGCCAATTAAGTATGAACGAAGCATAAAATATGAGTGTGTTATTGTCAACTGTTAAATATCTAGTAGAATCATTAGCTTACATTTGTTATCAGGCACTTCAGATAACCTGTCTCCGGCACCCCTAACAAGATCGGATGGTCCTTGGCTTGAGTGCGGTTTTCCAGAATGCGCAGATTCCTGTGGACATCCAAGGCTGCGGCCGACACGACCTCCAGGAAGGCTTGGGGGCTAACGTGGTAGGAGCAAGAACAGGTCACGAGAATCCCTCCCGGTTTGAGCATCTTCAACGCCCGCAGGTTCAATTCCTTGTAGCCGCGGAGGGCGGTAGCGAGGTCGCGCTTGGACTTCGCGAATGCGGGAGGATCGAGAACGATGGTGTCGTACTGGGTACCGGACTTGGCATAGTCCCGCAAGACATCGAAGGCATTTCCCTCCAGCCACTCGATCTCCCGGCCATTCAGGGCGGCATTCTGATCTGCCATCTCGAGTGCCGGCCGCGAGCTATCGACGCCGGTCACTTTGGAACACGATGCCGCCAAATGCAGGCCGAAGCCTCCGTGGTAACAAAAGACGTCCAGCGCTTCCCCATGGGCATATCGGGCTGCAGCCGCATAGTTCTCACGTTGATCGAGAAAGGCTCCTGTCTTTTGCCCTTCCACGGCGTTGTAATGGAACTTGACGTCATTCATCGAGAAGATGGTCTTGCTCTTTTCTCCCTGAACGAGGCCCGACGATCGGGCGGGCAGTTCCTCGATTTCACGAATCTTGGCGTCGACTCTCTCGGTAATTGCCGCGGGATGGGAAGCTTCGTTTAGCTCCGACAGGAAGGCATTTCGCACCGGTTCAGCGTCCATGGCCTGGGTCAGCACCTGAAATGACAGAATGTCGTTATAGCGGTCTACGATCAGCCCGGGTAGGAAGTCAGCTTCGCTGAAGATGGCGCGATAGGCATTGGTGTCCTTTACGACCGTCTCGCGGTAAGCGATCGCGTCGCGTACACGCTTGCGAATCAATTGCTCCAAATCCCCGACAGGCCTGTCCGACAACATGCGAACCGCGATCTGAGAAGTGCTGCTATAGAGCGCGCTTCCGAGCTGCTTGCCGCGCTCGTCCTGAACCTGAACCGCCTGGCCGCCCGCGCCCGGAGTTGCTGAAACCACGTCGGAGCGGTAAACCCATACATGGCCCTCTTTTAATCGGAGGGCGCCGCGCTTGGACACGACGACGGAGGGAAGGGTGGAAACTGCAGAGCTTTTTGGCGGCATTCTGGAATCTTAAATCCGAACGGTCCGGAAAGAGGGGAGCCAAACAACTTTTGCGACGGCAGGTGCTGTTTGTACGGCGGCTGGCCAGACTTTGGCTGTCTTGCGACGGGCCAGTAAGGCCTGGTTTGTTGCGCGCACTTCGACGTTCTGGATAACCTGCCCACACGAGGAGAGAACCGATCTAGAATCAGGTGAGCATGAACGCCAGCTCGTCGCTTCAATCCACCAATGCAAGTCCGCCGGGCATGTTGCGCAAGGGCGGTGGGTTTATTCTTTCCGTAGTCCTGCTTGGTTTAACTCTACTAGCCCTCCGTTACTACGAGGTCGACCTTCCCATCTATTCCCTTCTGGAGGGCCACAATCGTGTCGATCCCGCGGAGTTGCATCTGAGCGGGGAGTTTGTCGAGAGCAATCTTGGAACGGCAGTGAATGCTGACGGTTCTTACACAGTGCGGATGATCGCGCAACAATACCTGTTCGTTCCGCAGTGTATCGTTGTCCCCGCCGGAGTTCCGGTTCAGTTCCGGGTTACGAGCGCGGATGCCAGCCACCTCTTAAGTTTCAGCGGCACGCCCTATTCGATTCAGGCTGCGCCGGGATATGTAAGCACTGCCGAACTGACCTTCGATCGTGAAGGCCAGTTTCCCATGCCTTGCCGCAGATTTTGTGGGCCTGGGCACTACGCGATGCGAGCGCAACTGAAAGTAGTGAACCGGGATCAGCTGGCTAATCTGCGGCCCTACGAAAGGATCACTTGTGCGCTACGCTAAGCCCGTTCTGCTCGGGAGAGGTGCGTTGTCTGCATACCTTGTCCTGGTTCTTTCCCTGGTCTTGCTCTTTTGCAAGGGCATTTCGCAGTCGGCGACCCGGGCTGAAGTGCAACCGACGATTCAAATTCCATCGAATGTCGCCTGGACAGAAGAGACGATTCGGTTAGCCTCCGGCGGCGATGCTTTTCGGGGTTTGCTGTGGTCACGGCGCTGCAGTCACTGTCACGGCTCTGAGGGCTTCAGTGAAGAAGGTGGAATCCCCGACCTGGCTGGATTGGATCGTCTTTCGCTCTGGAAGCAACTGCAGGATTTTCGCGCGGGGAAACGGAGGTCGGCGGCGATGCAGCCAATTGCCAGCGGACTCTCGGATCAAAATATTGCGGATCTGGCGGCGTACTTTTCGATGCTGCCAACATCGCCTGACCCGCAAGACAACCGGGCATTTCCTCAACCGATTCTGGATCGCCTGCACACGTCAATTGCAGTCCGCTTGGTCGTTTTTGGGGACGCCGCTCGTGGAATTCCTCCCTGTCAGGCGTGCCACGGTCCTGTTGGCTTCATCAAGGGCGCTCCATCCTTGATGACGCAGAACGGCACCTATCTTCGCAACCAGATGCAGCAGTTCTCGGATGGAAGCCGGGCCAATGACATCAACGTGGTGATGCGGAGCATTGTCAACCAGTTGACGGACGTTGAAAAGACTTCCTTGGCCGAATTCTACGGAGCGGGGCCGCAAAGCGCTGGTGGGTTGCACCCATAAAACAATCCAGCGAGGAGTGCTAGCTGGCGGCGGGATGCTCAGAGGCGACGGCTTCGGGCTCGGCGTGGGTGTGGCCTTCGGCGCGAGCCATATCCAGATCGCGCTGTAGAGCGTCGAGGGTAGACGTGGGAAGCTCGGTATCCCATTCGTCCAGTTCGGCTTCGCTCCAGCTTCCGTTCAAGCGAATCGAGCCGTCCCCAAGATCTTCGGGAAACGCGAGACGGTACTCCCCCTCGCGAACGAGAATATCGCCGATCATGCGGCCAGCGGAAACGTCGTAGACGCGCCGCGTCGCCTGTCCGCGAGTGTTGCTAAAGGAGATGAAAACTTCGCCCTGGTCATTAAAGCTAGGACGGTAGTACCACGCCTGGGTGGCTTCAAACTTGGGGTGCGGCCGCCGCTTGCGTGTGGCCACGATCGGAGTTGCAGGCGCGTCTTTGCTGGCATCGTAATAGAGGATGCGCTGGCAGGAATCGCAGGCGATGACGGTTGCGCCGTTTTTTACTTCGTTGAAGGTCTGGGGCCGCAGCATGACCTGACAGGCCAGGCATTTCTGATCGCGTACCTCGGAAATTCCAGTCCCGCGATATTTGGCGACGCGGTCATACTGCCGGAGCAAGTCGTCATTTACGCCGCCGCGAGCACTGTTCCGCTTGGCATTCCAGTCCGCGAGCTGCTTCTCGTCCTCGGCGGTTCGCTCCCGGGCAACGATTTTCTCTTTTTCAATCTCAGCCGTTTCGGCTTTCAGCTCGGCCTCTGCTGCCTTGACGTCTTTTTCCCGAGCCTCGGCCTTCATCATCAGCTCGAGAATTTTGTCTTCGTTAATCCGAATTTCCTGCTCGGCGAACTGAATTTCCTGTAATAACGCCTTGTACTGCTCGTTAGTCTTCACGTCGAGAGACTGGTCGCGGTACTTGGAGATCTTCTGCTGCAGGTCCTGGATGGCCGATTCGTACTTGCGCCTGGCAGCGTCGTCAGATTTGACTGCGGCTTTGGCCTTTTCCAGTCCGGCCTTGGTTCCGGCGAGCTTTTCCTCGATCACCGCCACGCGCTTGGGCAGCGCAGCAATTTCCTCTCGCAGGCGATGGATCTCCCTATCGGCCTTTTGCAGTTCAATAAGGTTTTGAACGTCTGGAAGCATGTAAAGACTAGGTCTGCGTTGATTTTAGCACGCTGCCCGTCGATAGACGGCTGGAGACGGGTAGCGTGTCTGGGCGGGATGAAACGCCTGGAAACGAGCACAACCGGCGTGAATTCGGCAACCACGGCGCCCCCGGTGTACACTTTTCAGCCCTGCTAATTCGAACCTGGAGCTTGCTCATGCTGCGATCTTCCCGTTGGATGCTCTTCATTTTTTTCAGCGCGACTGCTGTCGTTTCTCAAACCGGAACCAAGCAGCCCCTCACCATCGAAGACATTTTTGCCGAGGGCGGCATAACCGGCCGCGGCCCGGAAACTTTGCAGTGGAGTCCGGACGGCAAGCAATTCACGTTCATCCAGCGCGACGACTCGGGCGAACATGGCGAACTCTGGAGCGTGGATGCCACAACCGGGGAGAAGAAAGTGCTGGTCAGCGAAGGCAAGCTGTCGTCCTTGTCTCCATCGGTTGAAAAAATTAAGAACGAGCGCGAGAAGGAACGGCTCACCCGCTATCACGTGGCCTCCTATCAATGGGCGCCCGACTCGAAACATCTGCTTTTCGATTCGCTGGGCCAGCTTTGGTTTTATTCGCTCGAGAACGGGATTGGCGTTCAAGTGACGTCCTCGCCTGATGCAAGCAGCGACGCGAAATTTTCCCCCGACGGTTCGCGTCTCGCATATCTGAGGAAGCACGACTTGTTCGTTCGCAGCATTGCTCATGACGAGGAAAAACAGATCACCCACAGCAAGGATGACAACATCCTGAATGGCGAAGTTGATTGGGTCTATGCCGAAGAACTCGAAGTGCGAAGCAATTATTTCTGGTCCCCTGACGGCAAAGAGATCGCGTTTCTGCAGATGGATGAGACGAATGTTCCGGCGTATCCGATCACGAATTACGCGAGCACCCACGCCACTGTCGACATGGAGAAGTATCCGCAGGCAGGCGATCCCAATCCAGTGGTGCGACTCGGGATCGTCTCATCGTCCGGAGGAAAGCCCACGTGGGCGACCTTCGACGGATCGTCCGAATACATTCCTCGTTTCGGCTGGGTTCGAAGCGGTCTCATGTGGGCGGAAGTCCTCAACCGAACTCAAGACAAACTCGACCTCTACTTCGTGGACTCGCATTCTGGTCGTTCCTATCGCATGCTGACCGAGTCCGCGCCAGACGGCTGGGTGTATGTCAACGATGATTTCAAAGTTCTTAAGTCGGGCGACCGCTTCACCTGGCAGAGCTGGAGGGACGGGCATACTCATCTTTACCTTTACAGCTTCGACAAGGCCAATCCGCTCGCATCCGAGGCGAAGCTGGAGCTGCAGCTCACCAAGGGGGATTTTGAAATCATTGGCTCTCCGGGTTCGGAACATTCGGGTATTGTCGGCATCGACGAAGCTGCGGGAATGGTGTATTTCTCCTGCGATAAAGATGATCCTCGCCAGCGGCAAGTTTACTCAGTCAAGCTTGACGGATCAGGCATGCAGCGTGTGTCGGCTGATGACGGCAACCACGAAGCTACCTTCTCCGACGATGGCAAGCATTACGTGGACACGTTTTCATCTCTGATGACGCCGCCGCGCATGTCGGCGTGTACGGTTGGAGGAAACTGTCGCGAAGTGTCGCGAGCGCGCAGTGTCGACGCATACGATCTCATCGCGCCACAGTTTCTGAACTTCAAGGCCGAAGATGGCAGCACGCTCTATGGGGAGTTGCTTATGCCGGCAAGTTCGGCCAGCGGGAAAATTCCTCTCATTGTTTACATCTACGGCGGCCCGGCGGCGCAAACCGTTCGCGACGCCTGGATGGGAGGCGATCTGTTTCACGAAATTCTGGTACATCAGGGATTCGCCGTCTTCACGGTCGATAACCGGGGCACGCCCGCGCGCGGGCGCCAGTTCCAGACTTCGGTTCGTCATCAGTTTGGAGCGATTGAATTGAAGGACCAGATCGCCGCGTTGAACCAGTTGTTAGCAGAGTATCCGCAACTTGACGGTAGTCGCGTAGGGATTTGGGGCTGGAGCAACGGCGGATCGATGACGCTCTATGCGATGACGCATTCCGATCGCTTCAAAGCCGGAGTCTCGGGCGCTCCAGTGACGGACTGGCATTACTACGACTCGATTTACACCGAGCGAAACAATGGTCTGCCAAGTGACAAAACCAGCACAAGTTATTCCGACATGGATCTGCCAGCCGCTGCCGACAAGCTGCATGGATCTTTGTTGCTGGTCCATGGAACAGGTGACGACAACGTTCATTTTCAGAACAGCGTGCAGATGGTGGATGCATTGATTCAGGCCGGGAAGCAATTCCGCTTCATGATCTACCCGGGCAAAGTGCACGGTGTGACCGGCACGTCCGATCTCACGCATTTATTCCACATGGTTGATGAGCATTTCGAGCGGGAACTGAAGTAGCAGCCACTACATTTTGTCATCTCGAGCGAAGTGAGGCGGGAGCCGAACGTAGTCGAGAGACCTGCTTTTCTGCGCCTGTGCGAAACTAAATTCCATGCAACGCATCACGCTTGGCGATTTCGACCTCATCTCTGTTTCCGACGGTACTTACCATCTCGATGGTGGAGCGTTCTTCGGTGTCGTTCCCAAGAGCCTATGGGCCAAGAGAATGGCGGCCAATGAGAACAATCTGGTTGTCTCTGGCTTGAATTCAGTTGTCGTCCGCACTGACGATAAAACCGTCCTGATAGAAACAGGCATCGGCAACAAGCTCACGGAAAAGATGGTCAAGATTTACGGTCAGCCGGCGAAGTTGCTAGACAATCTTTCCGCCGCCGGAATCGCCCCCGAAGACATCGACGTCGTCATTAACACGCATCTTCACTTCGATCACTGCGGATGGAACACGGTTATCAAGGGCAGTGCGGTCGTCCCGACGTTTCCAAAAGCGAAGTATTACGTGCAAGAGGGTGAGTGGCAGTACACGCGCGGCACGCTCGATCGTGATGCCATCAGCTACATCGGCGCGAATTACGACCCGGTAGTAAACAGCGGGCAGATGACTCTCCTTAAGGGCGATCATGAAATCGCTCCTGGGATTGCTGTCGAAGTGTTCCCCGGCCATACACGCAATATGCAGGCGGTGATGGTCCGAAGCGGGGGAAAGACTGCGTGCTACATTTCCGATCTGATTCCGACTACGGCCCATCTCGATCTTGTGTGGGGCATGGGCTTCGATTTGTTCCCGCTCGAAACCATTGCCAACAAGAAGCGCTACTATTCGCGAGCGATTCCGGAAAAGTGGATCACCATGTTTACCCATGATCCGAAGGTGCCGTGGGCGTATGTGGAGAAAGATGTAAACGGGAAGATAATCCCAACGCCCGTGTAAAAAAGGCTTCAGCTTTCGCGGGTGAGGGCGCCAGCACCACACGGCTGCAAGCGTGCTTCGAAAAACTCTTCTACTTTGCCCAGAATCTCAGGCGCACTCTTCGATTCGTAAATTGCCTTGCGCAGTGCCGCTCCGCCGGGAACGCCATGTGTGAACCAGGAGGCGAACTGCTTCATCTTGCCGACCGCGTCTGGCAATTCTTCTTCGATCAGCATCTGGAAGTAAGTGCGGATCATCTGGTAGCGGTCGAATTCGGTAGGCTCGTCGTAGAGCGGCTGGCTGCCGGCTGGCCGCAGCCCGGTAATTGCACCAGCCGAGTACTGCCCGATCTGCCGGAAGATCCAAGGATTCGACGGCGCCGTGCGACCAATCATAACTGCGTCGCAACCGGTCTCCGCGACCATGCGGCAGGCGTCTTCCGGCGAACGGATGTCACCGTTGCCGATCACAGGAATCTTCACAGCATCTTTGATAGC
>Ga0335069_10001631_pt1 | contig 35923 bp, 30 predicted proteins | sample Lox_Sample_11_FD_206714 | JGI IMG/M metagenome (GOLD analysis project Ga0335069, IMG submission 206714) | Soil microbial communities from Loxahatchee National Wildlife Refuge, Florida, United States - Lox_Sample_1.1 | ecosystem: Environmental > Terrestrial > Soil > Wetlands | place: USA... | reverse complement strand
TGAGACTGGTGATCGCCGCCCCCTCTTCGCCGCGCCGCGCATGCCGCGACAGCTGCGGAAGCAATGCCGTGCCGATCGCGATCCCGATCACGCCCAGCGGCAGCTCGTACACGCGGTCGGCGTAGTAAAGAAACGACACGGCCCCGGTCGGCAGCAGCGACGCAATCACGATGTCGATCATCAGGTTCACCTGCACGACACCGGCGCCGAGTGTCGCCGGCAGCATGAGCGCCAACAGGCGCCGCACCTCCGGCGACAGGCGCGGCCGCGGCAGGCTCAGCGCCAGGCCGGCGCGGTCCATGGCCGCCGCAAGCCACAGGAACTGCACGACGCCGGCCAAAGCGACGCCCCAGGACAACGCGTGCCCCGCGGTCGGCGTGAGGTTGATCAGCAGGAGAAGCCCGGCAATGAAACAGACATTCATCAGGACCGGCGTGGCCGCGACGGCGGCAAACCGGTCGATCGAGTTGAGGACCCCGCCCTGCAGCGATACGAGCGAGATGAACAAGAGATACGGGAACGTGATCCGCGTCAGGTCGACCGCAAGCCGGAACTTGGCGGGATCGGCAGAAAACCCGGGTGCAAAGGCGTACATCAGCCACGGCATGGTGAGCTCCGCGCCCACGACGAAGACGACCAGGACGGCGAGCAGGACAGCCAGCGCGTCTTCGGCAAAGCGCTTGGCCGCGCCATGACCGGAGGTGGCCGCCAGGCCGGCAAAGATCGGCACGAACGCCGCGTTGAACGCGCCCTCTGCGAACAGGCGCCGGAACAGATTGGGGAATTTGAACGCGACGAAGAACGCATCGGCAACCGGCCCGGCGCCTACGAATGCCGCCACCAGCACGTCGCGGGCAAAGCCGAGGATGCGCGACAGCAGGGTATAGCCGCCGATCGTGGCGACCGAGCGAAGGAGTGCCATCGCGGCTAGGTACCCGATTCCGGAGGTGAAAAGAAGGCGGAACGGCTCCGGTTCCGCGCTGGTGCTGGGGCGAGGCCATGTTTAGGATCGGCGCCCGCCATGCTGAATGACGCAGACTCCTACGGCGCCGGACCGCTCACCGGGATTCGCGTACTCGAGCTCGGGTCGACCGTTGCCGCGCCGTTCTGCGGCCGCCTCCTGGCCGATTTCGGCGCGAGCGTCGTGAAGGTGGAAGAAGCCGCGGGCGATCCTCTGCGCTCGATGGGCAAGCGGCTCAACGGGCGGTCGCTCTATGCGGCCAGCATCTTTCGCAACAAGCGGCTCATCTCGGTCGACCTGCGACGGCCCGAAGGGCAGTCGCTGATCCGCAAGATCGTCCGCACAACCGATATCCTCATCGAGAACTTCCGCCCCGGCACCCTCGAGCGCTGGAACCTCGGCTACGACCGGCTCGCCGAAGACAATCGGGCACTCGTCATGGTGCGGATCAGCGGATTTGGCCAGACCGGCCCCTATTCGCAGCGACCCGGCTTCGGCGTCATCGCCGAGGCGATGGGCGGGCTGCGCCATCTGACGGGGGATCCAGATCGGCCGCCATCTCGCGTCGCCACGTCATTGACCGATTATCTGTGCGGCTTGCACGGGGCGCTCGGCGCGCTGATGGCGCTGCACGTGGCGCGGCAGACCGGGCGCGGTCAGGTGGTCGACGCGTCGCTGCTCGAATCGGCCTTCGCCCTCACCGAGCCGCACGTCCCGGCGTACGACAAATTGGGATTTGTCGCGTGCCGCGCCGGCTCACGGCTGCCCGACAACGTGCCGAACACGCTCTTCGAATGCGCGGACGGCGGGTTGATCCATATTGCAACCGTCGGGGAGCCGACGTTCCGGCGCCTTGCCGCCGCGATGGGCCGTCCGGCTCTGGCGGAGGATCCGCGGTTTCGCGACGCCGCGGCGCGAGCGCAAAACGAGGAAGCGCTGGAGGCGGCCATCACGGCCTGGACCCGGTCCAAGCCGCTGACGGACGTGGACGCGCTGTTGAGGCAGCACGACGTGCCGGCGTCGCGAATCTTCACCATGGCCGACATCTTTCGCGATCCGCATTTTGCGGCCCGGGAGGCCATTGCCGAGGTCCCCGATGCGGAGCTCGGTTCGATCAAGATGGCCGGCGTCTTTCCGCGTCTGTCGCGCACGCCCGGCGGCGTCCGCCACACGGGCGGTGCGATCGGCGCCGACACGCGGTCGGTCCTGCGCGACCTCGCGACCATCACGGACGCGGAGATCGACACGTTGCAGCGCGCCGGTGTCATCGTGTGCGGTGGATAGATGGCCGCAATGCGCTACATTCCCGCCCTGTCGGACCGACATACCTCCGCCGTGCTCGCGGTGCTGACCGCGTCGGCCTCGTTCGCCGCCGTCATGGCGTTGATCCGCGTCGTGGCGTCCGAGGTTCCCCCGCTCGAGCAGGTCCTGTTTCGCAATCTGATCGGCGCCGCGATCACCCTGCCCTGGGTCCTGCGGAACGGCGTGCACGGGCTTCGCACCTCCAATCACAAATTCTACTTCGGACGGGCGTGCCTCGGCTTCCTTGCAATGGTGCTCTGGTTCCTCGCCGTGGCCCATCTTCCGCTCAACGAGTCGGCGGCGCTGTCGTTCACGTCGCCGCTGTTTGCCACGATCGCCGCCATCGCCTTCCTGGGCGAGTCGGTCGGCCCGGTGCGCTGGGCGTGCACGATCGTCGGCTTTCTCGGCGCAATGGTGGTCCTGCGCCCCGGTATTCACGCCGTCCACTGGCCGCAGCTGGCGATCATCCTGTGGGCCGCCCTGGCGGGCGGAAACACGACGGTCGTGAAGCATCTCACCCGGTTCGAATCTCCGACGGCCATCGTCACCTATATGGCGCTCTACATGATCCCGTTTTCGATCCTGGTGGCGCTGCCGGTATGGGTGACGCCGCCGGTTCATGCATGGCCGGGGATCTTCGGGATCGCGGCGCTCTCCACACTGGCAAACCTGGCCGTGACGCGGGCGTTCGCCCTCTGGGACGCCTCGGCCGTCACGAGCATCGATTTCATCCGCCTGCCGATCGCAGCGGGCCTGGCCTGGTTCATATTCGGCGAGGCGCCCGACCTATGGGCCTGGCTGGGCGGCGGCATGATCGTCTGCGCCACCGCGTTCAGCGCCCGCTACAGCGCCCAAGCCCGACTGGAAGCAACGGCCGGACACGACGCCTGACGTCGGTTCAGTGAACCGTCACCCACTTCACGTCGAGCTGGCCTTCGGGCGTGAGCACCGCATCGACGTTTTTCTTCATCGCCCACACCAGCATCTGATGATGCAGCGGGACATAGGCAACATCCTCTTTCGCAAGTTCGAGAGCCTTGTCGATCATCGCTGCCCGCGCGGCGAGGTCGGGTGCCTTGCCAAGACCATCGATAAGCGCGTCGATGCTGGGATCGCTGTACCAACCCCCATTGACCGCTCCGTCCGCGCCGCCGCCAGGAGAGGGCGTATGCAGCAAAGCGCGTAGCGAAACCTCCCCGTCGAAGGTTGGCGACGCCCAGCCGATCAGATAGAAGCTCGTGTCGTGGCGCAGGATCTTTCCGTACCACATCGCCAGCGGCATCGAATTGACGTTCACTGAGATTCCGATCTTCGACAGCATGCCGGCGGCGGCCGCACAAATGCTCTGATCGTTGACATAGCGGTGTGCCGGGCAATCGAGCGTCACGGAAAATCCGCGTTCGTATCCCGCTGCTTTCATCAGTTGGCGGGCGACGACGAGATCGTTGGGTGTTCTGGCGTCCGTCTTTTTCGAATAGCCAAAGACGGAGGGTGCGATGAGCGAGCCGGCAGGGAGCGAAAATCCGTCCATAAGTCCGTCTCGAATGGCATTCGCGTCGACCGCCAGGTTGACGGCTTGTCTCACTCGACGGTCTTTGAACGGATTGGCGGGGGCGTCGGAATATTCGAGCTTTTCCCGGCGATGATCGAAGCCAAGCATGATGGTTCGGTTCTCGGGCGAACTCACGATCTTGATGTCGGATCGTGCCTTCAGGCTAGCGACGAGGGCCGGCGGAGCGTCGACGATCAGATCGACCCCGCCTGACATGAGCGCGGCGGCCCGGGCGGCAGCGACAGGAAGGGATTGATAGGTGACGGTCCTGACGTTGCCGATACGACCGGCATTGCGCCCCCACCATCTGTCGAATCGAACCATTTCGACGCGCCCCTCCGGCCCCGAGCCCGACACCAGCCGATATGGACCGGTACCGTTCTCTTCATCCACATGTCCCGCTTTCCCGCTTCCAGGTCGCGGCGGCTCCGCCCAGTTGTGCGCCGTCTCCCAGGCCTTGGACACGATAAAGACCCGCGTCAGCTTGTCGGGCAGCACCTCGTCCGGGGCCCGCGTCACAATGTCGAGCATCGAGTCATCCACCTGCTCGATGCTGTCGATGCCGTCGGTGTAAATCTTGAAATCTGATGCGCTGGATGCCGCTCGCTGCAGCGAGAAGATGACGTCGCCGACAGTCAGCGAATCGCCATTGTGGAAATGCACGTCCCGGCGGATCACGAACCGCCAGCGGGTTGGTCCCAACCGCGACCACGACGTCGCCAGCTCAGGAACCTTTTTCATGTCCTTTCCGCGCCCGACCAGCGCCTCAAACAGCGACCGATTGACCAAGGTGGTCGATCCCACGTTCATGCTGTGCGGATCGAAGGTCACGGGTTCGGTCGACAGCCCGACACGAAGGACGGCCTCGCCCGACTCTTGGGCGTACGCGGCGGATCCCAGCTGAAGAACGCCCAAGACCGCAAGGATGCGGCCGGCGGCGGCGAGACCCGGAGGCTTAGACAAACGGATTGCCAACAGATTAACCTTTTAGATACAATGACATACGAATGTTTTCCCCACGACTACGCCTGTGGACATTGGTTCGGCTGTCAGACTATTATCCATGTATCTAAATTTTTAGTCCGGATTGTGTAAGCCTAGAAGCAGGCTCGAGTATGGCGCGTTACCTCATCGATGGTCAGGGACACGTCTGGGACCCGTTTGACGACCAGCTGCTTGTCGTGCTGGGCGATCCGGACCCGGACTACGATCTTGTGTCCTATGCGGTCCGGAACCTCGGGTTCGTGGATGTCGCCGTCCCTGCCGGCCCCGAAGACGTAACGACCATCAGGCTGCGTGAGGTTGCGGTCACCGCGCCTGCGCTCCTGGCCACCTCCGAGCTGATCGCGCGCCTGCCCGTCGGGCCCGTTGTCATCATCAGCAGCAATGAGCATTGGACGGAGCAACGGTTCGACACGCCATCTTCGGCTGTCGCGTGGCTGTTGGATCGCGTCAATTCGGATTCGGTGGCCGTTCACTTCAGCGATATCGCCGTCGTGCCGCAAGATCTCAGTCGTCTGTCCAATCGCCGCCTCAATGCGCTTGAGCAGAACGATGACCGCTTGGCGCTGTTTTTCAAGAAATGGCGGATCGCATCGGGCCGGTATTCCTACGATACGACAGAGTTCATGGTCAATTTCGGGCTGCTGGACCGCGCCGCACTCGCGCGGCCGTCGCATTCAGGTGCGATCGTGTGGGATCACCTCGGCCACAAGCTGAACATGTACGAACGCGACGACAAGACTTGGCATTTGACGCTCGTCGGCTGTCCGGTCGATCAGCAAAACGATTCCAATTACGGCACGTTCGTGAACAAGACCTTTAGAGAAACACTCGAAAGCCGACAGCCGCGGCTAGATCATGTCGATGCCGTGATCCGGAACCGGACCGGGGCGCATCGGTCCCGATACGACCGGCTGATTCTCCCGTGGGAAACCGAAGACGGCAGCAAGATCATTTCGACGCTGTCGTATAAGACCGACCGGGATCTCGACTTAGGCGCCTGATTGTGACGGCTGGCCAGCTGCGGCTGATGTGCCGCAGCTGGCCACCGACGCCTCATTCCGCCGCCACTCCGAGAGCAACCGGGGCGGGACCGGGAACGGCCGTGGTACGGGACGTTTCCCCAGCCCGAGCGCCCACCGCCGCGAGTACCACCTCTTCGATTTCAGCCGTCGTGCGATAGCACAGACTGCAATCCAACGGCGGCCCTTCAAATCCCGGCAGATTTGAAAAGATGACGGCCCGCTCCACGTTTTGCGGAGGCCAGCCATAGAGTGCCGCCCGACCTTTATCGATTCCGGTCTGAAACACGATGCTGCAGCAGTAGTCCGGCCGCCAGCGCGCCAAAGCCACCGCTCTCGTCAGCGGCGAGATCGTGGAAGCGAGCTTGCCACCGCGATAATCGGGATCGAGCCACAGTGAGCCCATGAGACCGACGCGGCCAGACATCCTCGCCGCCGTTGGCGCGGTCGCCTCGCCGCGTGCATTCGGGGCATCGGGCACGACATCGTATAAAAGCCGCAGGGATTCGATCTCCGCCTTCAACGTCGTATTCGGCCATACGTAGAGGCGTATCGCATGCGACATGACCGTATCGCCTGCGGCGTTCACGCCCTTGAGCCAGAAAGCATTGCGCTCATCGAGCGTCGCGTATTGAGGAGAAAAGCACGGAAGCGGACTGAACCAGTCCCGGTTCCGCTTGCGGCGATTCGTCTCAACGAACTCGCCAAAATCCGTACACAGCGACACGCGGATGCCGTTGTCGCGCAGCATTCGATCGGCTCGCAACACATACCGCCCCAAGGCTTCGAGCGGCCCGAATTTGATGTCGAGCTGATCCGGCAGCCGCGGCACACGTGCCTGCCGGCTGATCAAACCGAGATCGGACAATAAGCTGACTGACCCCTCTGGCATGACGTCCTCCTGATGTTTGTGAAGGCAAGGCCGCAAACTTGCGGGTGGCCGCGCAAAATGACCTTCGCTGCCCCGCCCGATCAGCGGCGGAGCTGTCACGCAAACGTAACGAGCGTAACGGTTACTTTTGTCGCCCGGAGTTAACCCCAATTAACCTAAACGCCCTAGGGATTGCCGACAAACGATTCGGCGTCACTGGCGGTAGTAAATTGGGGATAAACTTAATTAAAACTATTAACCATAATCACGGGTTTGTGTAGGTAGGACAGAGACATGACGCTGCGCCGGAGCCCAAACGGGCATCCGTCGCGCAACTGCGCCGCCGTCGTGTTCAGGCGGGGAGTGTTTCGGACGGTGTGCGCCGCCGTCGCCCCGGCGTGTCGTCGCCGCCGGCAGCGCGCGCGTCGGGATCGGTCAAGGCCACGACCAGCCGGTCGCGCAGCAGCTTGAGCTTCGACTCCTGGTCGATTTTGTGGCCGAAGACGTCCTTGACGTAGAACACGTCGACGACGCGCTCGCCGTAGGTCACGATCTTCGCGGTCGAGATCGAAATGCCGAGTGCGGTGAGCGTCCGCGTCACCTCGTAGAGGAGACCGGGGCGGTCGCGGCCGTTGATCTCGATCAGCGTGTGCGTGGCGGACGCCGCGTTGTCGATCAAGACGCGCGGCGGCACGCGGAACACGTGGGTGCGGCTGGTGATCGCCGGCCGCCGCGAGAACGTCTCGCGCAGCCGGACGCGGCCCGAAAGCGCCTGCTCGATGTGGGTCGCGAGCCGCGCGATGCGCTCCGGCCGGTCGAAGGCGCCGCGCGGCGTCCCGTCTGCGAGGCCCGCCGCATCCTGAAGCTGGAACACGTCCAGCGCCATGCCGTTCGACATGGTGAAGATCTGCGCGCCAACGATGTTTGCACCGGCAAGCGCCATGGCGCCGCACAACCGGCTGAACAGGCCGGGATGGTCGCCGGTGTAGATCGTCACTTCCGTCACGTCCCGCGCGCGGTCGATCCGGGTATCGACGGTCAGCGGCGTGCCGGTTCGCTCGGCCTCGCGCACGAGGCGGGCCTGGCGCGACAAGGACGGCACGTCGAACGCCAGCCAGTAATCCGCATAGCCCCTCGCGACGTGCTCGGCGAACTCAGACTCGCTCCAGTCGGCAAGCTCGGCGCGCAGCGCCGCCTGGACCTGCGCCGCGCGCGCCTTCGCACCCGCTCCCGGTGCGGCGCCGGCGAGCGCTTCTTCGGTGAGGAAGTAGAGCTCGCGCAGCAAGGCGGCCTTCCAGTTGTTCCACACATTCGGCCCGACGCCGCGGATATCGGCGATGGTGAGGCAAAGCAGGAGGCGAAGCCGTTCCGGGGACTGCACGAGGCCCGCAAAGTCGCGGATCGTCTTCGGATCGTGGATGTCGCGCTTGAACGCCGTGTTCGACATGGCGAGATGCCAGCGCACCAGCCACGACACGGTCTCGGTCTCCTCCTCCGTAAGCCCCAGCCGCGGCCCGAGCTTCAGCGCGATCTCGGCCCCCAGGACCGAATGATCGCCGCCGCGTCCCTTGGCGATGTCGTGCAGCAGAAGAGCCAGGTAGAGGGCCCGGCGCGACTGGATCTTGGGGAAGATCTCGGTGGCGAGCGGATGGTCCGCCTTGAGCTCGCCCGCTTCGATGCGCTGCATGATTCCGATGACGAAGATGGTGTGCTCGTCGACCGTGTACACGTGGTACATGTCATGCTGCATCTGGGCCACGACGCGGCCGAAATCGGGGATGAAGCGTCCGAAGACCCCGGCCTCGTTCAGCCGCCGCAGCGTGATCTCGCCGTCGCGGACATCGGTCAGCATCTCCATGAACAGGCGGTTGGCCTCGGGATTGGCGCGCAAGGCCGAATCCACCAGCCGCAGGTTCTGCCGGATCAGCCGCAGGGCGTAGGGATGGATATCAAACCCATGCTGCTGGGCCACGCGGAAGATGCGCAGGAAATTGACCGGATCGTCGGCGAACGCGGTGGTCTTCGCCACGGTCAGACGTCCGCTCTCGAGCGCGAAGCCGTCGATCGTCTTGGCGCGGCGGCGGCCGAAGCGGCCGAGCGGCAGGGATTTCAGGCTGAAGCGCGGCTTGACCTCGCTCTCGATCTCGAGTGCGGCGCAGAAGATGCGCGTCAGGTCGCCCACGTCCTTCGCCACCAGGAAGTAGTGCTTCATGAAGCGTTCGACGCCGCGCGTGCCGCGGTGCTCGGTGTAGCCCATGCGCCGGCCGATCTCCTCCTGCACGTCGAAGGTCAGACGCTCCTCCGGCCGGCCCGCGAGATAATGGAGGTGGCAGCGGACGCACAGCAGGAAGTCGAGCGCCTTGGTGAATTTCGCCGCCTCGTCCGCGGTGAGGACTCCCTTGGTCACGAGATCTTCGACCCGCTCGACGCGATGGACGTATTTCGCGATCCAGAACAACGTGTGCAGGTCGCGCAGGCCCCCCTTGCCCTCCTTGACGTTGGGCTCCAGCACGTAGCGTGAATCGCCCAGGCGCTTGTGGCGCTCGTTGCGCTCGGTGAGCTTGGCCGCGATGAAGTCGTGGACCGTTCCCTTGACGACCTCCGAGAAGAACCGTTGCCGCAGCTCGGCATACAGCTTGTCGTCGCCCCACAGGTAGCGGGATTCGAGAAGCGCGGTGCGGATCGTGATGTCCTCGCGCGCAAGGCGCAGGCATTCCGGCAGCGAGCGCGTCGCGTGCCCCACCTTGAGGCCGAGATCCCACAGCATGTACAGGATGAACTCGACGATCTGCTCGCCGCGCGGCGTCTGTTTGTACGGCAGGAGGAACAGCAGATCGATGTCGGATTGCGGGCACAGCTCGCCGCGCCCGTAGCCGCCCACGGCCACGATCGTCAGACGCTCCGCCAAGGTGAGGTTGGAGGAGCGGTAGACATACCAGTCTGCGTAATCGTGGATCACGCGCACCAGCTGGTCGATGAGGAAGCTGGTGGCCCTGACCGCGGCGATGCCGATGCCGCTCTCCCGCGCGCCCTCCCCGGCCTCGAAACGCTCGCGGATCTCCGCCCGCCCCTTCGCCAGGACCTCCTTGAGGGCGTCGAGGACGCGCGCGCGCTGGAGTTCCGGCGTCAGATCTTCGTTGCGCGCGATCTCGGTGAGCGCGTCCATCACGACGCGCCGGTCGACGATGTCGCGTTGGCGGGAAATCTCACGCGGCCGCGCGCTTGCGTCCATACGACCGAAACTCAGGGGTGATCCGGGGCTCCGCCGAAACCTACCAGTTCCGGGGCCGCCTCGCACGCGTCATCGGGCCGGTGCCGGCCCTAAACCGGGTGCCCATCTGTAGGCAAGCGCCGCGGCGAGAAGCAGCCCATCGGCCATGATTTCGGCCCGCAATCCGCGCGCCATCGCATAGTGGACGAAGGCGGCAAAGACCGCCGGGTAGATGAGCGTGTGGAGGCGCCGCCAGGACGCCGGCCCCAAAAACCGGTGCATCGCCGCAGGCGAAGTCGCGGCCAACGGCACCAGCAGGACCGCCCCCGCAGCACCGATGGTGAGGTAGCGCCGGAGCACGAGCTCGCCGCCAAGAAACGGCCAGTCGTAGCCGTATTCGCGGGCCCACGCGAGGAGGTGCACGAGGGCGTAGAACGCTCCGAACAGGCCGATCATGCGGCGAAAGGCGGCAAATCCGGGCTGACCCGAGAGCCGCGCCAGCGGCGTCACGCACAGCCCGGCGATCAGAAACCGCATCGACCAGTCGCCGCTGAGATCGGTCAACGCCGCCCACGGCCGCGCCAGGGTGGCGGCCCGATAATCGATCGCAAAGCCGATCAGAGGAACCAGGCCCAGGACGAACAGCACCGCCCGGCTGCGCGCAAAGGTGCCGCGCGCCACGGGCGCCTTACTTTCGGGCAAGCAGTCCCCGCAGCCGGTACAGCGCCTCAAGAGCCGCTTTCGGCGTCAACTCGTCGGGATTGACCTCGCGCAGCGCCGTCTCGATCGCGGAGGGCGCCGTCGCCCCCGGCGCGCCGCCGGACTTGGGCCGTGCAGCGCTGAACAGCGGCAGGTCATCGGCCAGTTTCGTGGCGGCGTTCGCCTGCTCGCCCGCCTCCAGTTTGCGCAATACCTCCTCGGCCCGCGCGATGACCGCCGCAGGCAGGCCCGCCAGCCGCGCCACATGAATGCCGTACGACCGGTCGGCCGCCCCCGGGGCGACCTCGTGGAGGAACACGACCTCGTCCTGCCACTCCTTCACCCGCATCGTCCAGCAGGCGAGCCCGGCTAGACGTGCCGCGAGGGCCGTGAGCTCGTGATAGTGGGTCGCGAACAACGCCCGGCAGCGATTGGCTTCGTGCAGGTGCTCGACGGTGGCCCAGGCGATCGACAGACCGTCGAAGGTCGCGGTCCCGCGCCCGATCTCATCCAGGATCACGAGCGAGCGCTCGGTGGCGCGGTTAAGGATCGTCGCCGTCTCGACCATCTCGACCATGAAGGTCGAGCGGCCGCGGGCAAGATCGTCGGCCGCACCCACGCGACTGAACAGCCGGTCGACGACGCCGATCCGTGCCGCGTCGGCCGGCACGTAGCTTCCGAGCTGTGCTAGTACCGCGATCAGCGCGTTCTGGCGGAGGAAGGTCGACTTGCCGGCCATGTTCGGCCCGGTCAGGAGCCAGATTCGCTTGTCGGACGCTGCAAGCGCGCAGTCGTTGGCGATGAACGCGGTCCCTCCTGCCTCCGCGAGCGCCGACTCGACCACGGGATGTCGCCCGCCGGTGATGACGAATTCGAGGCTCTGATCAACGACCGGCCGGCAGTAGCGCCGTTCGACCGCGAGCTCCGCCAGGGCGGCCGCGACGTCGAGGGCTGCGATCGCCCGCGCGGCACCCGCGATCGCGGCGGCGCGCGCCGATACTTCTTTCACCAAGTCCTCGAACAGGACCAACTCGAGGGCCAAGGCCTTGTCCGCGGCGCTGGTGATCTTCGTCTCCAGCTCGCCGAGCTCGACGGTCGTGAACCGCATGGCGCCCGCCAGCGTCTGGCGGTGGATGAAGCGGCTGCCCGCCCCGGCCGTGATCTTGTCGGCGTGGGTTTGCGTCACCTCGATGAAATAGCCGAGCACGTTGTTGTGGCGGATCTTGAGGCTCGGAATCTTCGTGTCGGCGGCGTAGCGGCCCTGCAGCTCGGCAATCAGCTTACGGCTCGCATCGCGCAGGGTCCTGAGCTCGTCGAGCTCCGCCGTATAGCCCGCGGCGATGAAACCGCCGTCACGCGCCATGAGCGGCAGATCGGCACCCAGCGCGCGCGTCAGCCGCTCCACGAGCACCCCGTGCTCGCCGAGCTCGGTCACCGCCTCGGCGAGCCCCGCAGGTATGCCGGAGAGCCCGCCGTCACCGATGGCGCGCTTGAGGTCTGGGATACGGCCGAGCGCATCGCGGAGGCCGGCGAGATCGCGCGGGCCGCCGCGGCCGAGCCCGAGCCGCGACAACGCTCGCTCGATGTCGCCCACCCCCTTGAGTGCCGTGCGCACCGTCTCGCGCCGCCGCGCGTCGGCGACGAACCACGCGACCATGTCGAGACGGCGGTCGATCGCGGCAGGGTCGGTCAGGGGTGCGGCCAGCCGGGCCGCCAGCATGCGCGCGCCGGCGCCGGTCAAGGTGCGGTCGATGCACTGAAGAAGCGACCCCGTCCTCTCGCCGGCCAGGCTTTCCGCCAGTTCGAGATTGCGCCGCGTGGCCGGGTCGATTTCCATCACGCTCGCATCGGCGATGCGAATGGGCGTCGAAAGACTGGGGACGCGGCCCTTCTGCGTGAGCTCGACATAGTCGACGAGCGCCCCGCCCGCCGCGAGCTCGGCGCGCCCGAAGGCGCCGAAGGCGTCCAGCGCCTTCACGCCGTACAGCGCTTCCAGCCGCCTGCGGCCGTTCTCGCTGTCGAAGCGCGAGGGAGGCAGCGGTGTCAGCGCCGCCTTCCAAGGCTGGAATGTCTCGAAGAACTCCGGCCGCGCGGTGAAGCGGTCCGAGACCAGGACCTCGCCGGGCGAGACGCGCGCCAGCAACGAGCCAAGGCGCTGCGGATCGACCGGTTGCAGCCAGAACTCGCCGGTGGACAGGTCGAGCCAGGCGAAGCCCATGGCGCCCCCCGACCCGCCGGTCTCGGCGAGAGCCGCCAGATAATTGTGCCGCTTCGCATCGAGCAGCGAGTCTTCGGTCAGCGTGCCCGGCGTGATCAGGCGCACGACCTCCCGCTTCACGACGGCCTTGGCGCCCCGCTTCTTGGCGGCCGCAGGATCTTCGGTCTGCTCGCAGACCGCGACGCGGTAGCCGAGGCGGATAAGCCGCGCGAGGTAGGTCTCCGCCGCATGGACCGGGACGCCGCACAGCGGGATGTCCTCGCCGTTGTGCTTGCCCCGGCGGGTCAAGGTGAGGCTCAGCGCGCGCGCGGCGGTGATCGCGTCCTCGAAGAACAGTTCGTAGAAGTCGCCCATCCGGTAGAAGAGAAGACAGTCGGGATAGGCGCGACGGATCTCGAGATACTGCGCCAGCATCGGGGTCGCCGCCGCAAGATCGGGCGCCGCCGGAGCCGCCGGTTCTGAGATCGAGGTGTCGTTCATAAGTGTGGGGGGCGAGTCGGACGAGGACGGCCACGATAGCATGTCCGCCCGGGATGCAAGGCGGGCCCGCGCGCGGCCGCCGCCCCGCTTTGACGGGCGTTTGCCCGCGGCCTACCATTACCCGCAACGAGAGCCGGGCACGAAACCCTGCCGCCGGGGAAACACCTAGGGGACCCAACACCTTATGGCCAACGACATCGCCCAGAAGCTCGAAGAAGACGCCCTCAATTTTCATTCGCGCGGCCAGCCCGGAAAGATCGCGCTGGCGCCGACCAAGCCGCTCACGACGCAGCGCGATCTGACCCTGGCCTATTCGCCCGGTGTCGCCTGGCCGTGCCTGCACATCGCGAAGAACCCCGACCTCGCCTATGACTACACGGCGAAGGGCAACGTGGTGGCGGTGATCTCGAACGGCACGGCCGTGCTGGGTCTGGGCGATATCGGAGCTCTCGCCGCGAAGCCGGTAATGGAAGGCAAGTGTTGCCTTTTCAAGCGCTTCGCCGACGTCGACGCGTTCGACATCGAGGTCGACACCAAGGACGTCGACGCGTTCGTCAACTGCGTGCGCTACATCGGCAAGGCGTTCGGCGGCATCAACCTCGAGGACATCAAGGCACCCGAGTGCTTCATCATCGAGCAGCGCCTGCGCGAGCTGCTCGACATCCCCGTGTTCCACGACGACCAGCACGGGACGTCCATCGTCGCCACCGCCGGGCTCATCAACGCGCTCCAGCTCACCGGCCGCGACATCAAGAAGATCAAGATGGTCGTGAACGGCGCCGGGGCCGCCTCGATCGCCTGCGTGGAACTCCTGAAGCGCATGGGCCTGCCCGGCGACCAGGTGATCCTATGCGATACCAAGGGCGTCATCTACCAGGGCCGCACCGAATCCATGAACCAGTGGAAATCGGCGCACGCGGCACCGACCAAGGCGCGCACGCTCGCCCAGGCGCTCGAGGGTGCGGACGTCTTGTTCGGCCTCTCGGCCAAAGGCGCGGTCACCAAGCCGATGGTCAAGAGCATGGCGGACAAGCCGATCATCTTCGCCATGGCCAATCCCGATCCGGAGATCACGCCCGAAGAGGTGCGCGAGGTGCGCTCGGACGCGATCATCGCGACCGGCCGCTCCGACTATCCGAACCAGGTGAACAACGTCCTCGGGTTTCCGTACATCTTCCGCGGCGCCCTCGACGTGCGCGCAAGCACGATCAACGACGAGATGAAGATCGCCGCCGCCCAGGCGCTGGCGGCACTGGCGCGCGAGGACGTGCCCGATGAGATGGACGCGGCCTATGCCGGCAAGCGCCTGCGCTATGGTCCCGAGTACATCATCCCGGCCCCCTTCGACCCGCGGCTGATCTCGGTGGTACCGGCAGCGGTCGCCAAGGCAGCCATGGAGTCGGGGGTCGCGCGCAGCAAGATCACCGACATGGGGGCGTACGGCCGCAAGCTCATGACGCGGCGCGATCCGATCGCTGCCATCCTGGCGCTCATCCTCGAGAAGGTGCGCGCCAACCCGCGCCGGGTCGTGTTCGCCGAAGGCGAGGAAGAGAAGGTGGTGCGCGCCGCCGTGCTGTTCCGCGAGAGCGGGTACGGCACGCCCGTGCTGATCGGCCGCGAGGAGCGCATCCACAATATGATCGCGGCCACCGGGATCGGGCGCGCCGAAGGGCTCGAGATCCACAACGCGCGCCTGTCGACCCATAATCGGCGGTACGCCGATTTCCTCTACGGACGGCTCCAGCGCCAGGGGTTTCTGTGGCGCGACTGCCAGCGCATGATCAACCAGGACCGCAACGTGTTCGCCGCCGCGATGGTCGCCTGCGGCGACGCCGATGCGATGGTGACCGGGGTGACGCGCAGCTACCACGTGGCCCTCGATGACGTGCGCAAGGCGATCGACCCGGCACCCGGCCAGCGCCTCATCGGCGTGTCGATCCTGATCGTGCGCGGCCGCGCCGTCTTCGTGGCCGACACGACCGTGACCGAGCTGCCGACCCCGCGCGACATGGCCGAGACCGGCATCGCGGTCGCCGGCCTGGCGCGCCGCATGGGCTACGAGCCGCGCGTGGCGATGCTGTCCTTCTCGACCTTCGGCAACCCCGCAACTCAGGCCCTGCCCGTGCGCGAGGCGGTCGTGGAGCTCGACCGCATGAAAGCGTCCGGGCACCAAGGCATCGATTTCGAATATGACGGCGAGATGTCGGCAGAGGTGGCGCTCGACGCGGAGCTGATGCGCACGGCCTATCCGTTCTGCCGCCTGTCCGACGCCGCGAACGTGCTGGTGATGCCCGGGCTTCATTCGGCCAATATCACGAGCCAGGTCGTGGAGCAGCTCGGCGGCGGCACGGTCATCGGACCGCTTCTGGTCGGCCTCGCAAAGCCCGTCCAGATCGTGCCGCTCGGCTCGACGGTCGGCGATCTCGTCAACACCGCGGCCTTGGCCGCCTACGATTCGCTCCCCGCCAAACGCTAGGGTTGCGCAGCGTCTGCTTGACGCGGGCGCACCCCGCGTGGTTTAGGCGGCTATGGTCGCCCCGGACACATCAGGCGCTCCCGTGCCGCTGCCGCGCCTCGTCCGCGCGGTCGTGCTCCTGCAAATGCCGGTCATGGCGGCCGTCCTGCTCAGTATGTGGAGCGGCTGGCTCGCACCGCTGGCGGGGCTCGGCATCTTCGTCTTCAGCGCGGGGGCGGTCGGGTACCTTATCCGCCGGCATCTCTCGGGGCTCGAAGCCCTGCGTATCCAGGTCGAGAATCTGGCGCGCGACACGCCCGGCGAGCGCAATTACAGCCCCCCCATCGAAATCCCGGCGACCGCCGCGGGGCTCGGACAGGCGGTTGCCAATCTCGACCGCAGTTGGGTGCAGCGCGGCGAAGAGCTGCGCATCCTGGTGGCGGCGAACGAGGGCATCCTCGAGGCGATCCCGGATCCGCTGATCCTGATCGACGTGCGGCGCCGGATCACCCGCGCCAATTCGGCGGCACGAGCCTTGTTCGGAGAAGGCATCGTCGGGCGCGACCTTGCGGCGGCCATCCGTCATCCCGACGTGCTTGAGGCAGCCGAAGAAGGCCTCGCGGGACGGCGCGCGATCCGCACCGTCGACTTCACCTGGCCGGGGCCGCCCGAGCGCCACTTCAGCGTGCGCTTCGCCCTCCTGCCGCGCATGGCCCCATATGGCAGCGACATGCTCCTGATCCTGCGCGATGTGACGGCACTCAAGCACGCGGAGAAGATGCGCGCCGACTTTGTCGCCAATGTGAGCCATGAGCTGCGCACGCCGCTGTCGGCGATCCTCGGCTTCACCGAGACCTTGCGCGGCCCGGCACGCGACGATCCGGAGGCTCGCGACCGGTTTTTGGGCATCATGCACGCCCAGTCGCAGCGCATGACCCGCCTCGTCCGCGACCTGCTGTCGCTGTCGCGCATCGAGGAAAGCGAGCATACGCTGCCGACCGACCGCGTCGATCTCAGCCGGGTGATCGGCAGCGTGGCCGACACGCTCCTGTTGCAGGCCAAGGCCAAGGGAACGACGATCGAGCTCGACATTGGCACGGGTCTGCCACCGGTGACCGGCGATTCGGACCAGCTGGCTCAGGTCTTCCAGAACCTGATCGACAATGCGATCAAGTACAGCAAGTCGAACGGCAAGGTGCGGGTGGTGGCACGCGCCGCCTCCCAGGCGCCGCCGCGGGTCGCGGCAACCAGCGCCGCCGGGCGCGCCACCGATGGCCACGCGCAAGGCTGGCTGTCGATTTCCATCGCCGATGACGGCGAAGGCATTCCGCGCGAACACCTGCCCCGGCTGACCGAGCGCTTCTACCGCGTCGATGCCGCACGCTCGCGCCAGCTGGGCGGCACCGGGCTTGGGCTTGCGATCGTCAAGCACATCCTCAACCGGCACCGGGGCGCATTGGTGATCGACAGCGAGCTGGGCCACGGCTCGGTGTTTACGGTCTGGCTGCCCGCCAGCTCATAGCCCGGCTCGCATCACGGCGCCCGCATCGATGGCCCGTAAGACGGTGAAATAATACCGACTTACTTCTGTCATCATATTGTAATCAACCCGCTCTACGGTCCGCAGTGCGAATTCGTGGCTGTCGTTCCGCGACCACGCAAAACCATACTTCAAGAATGAGGAGAAGACGATGAAACAGACATTCGCGGCTGGCCTTGCTGCATTGGCCGTCGGCGTGGTCATGTCGGCGGCGAACGCCGAGACGCTGACCGGTGCAGGCGGGACCGCCATCTATCCGGTGCTGGCCAAATGGGCCGACACCTATTCGAAGGAAAAGGGCGACTCGGTCAATTACCAGGCCATCGGCTCGGGCGGCGGCATCAAGCAGATCGAATCCAAGACCGTGCTGTTCGGCAACAGCGACAAGCCCCTGCAGCCCGAAGAGCTCGACAAAAACGGCCTGATCCAATTCCCGCAGGTCATCATCTCGATCCTGCCGGTGGTGAACCTCGAAGGCATCAAATCGGGCGAGCTGGTATTCGACGGGACGACCCTCGCCGACATCTATCTCGGCAAGATCAAGAACTGGGACGACCCGGCGATCAAGAAGCTCAACCCGAATGTGAAGCTGACCCACCAGGCGATCGCGGTCGTCTATCGCTCGGACGGATCGGGCACCACCTTCAATTTCACCAACTACCTCTCGAAGGTGAGCCCCGAGTGGAAGCAGAAGGTCGGCGATGACACCTCGGTGCAGTTCCCGGTCGGCGTCGGCGGCAAGGGCAACGCCGGTGTCGCCAACTACGTGCAGCAGGTGAAGGGCTCGATCGGCTACGTCGAATACGCGTATGCCAAGGAGAACAACCTCACCTATGGCGACATGGTCAACAAAGAGGGCAAGCACGTCGCCCCCACCATGGCCGCCTTCCAGGCCGCCGCAGCCAACGCGGATTTCAGCAAGGTGCAGAACTTCTACCTGATCCTGACCGATCAGCCGGGTGCGGCGAGCTGGCCGATCACGGCAGCCACCTACATGCTGATGCGCAAGGACTATGATGCGGCGCAGAACAAGCGGGTGCTGCAGTTCCTCGACTGGTGCCTGCACAACGGGCAGCCGCAGGCCGAAGCGCTGGGCTACGTGCCGATGCCGGGCAACGTGATCAAGCAGATCGAGGCCAGCTGGGCCAAGAACCTGCCCGGCCAGGAATGGGCGGTGTCGATGAAGTAACCCGCGGACATCGACGGGTTAACGCTGCGGGCCGCCCTCGAGCGGCCCGCAGTCGTTTGGACCCTGTGGAAAATCCGGCTCATAGGGTCCTCTAACCTATTCATTGCTCACGCCGATTTGCACGATTGCGATACCCACAGCCTTACGGTCTGTCATCAAACTGTAACCATGCTGACGCATAAAGTTCTTCGGGCGTGGGATAGCTTCTGCCACACGAGCGGGTCCGGATCGCGGGCATCCCGCATCTCCGCCAAAAGGTACGGTTCATGAGCGACATCGCGGCCCGGTCGTTGGATTTCGAAGCCCAACACGCGAGATGGGCGCGCGGCCAGAACCTCATCGATGCCATCTTCCGGACCGCCACGCTGGTGTTCGCGATCATCGTGCTGCTGCTGCTGGGCGGCGTCATCGTGGCGCTGGTCAACGGCGCCTGGCCCGCCTTGCACCATTTCGGCTTGTGGAACTTCGTCACCTCGAGCGCATGGAATCCCGTCAAGGAGGATTTCGGCGCCTGGCCGGCGATCTACGGCACCTTGGTGACGGCCGCCATCGCCATGCTGATCGGCATTCCGATCAGCTTCGGCATCGCCGTGTTCATCACCGAGTTGTGCCCGCCCTGGCTGAAACGCCCGATCGGCACCGCGATCGAGCTTCTGGCCGGCATCCCCAGCATCATCTACGGAATCTGGGGCTTGTTCGTGCTGGCGCCGTTCCTGCAATCGACCGTCCAGCCCTTCCTGATCGACACGCTGGGTGATCTGCCGGTCATCGGCTCCCTGTTCAGCGGCGCCCCCCTCGGCATCGGCGTGCTGACCGCGGGCATCATCCTCGGGGTCATGGTGCTGCCCTACATCACCTCGGTGATGCGCGACGTGTTCGAGACCGTCCCGCCAATGCTGAAGGAATCGGCCTACGGGCTCGGCTGCACCACGTCCGAGGTGGTGTGGAACATCGTGGTGCCCTATACGCGCATCGGCATCGTGGGCGGCATCATGCTGGGCTTGGGCCGGGCGCTCGGCGAGACCATGGCCGTCACGTTCGTCATCGGCAACTCGCATCACATCGCGGAATCGCTCATGGCCCCGGGCACCACGATCGCCGCGTCCCTCGCGAATGAATTCACCGAAGCCGTCAGCGACATTTACCTGTCGTCGCTGATCGCGCTCGGCTTCATCCTGTTCATCATCACGTTCATCGTGCTCGCGGCGGCGAAGCTGCTGCTGATCCGCTTGCAGCGCCAGGCCGGGACCTGACCTCCATGAATCTGTATATGCGCCGCCGCATCGCCAACTTGGTGATCTTGTCGCTGTCAATGTGCGCGACCGTGATCGGGCTGGCCTGGCTGACGGCCATCCTGTGGACGTTGCTGACGAACGGCGTCAGCTCGCTGTCGCTCACCTTGTTCACCGCGTCGACGCCGCCGCCCGGCGGGCAAGGCGGCCTGATCAACGCGATCTACGGCAGCTTCGTCATGACCGTGATCGGCACTCTGCTCGGCACGCCGGTGGGCATCCTCGCCGGCACGTTCCTCGCCGAGTACAGCCGCAATAGCCGCCGGCTCGCGGACGTCGTCCGCTTCATCAACGACATCCTGCTCAGCGCGCCCTCGATCATCGTCGGCCTGTTCGTCTACACGGTGCTGGTCGTCCGCATGGGCCACTTCTCGGCCTGGGCAGGGGCCGTAGCGCTCGCCATCCTGGTGATCCCGGTGGTTCTGCGCACGACCGAGGATATGCTGAACCTGATCCCCGACGCGCTGCGCGAAGCCGCGGCCGCTCTGGGAATGCCGAAATGGCAGATCGTCACGTTCATCTGCTACCGGGCGGCCGTTCAAGGCCTGCTGACCGGCGTCATGCTCGCGGTGGCACGGATCAGCGGCGAGACCGCACCGCTGCTCTTCACCGCGCTGAACAACCAGTTCATGACGACCAACCTGGATACGCCCATGGCCAACCTGCCGGTCGTGATCTTCCAGTTCGCCATGAGCCCCTACCGGGACTGGCAGACCCTCGCCTGGGCGGGCGCTCTGCTCATCACGATCGTCATCCTGGTGCTCAATATCTCCGCTCGCGTCATCGCCAATTGGAGCCGCGTGAAACAATGATGTCCGAATCTCCCGTCCCCGCTTATGCCCCGCGCGCCGTGAACGGCTCCGACACCGCTCCGCCCGGCAGCCGGCCGGTCCTGCGCACGACGATCGGAACCAGCGCTTCGGCGCCGCAGCAGGTCGGCAAGCAGGCCATGGCGATGAAGATCGAGATCAAGGATCTCCGCTTCTATTACAAGAAGTACGAGGCCCTGAAGGGCATTTCGTTGCCGATCTACGACAAGCGGGTCACGGCGTTCATCGGCCCGTCGGGCTGCGGCAAGTCGACCCTGCTGCGCGTGCTCAACCGGATCTACCAGCTTTATCCGGACCAGCGGGCCACCGGCGAGGTGCGCTTCGACAACCGCAACCTGCTCGATCCCAAGCTCGACCTCAACCTCCTGCGCGCCAAGATCGGCATGGTGTTCCAGAAGCCGACGCCGTTTCCGATGTCGATCTACGACAACATCTCGTTCGGCATCCGCCTCTATGAAAAGCTGCCGCAGAGCGAGATGGACGGACGCGTCGAGCAGGCCCTGCGCCGCGCCGCGCTGTGGGACGAGGTCAAGGACAAGCTCAAGCAGAGCGGCCTCGGCCTGTCCGGCGGCCAGCAGCAGCGCCTGTGCATTGCGCGCGCCGTGGCTCTCGAGCCCGAGGTGCTGCTGCTCGACGAGCCGGCCTCCGCCCTCGACCCGATCTCCACCCTCAAGATCGAAGAGCTGATCAGCGAGCTGAAGAGCGACTACTGCATCGTGATCGTGACCCACAACATGCAGCAGGCCGCCCGCGCCGCCGACTACACAGCCTTCATGTACCTTGGCGAACTGGTCGAGTTCGACGAGACGCAGATCATCTTCACCAATCCCTCGAAAAAGCAGACCGAGGACTATGTCACCGGCCGTTTCGGCTGACGGACGGCCGTCGTAGGAGATTGCGCGTATGGCAAGCGAACATGTCGTCAAGTCGTTCGAAGAGGAGCTGAAGCGGCTCCACAGCCTCATCTCCCGCATGGGCGGAATCGCCGAGAGCCAGCTCGCCGACGCCATCCGCGCGGTGATCGAGCGGGACTCCGAGCTGGCGGCGGAGGTGGTGGAAGGCGACCCCAAGGTCGACGAGCTCGAACGCGAGGTCGACGACCTTGCGCTCAAGGTCCTGGCGCTGCGCCAGCCCATGGCGGTCGATCTGCGCTCGATCCTGTCGGCGCTCAAGATCGCGGCCGAGCTCGAGCGCATCGCCGACTACGCGACCAACGTCGCCAAGCGGTCGATCGCCCTCAACCAGATCCCGCCGGTCCGCCCCGTGCATGCGATCCCGCGCATGGGCCAGGTGGTCAAGGAGATGATCAAGGACGTGCTCGATGCCTACGTCACGTCCGACGTGGACAAGGCGGTGCGGGTGTGGAACCGGGACGAGGAGCTCGACGAGATGTACTCGAGCCTGTTCCGCGAGCTCCTCACGTACATGATGGAGGACGCGCGCAACATCACGGCCGCCACGCATCTCCTGTTCATCGCCAAGAACATCGAGCGCATCGGCGACCACGCGACCAACATCGCCGAAACGATCTATTTCCAGGTCAAGGCCGTGCCGTTGCGCGAGGCGAGGCCGAAGGGCGACGCATCGAGCTTCACGATCGTCAAGCCAGTCGCCGGGGCCGCGAAATGATGCCTTCCGCCGAAGTGAACGGACAGGTGGCGGTGCGCGGCAGTGCCATCAAGCCGCATATCCTGGTCGTCGAGGATGAGACCGCGCTGGTCGAAATCCTGCGCTACAACCTCGAGAAGGAAGGCTTCGAGGTGGCGGTCGCCGTGGACGGCGAGGAAGCGCTGGCGGCCATCAACGAGCGGCCGCCGGATCTCGTCGTGCTCGACTGGATGCTGCCGCTGGTCTCCGGCCTCGAGATCTGCCGCCAGGTGCGCCGCAAGCCCGAGACGCGCGATCTGCCCATCATCATGCTGACCGCGCGCGGCGAAGAAGCCGACCGCGTGCGCGGACTCGAGGTCGGCGCCGACGATTACGTGGCAAAGCCCTTCAGCCCCAGCGAGCTGATCGCCCGCGTGCGCGCGGTGCTCCGCCGCTCGAAACCCTCCACCTCGGGCGACCTGCTCACCTACGCAGGGATCGTCATGGACCTGTCCTCCCACCGCGTGCTCCGCGATGGCCGCCCGATCCATCTCGGCCCGACGGAGTTCCGCCTGCTGCGCTTCCTCATGGAGCGGCCGGGCCGCGTCTACAGCCGCGAGCAGCTGCTCGATGCGGTGTGGGGCCGCGACATCTACGTCGAGGTGCGGACGGTGGATGTCCATATCCGCCGCCTGCGCAAGGCCTTGAACGGCCCCAACGACATCGACCTCATCCGCACCGTGCGCTCGGCCGGCTATGCGCTCGATGAGCTTGCCCAGTGACCACCGTTCAGAGCTTCGCCGCCGTGACCTTCCATCGTCGAAAGCTGTAACAACCACGGCGGCACTTTCGGCACGCTCCCTGTGCTGACCCCTCCCCCGGCACCTCGCAAGAGGTGCCGGTTTTCTTTTGGGGTCAGGCGGCCGGCAGCCCCAAGGCCTGTTCGGCTGGCAAGAGATCGAGGCCGAGCGCCTGGGCCACGGCCGGATGAGTGATCCGGCCCTTATGGACGTTGAGGCCGTGGCGGAGGTGCGGATCGGCCGCCAGCGCCCCTGCCACCCCCTTGTCGGCCAGGGCCACCGCGAACGGCAAGGTGGCGTTGTTGAGCGCGATGGTCGAGGTGCGGGCCACGGCACCCGGCATGTTGGCCACGCAGTAATGCACCACGCCGTCGACGATGAAGGTCGGATCGGCGTGCGTGGTGACACGGCTGGTCTCGAAACAGCCGCCCTGGTCGATGGAAATATCGACCATCACCGAGCCGCGGCGCATGCGACGCACCATCTCGCGGGTCACGAGCCTGGGGGCGGCGGCTCCCGGCACCAGCACCGCCCCGACCACGAGATCGGCGCTCAGGACGTGCTGCTCGATCGCATCCTGAGTCGCGAAGACAGTGTGCAGGCGCGAGCCGAACTGCAGGTCGAGATCGTAGAGGCGCGGGAGGGACCGGTCGATCACCACCACATGCGCCTCCATGCCCATCGCCATACGGGCCGCATTGGTGCCCGACACGCCGCCGCCGAGGATCACCACCTTGGCGGCAGGCACGCCGGGAACGCCGCCCAACAGCACGCCGGCCCCGCCCTGGCGCCGCTCGAGGCAGTGGGCACCCACCTGGATCGACATCCGCCCTGCCACCTCGCTCATGGGTGCAAGAAGCGGAAGGCCGCCGGTCGCCGAGGTCACCGTCTCATACGCGATGGCGGTGCAGCCGGCCGCGAGCAGCCCCTTGGTCTGCGCGGGGTCGGGCGCCAGATGGAGATAGGTGAACAGCACATGGTCCGGCCGGAGGCGCTTGAGCTCGGCCGGCTGCGGCTCCTTCACCTTGACGATCATCTGGGCGGCGGTGAACACCTCTTCCGCCGTAGCGGCGATGCGCGCACCGGCCCCCCGGTAATGGTCGTCGTCGAAGCCGATGTCGTACCCGGCCGAGGTCTCGACCAGCAGCTCGTGGCCGTGATTCACGAGCTCGCGCACGCTGGCCGGCGTCAAGCCGACGCGGTGCTCTTCGTTCTTGATCTCCTTGGGAACGCCGATCCGCATGCGCACCTCATCCGTCGTGATACGAGCATGCGGTCTCGGCGCAGCGCGGTCAATCGCGGACCTCGCCGCCCGCCAAGCCGCATGCTAAGCACGCCCCATGGCGGCAAGCGCCCCGCAGACGATTTTGGTTTATGTCGGCCGCGATCTGATCGGCGACGGCCTGATCAAGCTGCCCTTCGTGCGGGCGCTGCGCGCCGCGTTCCCCGCGGCGAGGATCACCTGGCTCGCCGGAACAGGCGAAACCGTCTACGCCGGGCCGCTGCGCCCGCTGGTGGCGGGCCTGATCGACGAGATCATCCAGGACGCAGGCATCGGCCAGCGGCCGGTGGAGCTGCTCCGGCGCCCCCTTCGCGGCCGAAGTTTCGACCTCATCATCGACACGCAACGGCGGATCCTCACCACGCTCATCCTGCGGCGGATCGCGCATACGCGATTCATGTCCGCCGCCGCAGGCTATCTGCTCTCGGACATCAAGCCCGACGGCCGCGACAAAAAGCCGCCCGCACTCATCCGCCAGCTTCTCAACCTGGTCGAGCTGACGAGCGGACGCGCGACCCAGCCGCACGCAGCACCGGAGCTGCCGGCCGCGTTGCGCGACACGTCGCAGCACTTGCTGCCCGACGGCCGGACCTATATCGGCTTGGCGCCCGGAGCCGGGGGCCGGCACAAATGCTGGCCGCTCGAGCGCTTCATCGCGCTTGCCCGCCTGCTCCGTACACAAGGGAAGGTTCCGGTGTTCATCCTCGGGCCCGCCGAAGCCGAGTGGGCGGACCGCGTGCACCTTGCGGTACCGAGCGCCAAGCTGCCGCTGCAAGACGCACGGTCGTTCGACCCGCTCCTGACCTTGGCGTTGGCCGAGCGCCTTGCGGTGGCGGTCGCGAACGACAGCGGCGGCGGGCACTTGCTGGCGGCGGGCGGTGTCCCGCTCGTCTCGCTGTTCGGCCCGAGCTCGCCGGCCAAATTCGCCCCGCTGGCCAAGCGGCTCATGATCGTCACCGCGCAAGAGTTCGGCGGATCGGAGATGACGGCGATCCCGGTCGACGCCGTGGCGGCGGCGGTCGAGTCTCTGCTGCCGGGCTAGTCCCCCCCGGCGAGAGCCGCCTTGCGGGGCAAGGCCGCGTCGGGGAAGCGCCGCATGAGCCAGAGAACCATGGCCAAGCCCGGCAGGGCTGCCAAGCTCGTGAGGAAGAAGAAGGCGGGCCAGCTGACGTGTTCCGACAGCCAGCCGGCCGGCGCCGACAAGAGCCGCGTCGGCAGGGCGGCGAGCGAAGAGAACAGCGCGTACTGCGTGGCGGTGAACGCGACGTTGCACAGGTTCGAGAGATAGGCCACGAACGCCGCCGACCCCATGCCGGCCGCAAAATTGTCGGTGAAAATCGTCGCCGCCAGCATCCAGGTGTCGTGGCCGACCCAGGCTTGGACGACGTAGAGGGAATTCGCGAGCATGGTCAGGAGCCCGCAGCCGAACAAACTGCGATAGAGGCCCCAGCGATCGGCGACCACGCCGCCGAGGGCCACGCCCCCCAGGGTTGCGAAGAAGCCGACCAGCTTGCTGATATTGGCGACCTCGATCTTCGTGAAGCCCATCGCGACGTAGAACGGATTGGCCATGACCCCGGTCAGCGCATCGCCGAATTTGTAGAGCACGACGAACAGCAGGATGACCGCCCAGCCGGGCCGCGTCATGAAATCGGCGAACGGCTCGATCACCGCGGACCGGAACCAGGCCGCGCCTCCCCGGTCACGACCTTCCGGCCGTGCCGATTGAGCCCGGCTCGGCTCCGGCGTCGCCAGCACGGTTACGACGCCCACCAGCATCAGCCCCGCCATGACCGCGTACGCCACATGCCAGCCGCCGAACTGCGCCGCGTAGAGCGCCCCCGCTCCGGCCGCCAGAAGCCCGAACCGATAACCCCATTGCGTGGCCGCCGCCCCCGCTCCCTGCTCGTCGGCCTCGAGCAACTCGATGCGATACGCGTCGATGACGATGTCCTGGCTCGCCGACAGGAACGCCACGAGGACCGCGAGAAGGACGGTCGGCAGCAACTGCTGCTGGGGCTCCGTCTGGCCCAAGGCGAAGATCGCCAGCATGAGCGGCACCTGGATCGCCACCGCCCAGCCGCGCCGGCGGCCGAGGCGCCGGGTGAGGCCCGAGATCGGCAGCCGGTCGATCAGCGGCGACCACAGGAATTTGTAGTTGTAGGAAAAGCCCACCAGCACGAAGAGCCCGATCTCGGTGCGCGAGATGCCGGCCTCGGCAAGCCAGAAGGACAACGTGGCGAAGGTGAGCGGAAGCGGCAGGCCGCTCGAAAACCCCATGAAGAGGACGGCGATGAGTCGCGGCGTGCGGTAGATCTTCAGCGACTCGACCCAAGACGACATGCGGCAATCTTAGGGCCCACGCCGCGGTGCGGCGAGGCAAGATTGCCCAAACGGCTGGTCAGCCGGTTGCGGCCTGGAAGTCCTTCACGAACCGGTCGAGCTGATCGCCCTCGACGTCCGACACCGCCCAACAGGTGAGATCGCCCTGCCGCCACTGGCGCAAATGGTAGCCCTGGATCTCGGCCGGCGGCTTCGGCGCAATCCCGCCGGAGCGCCGTGTCCACACGAACAGATTGATGACGTGCTGGTTGCTCCGGTACACGAGGGCCGCCACCGGATGATTGTCGATGTAGTCGAGCCGGCCGCCGACGAGCGGGAAGCCCTGCTCCGTGAGGTCGACCACGGGCGGCGACAGGTCGAGCCTGCCGTCGAACCACGGCTTGACCGTGTGCTGGTTCGAGGACAGCACGTCGGTGAGATGCTGCGCCTGCATCGAGCGCACGTGACTTGCCAGCACCTCCTCGGCGAGCTGGTCCTGACGGTCGGACGCGGTCACGTACCAGGTCGTGCCCGACGACAGCACGACCGCCAGAACGAACGAGGCGGCGAGCGCCAGTGGCCGCCAAGGCACGACCGGGCGCCGGGGACGCAACGGAACGACCGGAGCGGAGGGGCGGCCGGATTCGGTTTCGACCGCATCCAGGGCGGCGCCGATCCGGCCGGCGAGACCTGGCGGTGCGGCGTAGCGCCTGCCATGCCGGCGGATGACATCGCCCATCGTATCGGACGCGTCAGCCATGGCCGTATTCCTTGAGCCGGCGCTTGCCATCCGTGGTCAGCAGGGCGCGCGCGCGCGCCAGCCGCGACATCACCGTGCCGACCGGGACGCCCGCGATCTCGGCGATCTCCTTGTAGGACAGCTCCTGCAGCTCGCGCAGGACGACGACCTCGCGGAACGGAACGGGCAGGGCGGCGATCATCTCGTTGACCAAGTTGGCGTCGGCACGGCGGAGCAGAGCCGTCTCAGGGTTGTCCTCGGCCTCGCCGGCGACCGCCTCGAGATCCATATCGGCATTCGAGACGATCTCGGCCGGCCGGTTGCGGTGCATCCAGTCATAGGCGGCCCGCCGCACGACCGCGAGGAGCCAGGCGCGAAAATTTTCGCCGCGGAAGCTGGCAAAATATTTGTAGGCCCGCAGATACGCATCCTGGACGACGTCCTCGGCATCGCTGTCGTTCCGCGTTAACCATCGCGCCAGGTTGTAGGCCGCATCCAGATGCGGCAACGCCAGGCGCTCGAACTGTCGCGGTCCAGTCTCGATGGTCACAAAAAGCGGGCCTCAAAGGTCTCGTGCCTCCAATTTAGCGTAGATCGGCGAAACGCCGGAATTATTCCCGGAATTTTCACCCCCACCGGCGGGGCCGGGAATATCGGGGGGGCGGCCCCGGTCTCCTCCCGCGTGACCCTTCACCACCCAAACGGGGAGAGGACCATGGCCGTTGAAATGAAATCCCAGCAACTCCATCCCGGGCGTCGTAAGCTGTTGAAATGCATGATGGCGGGCAGCGCCGGCGTGCTGTGGTCGGTGGTTGGCGGCGTGCCGACGCCGTTCAGCCTGGCCGGCGAAGCGTTCGCCGCGACCGGCGACTTCACCTTCATGCAGATCAGCGATACCCATATCGGCTTCAAGGCGGCGGCCAATCCCGATCCGGCCGGCACCCTCAAGGACGCCCTCGCCAAGGTGGGAACCGTGAAGCCGTCGCTGCTGCTCCACACCGGCGACGTCAGCCACCTCACCAAGCCCGAAGAATTCGAGATGGCGGCGCAGATCATGAAGCTCGCCGGTCTCGAGACGCATTACGTTCCGGGCGAGCATGACACGATCAATGACAACGGCAAGTCGTTCTTCGAGCGCTTCGGCCACGACAAGCGGACCGAAGGCGGCTGGTACAGCTTCGATCAAGGCGGCGTCCACTTCGTGGGACTCGTCAATGTGGTTAACCTGCGGCCGGGCGGTCTCGGCTATCTCGGGCCCGACCAGCTCGCGTGGCTCACGGCGGATCTGAAGGGCAAGACGGCCAGCACGCCGATCGTCGTGTTCGCCCACATGCCGCTGTGGACGGTGTCCGCCGCGTGGGGGTGGGGGACCGACGATGCCGCACCGGCGATCGAGCAACTCAAGCGTTTCGGGTCGGCGACCGTGCTCAACGGCCACATCCACCAGGTGATCCAGAAGGTCGAAGGCAACGTCAAGCTTCAGACGGCCTATTCGACCGCATTCCCGCAGGCGGCACCCGATACACCCGGAGCCGGGCCCGGCCCGCTCAAGGTGGCGGCCGAGCAGCTCAAGTCCGTCTTGGGCGTGCGGCGGGTCGACGTCGTGCGTGACAAGGGCGTCACGCTCACCGACGCGACCTTGGCGGCGTGAGGATCATCATGTCGGCCCTTCGCAGGACCGCAAGCCTGGCCGCGACCGTCGCCCTGCCGCTCCTCCTGGGCGCCGGGGCCGGATCGTGGCTCGGCTGGCACAGTGTCGCGGCAGCACCCGCGGCGGTCGACGTGGTGATCGACAACTTCGCCTTCGGCCCAGCCACCCTGACCGTGCCGCGCGGCAGCACGGTCACCTGGACCAACAAGGACGACGATCCGCACACGGTGGTGAGCGACGGCGCCGATCCCAAGCTGTTCAAATCGGGAGCGCTCGACACCGACGACCACTTCACCTTCACCTTCAACGACGCCGGCACGTTCAAGTACTTCTGCACCATCCATCCGCGCATGCAGGGCACGGTGATCGTGCAGTAACCAGCACTCCATCCTGCCTGCCGCGCGCGGGCAGGATGGAGGCTCCTTCAGGGTCATGGACATGAGAACACTCCTCCCCCGGGCCGCCCTCGCGGCGACGCTGCTCCTCGCCTTTGCGGTCGCGACGGAAGCGCAAATTGCTCCGCCGCAGGTCGCCCAACGCCAGGAGCTGATGAAATCCAACGGCGCCGCCGTACGAGCGCTGGTGCGGATGCTGCGCGGGACCGAGCCGTGGGATCCTGCCGCGGCAAGACGGGCCGCCGTGACAATCAATGGCAATTCCAAACAGATCATCGGCTTGTTCCCGCCCGGATCCGGCCCCGCCAGCGGGGCCAAGACCGGCGCAAGCGACGCGATCTGGGAGAACCTCAGCGACTTCGAGGCCAAGGCGAAAACCCTCGAGGACGAATCCGCGAAGCTGGTCGCGGCCAGCGACGATGCTGCCCTGAAGGCGCAGATTCCGGTGGTCGGAAAGGCGTGCAGCGGCTGCCACGAAACCTACCGCAACGCGCCGGAATGACCCGCGGGGCGCTTTTTATCAGATGACCAATAAGGTCTTCTGCTGGCGCGCGAAATCAATTAGATTTGTGCAAAATAACTTCGATCGCGCGGGACTGTGACCACAGTTTCAGAGGCGAATCCGGCGGCGTCGCCGATCAGCGATGACCGCCTCAGGGCAGGCTACGAGTATTGGCGGCGCAAGGCGGCTAGCCGGCGCATGCCTCGCCGTGGCGATCTCGATCCTACCGAGATCCCGCGACTCCTGCCGCACGTGATGCTGGTCGAGGTGGCGGACGGCCGCTACCGCTATCGCCTGATCGGCACCGAAAACGAGCGCGCCCAGGGCATCAACGCGACCGGCTGCTTCATCGACGACGTTCTCAAAGGCACGGAATACAAGGCGCACGTGCTCGGGCTGTACGACAGCGTGGTGCGCGAGCGCCGACCGATCTATTCGGAATGCCTGTTCATGTCGCCCGAGATCGGCGCCATCGAACGACACACGAAGGTATTGTTCATGCCGCTGTCGGACGACGGCGAGGCCGTGAACATCGTCTTCGTGATGCAGATCTTTCTGTACATCGACCAGGCGACGCGCGACCGGCACTTCATCGACGCGCGTCCCTACAAAGAGATCGCCCATTCCTTGCTATAAGAGGGCACCCGCCCCTGTAGCGGCTCGTCACTCGCGCGGGTCGGCGTCCAGCCGCACGGCGACGCCTTCGAGGCCCGGCTTGGCGGCCGGATAGCGCTTCAGCACCAGCGGATCGTGCCCGGGCACGATGTGCGCCGGCGAGCTCGCGAGCCGCCGCAAGGTCTGATAGCCCTCGAGCATGTCGGCGAGGTTGTAGATGATCGGAAACGGCCGCGACTTTTCCATGTTCGCATAGAGGTGCGCCGCGTCCGATGCCAGAACCACCCAGCCGCGGCGGGTGAACACGCGCACCGACTGCAAGCCCATCGTGTGGCCGCCGATGAAATGCACGGACAGGCCGGGTGCGAGCTCCTCCGCACCGTCGTGGAAGCGGAGCCGGCCGTCGAACAGCCGGCCCACCATCGCCTGCACATCTTCGCATTCGAAGGAATGCCGCAGCGGCGGATGGCACATGCAGCGGCCGGTCACGTACTGCATCTCCTTGTCCTGCACGTGATAGCATGCGTTCGGGAACAGGTCGTGGTTGCCGACATGGTCGTAGTGCATGTGCGACACGATCACGTCCTCGATGCGTCCGGGATCGACGCCGACTGCCTTCAGGCCCTCGCCGGGCGAGCGCAGGTGCTCGCGCCCGCGCTTCCTGGCGACCGCGGCACTGAAGCCGGTGTCGAGGACCCAGGTCTTGTCCGCCCCCACGATCGCCCAGACGAAATAGTCGAGCGGCATCGGGCCGTCATGCGGGTCGCCGCCGAGGAAATTCTCAGATGCGCGCCGCGGATGATGCGCGTAACGGATCGCGTAGATCTCGTAAGGGGCCGGTGTCGACATGGCGCTCCTCCTCCCGCTGACCCGGGATCAGCTTGGCGGGCCGGAGCGGCGTTGGCAAGGCAGGCCGGGCGGCGGCCCGTCAGCCGTCCTTGGCTTGCGCGCCCTTATAGGCAGGCCGAGCTGCGAGCCGCTCGGCATAGTCGGTGAACACCGGCGTCGCCGGCCACAGCTTCGCCTGCAGTAGGAATGAGATGCTGCCGCCCACCACCACGTCGGCGGCGGAAAACCGCTCGCCGAGCAGATGCGGGCCGACGGTCAGCGTATCGGCGAGCAGACCCTCGACCTCGGCCGGCGGGCCCCAGCCGAACGTGCCGATCTTATGGGGGAGAGTGAGAGCCTTTTCGAGCAGCGCCGGCTCGAGCACGCCCGTGGAATAGGCAAGCCATGACAGATAGGGACCGCGCAGCTTGTCGCCGACGACCGGACCGATACCGGCTTTCGGAAAGGCGTCGGTGAGATAGAGGGCAATCGCCGGCGTCTCGAACACCGGCACGCCGTTATGCACGATCGCCGGGACCTTGCCGTGCGGATGGATTTTGCGATAGCCCGGCTCCTCGGCGCCGCTGCCGTCGCGCCGCCGGATCGACACGACCTTCTTCTCGTACGGCACGCCCAGCTCTTCGAGCAGCCACAGCATGCGGAACGACCGCGACCGCGGCGCGTGATAGAGGGTCAGCATCGGCAACCTCCACCCTTGAAGGCCGGCGTCAGCCGGCTTCGGCCTCGGCGGCGCGCGCGGCCTTCTTGCGGTCGTTGAGGTCGAGCAGCTTCTTGCGCAAGCGGATCGACTTCGGCGTGACCTCGACCAGCTCGTCGTCGGCGATATAGGCGATCGCCTGCTCGAGGCTGAGGATCTTGGGCGGGGTGAGCCGGATCATCTCGTCGTGCGAGTGCGTGCGCACGTTGGTGAGCTGCTTGCCCTTGATCGGGTTCACGTCGAGGTCGTTGTCGCGCGTGTGCTCGCCGATGATCATGCCCGGATACACAGGCACGCCGGGATTGATGAGCATCGGACCGCGGTCCTCGAGGTTCCACAGCGCATAGGCCACGGCAACGCCCGAGGCGTTCGAGATCAGCACGCCGGTGCGGCGGCCGTCGATCGGACCCTTGTACGGCGCGTAGCCATGGAACAGCTTGTTCATCACGCCGGTCCCGCGCGTGTCGGTCAGGAATTCGCCGTGGTAGCCGATCAGTCCGCGCGACGGGACCAGGAAGGTCACGCGCGTCTTGCCGCCGCCCGACGGACGCATGTCCGTCATCTCGCCGCGGCGCTTGCCGATCTGCTCGACCACGACGCCCGTGAATTCGTCGTCGACGTCGATCTGCACCTCCTCGATCGGCTCGAGGCGCTGGCCCGTGGTCGCATCGGACTTGAAGATGACGCGCGGGCGGCTGATCGACAGCTCGAAGCCCTCGCGACGCATGGTTTCGACCAGCACGCCGAGCTGAAGCTCGCCGCGGCCGGAGACCTCGTACGCCTCGCCGCCGTCGGTCTCGCGCACGCGGATGGCGACGTTGCCCTCGGCCTCGCGCATCAGGCGGTCGCGGATCATCCGGCTGGTGACCTTGCTGCCTTCGCGGCCGGCCAGCGGAGAATCGTTGACCGAGAACGTCATCGCCAGCGTCGGCGGGTCGACCGGCGTCGCCGGGATCGCGGTCTCGACCACAATATCGCAGATCGTATCGGCGACGGTGGTCTTGGTGAGTCCGGCGATCGCGATGATGTCACCCGCTTCCGCCTGGTCGATCGGGATCCGTTCGAGCCCGCGGAAGGAAAGGAGCTTGGTGAGCCGCGCCTCCTCGATCACCTGGCCGTCGCGCGACAGCGCGTGCACCGGCATGTTCATGCGCGCCACGCCGCTGTGGACGCGGCCGGTCAAGACGCGGCCCAGATACGAATCGTATTCGAGCGTCGTCACCAGCATCTTGAACGGCTGCTCGAGATCGCGTGTCGGCGGCGGCACGTAGTCGACGATGAGCTTGAACAGCGGCTCCAGGCTCTCGCGCGGCGCTTCCAAGCTCTCGGCCGCCCAGCCGTTGCGGCCGGAAGCGAACAGCTGCGGGAAATCGAGCTGCTCGTCGGTCGCACCGAGTGCCGCCAGCAGATCGAACATCGCGGTGTGCACCTCGTGCGGACGAGCGTCCGCGCGGTCGACCTTGTTGATGATGACGATCGGCCGCAGGCCTTGCTTCAAGGCCTTCATGGTGACGAACTTGGTCTGCGGCAGCGGGCCCTCGGCCGCATCCACCAGCACCACGACCCCGTCGACCATCGACAGGATGCGCTCCACCTCGCCGCCGAAATCGGCGTGGCCGGGCGTGTCGACGATGTTGATGCGCACCCCGTTCCACTCGACCGAAGTGCACTTGGCAAGGATCGTGATCCCGCGCTCGCGCTCGAGGTCGTTCGAATCCATCGCGCATTCGGCGACCTGCTGATTGGCGCGGAACGCCCCCGACTGCTTCAGGAGCGCATCGACGAGCGTGGTCTTGCCATGGTCGACGTGCGCGATAATGGCGATGTTGCGGATGTTCATAAAAGCCCTATAGGACGAATAAACGAAGAACCGGGCGCGGTCGTCCCGCCCCGGTTCTCTATTGCGCTGCAATATAAGCGCTTTCGGGCCGTTTTTAAAGCCCGATCCGCGCGGATCGTATCAAAAGATGATTAATATTCTGATACTTAGGCGTGACCCATGCGGCTTTTCACGAGGTCCTTGAGCGAGACTTCCGGCCGCGCGCCAAAATGCGAGATGATTTCGGCTGCACAGATGACGCCGATTCGCCCGGCGCTGGCGAGATTGTGGCCGTGGGTGAGCCCGAACAGGAACCCGGCGGCGAACAGGTCGCCGGCACCCGTGGTGTCGATCACCTGCGCAACCTTCTCGGCGTGCACCGCGTGGGTCTGGTCGCCCGAGACGATCACGGCCCCTTTTTCGCTGCGGGTGAGGGCTGCGATCCGGTCCTTCTTCTGGCGCAGGCGCTGCACGGCCGTATCGAAATTCTCCGTCTGATACAGCGAGGATATCTCCGCCTCGTTGGCGAACAGGATGTCGACGTCCTTCTCGACCAGCTCCAGAAACTCGGCGCGGTGACGATCGACGCAGAACGGATCCGAGAGCGACAGCGCCACCTTGCGTCCGGCGGCGTGCGCGATCTTCACCGCCTTGCGAAAGGCTTCCTTGGCTTCCGGCGGATCCCACAGATAGCCTTCGAGGTAGGTGATGCGCGCCCCCTGGATCTGCTCCATGCGCACGTCGTCGGGCTTCAGCTCGATGCAGGCGCCGAGATAGGTCTGCATCGTCCGCTGGCCGTCCGGTGTCACGAAGATCAGGCAGCGCGCCGTCGGCGGGCCGCCCTTGGCCGGCGCCGTGGCGAACGCCACACCAGCCGCCTTGATGTCGTGATTGAACACGCTGCCGAGCTGGTCGGCGCACACCTTGCCGACGAAGGCGCCGCGGCCACCCAACGAGGCAATGCCGGCCATCGTGTTGGCGACCGAGCCGCCCGAGCACTCAATCGCGGGCGCCATGGCGGCATAGAGTTTCCCCGCCGTCGGCGCATCGATCAGGGTCATGGCGCCCTTGGCGAGCTTGTGCTCGGCCAGGAACGCCTCGTCGGACTTCGCGAGCACGTCGACGATCGCGTTGCCGATACCAATCACGTCGAAATCAGAAGCAGCCATGTCTCCTCGGGGTCTCGAATGGCGCCGGATCGCCCGACGCAAGAGGTGAGAGCGCAGTATAGCCGCGTCATCCTGCCGCGCAATTGAGGCGCCCACGCCGGCCCCCACTCCGAACCCAATGGGCCATGCTAGAACTGCCCATGCTCCGCGACTTCAGTTTGGCCATGGCCCAGCTCGGCGACCGCGCGTTCCGGCGCCCGCTGGTGCTTGGCCTGGCGCTCTCGGCGCTCGTATTCGTGGCCCTGTGGATGGCCGTATGGGTCGTCCTGCGCCACACCCATATCTTCGCCACCGGATGGCTCAACACGGCGGTCGCCGCCCTAGGCGAGCTTGCCGCGTTCGGGCTGGCCTACCTGCTATATCCCGGCGTCGTGGGTGCCGTGACCTCGCTGTTCCTCGACCAGGCGATCCTGGCGGTTGAAGCCCGCCATTACCCGCGACTCGGGGCCCCCCGGCGAATCGGCCTCAGCGAGCAGGTTGTCCGGGCGCTGCGGCTCCTCGTTCTGACGGTCGTGCTCAACCTATTGCTGCTGCCGGTGTATCTGGTCCCGTTCATAAACTTATTGGTCTTCCTTGCGCTGAATGGATATATTCTCGGCCGCGAGTATTTCGAGATGGTGGCGCCGCGGCGCGCCGACCCTTCGGGGGTGCGCCGGTTGTGGCGGGATCATCGCTGGGCGTGGATCGTGATGGGGGCGGCGATCGCGTTCCTGTCGACGTTGCCGGTCATCAACCTGATCGCACCCTTGCTCGGAGTCGCGGCGATGGTCCATCGAGTCGCACGACTTGGAACGGGCATCGCGGGAACGGGGATCGCACCTGGGGGTGGCACACAGACTCTGGTCTAAAACAGCTGGCCTCTCGGAGAGCCG
>Ga0335069_10001630_pt1 | contig 35932 bp, 31 predicted proteins | sample Lox_Sample_11_FD_206714 | JGI IMG/M metagenome (GOLD analysis project Ga0335069, IMG submission 206714) | Soil microbial communities from Loxahatchee National Wildlife Refuge, Florida, United States - Lox_Sample_1.1 | ecosystem: Environmental > Terrestrial > Soil > Wetlands | place: USA... | reverse complement strand
CCCGACTGCGCGTTTCCCAACCAGCCGCGCACCGAGCGGATGCGCGCGTGCAGCAAAGTGGTGGGGGTGAGCGAGTATGTCGCGGCCTACATTCGCAAATACGCCGGCATGGATGCCGTGCACGTTCCCATATCGCTGATGGAACCAGAAGAGTGGTCCGTGCTAGGCCGGTTCGAAAGTGAGTTCGTGACCATGGTGAACCCGTGCGCGGTGAAGGGCATCGCCATTTTCGTGGCGCTGGCCGATGCGCTGCCGCATCTCTCGTTCGCCGCCGTGCCAACATGGGGCACCACCACCGAAGATCGCGCCGCGCTCGAAGCGCGGGCCAATATTCGCCTGCTCGATCCGGTGGACGATATCAATCTGCTGCTGGCACGGACACGCGTCCTGCTGGTGCCCTCGCTGTGGGCCGAAGCGCGCTCGCGGATTGTCCTGGAGGCCATGCTGCGCGCGGTTCCGGTGATTGCGGCCCATGTGGGCGGGATTCCGGAGGCCAAGATGGGCGTGCCGTACCTGCTTCCGGTGCGCCCGATCGAGCGCTATCAGCCGCGAGTCAACGAGCAGATGGTGCCGGTCGCGGAAGTGCCGCCGCAGGAGATCGGGCCGTGGGTGGAGGCGCTTCGCGCGCTGACCACCGATCGTGGGCTCTATGAAGAAAACGCGCACGAGTCGCGCCGGGCAGCGCTCGCCTACGTCGAGACTCTGCACGCCGGCCACTTCGAGGCTTTGCTCCGTGTGGGACCGGCTTTAGCCGGTCCTGGACAGGCTGAAGCCTGTCCCATGCCGAAGTCTCGCGAACTTTCCCCCGAGAGACGCGCCTTGCTGGCTTTGAAGCTGCGCAAGCGCGCCCCGGCCTCGGCCTGGTTCCCCGGCGCCGACGCGATCGCCGGCCCCCGCCTCTTCTGCTTCCCCCACGCCGGCGGCGGCAGCCTGAGTGCTCCCGCGAATGCCATCGGCGTCCGCTTGCCCGGCCGCGAGTCACGTCTTGCCGAGGCGCCGTTCAATCGCATCGGGCCGCTAGTCGCAGCGATTGCCGCCGCCATCGAGCCATACCTCACCCGACCCTTCGCGTTTTTCGGCCATAGCATGGGTGCCGCGGTTGCGTTCGAACTGGCCCGCGAACTCCGCCGACGCGGCAAGCCGCTGCCCTCGGTGCTGATCGCCTCTGCCGCGCGCGCGCCGCAATTTCGCCGCGGCCACGTTCCGCCGGCGCCGCCTTCGCGCGAGCGCTTTCTCGAAGAACTCCGCCGACTGCAAGGCATTCCGGCCGAAGTCCTGGACGACCCGGCCACGTTGCGGGCGATTCTGCCAGCGCTCGAGGCCGACGCCGCGCTCTATCGCAACTACGTCTACCAGGACGAGGTCCCCTTCGCGTTTCCGATTCGCGCCTATGGGGGCGCAGACGATCCGAACATCTACCGTGAACATCTGGAGGGCTGGAAAGAACAGACTACCGGCTCGTTCGCGGTGCGAATCTTCCCGGGTGGGCATTTCTATCTGAACACCGTGCGGGAGGCAGTGCTGGGGGCGCTCGCGGAGGACACAGCGTGGTGACGGTCCATGTCTGGCGCGTCAGGCTGGACCGGGCGCAGGTTCCGCCTCCGACACCCTTCGAGGCGGTGCGCGCCGCGCGCTTCCGCTTTCCCGAGCTTGCCGCGCGCTATCTGCAATCGCACGGCGCGGTGCGTGCCATCCTGGCGCGATACACTGGTGCGCCCCTCGAGTTCGCGCTCCATGAACACGGCAAGCCCTACCTGCCGCTCGCGCCCGAGTTGCGCTTCAACCTGTCGCATTCGCACGAAATGGCGCTGGTCGCCGTGGCGCGCGAGATCGAAGTCGGCGTGGACGTGGAAAGGCTGCGGCCGCTGCCGCGCTTCGCCGAAATCGCGGAGCGATTCTTCCCGCCCGGCGAACCCGTGCCCGAGGACGAGATCGCTTTCTTCCGCCGCTGGACGCGAATCGAGGCCGCTCTCAAGGCATGCGGCGCCGGCCTGTTCGGCGCCGGAATCCATCCGGCAGGCGAATGGACAATAGAAGAGATCGACGCCGGCGAGGGGTACGCAGCGGCGGTTGCCGCCGAAGGGGCCGGAATTGCGGTGGAGCTGCACGACTACGGAGAGGATGCATGAAGATCGTGGTGCTGGACGGGTACTGTGTGAATCCGGGCGACCTGAGCTGGGATGCCCTGCGCGCCTTCGGCGACGTCGAGGTCTTCGACCGCACCGCCGATTCCGACGCCGAGGCGCGGGCGCGGGGCGCCGCCATCGTGCTTACCAACAAGACGGCGCTGCCCGGCGACGTCCTGGAGCGATTGCCCGAGCTGAGATACATTGGCGTGCTGGCCACCGGGTACAACGTCATAGACGTGGCCGCCGCGAACCGGCTCGGGATCACGGTCACCAATGTCCCGACGTACGGCACAGCAAGCGTGGCGCAGTTTGTTTTCGCGCTGTTGCTGGAGCTTTGCCATCGCGTGGGGATGCACTCCGACGCGGTGCGCGCGGGCGAGTGGTCGAAGTCGCCGGATTGGAGCTTCTGGAAGTCTCCGCTGGTGGAACTAGCCGGAAAGACCATGGGGATTGTCGGCTTCGGGCGCATCGGGCGCGCCACCGGCCGCATCGCGGACGCCATGGGGATGCAGGTGATCGCCAACGACACCTACCTCGGCCAGCCGCCCGCATGGGATGGCTTTCGATGGGCGAGCGTAGAGGAACTGCTGCGGGAGAGTGACGTGGTCAGCCTGCATTCGCCGCTCTTCCCCGACACCGACGGCATGATCAACGCGCGCACGCTGTCGTGGATGAAACCGGACGCGTTCCTCATCAACACCTCGCGCGGCCCGCTGGTGGTGGACCAGGACCTCGCCGATGCGCTCAACGCGGGGCGCCTGGCGGGAGCCGGGCTCGATGTGCTGAGCGTCGAGCCGCCCATCGATACCAACCCGCTGCTCTCCGCACGCAATTGCCTGGTCACACCGCACATGGCGTGGGCCACGCACGAGGCCCGCAGCCGCCTGATGGATCTGGTGGTACACAACGTCTCGGCGTTTCTCTCCGGAAGACCCGAGAATGTGATAAAGTAGGCTGCTATAGCGATAACGGACACCATGGATCGAAGACATTTCTTTATCAGCACTGCGGCCGCGGCCGCCGCCTCTTCCACCGTTTTTGGAAGCCCCAACGACACCATTCGCGTGGCCACCATCGGCCTGCGCGGCCGGGGCAAGGACCACATCAAAGAGATCACGGCCCAGCCCAACGTCGAACTGGTGGCGCTGTGCGACGTCGACCAGAACATCCTCGACGAACGCGCCAAGGCGCTCGAAACGCAGACGCAGAAGAAACCGCAGGTCTACACCGACTACCGAAAGCTTCTCGAAGATAAGTCGATCGACGCCATCTCCATCGCCACCCCAAATCACTGGCACACGCTAATGACCATCCAGGCATGCCAGGCGGGCAAGGACGTGTATGTCGAAAAGCCGTGCTCGCATAACATTTTCGAAGCGAAGCAGATTGTGGCCGCGGCGCGCAAGTACAACCGCATGGTGCAGCAGGGCAGCCAGAGCCGCTCCTCGGCGGCCTTGCAGGACGGCATCCAGAAGATGCGCGACGGCCTGATCGGCGATCTCTACCTCTCGCGCGGGCTGTGCTACAAGTGGCGCGACACGATCGGCAAGACGCCCATCAGCGATCCACCGAGCGGTGTGGATTACGACTTGTGGACCGGTCCGGCGCCCAAGAAGCCGTTCACCAGGAACCGCTTCCACTACAATTGGCACTGGTTCTGGGACTTCGGCAACGGCGACCTGGGCAACCAGGGCATCCACGAAGTCGATATCGCGCGCTGGGGCCTGGGCGTCAAGTTCCCGACCAAGGTGACGGCCATCGGCGGCAAATTCATGTTCGACGATGACCAGGAGACGCCCAACACGCTCAACTGCGCGTTCGAGTTTAACGAGAACGGCAGGAGGCAGATGATGGAGTTCGAGGTGCGCCACTGGATGTCCAACCACGAGGGCGGCATCGGCGAGGGCGGCCGCGACTCCAACACCATCGGCAACCTGTTCTACGGATCCAAGGGGTACATGGCGATCGCGGGCTACACCAAGTACTCCTTCTTCCTGGGCAAGTCCGCGGAAGCCGGCCCGACCATGACCAAAGGCGGCAGCCACTTTGCCAACTTCTTCTCCGCCGTCCGCGACCGCAAGCGCGAAACACTCGCCGCCGAGATCGAAGAAGGCGCCGCATCCACCGTGCTGGTGCACCTGGCCAACATCTCCTATCGCGTGGGCCGCACGATCCACTTCGACCCGAAGACGATGACCATTCAGGGTGATGCCGAGGCTAGCAAGCTGATGACCCGCGAATATCGCAGGCCGTTCGTCGTGCCCGAGAAGGTCTAGAACTGTTGAGGCAGGCTTCCAACCTGCCGATTTTGTTCTCTTACGTACGATTGCCGGCATCCGGTCGACTCCGCGAGTGATATTCTGTAGCCGAAACTTTTTCACTTCCACGGAGGAAGGTAATGCCTGTTGAACGAGTCGTACTGCGCGGCAGCGAGCGCCAACCCAAACATGGCTCTCAAATCGTTGGGAGCCCCGACCCCAACTCCATCTTGACCGTCACCGTTCTCCTGCGACGGAAGAGCGCGCTTCCCGCGCCGAAAACGGCGCCCCTGGCGCGTGAGGAGTTCGCCAGCCAGTACGGCGCGGACCCGGCGGATGTCGCGTCGGTGGAGGCCTTCGCCACCGAGCACGATCTGGCCGTAGCTCACGTCGATCTCGCCCGCCGCACCATGGTTCTCAACGGAACCGTAGCCAATATGAGCGAGGCATTCGGCACCGAACTGCAGCTCTACCAACATCCCCAGGGCACCTATCGCGGGCGCGTCGGCAGCATCTCGATCCCCGGTAGCCTGGCCGATGTCATCGTAGGGGTTTTCGGGCTGGACGATCGCCCGCAGGCCACTACTCATCTTCGCCGCCACACGCCAAAAGCGGCCCCCGAGGCTGCCGGCGATACCTCGTATACCCCGATAGCCGTTGCCCAATTGTACGACTTCCCCACGGGCGTCAACGGCTCCGGACAGACGGTGGCGATTCTCGAACTGGGTGGAGGCTTCCGCTCCTCCGAGCTGAATACCTATTTCACCGGTCTTGGAATCAAGACCCCTCCCACCGTTACCGCGGTCTCCGTGGATGGCGCCCAGAACCGTCCGGTGGGCAACCCTAACAGTGCGGACGGCGAAGTGATGCTGGATATCGAAGTGGTCGGCGCCGTCGCACCCGGAGCGAAAATGGCGGTCTACTTCGCGCCTAACACCGACCAGGGCTTCCTCGACGCGGTCACCAGCGCGATTCACGACAGCGTGCGCAAGCCTTCGGTGGTCTCGATCAGTTGGGGCGGTCCGGAATCGTCTTGGACCGAGCAAGCCATGAACGCGTTCGACCAGGCGTTTCAGGACGCCGGGCTCCTGGGCGTCACTGTCTGCTGCGCGGCGGGCGACAACGGCTCCTCCGATGGCGCAACCGATGGCGCCGCGCACGTGGACTTCCCCGCGTCGAGCCCCAACGTGCTGGCCTGCGGCGGCACACGCCTCGAATCGTCCAGGACCAAGATCACCAAAGAGGTGGTGTGGAACGAGACCGGTGGCGGCGCCACCGGGGGCGGCGTGAGCGAGACGTTCGCTCTGCCTTCCTACCAGGCGGGCGCCAAAGTGCCGGTATCGGTGAATCCCTCGCACTTCAAGGGGCGCGGAGTTCCCGATGTCGCGGGCGATGCCGATCCCGCAACGGGGTACCAGATTCGTGTCGACGGCCGGACCACGGTTTTCGGTGGGACCAGCGCGGTTGCGCCCCTCTGGGCAGCGTTGATCGCCATGATGAACCAGCAGCTCGGCAAACCGCTTGGTTTTCTGAATCCAACGCTTTATTCGGCGCCCGCCAAGGGCACGTTCCACGACATCACCTCCGGCAACAACGGCGCCTACTCGGCCGTGACCGGTTGGGATGCCTGCACCGGCCTGGGCAGTCCCGACGGCCACGCGCTGCTGACCGCGCTCAGCGGAACGGGTAAGTCGAAAGCCGCCCGCTCGTCACGTTAGGCTGTGGAATCGTGGGGCCGCTCCAGACCACGTGACGACCTGTCGATAGCCCTTTGAACATCGGCCGCGATCCGCCGCGATGTGACCCGCGTTTGAGCACGCCGGCGCTTGCCTGCGTCCGGGTCGAACCAGTACATCAACGCGCCGCCAACGCCGACCGCTACGAGAGTAGTGAACAAGCCGGACTTACCATTCATATGCACTCCTTCTCCACTCAGCGTGCTGCAACCGTGCTGCCACTGTGCTGCGGCGCCGCCAGCTCACCGGAATCAATGGTTTCCCCTGTGCGGGAGATGGCTTGAAAGTACAGCGAATTCCCGTCGATTTCCACCAGGAGAAACGCGCGGTCCGTATCGAAGCCGGCGGCCGTGTCGGGCGAGTGCCTGAGGTTGTGGACGCGCAACTCACCGGAATTGCCCACGACGAAGTAATAGATGCCTTTCTGGGGCTTGATCCTCTCATACACGTGCTCGTGGCCGGAGAACACCACTGCCACGCCCTGCTCTTGAAATATCGGCTCCAGCAGCTTTCGCAGATCCAGGTCGGAGCCGTGCATTTTTCCGTGTGAATACAGTGGGTGATGGAAGAAACAGATCTTCCAGGTCGCGTTCGAGCTGTGCAACTCGCTCTTCAGCCAATTGAGCTGTGCGGGGTCCATGTAGTTACTGTCGAGTGCAAGAAACAGCACGCCACCCTTCTTGAAGCTGTAGTACTTTTTCCCATCCATGTTGAAGGGCTTGTAGGCCGTTGAATTGGGATCGTCGTGGTTGCCCAGTGAAGCATAAAACTTCACGCCGGCCGCCAGCAGCCCCTGGTAGGGCTCCTCGAATTTGCGCAGGTAGTCCTCCGGAGTCTTGTGGCCGTAGATGTTGTCACCCAGCATCAGGACGAAATCGAACGGAAAACTCTTGCGGCACTCCTCCATTTGCAGGGCGACTTCGCGCTGGGCTGCGCCCCCGGTGCCGCTGTCGCCAATCACGGCGAAGCGCACCGAATCCGGCTTCAGCGGAAGGATGATTTTCGCCGCGGCGCCGGCCATCCAGGCGGCCAGCAAAAAGACAGTAGCGCGCCGTCTCATGGTACCGGATCAATGGCATGTGGCAGGTAGTCCACAATCAGTTTGGCGCCGACATCCAGAAGCACGAGTGAATTTCCCACCACACGGTACTGGAGTTCCGGCGGAAGCGACGGCAAGTTCAACAGCAGAGAGGGTGGTGTGGATTGCAGGGGCACATCGTGCGGGTACCGATGATTGACCCGCAACGCGTTCAACCATACCGGTTCGGCCCGGATGAGGCTGACACGGATAGCCGGCGCGTCCGGGCCGTGCATCGTGATTGCTATCAATCGGCGAAACTCCACCGCGACCTGAGGAGTGAAGATCTCGCCGCGCACGGCATCGGCGCGCGCGGCGACGATCCGCTCCGCCAGCTCGTGCTCGTGAGTAAGAATCTTCTCGGTAGAGGGGGTGGGTTTCAACGGCTTCGATTCCGGCTTCAGCTTGGCGCGCTGGCTCATATATTCCGCGACACGGTCCTCGAAGCGGGGCTCACCAGAAACCGGTCCACGCCCGGCTCGTATGGAATCCGTCTGGTATCGGCATCAAACAGCTTCCCGGCCTCGTGCACGATGTCGCTGCTCCTGGTGATCAAGCCGAAACTGCGCCTGTGCTCGACGTCCGAATAGGTGAAGTTGAACGCTAGCAAATAAAGCTCTCGCCGGTCCACCAGCATCAGTTTTCCGTGGTATCGCGCCAGGTCGTCGGCAGTGCGCGCCATCGATATCCCCGCTCCCAGGAGCCGCAATTCCAGCTTCCGGAGGTTCTCTTCCCCCGCGCGATTGGTATGCGCGATCAGCGCGCGCACGGTGATTCCACGGTTCACCGCCCGCGTGAGGGCGCGCTCGATCTCCAGCAGGTCGAAGCGGAATACCACGATTTCAACACTCGTTTTCGCGGCTGCAATCCCTTTCACGAGTGGGAGAATCCCCTCGCCCGGCTGTATCAATAATTTCACTGGCAGCGCTCCTGCACTCTTCGGACTTGCAGTTCTTGCGCCGTTTGCCAGGGGGCCCTGATGAGCCGGAAAGTGCGCCAGTTCGCGCGGTTGATTCTGATGGCCGGCGTCGCCGCCGGTCTTTGCGCCGGAGCCAGCAAGGAAAAAATTGCCATCGCCGGCCCCGGAAGCTTCTGGCGTGAGCCTCATGACATTTCAAGCCGGGACCTCTTTTACGGACCAGGCGGAAAAGCTCATCAGCCCCGCGGGCCCTATCGCTTCCTGAGCGAGGACCAGGCAGGTTCGAACCCGAAAATCAACGTGATCGACGCCGGCGGCGTCAAATGGAAGGTGAAAATGGGCCAGGAGGCGCGGCCGGAAACCGCGGCCTCGCGCCTGGTGTGGTCGGTGGGATTCTTCACCAGCGAAGATTACCTGGTGCGCGATTTCAAAGTGGAAGGCCTCCCGGCCCACCTGAAGCGAGGATCGAAACTGGTGGGTCCGGGCGGCGCCATCGCCTGCGCCCGTTTCAAGCGTATGCCCGACGGCGAGAAGAAAATAGGCATCTGGGATTGGCGGGATCCGCTGTGGGCGCACAATCGCGATGCCAATGGGCTCAAGGCGGTAATGGCGCTAATCAACAACTGGGACCTGAAACCTGAAAATAACGCTGTCTACCAACGCGACGATGAGCGCATCTTTCTGGTCAGCGACCTGGGCGCCAGCTTCGGCACGCCCGGCCGGAGCTGGCCGGAATACAAAGCCAAGGACGATCTCGCGGAATACGAAAAATCCACTTTCATCCGCAATCTCCGCGGCGACGCCGTCGATTTCCAGACTCCGGCGCGCCCGCGTTTCGTCTTTGTTGTCAGCCTGCCCGAGTACTTGAAACGAGTGCACCTGGAGTCCATCGGGAAGCATGTGCCGCTCGCCGATGCCCGCTGGGTGGGACAACTGCTGGCGCGCCTTTCGCCGCGCCAGATCCGAGACGCTTTTAGGGCCGCGGGTTACTCCGAGTCGGACGCGGACCGGTTCACGCAGATCGTCCTCAAACGGATTGCCGCCCTTACCGACCTGTAAGTTCCTCCTCCTGGCGGAATTGCAGCTCGTAGAGCTCGGCATACAAGCCGCCGGCCTTCAGCAGATCGTCATGCTTGCCGCGCTCGACGATGGCACCCTGATTCACCACGAAGATAATGTCCGACCGCCGGATTGTCGAGAGCCGGTGTGCGATGACCAGCGAAGTCTTGCCTTCCATCAGGCGGTCGAGTGCCTCGAAGACCAGCTTCTCCGATCCGGCATCGAGTCCGGAGCTGGGCTCGTCGAGGATCAGAATCGGGCAATTCCGGATCACCGCCCGCGCGATTGCGATTCGCTGGCGCTGGCCACCGGAGAGCGTGACGCCGCGCTCTCCGACGATCGTATCGTACGCATCCGGCAGTTTCTCGATGAATTCCTGCGCATTGGCAATTTTCGCCGCGCGCAGAATCTCGTCGCGCGTGGCGCCCGGCTTGCCGTAAGCGATGTTGCTCCAGACCGTGCCGTGAAACAACAGTGTTTCCTGCAGAACGAAGCTGATCTGCTGTCGGAGCGACTTTTGCGTGAACTTCCGCGCATCGGTGCCGTCGATCCGGATCACACCCGAAACCGCGTCGTAGAACCGCGGAATCAGGCTGACGATCGTCGTCTTGCCGGCGCCGGTCGGCCCGCATAGCGCGGCCACCTGGCCGGGCTCAATGCGGAAGCTGATGTCGCGAAGCACCGGTACATCCGGCTCATAGCTGAAGCTCACGTGCTCGAATTCGATCCCGCCCTTGAACCTCGGCGCCGGGCGCGCCCCGGGCAGATCCGCAACCTCGCGATGCGTGTCCAGCACCTCGCGGATGCGCTCGTAGCCGACGGCGGCCTTGGAGTACGAGTCGGTCATCTTGGACAGGTCTTGCATCGGCTTGTACATTTTGCCCAGGTAGAAAATGAAGACGATCAGGGAGCCCGCCTCCATAGTGCCTGCCAGCACCATCCGCGCCCCGAACCACAACATGATGGCGGTGCCGACGGCGACAATGATCTCGACGATCGGGGACAGCTTGGATTTCAGACCGCGCGCGCGCAACGCGATTTCCACGGATTCCAGGCTCTCCTCCTCGAGGCGGCGCTGCTCGTATTCTTCGCGTCCAAAGGCCTTTACTACGCGGATGGAGGTAAGCACCTCCTGGATCACCGAGACCATCTCGCCTTCCTTCTTTCTGACTTCGCGCGACGCTTTCTTGATGCGCCGCGTGTAAGAGAAGACCACGGCGAATAGTACCGGCGTAATCGAAAGAGCGATCAGCGTGAAACGCCAGTTCAGGTAAAACATCACCCCGACGATGCCGGCCAGCGTGAGAACATCGATGAGCGCGCCCAGCAGGCCGGAGGCGATGAAGCTCTGGATCGCATCGATATCGCCCGTGACGCGGCTGATCAGGTCGCCGGTCTGCTTGTGATCGTGGAAGGCGAGCGAGAGGCGCTGCACGTGGGAATAAAACGTACGGCGCAAGTCATGCATCACCCACTGGCCGACGCTGGTGGTCAGGTACTTCTCGGTATACGAGCAGGCCGCTCCGAAGATGGCGATCGCCAGCGCCGCCAGCGCCGCGAACTTCAGGATCGCCATCGGGTCGTTGCCGATGTGCGCTTGCAGGAATCGATCGAGCCAGCCGTGGTCCCCGTGCGACGCACGGGCTCGAAGAACATTGTCGAATACGATCTTGAGCGGCCATGGCTCCAGAAGTCCCGCGACGCCTTCGCCGATCACCGCTGCCAGCCCGATCACCAGGGAACGGACGTGCGGCCGGAGGAGTGTTTTCAGTCTTCCCACTTGAAGAGGGTCTTCAGCTTTCCAGGCAGAAATTCTCGGGCCACGTTGAAGCCGGCTGCCGCTCCCAGCATCACTCCGAAATTGACGCCCGCGCTTCTCATGCTGCTGGTGCTTTCCGGCTGCCACGTTCGTGAGATCAGCGCGGCCGCACCCATGCCGCCGATTCGTGAGAACGAAAAACGCCGCGTGCCGTCATCTTTTCGCGCCAGGAATGTGCTGGCAAGGGCGTACTTCAAGCGCGCCCCTTTGTCGGTTGCGGCCGGGTGAAAATAGCGATTGTCTTCGTGCAAGAGCGCTGCCGCCCCCGCGGTGATCGTTCCCCTGGTAATCCGCTCCGCCGTGGCGCTGCCGTAGCGGAGTCCGAATCCCCGCGCGCCCTCGTTCCATTCTTTGGGCCGGTCGCGCAACTGTCCCCATCCAGCGCTGATCCCGCTCCTGACCCATGCCATTGGGCCGAACATCGATCTGAAGTAGAGATCCAGCCGCTCCTCACGAGTCAATGGAACATAAGCCGATGGGCCCGCGGCAGTGCCCGGGTCGGTGATTTGGGCCGCGGCTTCTCCGCCCAGAACCAGCCCCAGGAACACCATCGCTGCCGTTCTGCCTGTCAATGTGCCGTGCATCACGCGTACAGGGCTCCTTCAAGTTTGATTTGCAATGGAGGGGCCATAAGCGACGGTGAAAGCTCGTACGGCGGCAGCCTGTCTGCCCGGCAGTGATCGATGGACGCGATGAAGAAAGCTGTGAGCCTTCTCCTGTTCTCGCTTGCCGCCGGCCAGGCGCAGCGGATTCTCCACCACGTTCGGCTTGGTTTTCACCTTCAGTGATCGGCAGTCGCGCGGGAGGCAACCTGGAGGTTATCCACTACACGCATCACTTTGGGGGTCGCCTTGGCAATCGTCTCCACCTTCGCCTTGGTATTCGGCGAATCGACCTGCCCGGACAGAGTTACCACGCCGTTGGTAGAGTTCACCGCGACATTGGTGACACTCGACAGCCCGACGTCCGTGGCGAGTTTGGCCTTGATCTGCGTGGCGATTTGAAGATCGTCAACCTGAGCCTCGGGAGATTCGTTGGTGCGGCATGCGATCAACGGCGCCAGGAGCAGGAGCAGAAATACGTATCTCATCAGATCGGCTGTTGCACCTTTGGGCGCAGTGAGAGAATGCCTACCCCTCGGGCGCGGCGGGCGGAGGAAGCGACCATCCGCGGCACGGTGGCCCTCCGCGATACACTGGCAAAAGGCATGCCAGCCAACACCGCCTCGACGGGGGTCAATGTTAACGAGATCGCGGAATTGCCGGGAGTGAAGGAGTGCCTTCAATTCTTCACTCGCGAGAAACAGTGGATCAACGAGATCCAACTGCAACTCTGCCGCGTGCCTTCCCCTACGTTCATGGAACAGGAGCGCGCCGCCTGGTTCCTCGATCAGTTCCGCGGTCTCGGCTGGGAGGCCTCCATCGACCGCGCGGGGAACGTGATCGCCACCGCCGGTGAGGAGCCGTTCGTCGCCCTGACGGCGCATCTGGATACCGTGCTCGCCCCGCGCAATAAAGACGAAATCTCGATCGACGCGGACGGCCGCTTTCGCGGCCCCGGGGTCAGCGACAACGGCGCCGGCCTGGCGGCGCTGCTGGCCATGGCGCGGGCGTGGAAGGCCTTTCCCAAGGCCCTCGACACCGGCCGCGGACTGATGCTGGCGGCTAACGTCGGCGAAGAGGGCGAAGGCAATCTGCTGGGCATGCGTCAACTCTGCAAACAGGCGCGAAGAGTCTGCGCCTTCCTCGTGATCGATGGCGCCAATACCGATCACATCACCAACCGGGCACTGGGCAGCCGGCGCTTCGAGGTGACCTTCAGCGGACCCGGCGGCCACAGTTGGAGCGACTACGGCGCCGGAAATCCGCTGCACGCGCTCTGCCGGGCCGTTGCCACGTTCACCGAAGCCAGGCTCGACACCGGTCCGAAATCGTCGCTCAACGTGGGGCTGATCGAGGGCGGCAGCGGGGTCAACGCGATTGCCCAGTCGGCCCGCGCCAAGGTCGATATCCGCTCCGAAAGCAACGAGCGTATGGACGCGCTGGTGGACCTGTTGAATTCCGCGGTGGAGAGCGCGCGCGAGCAGGAGAATCAGCGCGCCAGCGGAGGGCGCGTAGCCGCCAAGGTGCGCGAAATCGGGTCGCGTCCCGCGGCTGCCCTGCCGGAGCAGGCGCCGATCCTGCAATATGTGCGCGCGGTCGATGCTCACCTGGGGATCCGTTCCCACCTGGATTGCTCTTCCACCGACGCCAATATTCCGCTGTCGATGGGCATTCCGGCCCTCGCCATCGGCGCCGGCGGAGTCGGCGGCGGGGCGCACACCACCGGCGAATGGTTCAGCCCGGAAGGACGTGACCTGGGTCTGAAGCGGATTCTGCTCACGCTCCTGCTGCTCATGCGCGAGGGCAATGGCCGGTGAGCCGCCGGTGGGCCGAAGCGGCCCTGGCATTGAACACCGTGCTGTGGGGCGCGACCTTCGTACTCATCAAGGCCGCCCTGCGGGATATCTCCGCGGTGCTGTTCCTGAGCATCCGGTTCGGACTGGCTACCATCGTGTTGGGCCTGTTTTTTCGAAAGCAGTTGCTCGGTAAGCGGGAGCCTGGCACCCCGCGATGGGGCGGCGTCCTCACTGGAATCCTGCTCTTCACCGGATTCTTCTTCCAGACCCAGGGCCTGCGTTTTACCACCGCTCCGAAATCGGCGTTCCTTACCGGGCTGACCACCGTCCTGGTACCTTTGGTCGCTGCGCTCGTCTATAAGGTCAGGCCGCGGCTCTTCGAGGTGGCGGGAGTGCTTGTGGCCACCCTGGGCATGGCATTGATGACGCTGCAGTGGCCGATCGGTCCCATGGGCCTCGGAGACGTGCTGACCATTTTGGGAGCGGCAGCGTTCGCCGGCCATATCGTCACACTCGGCCACTTCTCCGCCCTGGTCAGTTTTCCTGTGCTGAGCGTGACGCAGGTGGGCGCGGCCGCCGTGGCCTCGCTGGCGCTCCTGCCGGTGATGGAATCCCCCCGTATGGCCTGGCATCCAGCCGTCATCTGGGCGATACTGGTATCAGCCCTGCTGTCGACCGCCTTGGCCTTTACGATCCAGGCGTGGGCACAGCGATACACGACCTCCACGCGCACCGCTCTCATCTTCGCGTTGGAGCCCGTGGTCGCCTGGGTCACATCGTTTGTGGTTGCGGGCGAAGGCCTTGCAGGGCATGCGGCCGTGGGTGCGGCGTTCATCTTGGGCGGCGTCTTGCTCGTCGAGTTGAAACGGCTGGATTCCCCGGCACATCCAAATGGTTAGCTGCGCGGCGGAGGAATATAATATGTCCCGGCGGCGCATGCGGAGGTTGTAGGTAATGAGTTTCTTTGACAGGATGCGAACACAGAAGGTTCTTTCGTTTACGTTGGTGGTATTCACGCTATGCCTGGGCATCGTGATCGGTACGCTGGTCAACCAGGGCGTGAAGGCGGCCAGGGATGACAAGACGGTGGCGCCCGGCGCGACCCCGCTGGTGATCCCGAACCCGGTTGAATTGTCGAATTCGTTCAGCCAGATTGCCAAGGAGGTGGGACCCAGCGTTGTAAACATCTCCACCACGTACCTGCCGAAGACCACATCGCGGTCCAACCGCGGACGGCGGCAGGTAGTCCCGCCGGACGACGACCAAGGGGACAGCGGCGGCGGGATGGATGATTTCATCCAGCGCTTTTTCGGCGCGCCGTTCAGCTCTCCCGATATGCAGCGCCGCGGCAGCGCCACCGGCTCGGGCGTAGTGGTGGACAAGGCAGGCTACATCCTGACCAATAACCACGTGGTGGACAAGGCGGACCGCATTCAGGTCAAGTTCCACGACGATCCCGAAGAGTATCCCGCCAAGCTGATCGGCGTGGACGGCCCCACAGACCTCGCGGTAATCCATGTCGAGGGTAAGCACAACCTGGTGCCCGCCAAGATCGGAAATTCGGACGCGGTGCAGGTGGGCGACTGGGCGGTAGCCATCGGCTCGCCGTTCAACTACGAGGCCACCGTGACCGCGGGCATCATCAGCGCCAAGGGGCGCGAAGTAGACCCGCACGCCCAGTTCCAGCACTTCCTGCAGACCGACGCCGCCATCAACCCCGGCAACAGCGGCGGCCCGCTGCTGAACATCCGCGGCGAGGTGATCGGCATCAACACCGCGATCGCGTCGCACTCCGGCGGATTCCAGGGCATCGGGTTCGCGCTGCCCATCAATGAAGCCGCGCGCGTCTACAACGACATCATCAAGAACGGAAAGGTCACCCGTGGTTCCATCGGCGTCAAGTTCACACCGTCCGACACCACTCGCGCCCAGGCCAACCTGAAGGTGGCCGGCGTCAAGGAAGGCGTGTTTGTCGAGGAAGTTACGCCAGGCGGACCCAGCGCCAGGGCGGGGATGAAGGAAGGCGACGTGATCACCGCCATCAACGGCAAGCCGATTCACGACGGCAACCAGTTGGTGGGCATCGTAAGCACGACTCCAGTCGGATCGACGCTCGACCTCACCGTAGATCGCGAGCAGAAGAAGCACGACCTGAAAGTCGTGGTCGGCGACCTTGCGCAGATCTTCCCCGAGCAGTTCGGCGGCGGCAAGGACAACACGCCGAAAAACGACGATTCGACCGCGGTCAGCTTCGGCATGAACGTCATGCCTTTGACCGAGCGCCAGATGGACAACCTGGGTCTGAAGATCAAGGGAGGCGTCCAGGTAACGTCCGTCGAGCCGAATTCCTTCGCCGAAGATATCGGGCTCGCGCCCAACGACGTGATTGTGGCCATCAACCGGCAACCGGTGAACAACGTGGACGACCTGCAGCACGTCCGCGGCACGCTGAAGCCGGGCGACGCCGTCCAGTTCAAGGTGCTGCGCCGTGCGACGCCGGGCGGCCGCGGTTCGGACTGGAACACGACTTACATCGCCGGAACCTTGCCCATGAACCAATAAGCTGTGCCATTGTTGGTTACAATGGTTCGGAGATAGATGAAAAGACTGCTCGGGCTTGCGGTGATGGCCGCCATGACGCTGCTCATGTGGGGTGCCCAAACTACCACCACCCAGGCCAAGAAGAAGACGCCCGTAAAAAAGAGCACCGCCAAAACGGTGTCCACCAAAGCTCCCGCGAAAAAGGGGGCGGCGACTGCGTCGGCCCGTAAGAAGGCTCCCGCGAAGAAGTCCGCCACGTGGCGGAATCGCCAGCTTACACCCACACCGGAGCGCTATCGCGAGATCCAGAATGCGCTCGTCGCCAAGGGCTATCTGCAGGGCGAGGATGCCAACGGCGCCTGGAATCAGAATTCGATCGATGCGCTGCGGCGGTTTCAGTCCGAGCAGAACCTCGAGCCGTCGGGTAAGATCAATTCGCTGTCGTTGATTGCGCTGGGGCTGGGGCCGAGACGGGAAATCGCGGCCGCTGCGTCGCCGCCACCGGCAAGTAAGTAGGACAGGCTTCAGCCTGCCCAGGGGGCTTCGGAAGATGCGCTCGCGGAAGGCAATCTGGCGTGCCGCGGCCGCAGGGGCCGTGTTCCTCACCGCCCTGCTGGCACAGCGCCCGTTTCGCGAGTTTCCCGGCAACGAGTACGAAGAGTTCCCGCTGCCAGCCGACTACCGGGACAAAGCCGAATGGGCCTTCGCCCGTCTCATGTATCCTCCAGCCAACGTCGGCCGCTACGGATACGGCTACGGTTATCGTTTCCGCGGTGATTGGCGGCTCGGCCGGTCGAGTTGGACGACCGACTATCCGCGCTCCGACCGCCATTTCTCGGCAGCCATGCGGCGGCTCACTCGCGTCCACTCGCGCAGCGTCGAACAGCCGGTCAATCTCGACGAAGGCGATCAATACGACTGGCCCTTTCTTTACGCGGTGGAGGTTGGACACTGGGATCTCACCGACGCCCAGGCCAAATCGCTGCGTGAGTTCCTGCTGCGCGGCGGTTTCTTCATGTGCGACGATTTTCACGGCACCGCGGAGTGGCGCATCTTCGAAGCCAGTATGCGGCGTGTCTTCCCGGACCGCGAGATCGTCGACCTGCCCGCCGGCAACGCGATCTTCCACACCATCTACGACCTCGACGACAAGTACCAGGTGCCCGGCGCGCAGTACATCCGAAGCGGCCGCACCTACGAAGCCGATGGGTACAAGGACACCTGGCGCGGCATCTTCGATGACCGTGGCCGGCTGATGGTCGCCATCTGCCACAACATGGACCTGGGCGATTCGTGGGAGCACGCCGACAACCCGCAATACGACGAACGGTTCTCGGCGCTGGGAATCCGCATCGGGATCAATTACGTGGTGTACTCGATGACGCACTGAGGCGTCGCGGCACCGCTCAGCCGCCGATCAACACCGTCGGCAGTCCCATCACGATCGACCCGCCGTGCGCGGTCATGTCACCCATACGCGCGGCGGGCAATCCGCAGACCAGCACCGTCGTGGACGCCTTCACGATCGTATCCGGCGGTCCCACGCAGGTGGCCAGGTCGGTCGAGCGGGCCTGCGGGATCCCGCCGGTCAGGACCGTAACCGCGCAAGGTGGCAGGATCGGACCGCCCACGTGCGGAATCGGCGGAACCCCGGGGGTCTGCATCGGGCACGTGTGCATATCGCCCACGCGGGCTGCCGGTTGTCCCATATCAGCGTGTCTCCTTGTTCCAGAGTTTGATTCGTTTGGCCACGTCCAGGCCTTGATTCAGAAATGCGCGGAAGTTGTCCGCCGCCTGTTCGGGCTCGCCGGAAAGCGCCGCCACCAGCACCGAGGCCGAGACTGACTTCGCCGTGAGGAACGGCCCAGGCGGAACCGGCGCCGCGTCCGGCGGAGCGATACTGCCGCTGGAGAAGAAGGCCGCCGCACCCGCCGCGCCCGCCGGCGTTCCCAGGTCCGCCGCCTCGGCCGCCGCCATCGCCGCCCGCCGGTGCTCGTCGCTCGGCTGCGCGATCCACTTTTCGGTGGCGTCCAGCGACGCTTTGATGTTCGCAGGCACTTCGGTCCCGGCGCTGCGCCGCGCGCACACCCACGCCCACCACACGGCCTCCCGCTTCGGCATGGCATGCGCCAGAAACCGGATGGCATCTTTGAACTGTTTTTTCTCGATCAACACGGCCAGGTACGCCGGCGGTGTGTGATCCTCCCGCAGCAGGGCGAGCGCCTCCTTGCCGAGCCCGGCGACGGAGCAGATCTGCGCGGCGGTAGGAGTGGCGGGTGTCATCTCAATTGATCTTGGTCAGGCTGCCGTTGAGCGTCAGAACCCCGCTGGCGTTGACCTTGGTCATGGCCGAATCCACGTTCACGGAGATGTCGCCGCTGATGTCGATCTTCACCGAGCTGATCGATATGCTCTTCGTGTCCATGGTAATGGTGCTCGCTCCGCAGGTCAGCGTGATCGATTTCCCGGCGGTGATGGAGATGTCTTTGCCCACGCTGATCGTCTGGCTCCCGCCGATCGTGATGCTTTCGTCTTTGCTCACGCTCTCCGTCCGGCCGCCGGAAATCGTGATGTTCTCGTCCTTGTCCACAGTCTCGGTCCGGTTCTGATGGATGGTGATGGTCTCGTTCTTATCCACCGTCTCGGTGCGGTTGCCATGGATCGTGATGGTCTCGTCGTTGTCGACCGTCTCGGTCCGGTCGTGCTTCACATGCGTGGTCTCATCGTGATCGATGGTCTTCGTCCGGTCGTTCCCCACCCAGTGACTCTCGTCGTGTTCCACCTCGATGGTCTGATCCTTCTCCGCATGGATGAATAGCAGCTCGCTGTCTTTCTTGTCCTCGAAGCGGATCTCGTTAAAGTTGGCCGACGTCCCGCTGAGGCTGCTGCGGCTTTTCACCCCGCTTTGTGTTTTGTTGTCGGGCAATGTATAGGGAGGCATCTGGTCTGCGTTGTACACGCTCCCCACCACCAGCGGGTGGTCCACATTGCCGTCCACGAACTCGATCACCACCTCCTGGCCCATGCGCGGGATGTGAATCATGCCCCACTGCTTCCCGGCCCACGGCGTTGCCACGCGTACCCAGCAGGAGCTGTCGCCGTCGTCCTTGCCCTGCCGGTCCCACATGAACTGAACCTTGATGCGCCCGTATTTGTCGGTAAAAATCTCTTCGCCCTGCGGGCCCACCACCACCGCGGTCTGCGCGCCGTAAACGTGTGGAATCTGCGTCACCCGCGGCGGCCGGAAGGGCAGCGCCAGCGGAATGCACGTGAAGGAATTGTCGTATGCCAGGTTCACGTCCGCCCTGCCGCTGCGGTAGGCGCCATGGAGCACGGCGCGATGCTCGATCGCCGTCAGTACATAGGTATCGTCCGCGTTGAAATGCCGCTCCAGCTTGAAGCGGTAGCCCGCCGTGAACTGCGGGCAGGTGGAGGCGCCGCGGATCTCGAGCCCGCGCGATGCCTCTTCCTGCATCCGGATGTCAACCGTACGTCTGTTGTCTTCGAAGATCTTCTGCAGCTCGCTGGCGCTGTCCCCGCCGCTGCGGTTGACGCCGTCATACCGGTTCGCGTAATCGCCGGGAAAGTCGTAAATCTCCATGCTCTCGTTGCCGCCCACCTTGAGCTTCTGCGTAACCGTCCCCACCTGAACTGTGTCCACGATCGTCTTGCTGGCGTCCAGGTGTTTGCCCGGCAGCTCGAAGTTGGCGTCCCACAACGTCGTCTTGCCGGACCGCAGGCTCTGCGTCTTCTGCCAGCTATAGACGCGCAGCTCCGGACGGGTTCCGCCGGTAATCTCCTCGTAGATGGCGCTCTCCGGTTTCGAGTCCTCGTGCGATTGGGGCGTGTTCGCCACCACCATCTGGTGCCCGCTGCTGGAATGTTTGAAGAAGTAGTAGATCCCCTCCTCCTCCATCAGGCGGCTGGCGAATTCGAAATCGGTTTCGCGATACTGCACGCAATATTCGCGCGGATTGAAAGAACCCTGGATCTCCCAGACGACGTCCAGCCCCGCCAGGACCTGATGAAGAATGTCCGGCACGCTGAGGTACTGAAAAATGCGGCTCTGCCGGTCCCGGGTGCGCAGCCAGAACTGCGGGACCACCTCCAGGCGGTAATCGGTGAAGGTCTCATCGCGCCCGCCCTGTGAGATGCCCGAAACAAATCCCGAGAAGTAGCGGGATTCCGTGCTGCTAAGTTTCAGGGTCGCGGTTACCTTCTGCCCGAGCAGCGATTCGAACGGCACCGCCGTGTCCCTCTCCGCCAGCAGATCGAACTCATAGCGGAAGAGCGTGGAGATGCCTTCGTACGCGCGCAGTCCGACCAGCAGCAGCTTGTCCGTACCCAGCGGGGTTGTCACCGAGAGCGGCCGTCCGGCCTGCGTGTATCCTGGCATGGCGTCTCCTACGAATAAACGAACGCGCCGCCTTCGCCCACGGCCACGTGAATCGGTGCCAGCCCCTGCCGCTCCGCCATCCGGCTGAGAATCTGCCGCGAGACTTCGGGAAGCAGCGTGTTGGTCAGAATGTTGTCCACGTTGCGCGCTCCGCTCTCCACCTCCGTGCAGCGGCGGGCCACCTCTTCGATGAGAGCGTCATCGTAGGTCAACGCGACCCGGTGCGTCTCCTGAAGCCGGCGCTGAATCTTCCCCAGCTTCAAGACGATGATGTGCTTGAGCGCCTCGTCGCGGATGGGGAAGTACGGAATAATCACCAGGCGACCGAGGAACGCCGGCTTGAAGATCTTGTTCAGCTCGGGCTTGAGCGCTTTCACCAGGCCCTCCGGGCTGGGCATGGTCTCCGGATCCGCCGTCAGCTTCATCAACGTGTCGGTGCATGCGTTGGAAGTCAGGATGATGATCGTATTCTTGAAATCGATCTCGCGCCCTTCGCCGTCTTCCATCATGCCCTTGTCGAATACCTGGAAGAACAGCTCCAGCACGTCGGGATGTGCCTTCTCGACCTCGTCCAGCAGCACCACCGAGTACGGCCGCCGGCGCACGGCTTCCGTCAGCACGCCGCCTTCGCCGTAACCCACGTAGCCCGGAGGCGAGCCTTTCAGCGTCGAGACCGTGTGCGCCTCCTGAAACTCCGACATATTAATGGTGATCAGGTTCCGCTCGCCGCCGTAGAGCATATCGGAGAGCGCCAGCGCGGTTTCCGTCTTGCCCACGCCGCTCGGCCCGACCAGCAGGAACACGCCGATCGGCTTCGAAGGATCTTCCAACGCGGCTTTCGACGTCCGGATGCGTTCCGCAATGCCTCCCAGAGCATGCGACTGCCCTATGACCCGCTTGCCCAGGTGCTGATCGAGGGCGAGCACGGTGGAGATTTCGTCGCGCATCATTTTGCCGATGGGGATGCCGGTCCACGCCGATACGACGTCGCCGACAATGTGCCCGTCTACGCAGACGCGGATCAGCGGCGATTCGCCCTGAAGGGATTCGAGCTCGGTGTTCAGCGCCGCCAGGTCGGCGCGCAGGGAGTCGGGGCTGGCGGCGGTGGCGGCCTGCGATCCGTTGCCGCCTGAGGCAGCGGCTGCAGAGGAAGAGGCCTCCTCTAGCTTCCCGCGGATCTCGCGAATGCGGCTCACCAGTTCGCGCTCTTTCTCCCAACGTGCCTGCAGCTCGGCAAGCTGTGCCTCCACCTTCTGCTTTTGGTCCGCGATCAGTTGCAGGCGCTCTCCGTGGTCGGCGCCAAGCGCGCTCTCCCGCTCCAGCACGCGCGTCTGCACCGCGAAATCGTCGAGCTGCCGCACGGCGTCCTCGACCGCTGCAGGGGTTGTGTTCTGCCCGAGCGCCAAACGCGCGCACGCGGTGTCCAGAACGCTGACGGCTTTGTCCGGAAGCTGCCGGTCGGGCAGGTAGCGGTGAGAGAGCTTCACTGCCGCGGCCAGCCCTTCGTCCAGGATGCGCACGTTGTGGTGGCGCTCCAGCGCGGGCACCACGCCGCGCAGCATCACGCGGCACTTCTCCTCCGTCGGCTCTTCCACCTTGATCACCTGGAATCGCCGCGCCAGCGCCGGGTCCTTTTCGAAATACTTCTTGTACTCCGACCACGTGGTGGCGGCGATGGTGCGGAGCTCGCCGCGCGCCAGCGCGGGCTTGAGCAGGTTGGCCGCGTCGTTCTGGCCCGCCTGCCCGCCGGCGCCGATCATAGTGTGCGCCTCGTCGATAAAGAGGATGATCGGCGTGGGCGAATTCTTGACTTCCTCGATCAGCCCCTTCAGCCGGTTCTCGAACTCGCCCTTGATGCCCGCACCCGCCTGGAGCAGAGCCAGGTCCAGCGTGCGGATGGCGACGTTGCGCAGCACCGGCGGCACGTCCCCGTTGGCCACACGCAGCGCGAAGCCCTCCACCACTGCCGTCTTGCCCACGCCCGCCTCGCCGGTCAGGATGGGATTGTTCTGGCGACGGCGTGTAAGAATGTCGACGATCTGGCGGATCTCGAAGTCGCGCCCCAGCACCGGATCGATCTTGCCGGCCTTGGCATTGGCTGTGAGGTCGATGGTGAACTGATCCAGGTTCTGCGTCTTGCCGCCCATGGCGTGCGGAGCACCGGGAGCTCCGGGAGCAACCGCTGCCCCGGCAACCGACACGCGCTCGTGCGACGCCGCGACGATCTGCGCGAAATCCTTGCGCAGTTTTTCGGGCTCGATCTTGTCCAGCTCGCGACCGATTTCGCGCGCGATCCGCGCCAGGTCCTCGTGGCTCAAGAGCGCCAGGATGGTGAAGCCGGAACGGATATCGGCGGCCCCGAATTCCAGAGAGCCGATCACCCAGGCTTCCCGCAGCATATCCACCAGAGAAGGGCTGAATGCCGGCGTCCGCGCATTCCCGGTCTTCAGCTTGTCCAGGCTGCGATTGAGATCCGCTGCCAGGCGGGTCTTGTCCACCGCGAAGGCCTTCAGTATCGCGGCGAAATCGCCATCGGGCACGTCCATCAGTTTCATCAGGTAGTGCTCGATCTCGATATCGTAGTGCGTTCTGGCAAGGCACAGTCCCGCGGCGGCCTCCAGCGCGCCGCGCGTCGTCTCGTTCACTTTCGCGATCAATGATTTCAGATTCACGGCGTTTTCACTCCCCAGGGCAGGCCAGAAACCCGCCCCACCACTAATCCAATAACAATACCGCTTCGTCGGGATCGCGGCCCATCGCGGCCGATTTCACCCACGTGGTCCACCCCAGTTGCGGCGACTCTTCCGGCCCGTCCTGCAATTCACAGGGCGGCACCTCGTCGCGATCCAGCACAAGCTGCACCTCGATATCGAACTCGCCGCGGGTAAAAAACTCCGCCAAGGCGCGCAATTCGCGCCAGCCGCTCTGCCCCGGCAGAAAGTCCCGATACTGCCTCAGGCTCAGCGGACCCAGACGGACACGGATCCTCGACTGCTCGTCCCAAATTTCGTCTCCCGCTACGGCGCCCCATCCCAATTGCTCGCTCCAACCGGTTTCTTCCCCGAGATGGCACTGATTTTCAGCGTCCATAGAGTACCACGCGCCGACAAACTGCTCGATGGCCACCGGGACCTCGAAGTAGTCGCCCAGGATCTGCTCCAGCGCCGCGGCCGAGCGCGTGTTCATGCCCAGCAGGCCCGAGTAGTAGATCAGCGAGTCGTCCGCCACCTCCTGCCGGTCCTGAAGGTGCGGAGTTCCCAGCCCGACCAGGTCGAGCAGGTGATGCGAGAAGCGGTCGCGCTCCCCGCGCTCGTACGCGATAGCGAAGCGGTACTTCTCCCAGGCCTGGTAGAAGAGCGAAATGATGCGGTGGTTGAACAGGTCCAGAAAATCGCGGAGGGCGGTATCCTTCTGCCGGATTCGCTCCAGCATCAGCTCCGTGTACGCGTTCGGGAGCACCCCCAGCGGGCCGGCCATGCCCATGAAGTTCACTTCCACAAATGCCGGCTGGCCCGGGCGGCGCCGCAGCGACTGGATCTCGCTGGCCGGGAAGGCGAGAGAGGGGTGCGCGCCGAAGCGGGCCACCTCCGAGGAGGGCCGCGCAAACCGGCCCACCGGCTTGCGATCGGGTTGGAAGCGCTCCAGCAGCCGCACCGCCTGGAAAAAATCGAAGGCCCAGGGTTCGCGGGCCAGCATGTCTTCGGTAGCTGGATGCCTGGTATCTGTCGCCTTTACATCAGAACCTTTTGCCCCGCTCGTGGCGGCCATCTCCGTATCGCCTCCTTTCTCTGGAGCGAGCGCGCCACCAGTTGACTGAAGCTATTCATTCCTGCGTAAAGCCCCAGGAAATATTCCAGCACCGCGGCGAAAAGAAAAACGCCGCCTCCGGCAAACTGCTCTTCGTTGAAGGTCACATTTACCAGGGTGCCGCGGGCGAACGCCACGCCGTGCTCCGATACCAGGCGCGCGAAGTGGCGTTTGCTTGCCACAGCGGCCAAGCCCTGAATCTGCTTCTCGGAATAGGCCGAGCCCGTGAAGTTGTACAGCCGCAGAATCTCCTGCAGCGCCTCCACGCCGCCATCCACCAGCGAAAGGTAGTTCAACGAAAGCGCCGAAATCAGCCGCCACAACGCGTGCTTCTGTAAGGGCGGGCGGACTGTGTCGGTGGGCTTCACCAGCGCCACGATGCGCTTGATCGGCGCCGCGCCCTCCAGTTCGAAATCCCCGGTTTCGTTTCCGAAGGGCAGCCGCGAAGGCAGATCGCGGTTGGTGCAGACGGTCCGCACGGTGAGGGCCTCGGCGTCGGGGTTGATCGGCCGTCCGGAAAGGTCCACCAGCGAGATGAACACCTCCGTACCTTCATCGCCGCGGCGGCCCGAGGACCTGCGCACCGCGTGCCAGAACGCCTGCTGCCGGTCGCGCGGCGCCGCGTGCCGGAACGAATAGAACGGCTCGAACTGGAAGACCTCGTCCGAGCCCGGGTTCACGCTCACCGCATCCTCGATGGAGAAGACCTCCATAGCATTGCGCCGGCTTACATCGGGGATGATCTGGTACTCGTAGCGCCTCTGATCGAGCAAAATCGGCTCTGCCGTGTGCCGGAAGAGGTTCACCACCGGAACACAGTCCGTGCGGAACGTTTTCGCGGTGATGCCGGTCTCCAGCATCTCGCGCCGCTCCGCGCGCTCGAACGGCGAAATCAGGATGATGACCTCGGCCTGCCCGCCGAAGCCCGCCTCGCGCAGCCGCTCGAATCCGCCGAGATCAAAGAAGAAGAACTTCTGGGGGAAGCAGAAGTACTCCATAAGAAGGCGGTATCCCGCAAACGAGCGCCGGGTGTACGGCAGCATGCTCTCGTTCTCCCCGAACCCGGCGGCGCGCAGCGCCGAGCAGTCCAGCACCACCGGCGGGATCTTGCTCTTGGGAGACGGGTCGCGCACGATGATGCGCGCGCAGTTGTTGCACAGCAGCTCGTAAAGCGTGTGGGTCAGATTGCTCTCGCCGCCCAGGTACAGGCGCAGCGAGCTCATCGCCAGTTTCGAGAACTTCACGTCGCCCGCGCACTTCAGCTCCAGCCGGATCGCCGCCACGGCGTCCGCCGCTTTAATGGGCGGGCGAAGCCGGTCGGCCGTGGTCCATTCGGCGTTCGCCACGCCCACCGGCCAGAAGGTGGTGTCGAAGCAAGTGCGGAACTTACACGGCGCTCCGCCCACCGAGCGCGAGTTGAGCACCGAGTCGCGCTCGATCTTGAGCCCGGTATCCGGATTCACCTGTTCCGAATCCACCTGGAACTCGACGATCGACATCGAAGGCACCGGCCGCATGTAGTGCGGGTACAGAATATTGAGCAGCGCCTCGGTAATCTCCGGGAACTCATCGTCGATCTTCAGGTGGACGCGCGCCGCCAGGAACGCGAAGCCCTCCAGCATGCGCTCTACGTGCGGGTCTTCGCACTTGTCCGCCTCCAGCACCAGGCGGGAAGCGATCTTGGGGTATTTCTGCGCGAACTCCGCGCCCATCTCGCGCAGGAAGGTCAGCTCGCGCTCATAGTACAGGAGCAGATCATCCCGCACCGGGATCCCCCTTGACCTGATACTCGCCGCTGGAAAGCTGCAGCACCGTGTCGAAAGAGATCAGCTCCGGCGCGGGATCCATATCCAGGAAACCCTCGATTTGAAACCGCAGAATGTGCTGCGTGCCGGCCGCGGATTCGAGCTGTCGGATCTTGATGTGCTTTAGCCGGGGCTCGAAAGCCATCACCGTCTGCTCGATCGCCTGCGCCAGCCGATTCCGGTCGTGCGTGGATTCACGGTTGATCATGGTCAGGTCGGGCACGCCGTAATTGTAGAGAGACTGCTCCAGCTCACGAAACTCCCGGCCGGCGGCATCGGGCGTCCGGCGAGTGTTCAGCAGCCATTCCAGGTCGCGGCGCAGCGCCGACTTCAACTGTCTCACCGACTGCGAGCGCGTCGGCGGCGGCTCCGACGGCATGTCCGGATCGCGGTCGATCAGCCGCTCCAGCACCGACTGCGTGACTGTCCGTTCCGTCTCCCATTGCGGCATAAGCTATCTCGAGATATTCATGGCTTGCAGCGGGTCCAGCCGGCAGATCCACGAATACAGCTTCTGCCGCTCGTCCGGGCCGCTGTTGCTCCGCGCCAGGCAGCCGTAAAGTAGCGCCAGCGGCTGCGCGATCGTCTCCGGCAACTCCCAATCCTCCAGTTTGCGGCGCTCGATCTCCGAGGCCAGCTCCTGCAAAATCGGGAAGGCCACCGCCTCGTGCCCGGTGGAAACGCAAAGCTGGGTCAGTTGCACCTTACGATGAAACCGTGCGCGCCCGCTTCGTTCCTGCACCATCTCGCGCATCAGCATCTCGATGCCTTCCTGTGGGCGTCCGGAGCGCGCCGCCTGCATGGCCAGCTCGAACGTGTCCGGCGGCGGGGGGGCGCCGGCTTCCGCCGGGGCGTCGCTCTCGTAGGGGTGTGGAGTGTACGCGGCCGGCACTGCGGCTCCTCCCGCCAGCACGTTCTCCTTCAGCCACGCCTGCGTCTCCGCATTGGCCGTGGCGGTGTCGTCCATCATGGTTAGCTCGGGCAGTTGCGGATAGTCCGCGAGCAGAGCCCGCAGCTCCGCGATCACCGCGTTCCGGATGGGATCGTAGTAGCTGCCCATCTCGTAGCAGGCCCGGCCCACGTAGCGCTGCAGATCCAGCCAGCCCCGGCCGCATTCCATGCCCATCACTCGCTCCGCGGCCTCGATCAGTTCCGTCCAGTTGGCTTCCAGCAGCAGACGCCTCAGCGTTTGCCGCTGTTCGGAAGGCGGCGCGGCGAGCATGGTTTGATCGATGGTGCTGCCGGCCGCGCGCAGCTCACCCCACCGCAATCCGCGCAGCATCAGGAACGGCGCGGGGCTGTACATGTCTTGCTGGCGCAAGAACCGGGCCGCTGCCACCACCCGTGCGATGGCATCATCCCGATCGGCGGGCTCGGCGCTGAGCACACCCACCGGCCGCGCCCGCGCGGGTGCGGGAGCCGCAGCGGCAGCCTCGGCCGGCACCTCCCCTGCCGCCGTCTCCGGCTCAGGCTCCGCGGCAGCCACCGGCTCGTCCGGCTCCTTCTCGCGCTTCTTCTGCAGCAGAATGTACACCGTCTGCCGCACTTCCTCCAGTACGCGATTCAAGGTCCCGAAAGAAGGGCTGAAGTCGCCGAACTTCTCGTCGCAAGCCTGCCCCAGCGCCGCGGTGCTCTCCATCGCGCCGTCGAACGACTCGATCAGGCCGACGTAAAACTTCTTGGGTGTCTCGTCGAAATCCTTGTCGAACTGCTCCTGGGGAATCTTGCCCTCGGCGATGCCGTCGAGCCGCGCCTGACGCTTCTCCTCGGTGTCCGCCGACTCCTCGGTGCCCAAGGCCCGCGATTCCTTGTACTGAAACCAGTTCAGCCCGCCGCGCGTCAACGGCACGCGCTTCACCCGCGCCTCCAGCCGGTCGCCCAGCCACTGTAGCGGCGCTGCGCGATATTCGGCATCGCCGTCGTCCAGTTCCGGATACAGGCCCTCCCAGAAATTCTCCAGGTATCCACGGATCACGTCCAGTACTTCGCGCAGGCCCGCCACGCCTTCGCGGACCAGCATGGCCTCGGCTAGCCACGCCGCCAGTTGCAGGTCTTTGGTCTTGGTCGCCAGCGATTCGCTGATCAGCTTGATTGCCTGCGGCCAGTCGGCCACCTTCCGCTCGTACTTCCACTCGCCCTGGGGGACATCGTCCTCCTCGCGCCGGGCTTCCTTGATCTTGTCGTAGACCGGAGCGTACCTGAGGTTCTCGCCGGCGGGTTTTTCGGGCGAAATCGGGTTCAGCAGATCATTGCGCAGAGGCATGTTGTTCGGCCTCGGGCGCGGTGATCTCCAGGCTGCGAATCTCCAGGAAAGCAAAATCTTCCCCGTCCACCAGGAGCGACTTCTGCCCGAACGGCACTACGTCACCATTCTCCTGCTCTTCCCACACCGTCGACCGGGCCAGCTTCACCGCGTCATCAGCGTGGCGGAAGCTGAAGGGGGAAATCGCCGGTACCAGCACCTCGCCCAAGTCCATCCCTTTGAAAGCAGGCCCCGTGCGCACCAGCGCAGGCATCCACAACAGGTCCCGCAGGCGCTTCGGAGGGGGCACTTCGATTGACGCCACGTGTGCCAGAGGCAGCCACATGTACTGGCCCGCCGCGAAAATCTCCAGCCGCGGACCGATCCGCGGATCGGCGTCCTCCAGGCTCTCGAACGGCTTGCCGTTCAACCTGCCGGACAGAGATGGCTCCTCTGATCCCGCCGCCTCGGTGGTCGGGTACGCCCGGCGCAAGAACAGGTCGTGGCGCATGCGCTCGCCATTGAGCGCCCCGCGATACATGAGTGCTCCCGTGGCGGCGTCGGCCCCCTGCTGCGCCAGCACATCCAGGTGTTTCTCCGCGCGGTCGTACTCTCCCGCGAAACATAGCAGTTCGAAGAGAAAGGTACGCCGCCGGACGTCCGCCGGATTGTCGCGCAACTCGGCGCTCAATGCCTGCACCGCCGCGCCCAGTTGCCCGGCCTGGTAAAGTTCTTTGGCTGTCATGAGAGGTCCCCGGTGCCGCCCGCGGCCCATACGCGGACGCACTCATCAGGCCCCGGCGGATACACGGCCGGGGCCCTTCGATTCCGGTATTAAGCCTTTACGTTCTGCTTCAGGTCCCAGCCGCCGTGCACCGGACCGCCTTGTGCCTTGCCATCCGGCCCTTGCGGCTGATAGTCGACCTCGACCTTGGAGAAGGTGAACGACACTTCCTCCAGCGGAATCTCGTCAGCTCCGTGCGAAGATCCGCCCGGCCTTACCGATGAGATCAGAATATCGGTCATTTTTATCTTCAGATATTCCAGTTGAGTCCCGCCGGCCTTCCGCACCACGAACAGGCCGTCCTTGACGTGTTCGCCGGTGCAGCACTTCTGGAACAGCACCGGGCTGGATTTGTCGGTTTTGTGCACGATACTGAACGGTGAAACGTCCACCTTGCCCGAGCCGGATCCCGTGCCGCTCGAGTGCGCACTGGTTTGTTGAGCGCCCCAATGGAACGAGAGAACATCGATCTCGTCCTTGTGTTTGGAGTCGGTCGATTCCCCCTTGATTCCATCAAGCTTCAAAAATGCATCGAAAGCCATCTAGTATCCTCCTCATTCTCCTTTTGAAAATCCGGCCCGCTGCCCACGGGACGCGGGCCGCTCAGCCTCTGCTGCTACTTGGAACTCTGCGGCAAATCCGCCACCAGGCGGAGCGATACGGACAGCTCGTCGAGCTGGAAGTGCGGTTTCAGGAAGGCGATCGCCCGGTAGACGCCGGGCTTGCCGGGAACTTCCATGACTTCGATCTTGGCCTCGCGCAACGGGCGGCGCGCCTTGACCTCGGCCGAGACTTCGTCGTTGCCCACCACGTACTGGAGTATCCAGTTGTTCAGGAACGTCTCGCACTCCTTGCGCGACATAAAGCTGCCGATCTTGTCGCGCATCATGGCTTTCATGTAGTGCGCGAATCGGGAAATCGCCAGGATGTACGGAAGCTGCGTTGAAAGGCGCGCGTTGGCGTTGGCGGCTTCCTTGTCGTACATCTTGGCCTTTTGCGCGGATTGCACGCTGAAAAAGGCCGCGTAGTCCGTGCCCTTGCAGTGCACCAGGGGAACAAAACCGAGATCGGCCAGTTCCTTTTCGCGGCGGTCCGTGATCGGCGCCTCCGTCGGACACTTCAGAGCCACATCGCCTTCATCCGTGGTGAAGGTGTGCGTTGGCAGTCCTTCCACCAGCCCGCCGCCTTCCACACCCCGAATCGCGGCGCACCAGCCGTAATTCGCAAACGCCGTGGTCAGCCTCGCGCCCAGAGCATATGCCGCGTTCCCCCAAAGATACTTGGAGTGATCCGTGCCGTCCACACCCTCTTCGTAGTTGAAGGAATCCACCGAAGCGCCGTTCTTGCCGTAGGGAAGCCGCGCCAGCACGTGCGGCAGGCACAGGCCCACGTAGCGCGCATCCTCGCTCTGCCGGAAGCTCTTCCACTTGGCGTACTCCGAACTGTCGAAGACCTTCGCCAGGTCGCGCGCCGCGTCGATGGCGGTAAAGCTGTCCTGGTTGAACATGTCCGACGATGCCGCGGAGAGGAACGGCGCATGGGCCGCCGCCGCAACCTGTGCGACCTTCTCCAGGCACTCCACGTCTTCAGGGCCCTTGCTGAACTCGTAATCTCCAATCAGGGATGCAAACGGGGCGCCGCCGAATACTCCGTACTCTTCTTCGTATACCTTCTTGAACAGCACGCTCTGGTCGAATTCCGGCGCGCGCTGCAGGTCGCGAAGCAATTCCTTCTTGGTGACGTTCAGGACCTTGATCTTCAGCTTGTCGCTGGTTTCGCTCTGGTCCATCAGGTACCTCAAGCCGCGCCAGCTTCCCTCCAGCTTCTGGAAATCCTTGTGGTGCAGGACCTCGTTGAGCTGCAGGGAGACCAGGTGATCGATCTGCGCGATGCGCGCATTGATCATCGCCTCGGCGTCCTTGGAGACCACCATGCTCCCCTCGAGCACCTGGGCCACAAAGTCCTTGATCAGGTTCTTGCCGCGTTCTTTGGCCGCGGGGTCCCGCGCCAGCCGGCCTTCTTCCACAATCTGATCGAGCAGGCTGGTTTCTACCGTCTGTTCCGCGCCGGTTGGGGCTGGCGTCGCCTTTTGTGGATCACTCATTGCCGCCCTCCTTCATCCCCAGCTCGCTGCGCAGCTTGGCCAGCTTGTCCTTGTCGGTCACGGCGTCGCGCAGCAGTTCTTCCAGTTTGTCGTTGCCCTGCATGCTGCCGCGCAGGTCCGACAGCCGGTCGCGAAGCTCCAGCAATTCGCGCAGCGGCTTCACCTGGCGCGCTACCTTGTCCGGCGAAAAATCGTCCATGGACTTGAAATGCAGGTCCACCTTGAGGTTGCTGCTGGGATCCTCGCTCAGCTTGTTGTCCACCGAGAAGCTCAGGTGCGGTTTCATACTCTCCAGCACCGTATCGAAATTGTCCGGATTGATCTCTACGAACTTTCGATCCTTCAGGCGCGCCAGCGGTTCAACGGGCTGTCCCGTGAAATCTCCCAGGACGCCCATCACAAACGGCAGCTCCTTGACCTCGATCGCGTCTCCAACCTCCACGTCGTAGGTGATTTGCACCCGGGGCGGCCTTACACGATCCAGCTTGTGCTGCGTGCTCTGTCTTGCCATAGTTTCGTTTCCCCCACGTTGACCTTGGTTCCGCCGGGTGTGCCTGAACACACCTGCCGGAGCAGAATCACTTTACCAGAAAACTGCGACCATGACCACGTAGCCGATTATACGGCCCTCTCCCGGAAACGGAACACCGGGCGCCTGGAAACGGTACTAGACCGGCAGTGGCCGCTCCGGCACCCGCAGAATCCCGTTCGTGACCATAGCCTCCAGAATCGACGCAAAATCGCGCTCCGTGGCTTCCGCCGGAATGATCCCGTCCTCCCTCGCCTGCCGGAAGTGCTCGCGCCAGCTCTTGTTCCCGTCGCAGCCCGCCACCAGGCGCACCAGCCACTCCTGGCACCTGCATTCCGTGGTGAACGGACGTTCCACCTCCAGCGAAAATGCCTGTGGCACGAACCGGCCCTCCTGGACGCGGTTCAGCACCCTCAGCTCGCAATCCGGGGAAATCTCGGGATGCAGATCCAGCACTTGGTCCAGCCGCGCTTGGTCGTGGGTCTCGGCCTGCCAATCTAGTACCCAGTTCAGGTGCTTGCCGGAGAAGCCCGCCCCCTTCTGCAGCCGGGTCACGGTTGCCGGACGACCGGCGCCATGCCGTCGTAGTACCACATTCCCGTAAAACAGGAACTCCGTTTTGCGCCGCGTCCAGATCTCCTGCCAGAACTGCATCTCCTCGAAGCCCGTGGTCTTCTTGGCAATGGCGTTGCTTAGGAACTCCTTCGGAGTGCGTAAGCTGTGTGAGACCAGCAGCAGGTCGAACTCGTCGCGCGCCGCCCCCAGCCACTTGCCGATTCGTTCTTCGAACTGCTCCCCCTCGCAGTCGGCGCCGAGCACTACCGCGTAGAACATACCGCCCACGCGTAGAAAGCGCGGCAGCCCCTCGATCACCCGGCGGATAATCTGCTCGCCGTCGTCGCCACCGTCGCGAAAAACGAACCGCGGCCGGAGAGTCGGCACGTACGGCGGATGGGTGACGATCCTGTCGAAGGTCATGCCCTCGACTGGCTCGTAAAGGTCGCCTTCCACCACCTCGACGTTGGCGGCACCGTTGAGCCGCCGGTTGAACTCGGCAAAATGCGCCGACCGCGGCGCGATATCGGATGCCCAGGCCCGCCCCGCAAACCGCGAGGCGATCAGTGCCGCGATCCCCGTGCCCGTGCCCAGATCGAGGAAGGCGTCGCACGGTCCGTCCGGCATGGCTTCCAGGAAGGTCCGCGTATTTTCGACCACCGCCGGGTAGACCACGTCCGCCGGAAGCCAGTATTTCGCCGCGGGGTCGGGAGCCGTCGCCCGGTCGCTCGCAATCAGAACCCCGTGGGGCAGGTTTTCGACCAGCCCCGTGCCCGGATACAAGGTCACGGTCGCGAACACCAACTCAGGCCGCTCGGAGTCTCTGATCACCAGATTCAGCCTTTCCAGTATCCCGGCCGCCCCCGCCGGCAGCAGCGCGTCCATTTCCTTCCGCCCCACATACTCGTTGTCCAGAAAAAGCCGGATCAGCACGTCCAGCCCCCGCTCCGTCTCGATCGCCACGGCGCGCTGCTGCCGAATCGTACGATACTCCCAGATCTGCGGAATCTCCAGCCGCCGGCAGATGCCTTCCCGGTTGTACCCACACTCCTCCAGCAAATCGCGCAGCGCGCGAAACTCCTCATCGCTCCCGAGGCGCGGAAGCAACTGGTGCAGCGGATGGGTATCGGCTGGAGCGGAATTCATGTCCCGAGAATATCACTCGCGCTACCCTGAACCCATGACGGCCTACGACGAAGTCGCCTACCCCACCAATCCCAAGCGCACTACGCACCCCGACCACCTGGCCGCCATGGGCCGCATCTTCGGTATGTCCCCGGCCCCGCCCGATCGCTGCCGCGTCCTGGAAGTGGGGTGCGGCACCGGCGGGAACCTGATTCCCATGGCCCTCACCCTCCCCGGAGCTTCGCTCCTCGGCATCGACCTGGCTCCCACGGCGATCCAGCGCGGCGCCGCGACCATAAGCCGCCTCGGACTGCGCAACGTCGAACTGCGCGTCGCCGACCTGTGTGCCGTCGGGCCCGATCTCGGCCGGTTCGACTACCTCATCGTCCACGGCCTGTACTCCTGGGTCCCCACTCCGGTCCGCGATCGCATCCTGGCGCTCGCCGGCGAGTTTCTGGCTCCCCAAGGCATCGCTTTCGTCAGCTACAACTGTTATCCCGGCCGCCACATTCGCAACCTGTTCCGCGAAATCATGCGCTATCACGCGACCCATTTCGCCGAGCCGGAGCAGAAAGTGGCGCAATCCCGCGCTGTCATCCGCTTCCTCTCCGATGTGGCCGAGGGCGGCGTCTACCGCGCGTTATTGCGCGAGGAGGCCGATAGCCTGGCCAAACGTCCCGCCGGCGCCGTCTACCACGACGATCTGGCCGAGATCAACGATCCCGTCCTGTTCACCGATTTCGTGCGTCACGCCGCATCTCACGGCCTGCAATATCTCTCCGACTCCGAGTACGCCACCACCCACGACAGCAACAACGCGTTGAGCAAAATGGACGCCGGCTTCCTGGAGCACGAGCAGTACCTGGATTTCGTTCGTTGCCGCAGCTTTCGCCAGACCCTGCTCTGCCGCGCCGGCATCCCGCTGGAACGCCCGGTGCGCGCCGAGCGGCTCTCCGGTCTCTGGTTTTCATCCATGGCACGCGCTGCAGCCTCGGATCGCGAGACTGTGTATGAGTCGAACTACGGAACCAGTCTCCGCACGGATCATCCGCTCACTCGACGCATCCTGGACGCCCTTATCCAGGCCTACCCCTGGCGCATGGACCTCGGCGAAGTTCTTCGCCTCTCCGGTGCCGCCGATGAGTCTACCGTTCTCGAGATCCTTCTGGGTTCTTTCACCGGCGGAGCGGTCGACATCCACTCCATTCCGGCGCCATGCGCCCGCGCCGCCGGCGAACGTCCGCTCGCCAGCCCCCTCGCGCGATTGCAGGCAATGGAGAGCCCGATGCTCGCCACCCTGACGCACGTCAACGCTCTCGCCGAAGACGACCTGGGCCGCAGGCTGGTCCAACTGCTCGACGGCACGCGCGACCGCGCAGCCCTGCTCGCCGAGCTCGGACCGCCCGCCGATGCGGATTCCCTCGAAGAGGCGCTCCGCTTCCTCGCCCGCAGCGGAGTCCTCGTCAGTTAGCCGCCGCCGGGTACTTTGTGTACTCCTTGGGAACCGTGATGCTGGTGTCCAGCCAGGCGCAGCCCTGGAGCGCTTCCGTTGCGGGAACCACGCAGGTCCAGTTACGGGCGATCTTCCCGTACATCTCCGCAAGTTCGCCGTTCTGCCGGCATTGCCGCGCGGCAATGATGCTGGTCCCGGGAATCTCGACCGCCGCAATCTCCGCCTGGGTAGCCGCGTTGGAAACCCCATCCTTCCACTTTCCGTCAGCGAACATCTTGTTCGCCTTATCCAGGATGTACTCCAGGACGTCGATGCCCTTCTCCAGGTAAATCACGTACACCCAGCCGTTGTAACTGGCTGCATATCGCAGGGCCGTGCCCAGGTCCTTGGACGTGGACACTCCTCCGATCATCTGGCCGCCAGGTTGAATCTTAATCTCGTCTCTCGCGTTACGCGGCGTAAACCCATTCTTGAACTTGTCGTCGGGATTCGAGGCACTCCCTCGAAAAACGATCCGCCCCATGAGTGTGACAGCCTCCTTTGAATTGTTATCGCACAGTCCGCCGGGCTGAGTCACGGAAACGCTATGAGCTCGCATCCCCAAGGCCTTCACCTGGCCCGCCCAATTCTGGTACTGTGAACGCAATGAAACGTCTCCAACCGGTAATCTGGACCAAGGGCACGCTGCTCAATCCGCAGCACCTCCAGGTGCAGGACCGCTTTCTGGAAAGCAACCTGGAATTCCAGACCGGGCTGTTGTCGTTTCGCCCCTGGGGATTCAGCCGCCTGCGTATCGACCAGGAGGCGCTCTCCAACGGGATGGTGGCCGTCAGCGAAGCCGCCGGCATCTTCCCCGACGGGCTCCTGTTCGATCTGCCCGCCTCCGACACCGGACCGTCTTCCCGCGTCCTGGCCGACGCTTTTGACCCCGACCAGGAGAGCATCGACGCCTTCCTCGCCGTTCCGAATTATCGCGAGCAGGGCATCAATGTGTCCGCCAACGGCCGCGACGTGGACGCGCGCTATCGCGCCGAGTACGTGATGGTCCGCGACGAAAATACCGGGCTATCCGAAAAGCCCGTTCAGTTGGCCCGTAAGAACCTGCGAGTTCTATTCGAAGGCGAAGCGCAGGAGGGAAACTCGGTGCTGCGCCTTGCCCGCATCCGGCGCACGCCTGCCGGGCTCTTCCAGTTGG
>Ga0335069_10001629_pt1 | contig 35951 bp, 31 predicted proteins | sample Lox_Sample_11_FD_206714 | JGI IMG/M metagenome (GOLD analysis project Ga0335069, IMG submission 206714) | Soil microbial communities from Loxahatchee National Wildlife Refuge, Florida, United States - Lox_Sample_1.1 | ecosystem: Environmental > Terrestrial > Soil > Wetlands | place: USA... | reverse complement strand
CCGGATGGGGCGATCAATCAAGCGGCTGGAAAGGATTTCCTTTTCCGTGGGCCGTCCTTCCCGCTTAAAGAAGCCGCCGGGAATCTTCCCAGCAGCATAGGTGTATTCGCGATAGTCCACGGTGAGCGGGAAGAAGTCGATCCCTTCACGGGGAACAGTCGAACAGGCAGTCGCCAGCACCACGGTGTCACCGTAGCGCACATAGGCAGAACCATTGGCCTGCTTGGCAACCTTGCCACATTCAATCGATAGGGTATTCGAACCCAAAGTAATACTCACTTGTTGCATTCATATCCTCCAAACTTTTCATTAGGTCCCCGTAGGGATTTGCCCCAGTGGTATAGCACCGTTGCCGATCCTCAGGTCTCCAAGACCCTTCAACACCGGATCAAGCGTGCAGAATCTCCATGGAGTTGCGATTCGAGGCGGATGGTGAGTGGAAAGGAATTCCCAGCCCGGACTGTAGACGGCCTAGAAACAAAAAACGACCCGCACCGGCAATGCCGGGGGGCCGCCTCGACCGGACAGCTTGTCCTATAACGAATTGCTGAACTTTCCCTGTTGACACCGGGCTACTTGCGGATGCCCAACTTTTCGATGACCCGTTTGTAAGCCTCAGGGTTGCGCCGCTTCAGGTACTCAAGCAGGCGCTTGCGCTTGCTCACCATGGTCAACAGGCCACGGCGCGACGCGTGATCCTTACGATGAACACGAAAGTGCTCGTTCAAGTAACTGATCCGCTCACTGAGCAGGGCAACTTGCACTTCTGATGAGCCCGTATCTTTGGGATGGACTCGAAATTGCTCTATCGTATTTGTTTTCGACTCACGGGCCAACGGCATCCGCCAATCTCCTCGCTTCTCATCTCTTCTTTGTGTACGGAGTGAGATTAGCATGTTTCATCGCGGTTTGGCAAAGAAAATAACGATGCTGCCTCACTTTTCGGCCCGCAAGGCCCCGCCGGAGGGCATAACCAGGATCTCTTCCACGGTCGCCCGCCGCGGTTGAACGAGCGCCCCTAAGACAGCGGCCGCCACATCTTCCGACCGCAGAACGTCCCGCCGGTCGACGGGGAAATCCACCTCGTCCTTCATGCGCGTATTTGTCATGCCGGGAAGGACCGCCATGACCCGTATCCCCTTCATCCTCAGTTCCGTACGGAGAACATCCGTTAATCCGCGGGCTCCGAATTTCGAGGCCGTGTAGGCGGAACAATTGGCAAAGGCGACACGGCTCGAAATGGAGAGAATGTTGACCACGTCTCCGTGGCTGCGCGTCAGCAGGGGAAGAGCTGATTGCGTCATCAGGAAGATCGACGTCAGATTCGTCTCTAGGTTCCGCCGCCATTCCGTGAGGGTAGTCTTCCGAAAGGGCCGGAAAGTGAAGACGCCGGCATTATTGATCAGGACATCCAGCCGCCCAGTGTGCTTTCGGATCGCCGCGAAGAGGCGCTTTACGTCGCTGGGGTTCGTGACATCGCCCGCCATGGCCAGCACCGTCGTCGGCAGCCGCGCGGCAGCCAGGTCGAGCGGCCGCCGTTCCCGCGCTGTCAGAACCAACCGGGCGCCTTCCTCACTGAGTGTCTGAGCGATGGCCAGACCAATCCCGCGGCTGGCACCCGAAACAAGTACAACCTTCCCGTCCAATTGGCCCATGCAGTTTCCCCTGGGAGCTTCTTGAGTAGGCGACAAGAAAGGGCGCCCGCGGCTGAGACCCCTCATCCTCTTTCCCGGACGAGACGCAGGAACTCCGAGCGCGTGATTTCACAGTCGCGGAAATCACCGAGCATGTGGGACGTCACGGCAACGGAGTTCTGCTTTTCCACGCCACGCATGATCATGCAAAGGTGGCGAGCTTCAATGATGACGCCCACGCCTCGCGGCTTGATCTTCTCCATGATGGTTTCCGCAATCTCGACGGTCAGCCGTTCCTGCACCTGGAGGCGCCGCGCGAAGACATCCACCAACCGCGGAATCTTGCTCAGGCCGATGACCTTGCCATTGGGGATGTAGGCCACGTGGCAACGCCCGAAAAACGGCAGCAAGTGGTGTTCGCAGAGGCTGAACATCTCAATGTCTTTCACGATGACCATCTCATCGTAAGCCACCGAATAGAGCGCGCCATTCACCACCCTGTCGATGTCCTGCCGATAGCCGCTGGTCAGGAAACGGAGCGACCGGGCCACCCGCGCCGGCGTCTTCAGGATGCCCTCGCGCGCCGGGTCTTCTCCGAGTTCCACCAGCAAGTTCCGTACAACGTCAGCGAGCGGATCCGCAGTCAAGGGATCCTCGACAGGTACTCCTTTGACGACCGCTTCCGTCTTCATACTCCTCCTGGCTTCACTTCTCTTTGCCACTCGCAGCCTCCCGAACATACTCGAAGGAATTCTGGCTGGTTTCCGCCAGCCCCACACGCTCCAGCCTCACCTGTCCCGGAACGCTCTGCTCGACAGGCGCGCGCAAACGGCCATAGATCTCCAGGCACAGGTTCTCCGTCGTGGGAACATGGGTGCGGAAAGTCTCCACATCCACGTTCAAGTTCTGGTGGTCGAACGGCTCGAGCACGTGCGCCTCCACGAGCCCGTCGAGTGCCGCCAGGTCGAACACCATGCCCGTGGCGGGATCAATCGGCCCCGCCACGGTCACCTCCAACAGGTAGTTGTGACCATGACCGTGCGGGTTGTTGCACTTCCCATAGACGCGCCGGTTCTCCTCCGGCGTCAGCGCCTCATTATGCAGGCGGTGTCCCGCACAGAACCGGTAGCGGCGTGTCAGATGAACCATCACGCTCCGTAATAATCCACAAACAGGTCCGAAGTCTCGTACAGTCGAATTCGATGGAGCCGGCCGCGCGTGAGTTTTGGCGCCAGCAGACGCCAGATCTCAACTGCGATGTTCTCCGTCGTGGGGTTCTGACGCGCGAAGGCCGGGACCTCCTTATTAAGGAACTTGTGGTCCATCAGGCTGATGACCTCGTGTTCCAGCAGTGCCTTCAGTTCTTTCAGGTCGAACACCATGCCCGTGGCAGCGTCAACTTCGCCTCCGACCGTGACCTCAACAACGTAGTTGTGCCCATGGCCCAGGGGGTTGTTGCACTTCCCGAATCTGCGCCGGTTCTCTTCCGGGCTGAAATCAGGGTTGTGGTAATAGTGGGACGCGGAAAACTCTGCCCGGCGCGTCACGTAGATCATGCTCTTCCCCTTGTCGCGTAATGACGGCCTTTCCACTCAACGCTTCCCGCGGCCAAATGCACGCGCGCGGAATTCAACATCAAGCACCCCACGAGAGCGGCCCCTGGAGCCAGATAAGCCGCCAGCGCAGGACTAAACCCCGAACGGCGGAGCGCGCGCCGGTAACTCACATGACGCGTGACCGTAATAGCCAACAACGCCGCGGCAAGCAGGGCGGCTGGCACGCTACCCTGTCTCGCGATTGCCAGCGCCGCAGCCAGGACTAAAGCCAGCACCGGCAGTGCGTCAAGCAACCACAAAGATGCGACACTTCCCAGCAATCGCCCGAAGTCGGCCTGGTAGAGCAAGTACAGGTTCTTGCTCCAGCCGCGCCACAACTCGCCCCAACGGCGGTACATGCGAGTTCGAACCCAACGAGCGCCCGGGAGGAAAACCAGCTTACCGCCTTGGGATTTGACCCGCCGCGCCAGTTCCACATCTTCCAGGATCGCAGACTTCACGGCTTCGTGCCCTCCACAACGCTCGTATGCGGCGCGGCGTATCAACAAATACTGGCCGTTGGCCGCCGAGGCAAGGGACTTCGGATCGGACACATCCTCGAACCGGAACAAGCGCGAGAGTTGCACGTAGACAAGCGGAATAACAGCCTTCTCCCACCAGGTCGGCGTCTCCTGCCCGGGCGAAACCGAAAGCAGATCGGCACCCTCTCGCTCGGCGCGCCCCAGCAACTCGGCGAGACTTCCGGGAAGATGCTCTGTATCGGCGTCGGTGAACAGCAACCACTCGCCCCGCGCCCGGCGCGCGCCCTCCGCCACCGCATGAGTCTTCCCCAACCAGCCTTCGGGCAGCGAATCGAGCCGCAGCGCGCGCAAGCACGGGATCTGGGCTTCAAGCTCCGCGAGGATCTCGGGCGTGCGGTCCTCGGACTGGTCGTCCACAACCAGAATCTCCAGAACACCTTGTTGACTCGCCAGCGACCGGACCACTCGTCCGAGGTTAGCTTCTTCGTTGCGGGCGGGAACGATAACCGACACGCATTCGCCAAGGCCTGCGCTCATCCGCCTAGCCCCCATTCCCTCTCCGGCCGCAAGCCGTGGCCGCACCTGAATTCCAGCAAGGAGACAAAACCCAACTATTCATTATAATGGACGCACCCGTTATGAGCAAAAGCAACGCCGTCAAACTGGCGGTCCTGGTGGCGATCCTGGGTACCACCGGCTATCTCGCGTTCCGGCCAACGGCGCCGCGTCCGCTGGCCATTGGTGATCGCGCGCCGGACTTCTCGGTCCCCACGCTCTCCGCCAGTCCATTGAAATTGGCGGACTACCCCCAGCAAGTTCTGGTCGTGAACTTCTGGGCAACCTGGTGCCCGCCCTGCGTGGACGAGGCACCCAGTTTCGAAAGGTTCGCCGAACGCGTCGGGCGCGAAGGAGTCGTAGTCCTCGGCGTGAGCGTTGATGAAGACGCTGGAGCGCTGAAGGACTTCATCGACAAATACCACGTCACCTACCCGGTCGGGCGAGACCCCGCGCGAGCGCTGGCAGCCCGTTTCGGAACCGTCCAATTCCCTGAAACCTACATTCTGGATCGTAACGGGCGCCTGGCTGAGAAAGTCGTGGGAGCGATCGACTGGGATGACCCGCGCATTCTGACCTTTGTCCGTAGCCTTGCCAGCGGCTCTTGAACACCAGGCTGAATAGAAGGCTGTGGGAGACGGTCGCAACCTGCCATTCTGAAGAGGCAACGCCAGCGAAGGGCCTCTGTAGTATGCGTCGCGACTTACATGCTGGAGTCCTTCGCGGCGCTCTTTCAAGAAACGCCCCTTCCCCGTCGCCCCCCGGGCGGGTTCAGTGGCACGCTCCTTTCCGCACATTATCCTGTTCCCGTCGCCCCGCGTGGGCGGGGGTCCAGTTTCCGGCAATGGGGTTCCAGCCTTCGCGAGAACGACGGCAAAGGGGCGCTTTTCGCGAGAGTGCAGCGGACGGTAACTGGCATTGTTTTCAGCAATATCGTAGGGTGCGACGCGTAAGTTCCTTATTTTTCATCAACATCGTAGGTATTGCCAACATGTCGCTTTTTAAGTCTATTCTTTTCATCGACATCGTAGGAGTTACCGAATGTTTTTTTCGCGGCCACAAGGGTCGCTGAAAAATATCCCTTGTACTTTCAACAGCTTAACGCTCAGTAATCTTGCCCGAAATGGTTGTAAGTGCCCGCGTTTCATAAACATCGTAGGGTAGCGGCCAGCGGGGTGTGAGCGTCCCGCCCGCCGCGCTCCGGGAAAACGCTCCCAGCGTATATCATTATGGTAAATATGTCAAGACTAATAATGTGTACCTTCAAGGTACGAGCGACCCGGCTCGTCAACTCCATTCGCGAGCGCCGCGTAGCGGCGGGCACGTCTCCCGGCGGTAGGGGCGAATGGCATTCGCCCCAGGGCGAGCGCCGCTCGCCCCTACACGCCGGTGGGCCAGACTGTTCCCTGTTCCCTGTTCCCTGTTCCCTATTCCCTGTTCTCCGTGCCCCCCCTCTGTGGCCTCTGTGTGAAACCGTTTCCGACCATCCATCGCCCCAAGGCAGGAGCAAGCAAGTAGCGCGGTCATGCGGTTCGATGTCCGCGGCTCTTCATGCGGCGTCACCGGATCAGGGCAGCTTGTCGATTTGCGCTTCGCTAGCTTAGTATGAAAGAGGAGGTGCACGGGCGTGACCGATCCGGTTTGCGGAATGGACGTGACCCCGGAAGATGCTGCCGGTTCCTATACATACCGGGGGGAGCAATACTACTTCTGCAACGCATCCTGCCTCGAACGCTTTCAAGACAACCCAGAGCAGTTCCTCGCACCCGGGGACAAAGCTGAGAAGGCATCGGTAGCCCCAGGCACGATCTACACCTGCCCCATGGACCCGGAAGTCCGGCAGGTAGGGCCGGGTGCGTGTCCCAAGTGCGGCATGGCGCTCGAGCCCATGGCCGTGACGCTTGCGGAAGAATCCAACCCTGAACTCGCGCTGATGACGCGCCGCTTTTGGGTGAGCGCCGCGATCACGGCGCCGCTGTTGTTCGTGGCCATGGGCGGTATGTTGACCGGGCATCGTCTTGGGCACCCTATACCCGCGCCCCTCATGCCCTGGTTGGAGTTCGCCCTGGCCACGCCCGTCGTCCTGTGGGGCGGCTGGCCGTTCTTCAAGCGCGGCGCGGCGTCCATCGCCAATCGCAGCCCCAACATGTTCACGCTGATCGCTCTGGGGACGGGAACGTCTTACGTCTACAGCACCATCGCCACCCTTGCGCCGCAAGTATTCCCGGCTTCGTTTCGCCTCGCGTCCGGGGAAGTCCCCGTCTACTTCGAAGCGGCGGCCGGCATCATCGTCCTCGTGCTCCTGGGCCAAGTTCTCGAACTGCGCGCCCGCAGCCGCACGAGCACGGCACTAAAGCTCCTGCTCGGGCTTGCCCCCAAGAGCGCGTTGTGGCTCAACGCGGATGGATCGGAGCAAGACGTCCCCCTGGATCGCATCGAAACCGGCGACCGTCTGCGCGTGCGTCCCGGCGAGAAGGTACCGGTGGACGGTCTGGTGCTCGACGGCGCGAGTGCGGTGGATGAATCGCTGGTCACGGGAGAATCCATGCCCGTTGAAAAGCGGGCCGGCGACCACGTCACGGGCGGCACGGTGAATGGCTCGGGAGGCTTTGTGATGCGGGCCGAGCGCGTGGGCAGCGAGACCCTGCTGGCGCAGATTGTCGCCATGGTCGCGCAGGCTCAGCGCAGCCGCGCACCCATTCAGCGCCTGGCGGACGTGGCGGCATCGTACTTCGTGCCGGTCGTCGTCAGCATCGCTGTAATTACCTTTGGCGCCTGGTGGTGGCTTGGCCCGGCGCCGCGCCTGGCCCATGCCTTGGTGAATGCCGTGGCCGTGCTCATCATTGCCTGCCCCTGCGCCCTGGGACTCGCCACGCCGATGTCGATCATGGTGGGCACGGGCCGGGGAGCATTGGCAGGCGTGCTGGTCCGCACGGCCGAGGCGCTCGAGGGACTGGCGAAAGTCGATACGCTGGTCATCGACAAGACCGGTACACTGACCGAGGGCAAGCCGCGCGTCGTCGCCCTCCACGCCGAAGCTGGCTGGACCGAAACGGAACTGCTTCGGCTTGGAGCCAGCATCGAGCGCGCGAGCGAGCACCCGTTGGCCGGCGCCGTCGTGGCAGCGGCCCAAACCAAGTCCATCTCCCTCTCCGATGTGACCGACTTCCATTCGCACACGGGACTCGGGGTGACGGGCGTCGTCGATGGGCGCAGCGTGGCCGCGGGCAATCACAGCTTCCTCGCCTCGCTGGGAGTCACTTTCGCTGAACAAGGTCCGGACGTCGAACGCTCACAGAGCCAGCCCGGCACGTCGGTCTATTTAGCGGCCGATGGCCGTCTGGCGGGTTCACTGGTGTTGGCGGACCCGGTCAAAGCTACGACGCCAGAGGCCATCCGGGCGTTACACCGCGAAGGGCTCCAGATCGTCATGCTCACGGGAGATGCGCGAGCCACAGCCGAAGCCGTCGCGCGTGAAGTGGGTATCGATGTCGTCGAAGCGGAAGTCTTGCCGGCGCGCAAGCGTGAGGTGGTGCAGGAACTCAAGTCGCGCGGGCGCATGGTGGCCATGGCGGGCGACGGCGTCAACGACGCACCCGCCCTTGCCGAAGCCGACGTCGGCATTGCGATGGGAAGCGGCGCCGACGTCGCCATGGAGAGCGCGGGCATCACACTGGTGAAAGGCGATCTTCGTGGTCTCATCCGCGCACGCCGGCTCAGCCGCGCCACTCTGCGCAACATCCGCCAGAACCTCTTCTTCGCTTTCGTTTACAACGCGCTGGCGATACCGCTGGCGGCCGGGGTGCTCTACCCCGTGCTCGGTTGGCTCCTGAGTCCCATGATCGCGGCCGCCGCCATGACGTTCAGCTCGGTGTCGGTCATCACGAACGCCCTGCGTCTGCGCAAGGTGGAGATTTGAGCCATTTTGCCATTTGGCCATCGGGCCATTGCGTGATTTGCCGTTGCCGGCCCATGATTCAACCACAGGAACCACCGTCGGTGCGTCGGTACAAACTCATGAGGTGAAGAGCCATGACCTTTCTGAAGACCCGTTTCACTCTGAAGAAAGAGCTGACGTCTGAGGAACTGGAACGTCTGGCGGCGATTTCGACGGTCTACGGCATTCGAGGCATCGACGTCGAAGAGCGAACCCTGGTCGTCGAGTATGACGCTTCCCGCATTCACGAAGCGGAGGTTCTAGCTCACGTCCGCCGAACCGGCGTCGCCGCTGAGCCGTTGCAATCCATCCCGCCCGGCAGCTATGACTACACGGGCGAAGTTCACGACTTCGCCTGGCCGACGCAGGGGCTTTCCCCGGTCAACGCCAAAGCCAAATGACCCGCGGATTGTAGTACTGGCTTCCCTTCCGGCCGTTGTGTGGTAGGCCGCGAAAGCGGTGGTCAAAGGCCATGGCCGGCACTCACAACAGCGTTACCGTATAACAGCGCTGCGGCGCTTCGGACGGTGCGGTCAAGGTCTTCTGATTCCCTGCCCCGACGACTTCCGCAGCCACGTAGTAATCCAGAAACAGCGAGGAGCGGCCGCGGATCTCTCCCACAAAAGTCCTTCTCTGCTCGTGGCGCATCGCGGAAGGACTCCATTCCTTGGCGGCACTCGTGCGCGTGAACAACGACACGCGCCGGACCTGGCACGGACCCGGAACCACAGCGGAGATTCGCACGCTCTCCCCAGGCCGCAGCATGGTCGGGCGCGTTGGGACAAAAACCCGGGGTGCTGCTTCGAGATTGGGGCGCCGCACGTCCGCGAATGCCCGCTCGACCTCGGGCGGCAAGTCGCCGAGGAATTCCTTCAGAGAAGCTCGCAGCCGGTACAAAGCCAGCCGCTCGTACTTGTTGTGCATAGAGGCAAGCTGCCCCTGATCGTTCCTGGTGCTCACAATCTCCTGGTATTGGAGGAAGACTTCGCGCACGAGGGGCGCCAGTTTCAGCCACAGCGGCACGCCTTCCGCCCGGACCAGATCACGCGCCTCGGCGGACTTGTTTTGTTTCTTCAACTGAGTCGCCTGTTCAAGCTTCTGGTTCAAATGAAAGGCCAGCGACCACGACTCGGAGTATGGTGCGAGGAACTCGACGAACCTCGTGAGGTAGTTGAGGCGCTCGCGCTCAGCCGCGCTGGAGGCCGCGCCGGTGAGGGCCCGAAGCTCGCGGGCAACTTCCACCTGGGATTCCTTGACGGACGCGGGTGGCTCGTAACCGTTCCAGAACTGAAAGGCTTCATCATAGTCGCCCGAATACTCGTGGATCTCGCTGTGACCATCCTTGCTTTCGCCCGTCCACGAGCAGAGGATCAACCGCTCGCGATCCGTCCGCTCGAGCACGGTGGCAAGTTTCCCGGCGCGCGGCTCACGGGCCTGCGCTGCGGCGAAGACTTGGAAGAATGCTTTCGGGGTCAGCTTCCGGTCCCATGAGAATCGGGATTGAAAGCCCGCGTCGGCATCCATGATGCGATGCCGCCAATGGATTCCCAGCAAGCCTTGGCAGCCGTACTGTTCCGCCCGATCCATATCGCGCACGAAGCGCCCAACATGAAACTGCGGCTGCCACATCCCGGGATCGTCTTCAAGCCACGGAATCGGCCAGCGCTCGCGGCCCTCGAGTTTCGCGTATTCCTCGTTGACCGGGTCCCAGCCCAGATTGTCGTTGAGCGACGAGAAGACGATGTCCTCGGGCAGCGCCTTGTGGAAGTAGGAGAAGTGCCGGACCACGCCACCCCAGCCGGAAATCACCAAGCGCTTTTCGGGCGCGTGCCGCTTCAGGAAGTCGTAAGCCTGACGGAAGGGCGCGAGCGAGAGCGGCACGTTCTCCTTCTGGCTCGCCCAGTTCATCTGCTCGTCTTCCCACAGCCACACGTAGTCGACGCCCGGGTAAGCTTCGAGCAGGCTCGCGAGGCGCCCTTCCAGGATGTCGCGGGCGGCCACGGACTCAGGATCGATGCGCGGCCCGGCCGCGTCGGGATTCGCCGCCGTGTAACGAGCCTCCGGCGGGATGGCGCGGAAGATCTCGTCAGGAACCTGGTAGGGCTCAAAGCCCACGCCGGTGCGGATGCCAAGCTGTTTCGCGTAGTCAAAGGCCTCGCGCCAAAGCCGCTCGGCCTTTTCCGCAGCTTCCCAGGGATTGCGCGCTTCCGTGGTAGCCTCCGCTCCAAAGACCTCGCCCGCGAAGAAGTCGGGTGAGCCCATGCCATAACGCGAAGTCCGCTCCGGCAGGTAGCCCCAGCGATTCGTCGCGGTCGTATCGGTGTAGGCCAAGTGCCCCGCGCCGGCGTACTCAAAAGAGAGGAAGGACTCAGCCCACTGGTTCCCGCCGGAGTAAACGTGCACGCCCAAAGTGTTGAAGCGCATCCGCACCATGGCTTCGAGATAAGCATGCCAGTCCTCGCGGTTGTAAACGGTGACGCAATTGAGAAAGTCCGGCCACGGTACAAGCCCTCGGACTTTGAACCGAGGCTGCGCTTGCCAAGGAGCGCCGGGCAGCGGCAACTGCAACTGGCGCGCTGGATCGAGCGGATAGACCTCGCCATCCAGGCCAAAGAAGGCCCCTTGCCGTTCGAGGAAATCGAAAACTCCGTAAAGGACCGCTTGCGGCGTGGCCCCCACGAAGCGCACGAGGGCGGGCTTATTGGTCTCAGGGTCGCGGGAGATTTCGTAGGCTTCCGGGTTCTGGAAGCGCCGCGCGTCAGTGGCGAGAAAGAACGCCAAAGTGGAAGAAGGGAGTTCGGCTCCACCCGCCACAGCCTGCACGGGATCGCGCACCAAGCCCAGGTTGCGCAAGCCGCGCGCGAGTTCGCGTGACGCGAGATTCTCGGCAAAACCGGCATGAGGATCGACCACAATCCACACGCTCTCGGTCGAGTCAAATCGCGCCGGCATCGCCAGGTTGCGTGCGCCGTCGTGCGAAGACACCACGGGCGTTTCTCCTGCCTGAGCGGCACACGCGGCCCAAGGCATGGCTCCCAACGCCAGAGCAGAATCACGAAGGAACTTGCGACGTCCGATGCGCAGAAAGGGGAACATGGGGGCGCTCCCTAATGAGTCGGAGTGTTTTCAATAACATCGTGGATCGCGAGTGTAACATACCTATTTTTCATACACATCGTGCGGGGAAAACCACAATCGAACGAACCGCGGGTAATAGATGGACGGATCACGCGTCAGGATTCCGAAGTCACGACTGTTGGCGACGTAGGTGATTACGAGATCAGCGCCGGCAAGCTCCGCGTGGGCCTTGGCGGCATACACAAGCGCATCAGGACGAGCCGACTCCTCCGGGCGATAGACTGCCCCTGGCGCCGGCCAAGGCCCTTCGAGCCGGTCAGCCCAGCGGACTGCAATGTCAGAGGCCCCCATTCCTACGCTCTGCACCATGAGGAACTTCCGCCGTTGTGGCACCCATTGGACACTGAACTCCATCGCGCCTTGCCGGATCGCCGGAACTGGCGGGTGTGCCGCCTCTGGATGCTTCGCCCAGCCATGCTTCAAACCACACCACCACTTGGGCGACGCCAGATCACCCTTCGCAGCAGCGCATAAAGGCCAGCGCAACAAGTAAATGTCATGGCTGGGCTCAGCCGGGCTGAAGACGTAGAGAAATTGGCTAACGACCAGCGCGGCCGCGCCGGCAATTACGTTGCGGGTATTGCTGGGCACAGCGGCTCTCTGCAAAACCCACGCGGAGGGTTCTTCGTCGGGATTGTCCACAAGGAAAGCCGCCCAGCCGAAATTCTCAAAGCCCAGCGAGTCCTTTCGACTGTCGGGCCGGACCCTGGTGAAAAACAACAGCAATTTGCCGCCGAGTCGCACACCGTGAGCGGGCCAAAGCCAAACGTCCCCGGTACCAGGAACAAACGACGCCGGCTGTCCCCGCTCCTTTTTCCAGTAGAACTTCAGCGAGGATCGCGAGGGATCGTAACCCGTTTGGATGGCAACGCTGTTACGCACCATGGTGGCCTGCCCGCGCTGGGCGCCGGCGAGATCGGCAATGAACGAATCGCCGAAAAGCCACAGCACGCGCTCGCGGCCGAGATCAATGGAGTAGGCCACGTCACCGCCCAACCAGCGCGGGTCCGAGCGGAAAAGCTGGTCGGCTTGCAACCAGGGCTCTACATGCGGTGTTAGACCTGGCTCGGCAGATTGTGCCAGACAAAGCCGCCATGCCGGCCACAGCGCCAGTAACAAACCGGCGCCCGCACAGGCGCTACAAACGACTTTGGCCACGCTTCGGAAGTGCATATGAGAAATAAGCCGCCATTATAGGGCGAAGTGCCGAGCGCGGACGTAAGATAAGGGCGCTTGAACCTGTTGGTGCTAAGTAAGGGTCTTCAACCTTGCGCCATGCTCGGATCGGTCAGGTTCGCCATTTCACACGACACGGGTCTCCGAGGCGCAGGACTGCGTTCTGCGCCAGCCCACCCGACTGCCGTAGGGGCAGGGCTCGCCCTGCCCGCATTGTTATACGACCTCATGTTTCATAAGCAGTCGGCCTCACCTTGTCGCGCGAAAAGGGGACGGCAAGCCGTCCCCCTACAGACAGGCGGCGACGCCAATCCCACGTTCGCGACTTCGACTTTTCTCTGACCCGGTACGACCGTAGCCTTGCAGCGCCTTCAGACTCCCGCCTCCATACCAGTCGCGAAACATGTCCAAGCAGTCGAAAGTGCGAAGTGGGGGCGCACGGCTGTGCACCCCGGCGACTTTGGCCGGTTAGTACTAAGGTATGATAACCACTGCGTATCGCTTGACGTGTGGGGACTCCCGCGATAACTTGAGCGACGATGATGTTGTCGAATGGGCATATTCCGTTGGGAAACTTCCAAATCCTGGAGCGGTCCGGCCCTGGCGTTCCCGGCCTCTTGGACCTGCCAGGGCATGTCGTTGATGCACTCACGGGGCTCAATCTGCCGCCCGCAAAACTGCGCGGCAAACGTGTCGCCGTCGCGGTGGGCAGCCGCGGCATTGCAGATTTGGATGTTCTCGTGAAGACCGTCTGTGACTGGCTTAAAACGCAGGGAGCGCGGCCGTTCGTGTTTCCGGCGATGGGCAGCCACGGCGGCGCCACGGCGGAAGGCCAGCGGAAGGTTCTCGCCGAGTACGGCATCACGCCGGAGAACCTGGGTGTTGAGGTCGTCTCCTCGATGGAAACGGTCTCGCTCGGAATGACGCCGGAAGGTTTCGAGGTCCATGTGGACCGTCACGCCTGGGAAGCCGACGGCGTCGTCGTGCTGAACCGCGTCAAGCCACACACGGACTTCTCGGGCACGATCGAAAGCGGACCGCTCAAGATGATTGCGGTCGGGATGGGAAAAGCCACGGGCGCCCGCGAGTGCCATCGTAGGAGTTGGAAATACGGCTTCGAGAAAGTCATACGGGCGCTTGCGGCCAAAACTCTCGCAACCGGGAAGATCCTGGCCGGTGTGGCGGTGGTCGAAAACGAGCTTCATCAGATTGCCATCGTGCGCGCCGCGGGCGCCGCGGGCTTGGCCACCATGGAAGAAGCGTGCATGGAGAAGGCACGACCCCTTCTCGCGCGCCTGCCCTTCCCGAAACTCGACCTGCTGATTCTCGGCGAGATCGGCAAGAACATCAGCGGGACCGGCATGGATACGCGCGTGGTTGGACGCGGGCTGGAACTGCCGCCGGGCGAAGCACCGCAAATCCGCCTGATCTATGCGCGTGAACTCACTCCGGAGAGCGGTGGAAATGCCCTGGGCGTGGGGCTGGCTGACGCCATCCACGAGCGGCTCTATCGCGCCATCGATCTCGAAAAGATGTACGCCAATGCCCGCACGTCGATGAACCCTCCCATGCCGCGCATTCCGATCTTCTGGCCCTCCGACCGGCAAGCCCTTGACTGGGTGCTGGGCGCGCTGGGAAGTCCCGATCCGCAGGAACAGTGCGTGGCGTGGATCCAGAACACACTCAACCTCAACCGCATTGCCGTCACCCAGGCACTGGCCGCTGAAGCCGCCAGCTTGCCCGCGTGGCGGCTGCTGCCTGAACCTTTCGTGCCGGGCTTTGATCGCGAGGGCAATTTTGCTGCTTTGCCGCCGTTAACACCGTAGACTCAGAGACTGACCGCCAGCCGTCGGGGCGGGAGGACAAGCGTGACACGCCCATTTCCCTGGAGGCAAACGGTCATCTCCGTCGGCGCGGCCGCCGTCATCGCCTGGCGCATTCCCTTCGCCAATCTGCGCGTGGCTTTTCTGAACCTCGATTGGAACAACCTGCTGCTGGCCGGCTTCTGCTTCCTGGTCGTGCTCGGAACCCGCGCCTACAAGTGGCACAGCCTGGTGGGCGCCACCGCGAAGGTCCGCCCGCAGCAATCTCTGCGGACCCTGTTCGGAGGCTTCGCTCTGGGACTGATCACCCCCGGCCGTTTGGGTGAACTGGGACGCTGCCTGTTCGTCCGCAAGAACGAACGGGTCCGCATCGCGATCCTGACCTTGCTGGACCGCCTGCTGGACTTGTGGGCGCTGCTGACGCTGGTGGGAGCAAGCCTGTTCTTCCTAGTTCCTCACCCCGCAGCAATCTTCGGAATGGCCGTCTGGTTGGCCCTCGTCCCCGTGATGATGGGATTTCCCGGGCTGCTGGCGCACTTCTCCCGGCTGTTCCAGCGAGCCCGGGAGTTTCAGTCCCAACTGGCCGAGATGTCTTCGGAATTGCCGCCGGCTGAGATGCCACGGTACGCCGTCATGGCACTGGGCGCCATGTGGGCGGAGTTGGCGTCGTTCTTCTTTCTGCTCCGCGCCTTCTCTCCTACAGATTTCACCACGGCGGTCGCCACCTACCCGTACATCGTGCTGGCCGGAGACTTACCCGTCTCCTTCAGCGGCGTAGGCGTACGGGAAGGCGCGGCGGCGCTGTTGCTGACACCCTACTCCATTCCGCCCAGCGTCGCCGTGGACGCCGCCCTGCTCTGGTTCGTCCTGGCGATCCTGCTACCCTCGCTGCTGGGCACCGTGTGGCTGGTCGTCGAGAGAATAAAGTCTCAGCTGCGCTCGCCGGCCGCAGGGCTCAATCCGCCTCTTTCTGCGGCAGACACGGCCTCACAGAAGTAAGCTGCAGCTTCACGCCACTTCGAGATTACGAAGGTAGGGCACGCTGGCCTTCATCATCCCGAGACTCATTTCCACAAAGTAATTCTTGATGCCACCGGTTTTCGCCGCCGTGAAGATCTTCTTCCAATCGAGCGTATCCTGACCCACGGCAGTGATCTTCCGCGTCTTCGCCGACCACCCCTGCACGTGCATCGAGATGAAACGGCCCGGGTACTTCGTGAAGTACTCCGCGGCATCGTAGCCTTCGCTGATCGTCGAGACCTGGAACTGGAACTTAACGTACTTGGGATCCAGGAGCTTGAACAACAGGTCATAGGTCCGCTGGCCATTGACCTTGGTAAGCTCGAAATCCTCGTTATGAAGACCCTGGACGATGCCAGCCTTGGCAGCCCGCTCACCCATGCGGTTGTATTCATCGGCGGCGCGCTTCACGTCATCCATCGTGGGGTGATGCGGTCCATCGAGGCTGGCAACCAGCATCTGCTTCAAACCCACGTCTTTGGCCCAGGCGATGCGGCCTTCCTGGTCCTTCCGCAGTTCGTCCATCCCAAAATGACTGCTGACGCAGGTGACGCCCGCATCACCAAGGATCTTGCGAAGTTCGGCCCCCGAGTACTTGGCTAAGCCCGCAAACCCGGAGTCGGAATAGCCAACCGGCGAGCATAACTCGATGGACTGAAATCCGGCCGCAGCAAGCTGCTTAATCGTGCCGGGAAAGTCTTTCGCGATCATCTCCCTTACAGGCCACGTTTGACACCCAATCGGCATACCCAGCGGATTAGCGCGGAGCACAAGCGGGTTTCGGGATAGGAGCCCTACCGCCGCAGTGCCCGCCGACGCCTTCATGATGAACTCTCGTCTTGAAATCGTGGACATTCACGCCTCCGTACGCGTTGAATTCAGCCTGTTCGGTCAGGCGGCGCTATTCTCTCACAAATTCGAGATGATGGATCAATGCCACACTGGGCAGCACCCAGCGAGACCTGCCGGACCTGACAGCATCGGGAACTCAGGTGGCATTCGGACCATGCGGACGGAGGGGGAGGAAAGGCAGGGCGGCTACGGAACACCAAGCGACACCTCGGGGCCGGAGCCTGCGAGCAGAGAACGGCCGGCTCCCCCTCTGTGGATATGCGTCCACCACTTCAGCTGACAAAGTCAACTTACTGAAACAACACAACTTAAATAAGTCAATTCAATTGAGGTGGCTCATCTGGAAAATTCCCTTGACACGCCGAACCAAGGCTTGTACTCTCATATCGAGAAATATTTATCGATATATTCTTCTCGATAAATATTTCTCGAATAACTTTGATGTCGGCAGGCGCTAGTTCTAATCTGAGGTCCGACAGATGGTTGACAGGAGAAAGCCCATTCCGCTCCCCGCACTAAATCGGCTGCCGACTTACCATCACTACCTCAAAGACATTCAGGAGAAAGGAGTTACTTCTGTCTCCTGCACTTTGATCGGGAAGGATCTGAAGTTGGATCCCACGCAAGTCAGGAAGGACTTGGAAGCCACGGAGATTGTCGGCAAGCCGAAAGTCGGCTATTCGGTCGCCGAACTTATCGGCGCCATTGAGAGTTTCCTAGGTTGGAACAACTCAAATGAGGCGTTTCTGGTTGGAACCGGCAACCTAGGAAGTGCGCTCTTGGGTTACGAGAGGTTCAAAAACACGGGGCTTAATATCGTCGCGGCATTTGATAGCGATCCCAGACGGATCGGTAGTCACGTCAACGGCAAGGAAGTCCTGCCGTTAGAAAGACTTGTGGATCTTGCCCAACGAATGAGCGTTCATATCGGCATCATAACCGTTCCCGCGTCCTCGGCCCAGAGCGTGGCCGATCTCATGGTCGAAGGTGGTATCAAAGCCATTTGGAACTTCGCACCTGTCCATCTCCGTCTGCCTGACAGCATCATTGTGCAGAACGAAGATCTCTACAACTCTCTGGCCTCCTTATCCCACAGGCTGGCTCGGGTGTTGAATACACCTCCCCCGACAGGAGAAGTCCCCCATGGAACCGACCGCGGAACAGCTGTCCCCGACGACGGCCCAGAAGTTTCAGAAACTGTGCGGAATCCTTGACCAGCACCATCGGCGCCCGGCAAGGCTTGTCCCCATCCTCCAAGCGGTACAAGAAGAGTATCGCTATCTGCCCGAAGAGGTCTTGACCTACGTTGCCACTGCCCTAGGCATACCCCCGGCGCGAGTCTTCGGCGTCGCCACCTTTTACGCTCACTTCGCACTCGAACCCAAAGGGAAACACGTTATCCGCCTCTGCGACGGCACAGCGTGCCACGTGAAAAACTCCATTCCCATTCTTGAGGCCCTGCGCAAGCGTCTGGGTGTGGATGAACAGCACAAGACCACGCCCGACATGCTGTTCACGCTGGAAACGGTCGCCTGCCTCGGTGCGTGCGGCCTCGCGCCCGTCATGGTGATTGACGACGATGTGCACGGGCAGATGAACCCCGAGCAGGCAGTCGCCCTGGTGGACGCCGTCGCCAAGAAGGAGGTCCAATGAGCACCGTAGAAGTTGCCAAACAGCAGGCTTCCGAGACGCCGGCCGCAGCCCCTCGCCGGGTGATTGTCTGCGCCGGCACGGGTTGCATGGCGAATGGCTCACTCAAAGTATTCGAAGCCTTGAAGCAGGAGATGGCAGCCGCTGATCTGAAGGTAGTCCTGGAATTCAAGCCGGAGCCTGATGGTGCTCATATCCGGCTTTCGGAAAGCGGCTGCCAGGGGTTTTGCCAGATGGGGCCGCTGGTGACGGTCCTTCCGGAAGGAATCCTCTACACCAAAGTGAAACCGGAGGACGTGAAGGAGATCGTCGGGACGACTCTCGTCAACGGTCAGATTGTTGGCCGCCTTCTCTACCTCGATCCTCAGACGCGGAAGCGCTGCCACGGCCCCAATGACATTCCCTTCTACCAACGCCAGACGCGCTCCGTTCTGAAGGAATGCGGACTGATCGACCCCGAGGACATCAAGGAATTCATCGCGCACGGCGGTTACGCCTCGGCCCGCAAGGCTTATCTGGAAATGGACGCCCAGGCGATCTGCGAGCTGATTCTGAAGTCCGGACTGCGCGGCCGCGGAGGCGGCGGCTTTCCGACGGGCCGGAAGTGGCAGGCGGCGCTGGCCCAGAATTCCGCCAAGAAATACGTCATCTGCAACGGTGACGAAGGCGACCCCGGAGCCTTCATGGACCGCAGCGTCATGGAAGGCAACCCGCACAGCGTACTGGAAGGCCTGATGATCGCCGCGCGGGCTATCGGTGCTGACGAAGGCTACATTTACGTCCGTGCCGAATACCCTCTGGCGGTCCGCCGCATGCGGAAAGCCGTCAAGGACGCGGTCGCCGCCGGCATCCTGGGCAACAACGTTTTTGGAAGCGGGCTCAAGATGTGGATCGACGTGATGGAAGGCGCGGGAGCCTTCGTTTGCGGCGAAGAAACCGCCATGATCGCTTCCATCGAAGGCCGCCGCGGCATGCCTGCGCCGAAGCCTCCCTTTCCGGCGCAAAGCGGCTTGTGGCGCAAGCCCACGATCATCAACAACGTCGAGACGCTTGCCCAGGTGGGCCGCATCCTGCGTGACGGGCCGGAAGCCTATCGCGCGCTGGGCACGGCCGGTTCACCCGGCACCAAGACCTTCGCTCTCACGGGCCACGTAGCCAACACGGGCCTGATTGAAGTTCCCTTCGGCAGCACCCTCCGGGAAGTGGTTTTGAACATCGGAGGGGGAATTACCAACGACAAGGGGAAGATTGATAAGAACGGCTTCAAAGCCGTCCAGATCGGGGGCCCTTCGGGCGGTTGTCTCACGAAGGAGCACTTGGACCTTCCCCTTGATTTCGACTCCCTCCGTAGCGTCGGGGCTATGGTCGGGTCGGGGGGGCTGGTGGCCATGAACCAGCGCACCTGCATGGTCAGTGTGGCGCGCTTCTTCATGGAATTCACGCAACGGGAATCTTGCGGCAAATGCGTCCTCTGCCGCGAGGGAACCAAGCAGTTGCTAGCCCTCCTGGACGACGTGATCGAAGGCCGGGCGGACGCGAACACGCTGAGGCTGCTGGAGACGCTCGGCCACGCCGTCCAAAAAGGCTCGCTGTGCGGCCTGGGCAAGACGGCTCCCAACCCCGTCCTTTCGACACTGCGCTATTTCCGCGAAGAGTACGAAGACCACGTCTTCAACAAGCGCTGCCGGACGGGACGCTGCAAGGCTCTGCTGCGCCCTGAAATCAACGTGACCAAGTGCCGGGGCTGCGGCTTGTGCGTCGCCGCCTGCCCGGTCGGAGCCATCTCCGGCGAGAAGAAGAAACCCCATCACATCAACGCCGACGTCTGCATCAAGTGCGGAGCCTGTGCCAAGGCCTGCAATCTCGGCGCCGTCGAGGGAGTCTAACGATGACCAAAGTGACCCAACAATTCGTGAACATTGACGGCCGGGATGTGCCTATTGAGGGCGAACGCAACCTTCTGGAATTGATCCACAAGGCGGACATCGATCTGCCCACGTTCTGCTATCACTCGGATTTGAGCGTCTACGGGGCCTGCCGGTTGTGCCTGGTCGAGGCTGAGAAGCGCGGGATTGTCGCCGCCTGCTCCACACCTCCCGAGGCGGGCATGAAGATCCGGACCACCACGGAGGAGATCCGCGAGATTCGCAAGATCTCGGTGGAACTGCTCCTGGCAAACCACGATCAAAGCTGCCCCACTTGTCCAAAGAGCAACAACTGCCAACTGCAAAACCTGGCACGGCAACTGGGAATTCAGAAAGTGCGCTTCAAGCCCGTCCATGAGCCCGTGCCCATCGACACCTCTTCACCTTCGCTCATCCGCGACCCGAACAAGTGCGTGCTGTGCGGCGATTGCGTGCGGGTCTGCTCCGAAATTCAGGGAATCGGCGCCATCGATTTCGCTTTCCGCGGACATCAGTCAGCCGTGCTGCCCGCGTTCGGAAAGAATTTGGGCGACGTGGAATGCGTCAATTGCGGCCAGTGCGCAAGCGTCTGTCCCACGGGCGCTCTGACACCCAAGCCCGAAATCGACGACGTGTGGAAGGCTCTGCACGATCCCAACAAAAAGGTCGTCGCCCAGATTGCACCGGCCGTCCGGGCGGGGCTGGGAGAGTGCTTTGGATACGAACCCGGCGAACTGACGCTGGGCAAGATCGTCGCGGCACTCAAGCGGTTGGGGTTCGATGAGGTCTATGACACATCCTTCGGCGCCGACTTAACGGTAATCGAAGAGGGCAACGAATTCCTCGCACGCAAGAAGGCCGGCAAGAACATCCCACAATTCACCTCCTGCTGCCCGGGCTGGGTGAAGTTCGCCGAGCAGTACTACCCCGAACTTCTCCCCAATCTCTCCACTTGCCGCTCGCCGCAGCAGATGTTCGGCTCGCTGGTCAAGGAAATGTGCAGTGTAGCGCCGGGCTCTACCCCGGCCGATGCCGCCCTGAAGGGCGGCGCTGCAAAAGCCGGCCAGCAGGGTGTGGCGCGTGAAAACCTGATCGTGGTTTCAATCATGCCGTGCACGGCGAAGAAGTTCGAAGCGCGCCGGCCGGAGTTTCAGAAGGATGGCGTTCCCGATGTCGACAACGTTCTAACCACACAGGAACTGGCCCAGATGATCGAGGCGGCGGGGATCCGATTCAAGAATCTTCCGCCCGAATCGCTGGACATGCCGTTCGGCTTCACCACCGGGGCCGGCGTCATCTTCGGCAACTCGGGCGGCGTCACGGAAGCGGTGCTGCGGTTCGCAGTCGAGAAGATCACGGGTGAACCGCTGAAGAACGTGGACTTCCAAACCGTGCGCGGCGAATCCGGCCTGCGCGAGGCCAATCTGCAAGTTGATGGGAAGGTGCTCAAGCTCGCGATCGTGCATGGTTTGGCCAACGCGCGCGTCGTGGCGGAAAAGGTGAAGGCGGGCAAATCCGACTATGACCTGATCGAAGTCATGGCCTGCCCGGGAGGCTGCATCGGCGGGGCCGGCCAGCCCGTTTCGCGCGATCCGGAAGTGAAGCGGCAACGGACGCGGGGGCTTTATCAGGCGGACAAGAGCCTTCAGCTCCACAAATCACAAGACAACATCTTCGTCGAAGAGTGCTACACGAAATTCCTCGGCGAAGTGGGCGGCGAAAGAGCTCATCACCTGCTCCACACGGCCTACCAGAGCCGCCGCCGCATCGAGGACGAAAGCATTTCGCTCTTGGGGCACCCCTCCGACGAGAAACTGCGCGTGGATGTTTGCCTGGGGACGAACTGCTATCTGAAAGGCTCGCAGGCGATCCTGAACGAACTGATGCATCACGTCGACGAGGAAGGGCTGGACAATCTCGTCGATATCCGCGCCTCCTTCTGCTTCGAGAACTGCGAGCACGGTCCCACGGTAAAGATCGGCGACACGCAATTGGACCGCTGCACTGCCGAGAAGGCGCGCGCGGCGTTGGACGAACAGTTGCAGAAACCCGGGATGGCGGAGAGTGTGAACGCTCAAGGCGGCTCCCCTTCTTGATCAGGAGGGGCTAAGGGGTGGTTGGCCGGAATCCCCCACCCCGGCCTCCCAATCGGGGAGGGGAGTTGTCTTCGAGATCAGGGCTAGGCAGGAGAGTAAACATGATCGCAACCGAACAAAGCACGCTCATCGATGAGCAGGAGATCGAGGAAGTGCTGGCGCGCGGGCTCAACCACGACGCCACCCACGTTCGCGAGATCCTGACCAAGGCACGCGAGCTGCACGGCCTCGATATGGACGACATGGCCGCGCTCATGGCTGTCGAGGAACCGGAACTATTGGAAGAAGTCTTCGCCGCAGCCCGCTGGGTAAAAGAAGAGATCTACGGCAATCGTTTGGTCCTCTTTGCGCCTCTCTACATCTCTAACCGCTGCTCGAACGACTGTGCGTACTGCGGTTTCCGGACATCCAATCCGTCGCTCAAGCGGCGCTGGCTCAACCAGGACGAGATCCGGCGCGAAGTCCAAGCCATTGAACAGCAAGGTCACAAGCGCATCCTGATGCTCTCGGGTGAAGCTTACGGGATCGACGGACTGAAATACATCCTCGACTCCATCCAGACGATCTACGACACCAAGGTTGGCCGGGGTGAGATTCGCCGCGTGAACGTCAACCTGGCGGCCATGTCCGTCGATGACTTCCGGCTGCTGAAAGCCGCGCACATCGGCACCTACCAGCTTTTCCAGGAGACCTACCACCGCGAGACTTACATGAAGATGCATCGCGGCGGTCCCAAGCGCAATTACGACTTCCATGTGACGGCCATGGATCGCGCCCAGCAAGCAGGGATTGATGACGTGGGCGTCGGCATCCTGTTCGGCCTCTACGACTGGCGCTTCGAGATGCTGGCCATGATGCAACACATCCATCACCTCGAGCAGGAATTCGGCGTCGGGCCGCACACGATCAGCGTCCCGCGAATCGAGCCGGCCATCGGCTCGCCGGTCGCCGAGCATCCGCCTTACCAGGTGAGCGACCGTGACTTTCTGAAGATCGTCGCGATCTTCCGCCTCGCGGTTCCCTACACCGGAATCATCATGTCCACGCGCGAGCAGACGGAGCTGCGCCGGCAGACATTCCAACTGGGCGTCTCGCAAATCTCTGCCGGCAGCCGCGTAGACCCGGGCGGGTATGCCGAAGGCGCCGCGAACTTCAAACGCGCGCAGTTCCAGGTGGGAGACAGCCGCACCACCGACGAGATCATCCGCGACGTCGTCGAGATGGGGTTCATTCCCTCGTTCTGCACCGCGTGCTACCGCCTGGGCCGCACCGGCACAGACTTCATGGATATGGCGAAGCCCGGTGAGATCAAATACCACTGCACGCCGAACGCGCTCTCGACCTTTGCGGAATATCTCAATGACTACGCCTCACCGGAGACGCGCGAAGCCGGACGGCGCCTGATCAAGAAGATGTTCGACACGATGGAGAAAGGCCAACGGCTCATTGCCGAGCCCATGGTCCGGAAAGTCGATCTCGGGAAAAGAGACGTATTTGTGTAAGGCACTGTAGCGGCGGTCTATGACCGCCGGACTCCAGCGTCGATCTCGGATCGACGTTTCGGCGGTCATAGACCGCCGCTACAGGCAAAGGATAGCATCCAGTGTCCGCAAACAACGCCTCCAGAACGGAACGGGACCTGCTCGGAGAACTGGAACTCCCGGCGCGAGCGCTCCACGGCATCCACACCGCGCGCGCGGTTGAGAACTTCCCTCTTGCCTGCCGCCCCGTCCATCCCGAACTCGTCCGCGCCTATGGCGACGTAAAGCTGGCCTGTGCCCTGACCAATCAGGCATTGGGCGCCTGGTCCGATGATCCGGCCAAGGCCAACGCCATCGAGCGCGCCTGCCGCGAGATGAGCGAGGGCCTGCTGACAGAGTATGTCATCGTAGACCGGCTGCAAGGCGGCGCGGGCACAAGCACCAACCTGAACGTCAACGAAGTGCTGGCGAATCGCGCTTTGGAACTCTTAGGTGCCGAGCACGGCGACTACCAGCGCATCTCACCTCTGGACGACATCAACCTGCACCAGTCTACAAACGATACCTATCCGACCGCGCTGCGGCTGGCCGCGATTCGCCTATTGCACATTCTCGAAGGGCGCGTGCTCAGGTTGCAGGAATCTTTCCAAGCAGCGGAGAAGCGCTTTGCGCACATCGTCAAGGTGGGCCGCACCGAGATGCAGGATGCCGTGCTCACCACGCTCGGCCGCGAGATGGGAGCCTATGCGGAAGCCTTCAATCGCGACCGCTGGCGCATTTACAAGTGCGAGGAACGCCTGCGCGTCGTGAACCTGGGCGGAACGGCGATCGGCACGGGCTTGGCCGCTCCGCGGCAGTTCATCTTCCGTGTCGTGGACGTGCTGCGGGAACTCACTGGCATTGGCCTCGCGCGCGCCGAGAATCTGGTCGAAGCCACTCAGAACTGCGACGCCTTTGTCGAGGTCTCGGGCATTCTCAAAGCGCTCGCCAGCTCACTCTGGAAAGTCAGTTCCGACCTGCGCCTGCTCTCCTCGGGGCCGCACGCGGGCTTGGCCGAAATCCGGCTCCCCGAACGGCAAGCCGGCTCTTCCATCATGCCGGGCAAAGTGAATCCGGTCATCCCCGAAGCTGTGACGCAGGCGGCCATGCTGGTCTTCGGTTACGACTCGGCTCTTGGCCTTGCCTGTGCTTCCGGTAGCTTAGAGCTGAATCCCTTCATGCCGCTCATCGCCGCGTGCCTATTGGAGAACCTCGATCTGCTGGCGCGCGCCTGCGACATCCTGAGCCGACATGCGGTCGAGGGCCTTGAGGCCAACGAAGCCAAGTGCCGCGCGCAGGTGGAAAATTCGACCGCCGTCGCGACGGCTCTCATGCCGGAACTCGGCTACGAAGGCGCCAGCACCGTGGCCGGGATGGCGCGAGAAACCGGCCGCAGCGTTCGCCAAGTTGTGCTCGACGAAAAGCTGCTGGGCCGCGAGAAGTTCGAAGAACTGATCAGCCCGGAAGCCGTCTGCCGCTTGGGAGAGCCGGATTCGAAAAGACCCCTCACCCCAACTCCCCAGGGGAGAGAGAAGAGGGGAAGGGGTGATCGGGTGAGCGACATTTTGCCAGGCGCGGAGGGACCCGATGAATCCGCATAGCCTATTAATAAACGAAACCGCAGTACCGGGCACATCCGAACTGTCACCGAAGGGTTACCGCCTGCACATCGGCATTTTCGGCCGGCGCAACGCGGGCAAATCGAGCCTCCTGAACGCCATCACGCGGCAGCACGTTTCCATCGTGTCGGAGTTTGCGGGCACCACCACGGACCCCGTCGAAAAGCCCATGGAACTTCTGCCGCTCGGGCCGGTGCTGTTTATCGACACGGCCGGAATCGATGACGCGGGCGCACTGGGCGAACTGCGCGTGGAAAAAACGCGCCGGGCCTTTGACCGTACCGACCTGGCGCTTCTCGTCACCGAGGCGGGCACCTGGGGTGATTTCGAGGATCAGCTTCTTCAGGAGATGGCGCAGCGCCGGACGCCCGCCATCGTCGTGTTCAACAAGATCGATCTGGGCCAGCCGAGCGCCGCGTTGATCGACCGCCTGCGGGCCGGCAAGCTCCCCATGGTCAGGACGAATGCTCCCGAGGGCACGGGCATTCTTGATCTGCGCCAGGCGATTCTGGATGCCGCCCCCGCGGAGTTCACGAACCCCGCCACGATTCTCAGCGATTTAGTGGGGCCCGGCGAAATTGCGGTGCTGGTAGTTCCCATCGACAAGGAAGCGCCGAAAGGCAGGCTTATTCTGCCCCAGGTGCAATCGATCCGGGACCTGCTGGACGGAGATTCCTGGTGCGTGGTGGTGAAGGAGCGGGAACTGCGCGCGGCATTGAGCTCACTTGTCAAGAAACCCAAGCTGGTCGTCACCGACTCCCAGGCCTTTCTGAAGGTCGCGGCAGATACGCCGCACGATGTGCCCATGACCAGCTTTTCGATCCTCTTTGCGCGCTTCAAGGGCGACCTGACGACGCAGGTGATGGGAGCGCGTGCTATTGATGGCCTCCGCGCGGGAGATCGCGTCCTGATTGCGGAAGCCTGTTCGCATCACCCGATCGGCGAGGACATCGGCCGGGTCAAGATTCCGCGCTGGCTCACGCAGTACGTCGGTGGGAAGATCGAATTCACCCACGTGCAAGGCCACGATTTTCCCGACGACCTCACGCCTTACAAGCTGGTGATCCACTGCGGCGCCTGCATGTGGAACCGCAAGGAGATGCTCAGCCGCCTTCTGCAATGCCGCGCCGCGGGCGTGCCGATCACGAATTACGGCCTCGCCATCGCCTTCAGCCTGGGAATTCTGGAGCGTGCGCTCGAACCCTTCCCGGCCGCGTTGGAAGCCTATCTCCACGGCGTGGCTGCCGAGGTGACTCGATGATCCGGGAATCCCTCACGGGACAAGCCGAGATTCTCTCCTGGCTGCGCGAGCAGGATGCCGGGCGGCTCGCCGAGCTGTATGCGGAAGCCGATCGGGTCCGGCGCGAGACCGTGGGCGACGCGGTACACCTGCGCGGCTTGATTGAAATCTCGAATTGCTGCGTTCGTGAGTGTGGATATTGTGGCCTGCGCGCTTCGAACCGGAACCTCAGGCGTTACAGGATGAGCCGGGAAGAAATCCTCGGGTGCGCTGCGGAAGCTGTAAACCTTGGCTATGGAACAGTGGTAATTCAAGCGGGTGAAGACTACGGCATCGCGAGGGATTGGCTTGCCGAAATCGTGCGCCACATCAAGCGAGAAACTCCGCTCGCCGTGACGCTGAGTATGGGAGAGCGCCCGGACGAAGACTTGAAGGCATGGCGGGAGGCCGGCGCGGACCGCTACCTGCTGCGCTTCGAGACTTCCGACCCGGAACTGTACGCGCGGATTCATCCCGCATTTCGCGGAAGGCCCTCCGACCGAATTGCGATACTCGGGACGCTCCAGCGGCTCGGGTACGAAACCGGGAGCGGCGTGATGATCGGGCTTCCCGGGCAGACCTACCAGAGCCTGGCCGCCGACATCGAAATGTTCCGGCGCCTGGACCTCGACATGATCGGCGTCGGCCCTTACATCCCTCACCCGGCGACGCCACTCGGTCAGGGGCTGTGGCGGCGAGAAGTCGATCCCACTGAGCAAGTACCGAACACAGAAGAGATGGTTTACAAGGTCGTCGCGCTCACGCGCCTTGCCTGCCCTTGCGCCAATATCCCCAGTACCACGGCACTAGCAACGATCAACCTTGCCAGCGGGCGCGAGTTGGGCTTGGAGCGCGGGGCCAACGTGGTGATGCCGAACGTCTCGCCGGTATGCTACCGCAGCCTCTATGAGATTTACCCCTCCAAGGCGTGCATTTTCGAAACTGCGTCGACGTGCCATTCGTGCCTCAACCAGCGCATCGCTTCGATTGGACGCAGCGTGGGCGCAGGACCGGGAGGGCGGCAAAAGACGGCGCGGGGATCAAGCAACCGCCGGTGGGACCGCCACGCTGAAGAACCGCAAGGAAGGCAAACGGTCGCCTTGCCCTGAGGGTCACATGAAAAGACCGGCGGCGAGGAAGTCATGATCGGAAACGAACAACCCGTCAAGATCGAGATCTGCATGGGGAGTTCCTGCTTTTCCCGCGGGAATTCCAAAAACCTAGGGCTGATCCAGGACTACTTGCAGGCGAACAAACTCCAAGCGGGAATCAAGCTGGTGGGGCACCTGTGCGGGGGAATGTGCAAGGAAGGTCCGAACCTGGCCGTGGACGGGCAGATATATCACCGCGTGGACGCCGCCACGCTCGCCACGATCCTGGAACAGCATTTTCCGAAAGGGTGAGGCATGGCCCGAATGACACCCATCTACACCGCGCAAACTGAATGTCAGGATTGCCGCAAGTGCATCCGCGAATGCCCCGTCAAAGCCGTTAAGGTGGCGCGCGGCTATGCCTCGGTCATCTCGGAGCTTTGCATTCTGTGCGGGCACTGCGTGGCCGTGTGCCCCCACGGCGCGAAGAAAGTCCGCGACGACGTTGGCGAAGCAAAACACCTGCTGGGATCGGGAAAGCGGGTGATTGCCTCTCTCGCCCCGTCGTTCATCAGCGAGTTTTCCGGCCTCCGGCCCGGCCAACTGATCGCGGCCCTCAAGCGGCTGGGCTTCTATGGCGTTTCCGAGACCGCCTTGGGCGCACAGCAGGTCTCCGCGAATGTCTCCGCGTTTCTCAAAGAGGATTCGGGGCACATTCTGTTTTCGACGGCCTGCCCCACGGCGGTCGAGTACATCCGGAAGTACCGCCCGGAATTTGCCGCGCGCCTCACAAGCCTGCTCTCGCCACTGCTCGCCCACTGCAAGCTCCTGCGCAGCGCCTTCGGCCAGGATATCGGCGTAGTCTTCTTTGGCCCCTGCATCGCTAAGAAGCGCGAAGCTGAGTTGCATCCGGAACTGCTGGATGTCGCGTTGACGTTCGGCGATCTGCGGCGGTGGCTCCGGGAAGCGCACATCCGGCCGGAAGCCATTCACGAATCGGCTGACGACGGCTTCGTTCCCGAGGCCGCCCGCGACGGCGCTCTCTATCCCATCGAGGGGGGAATGATCGCAGGCGTGCAGGCGAACTGCACCGCACGCGATGCCAATTTCATGGCGTTCTCGGGAGTTCGGAACATTGATAAAGCGCTGGGCGGTCTTGAAGATTTGCACCCCGACCAGAATCTGTTCATCGAACTTTTGGCCTGCGAGGGAGGCTGCGTAAATGGTCCCAGTACTGCCACGAAGAGCGCCTCAGCTCTGAAGCGCTATCAGGTAATTCAGTACGCGCGGCCCGCGGAACCGGCGAGGGCCGATGAACACGTCATTCCTATTCTGGAGGAATACAATCCCGACCCGGTTCCCTTCTCAGACTATACGGAGGAGGAAATCTCTTCCGTCCTGCGCAGCGTCAGCATGTATTCGCCTGAAGACGAGCTGAATTGTGGCGGGTGCGGCTACGATTCCTGCCGCGAGTTTGCCAGGGCGTTTCTCAACGGCAAGGCGGAGCGCAGCCTCTGCGCCGCTTACATGCGCAAGCTGGCCCAGAAAAAAGCCAACGCCCTGATGCGGAAAATGCCGGCGGCTGTGGTGATTGTGGATGCGGACCTGAAGATCATCGAATGCAACCCGAGTTTCCTCCACATGTTTGCGGACGGCCGCGCCACGGACGCTAACCCGGGCCTCGAAGGCCTGGACCTTGAAAAGGTCGTGCCCTTCCACAGCCTGTTCAGCAGCGTGCTCGAAACCGGCACGGATATCCTCGACCGGGACATCCGCCATCGCAAAGGTATCCTACACGCCTCAATTTTCAGCATTGAGAAAAACGCCGTGGTGGGAGGCATTCTGGAGGACATCACGGAGCCCTCCGTGCGCAAGGATCAGATCATCAAGCGGGCGCGCCAGGTGATCGAACAAAACCTCAAAACCGTGCAACAGATCGCTTTCCTGCTCGGCGAAAACGCCGCCGAATCCGAGATCACGCTAAACTCAATTGTGGAGTCCTTCTCGCCCGAGGACGTGGAACAGAAAGATGATTAGTACGGACCGCAAGAGCTTTATCGAAGTCGATTATTGCCAGAGCGCGAAGAACGGGCAACTCGTTTCCGGCGACGTTTTTCTGTCCCGCAAGTTCAAGGAGGAGAATCGCACCATTTCGGTGCTGTCCGACGGCCTGGGCAGCGGCGTCAAGGCCAACGTGCTGGCCACGCTCACCGCCACCATGGCGCTCAAGTACACGTCCAGCTTCATCGACGTCAAGCGAAGCGCCGAAACCATCATGGATACGCTGCCCATCTGTAGCGTGCGGAAAATCAGCTATTCCACATTCACCATTGTGGATATGGATACTGCCGGACACACGCGCATCATCGAACACGACAATCCGCCCTACCTGATCATTCGAGACGGCGAGCGCGTGCCGGTGGAAAAATCCAGCGTGACGTTGAAGAAGTGGCAGGAACGGCTGATCCACTTCTCCCAATTCCAGGCGCGCATGGGCGACCGCATCGTGATCTTCACCGACGGCGTGTCGCAGGCGGGCATGGGCGAGTATCGGACACCACTTGGTTGGGGAATGAAGAACGTTGAGGAGTTTGTGCGCGAGACCGTCGCAGACGATCAGGGAATTTCGGCCAGCGCGCTGGCAAAGAAGCTTGCCGCCAAGGCCCAGGAAGTGGATTGCGTCGGCCCCCGCGACGACATCACCTGCGGAGTAATCTACTTCCGCAGCCCCCGCCGGCTGCTGATCCTCACCGGGCCGCCGTTTTCGCGGGATAAGGACACGGAAATCGCCCGGCTGGTCAATACCTTTGAGGGACGCAAAGTGATCTGCGGCGGAACCACCGCCAATATCGCGGGCCGTCTGCTGAATCGCGAGATCACCATGGACCTTGATGACCTCGATCCGGAGATTCCGCCTGTGTCCCGCATGAAAGGCGTGGATCTAATTACCGAAGGAACCATAACCCTGGGCAAAGTAGCAAGCCTGCTGGAAGAAGGAGTGCACCCGGAAGCACTGAGGCACAACGCCGTCCGGCAACTCGCTACGATGCTGCTCGACAGCGACATCGTCCAGTTCGTCGTGGGCACGCGTATCAACGAGGCTCATCAGGACCCGAGCATTCCGGCAGAACTCGACCTGCGCCGCAACATCATCAAGCGCATCGCAAGCCAGCTTGAACAGAAACACTTCAAAGAAACCAGCGTGCGATATTTGTGAGGGCCAGGCCGGGAGGCGCGGGCATCATCACCAGCGTCAACGTCGTTGGCCTCTGGCGGGCTCACTGAGTACCCGAAGCTGTCGATGGCGAGTTCACGGCCACAACCGTGAATGGAAAGATGTTCATGTTCTGGGTGCCGAGCATGAGAGCATATTCTCCCTCATGCAGGGCCTCGCGTGGTTGAATGAGCCAGACACCGCTTTCCGGTTGCGCCACGTCGATGGATATAAGATCGGCCTTTTCCGCTTCCGCAACTTTCGCCCCAATGTGGAGCTTGCCGGCGTCGAGTTCACGGGAACCTTTCTTCGGATGAAGTTTGACCAGCGCCGGATTTCCCGGCAGCGAGAGACAATGACAGAGGCAAATGACCGGTCGGCCCGGTTCGACCTGGACTCGGGCGTGCAGTCCCGCGTATTCAGAAACCGCCGCGGCCGGCGCGATCCCATAAGTGAATGCTGGCGCCAGGCCGTGCTTGACGTGGGTCTTTGCCGGTATCTCCGACGGAACGGAAATCTAATCCGAGCCACGGATCAGTACGCCTGCCTGATTTCTCGGATAATCTGCTGTCACTCCAGGCGGGGTTTCCATGAGGCCGTCGACTTTATTCTGCGCCGTCGCCAAGCACGAAAAGACTACAATCATCACCGCCGCCGTCGCCATACGCTTCGCGCGGGATGTCATATGTCCTCCTTTGTATTTTCGTCGACACAGAACAGCGCATTCCCACCGAACTCTGTGGGGTTCCGGTTACTCTTTGAAAGGATGGAGCGGGAGACGGGAATCGAACCCGCGACGTCCAGCTTGGGAAATTGATCGTGGATTGCAAATACAACATTTAGCGTCTACGGTGTTGATGCTGACGATCCCAAGCTGCTGATTCTACGAGGGCCAAATTCGGGGGTCTGTTAATGGACTCCTAATGGACTCCGCCATTTTGTGCTTGCAAGATTATTTGCTTTTGCGTTGGGCATCCGACTTCAACAGAGCTTCGATGAGTTCAGGACGCGCCCGGAAATTGGTCGATTGTAGACGATCCAGCGCGAGCCGCAGGTCCGCAAATCCCTTTTCGGCAGCATCCACGAGAACTCGCAAGGTTCCGATTACAGCTATATGCCGGCGCTGAGCCTCAACGCGGGCCGCCCAATCATCGAGCAGCACAGCGTCAGCCGTAAGCTCCTCAGCAAGCGCAATAGCCTCTCGCTCTCCCATACCTAGGTTGGGTGCGAGTCCGGTCATGGAACCTCGGGGAGCGCGGACTTGGAGCCACAACGGTCTTTGCGCCATCCAGGCACGAACTAGCGGCGGGGTTTGTTGTCGATTAAGCTCGTCCGAAACCGCTGGCGGGATTAAGACACGGCGATAGAGTGCTGGTAGGACGTGCGTGTGTTCAATGAGAATCAGGTAACGGAGGGGGCCGGTATCGGCAATGACGATCATCTACGCTGTCGCTCGTCGCCCTGCTCGTTTTCCATCTCTCTCGTACGCTGCTTCCATAGCCGGGCGCTAGTTTCGGCCTCACGCTCGAAATCTTCAAAGGAGTATTCCAGCCACACTTGATGTTGCTTCAAATACCCATCCAGATCGTACCGGGTTTCAAATCCCAACAGTCGACACAATTGTTCCGTGCTGAGCATCTTCGCGCGGTAAGCCTGCAACGCAAGCGCTTCAAGAGCGGCGCGTGGAAGGTCTCGCCATTTGCTGGTGAGCTGCTGCCCAATGTCCTCCGGCAACTCAATGGTGACCTGCATATAATCCCCCTGGAATTCGTAGTATACGCCAGAAGTGCTTCACCGGGGTAACGCGGACTTCATACTTTCGGACACGATCTGAAAACTCGTGGTCGTGAGAAGTTTTGTCAGCGAGATTGGAAGTGCTTTCAGAGATCCCAACGAGCCGGCCAAGCGCTAATAGCTGTACCCCTCGTCAGCCTTCTGGGCAATGATAAACCACTTCCTGCTGAATGCCAGTCAATCCTGGTGTCATGTTAGCGTCAAGCGCACTTAGCCATCTGCTGCATTCTGGGAAAATCGTATTTTTCGAGGGCGGACAATGTATGGACAGCCTCTAAGGCTGAGTTGCGGTCGTGTACTCCCAGCTTCGCAAAGAGATTGCAGGTGTGAAATTTCACGGTTTTCTCGGTTATGCCGAGCCTACTCGCGATTTCTTTGTTCGTGAGTCCCTCCGCGATCAGGGGGACAAGGTCCGCCTCGCGCGGCGTGAAAGTCAGATGGTCTTTTTCATCCCGCTGGGCGAGACGGGCAAGTCCCTCCAGTATCTCCGAAGGAAGCCACAAGTGCCCATCGCATATTGCCCGTAGCGCCAGCACCAGTTTCTGCTTGGCTTCGGAGTAAAGCACAAGACCGTCGGCAACGCGTAGGAGTTGGTATTTCTCACGCCGTGGCAGAGCGTTCGCGAGCACCAGTAGCCTCGCCCGAGGGAAGCGTGCCCTCAAGGAACGCATGGTCAGCCGACTCTCTGGCAAAAGAATCCTCTCATCGATTGCGACAACGAGTTGTCGTTCCGGCGCTGACTTCTCTCGCTCATAAGCTTCTTCCTCGCCCAAGACCTCAAACTCACGCCCTCGGAGCAAACGGCTCAGGTAACTAAGGGATATCGGATTCTGTTCGAAGAAGCAAACTGCGATAGGAATTAATTGATGATTGCCTTGGCTGCGCATACGTTCCCTCCCGTTGGTCAGGTTCGCTGTACGCCGCATGCAACGGCTCCCTTGCGACGAACTCCCGTATGGAGCCATCATCAATAACGTTGCAGTGACGAAGATAGGTTACCACAAAGACATCGGTCTGTCGAACTTCGCAAGAAATGCGGAGTGCTACAGTAACTAACTAAGATACGGTCCGACGAACCAGTCCAGGACCATTTTCCACGGCAGGTTGGCTGGACAGTCCAGGATTCGAGCCCGGCCCTCAGGCCAGTAGATAACCCCGTCCAGCCTGATTAGAGTGGCGTTTAGCTTTGTTGAGGAGGCCACGAAGGGATGAAAAACGCAACCGCGTTCGAAAGCGACATGGGGGCGGATCAAAGGGGTGCATTTGATATAGGACCTCGCATCAAGTGCAAGCCTTCCCGATTCAATGCTCACACAACTGCGCCGGATGGTTCGATTATTTTGTATAACACGTATTCGGGTCACTGCTGTGTTTTTCCACCGAAAGGCACGGCATCAGTGAGGAGATATCTGTCCCAGCGTGGTTTCGAAGGGACTTTAGATCAGGTGGGAGAATATTTGCTTAAGGCCGGGTACCTAGTCGAGGAGGGTGAGAATGAACTCATGAACTGGGACTTGGCCTACGGAGTCCAACATTTCCGCCAGGATTGCCTCTCTTTAATACTCCTCGCAAGCGAAGAGTGCAACTTCCGCTGCACTTACTGCTCTCAGACCTTTCGGCGAGGCACAATGCTGCCGTTTGTCCGGAAAGGAATCAAGCGTTGGGTAGATACCGGCATTTCAAAACTGAGGATTTTGCAAGCGACTTGGTTCGGCGGTGAGCCAATGCTCGGCTACGAAGTGATCGAAGATCTCGCACCGTATCTGCAGGAGGTGGCTAAAGCGAATAACGTGCGGTACAGCTCGGGTATTACGACAAATGGATATCTGCTGACAAGCGAGCGTGTGCGCAAAATGCTTGAGTGGGGAATCCTCAGCTACCAAGTTACGTTGGATGGCTTGCCGGAAACCCACAACAAGACACGCCCATTAAAGGACGGGGGGGCCACATTTGATAACATTATCAAGAACCTGAACGCTATGCGGCAATTTCAGCAGGCATTCGAAGTCAGGATGCGCGTTAATTTTGACCGGGAGAATATTGACCAACTTGTGCCCTTCTTCCACCTATTAAAGGATCGGCTCGGGGGTGATTCCCGGTTCAAGGTTGCCTTTCAAGCCGTAGGCAGATGGGGTAGCCAAAACGACGCGAAGCTTGAGGTGTTCACAAGAGATATTCTGGAGCGCCAAGCCGTCCTAAGACGACAGGCTCGCGGTATCGGCCTACCCACAGAATCGGCAATGGCGTTTGTTAGGTCTGGAAGCATGTTATGCCGCGCTACTAGAGCAGACGGGTTCGTTGTTGGAGCGGACGGCAGAATCATGAAGTGTACGAACCATGGAGTGATGTCGGAGGATCGCAACGTTATTGGCCAGATTCACGAAGACGGAACGTTTGAAATCGATCACCACAAGAATAGCAGGTGGATCTTGCCATATTACAATCACGATCCGAAGTGCAAAAGATGTTTCTATTTGCCATTATGCGGAGGGGGAATGGTATGCCCAGCCGCCAGAGTTCAGGGGCGTGAGCCAGCGTGCCGTGAGGAACGAATGCACATCCGCAGTCTACTATTGGAATACTGGGCCGAGCGACAAACAGGAGACACAGGACAAGCAGTGCGGCTGATGTATCGCTCCCAGCCATCAAGAAGCCGTTCTCTGGATTCTCCATGAGGTCATCTGCATCCAGAGTGGTGGCATGTGCTGCGCCACGGGGGGCAAGGCGCTCGGTTCGTAAATGAGGCCAGTATGATCGCAAAGTCGATCCTTAATTCAAGAATCCCCAAATCGCGAGGATATGATCACTGCGATACGCGATCGCGAGAACGGAGCACCTTCCCCGCAATGTCGGCGCCAACCGGCTTAAGAGCTGTCCTGCTATTTACGGCTGCTGGCGAGAAAGCGCTGACTGGGATCGCAACCGTGACTCACAGGTGGAAAGCGGCCTCAGCATTCTATATTAGATTAGGTAACTATCAAACATGAAGTATCACAAATACATACAGAAAGGAGGTGAGACTGTGAGTATTGAACCTGTGGATGATCGATTCGATGAAATCGAGATTACCGAGTTGGACGCAAGGCTCGACATGGCGATTGACCCGCTCCTGATGATCCCAGATGATTCGGGTAATCATTGTACCAACCCCAGTTGTAATGGCAGCCCGTGCGGAGACAACTGCACGAATCCTGGCTGCTGTTGAGTGTACAGGCGACCGGTCTGAAATCGGGAAGTTGAACGGACAGCCTGGACGCAGGGCAGCGCCACCCTTTTTGCGCGCCCAGGCTGTTTGATCGCGGCATTCGACGGACTCCGCAACGACCGTGCGCAACAGAAAAGGGGTGCGTGTTGGCATGTCTGGGGAGATGCGGGGGGGCTAAAAGAGACAAGGGACACAGGAGTAATTGTCGACTCCGGCCCACAAATCTGTACAGAAGGGAGGTGAGACTGTGAGTGTTGAACCTGTGGATGATCGATTCGATGAAATCGAGATTACCGAGTTGGACGCAAGGCTCGACATGGCGGTTGACCCGCTCCTGATGATCCCAAATGATTCGGGCAACAACTGT
>Ga0335069_10001628_pt1 | contig 35961 bp, 23 predicted proteins | sample Lox_Sample_11_FD_206714 | JGI IMG/M metagenome (GOLD analysis project Ga0335069, IMG submission 206714) | Soil microbial communities from Loxahatchee National Wildlife Refuge, Florida, United States - Lox_Sample_1.1 | ecosystem: Environmental > Terrestrial > Soil > Wetlands | place: USA... | reverse complement strand
TGGGGCAGCAACATGTACACAGAGCCATGCCTGAAAGTGACGCTTGCGGATGGCAACCGTGACTTGGTCCTAACCTACGTCAGTCACGAAATTCACGGCGACACGCTTGTCGTAGTTACGAAGGATATCCAGTACAACCTGGTTGTGACTCTGCACTATCACGTTTACCCCGGAGTCATCGAGAAGCACTCTGTGATCGAAAACAAGACCACGCAGCCGCTGACTGTTGAGAGCGCGCAGGCGGGGGTCTGGTATGTGCCGCCGGGCGATGGCTACCGCCTGAGTTATTTGAACGGACGGTGGGCGGGCGAGACTCAGCTTGTGCAGGAAGAAATTCACCCGGCGGTGAAAGTGCTCGAGAGCCGGCGAGGCACTACCAGCCATCAAACCAATCCCTGGTTTGCCATCGATGCGCCCCAAGGCGGCGGCACGTATGCGGATCAAGAACACGGAAGAGTCTGGTTCGGCGCGCTCGGCTGGAGCGGATCGTGGAAGTTTAGCGTGGAGCAGACGCCGCATCAACAGGTGCGCGTCACGGGTGGTTATAACACGTTTGATTTCGGTTATCCGCTGCAGCCTGGCGAGCAACTCGAAACACCAGCGTTCTACGGTGGCTTTAGCGATCACGGTTTTGGCGAAGCCTCGCGCATGTTGCATCATTTTGCCCGGGAGTTCATCCTTCCAGGCGGCGTGTCGGCCAAGCCGCGGCCGGTTCTCTACAATTCCTGGGAAGCGACGGAATTCAGGGTGGATGAGCCAGGCCAGAAAGCATTGGCGGAGAAGGCAGCGAAAATCGGCGTCGAGCGCTTCGTCATGGACGATGGCTGGTTCGGTGCACGTAACGACGATCACGCCGGCTTGGGCGATTGGTATGTCAACCCGAAAAAGTTCCCCAACGGTTTGCAGCCGCTGATCCAATACGTGAACGGCCTCGGCATGGACTTCGGCATCTGGGTGGAGCCGGAGATGGTCAACCCGAATAGCGATCTCTATCGCAAACATCCCGATTGGGCCATGAACTTTCCCGGACGCCCTCGCACGGAGGCGCGTCATCAGTTGATCCTCAACATGGCGCGCGATGATGTGAAGGAGTACACGTTCGCATGGCTGGATAAGCTAGTCAGCGAAAACAATATTGCGTTCCTGAAATGGGACATGAATCGGAACTTTTCAGAACCCGGGTGGCCTGAAGCCGGTCCTGCGAACGAGAAGAAGATATGGGTGCAGTACACAAGAAATGTTTACGAAATCATCGATCGCCTCCGCGCCAAGCATCCTAAGCTCGAAATCGAATCGTGCTCCGGAGGAGGTGGACGCATCGATCTCGGAATTCTGAAGAGGGTCGACGAAGTCTGGACTTCTGACAACACCGAAGCCCTCGACCGATTGCGTATTCAAGAGGGATTCAGCTATGCATATCCGGCGCAAGCCATGATGGCATGGGTTACGGACGTGCCCAATTTCAACGGGCGCAGCACTCCGCTGCAGTTCCGATTTCTCGTCGCGATGATGGGCTCCCTTGGCATCGGCAATAACCTGAATAAGTGGACCGGCGAAGACTTTGCACTTGCTACCAGGATGATCGCTTACTATAAAAGCATCCGGCGCACAGTACAACAGGGCAAGCTGTACCGCCTGTTTTCTCCGCACGAGGGCGAACTAACCGCCAACCAATACGTCTCCGAGGATGGCAAGCAATCTGTTCTCTTCGCCTTCCTGCATTCACAACAATACGGACGCCCGGCGCCAACCATCCATCTGCGGGGGCTGGACGAAAATGGCGTTTATCGTATCACGGCGCTCGATCCCAACAAACTGGCGGAGAAATTGACTACCGCCAGCGGCGCATACCTACAAAATCATGGCTTGGACGTCTTGCTGGTGGGCGACTACGACAGCGAGTCTATCCTGATAGAACGTGCGGAATGACGACGGGAAGGCCTCTTCCGCCGGAGCTTAACCTTTGATAGCTCCGCGCTAATAACTTCTTCGTTATTGTGCGCTGCCTGGTCAGCCAGCAAGACTAATAATAAGGTGGAGTTTCTCACCCAGAGGCGACACCCACCGACGGGGAGGAAAATGAAATTGTGCCGGAGCGCTCCACAAGCGTCTGCGTGGATGCGAAGGCTTATGTTGGCGGCTGTGTTAGCCGGACTGCCTTGTCTCGTCTATGGAGATGAGGCGGGTAAGCTACCAACGCTTACCAAGGCCGCTCAGATCCGTAGACTGAACACGCGCGAATCCAGCCTCGGTTATCCTGTCGCGCTGCGCGGCGTCATCACCGTCAATCTCTCGTCGTGGGGCGTTACTTTTTTCCATGACGAGACCGGCGGTGTCTACGTAGAGAATCAGCAAGCAGGCGTAGGTGCGGGCGACCTGGTTGAAGTGCTCGGCGTCACGGCGCGTGGCGCATTTGCGCCAATCGTCGATCACCCGCAAATCCATGTCATCGGCAAAGCTCCCCTGCCCGCGCCCGGGCATTTCTCGCTCGATGATTTGTTGACCGGCGAACAAGACAGTCAGTGGGTTGAGTTACGAGGCATCGTTCGCTCGATTGAGATTGGCGCAGATGCCGTAGAACTGGGAGTCGCTGCCGGTAGCCATAAGTTCCGGGCTGTGATCACAGGCGTCGACAAAACTTGGAACTACAACGCACTGATTGACGCAGACGTTACGCTTCAGGGAGCGTGCGGCACACTGATCAACGACAAAGGGCAGCTCGTGGGTATTCAGGCCTATGTTCCCGATATCGCCCAGATTCGCGTGAATCAAGCCGCCCGCACAGACCCATACACGTTACCTATTCTGCCAGCTAATAGCCTAATGCGCTTTACTACGGAAGGTGTGTCCGGACACAGGATTCACGTGCAAGGCGTCGTCACGCTGGTGGAACCGGGCCGGTACTTCTTCGTGCAGGATGCATCCGGGGGAATTGTCATTAACAGCAGCCAGAACACAACACTGCACCCGGAAGACCGCGTAGATGCTATCGGTTTTCCTGCCGCGGGAAGTTATGCCCCGGTTCTGGAAAATGGTCAATATCGAAGACTCGGCCCTGGTTCAATGCCTTCGCCAATCGATTTGACACACGCCACCGCTCTCAACGCAGAGCAGGACGGTCAGGTCGTTAAAATTCAGGGTACTCTGATCGATCAGTCGATGCGCGGTCCATTCGTCATACTGACCGAGCAATGGGGAAGCTTCACATTCACCGCGCGCATAAACCAGCAGGTGGCCGGCGAAATGTTACCAATGATTCCGGTGGGCAGCCGCATTGAGACAACCGGCGTTTGGTCCATTGAGGCTGACGAATACCGTCAGCCGACGGGATATCGCGTTCTGCTTCGCTCGCCGCGGGATGTCACCGTGATCGAGCGACCCTCATGGTGGACCGGTCCCAGAATCGCCTGGCTCATGATGGTTTTTGCCGGCGCCTTCTTCTTCAGCGCGCTCTGGGTGGCACTCCTGAGAAGAACGGTTGAGGAACGTACCGAGACGATCCGCGCCACCCTTGAGTCGACCGCGGACGGGATCATGGTGGTAAATTCCAGCGGACGAATCGTAACGTACAACCAGAAGTTTCTGGAGATGTGGGCGATTCCGCGAAGGGTGCTCGACGCCAGGGACTCTACTGCCGCGTTTCTATTTGCCGCAGCGCAACTCCGCGACCCCGATGCACTCATGGTCAAGGTCAAGGATTACGCGGATCGCGACGGTCAGATCGACGACATTGTTGAGTTTGAGGACGGACGCGTCTTTGAACGCCATTCCGAGCCACAACGGGTGCAGGGCAGGAGTGTGGGGCGCGTCTGGGGTTTTCGCGATGTCACCGAAAAAAGGCGAGCCGCTCAAGAATTGGAGCGGGCTAAGGCCGCCGCAGAATGTGCCAGTCGGGCAAAGAGCGAATTTCTGGCCAATATGAGCCATGAGATTCGCACCCCCATGAATGCCGTTCTCGGTATGACGGACCTGGTTCTGGACACCGATCTATCCGCCGAACAGCGTGACTACCTGATGGACGCCAGGCGGTCAGCCGCATTCCTGCTTGGGTTGCTCAACGACATTCTAGATCTTTCGAAGATTGAAGCGGGCCGCCTCGAACTGAGTCCCGTTGAATTCTCATTGCATCGCTGCGCGGAGGAAGCCGTGGCCACCCTGGCGATTAATGCCGAACAAAAGGGCATTCACCTCACCTACGACGTGGCACCGGAGATCCCCATCAGGCTCATCGGCGATCCGTTCCGCCTCCGTCAAGTCCTTTTGAACTTACTCAACAACTCGATCAAGTTCACCAGCAAGGGATCGGTTGCCCTGAAGGCCATGCTGCTGGATCGGAAGGAATCCGCCGTTACCGTGCATTTCGCGGTGTCCGACACGGGTGTCGGCATCCCATCGGACAAGCTCGGTGTGATCTTTGAAGCATTTCGCCAGGTGGATTCCTCCACTTCTCGCAAGTACGGTGGCACTGGCTTGGGATTAACCATTTCATCGCGACTGGTAGAAATGATGAACGGCCATATCTGGGTGGATAGTGTGGAGGGCCAGGGAAGTATCTTCCAGTTCACAGCGACGTTTCGTTGCGATACAAAACCCGACCGTGACGCTTCGGCGTTAACGAGTGTCATTGCAGGTAACTACTCCTCTTAAACGAACTGAAAGTTGTTTTCCAGATCAACTCTCGGAAGGCTTCGTTGTTCGAATCCAACCGGAGCACTCAATCACAGGCAGCCTCGGGTATTTCGGGAACCTGGGATCCGTAACCGACAGCGTGCAGCGATAAAACGTCGATCCTCGGCTTGACCGGATCACCTCACTATGTGCACAACTCGCGCATAGGCCCACGGACATAGCTGCTGGATTGCTCATCGGTAGCGTGCCGCCATGAATATTGATTGTCCCCCAAAATCAGCACCATCAATCACAGGAGCGAGCTAGTTCTTGATATTCTGATTTCGAGTGAGCCTACGTTTATCCAAGCTACTTTGCTTCGCGCTGGTGTGTTCCGCTCACCTGTTATCGCAGCCCCCGGGCAATGTGCGAGATCTCGAAACCTCTGCTAAGGAGCGCTTGGCGGCGCATGACCCGGCTGGCGCCTTGGCAGCTTACGAACGCTTGGCCGAATTAGTTCCGAAGTCAGCCGCTTATCAGGACCAGGTTGGATTTCTGCTGGCGGCCACAAACCGCTCCGCCGACGCCATACCGCACTTCCAGCTTGCTACAAGTCTCGATCCAAAAATGGCGCTGGCGTGGTTTCACTTAGGGGTGGCTCTCTGGTTGACTAAGCAGACTGACCCCGCTGTGCGGGCCTTGCAGAGGGCCGTAGCGCTCGCTCCTGACAATGGTGAGTTTCTATTTCGCCTGGGCTCGGCCCACAACGACACTGGACACTACGCAGAGGCCGGACGTGAGTTGGCCCGAGCCGTCCGTCAATTGCCTTCCAACGCTGCTGTTTGGGAGGCGCTGGCCACAGCCTGTGAGCGGCAGGGCCTCTTTAAGCAAGCGTCTGACGCTTATGGGCGGGCCATGCCACTTGACCCTCAGAACCTGGCGGTGCGCAATAACTATGGCAACGCGCTGGTCAGGTCCGGAAACCCGGCCGCCGGTCTTCGCGAGTTTCGCCAGGTTCTTCAGCACGATCCGAACAACGTCCGGGTACAGGTAAATATCGGCTATGCGTACATCGCGGCCGGAGACTTTCAGGCTGCGATCAAGCAGCTGACTTTAGTAACTCAGAATCATCCCGAAGACGCCGGGGCGCATTATGACTTAGGCGTCGGTTATAAGTCGGTCGATGATTTACCGCACGCCCTCACCGAGCTGGAGCGGGCAATACACCTGGATCCAGCACTTACCGAAGCGCATTACACGCTGGCTCTGACTTACATCGATGCGGGCTCTGCCGATAAAGCCGTCGAGCAGTTGCGGACCGCCGTCGCACAACGCCCAAACTATATCGAAGCTTGGTACATTCTCGGCACCACGCTGAAGCAGCAAGGCGACGCTGACGGCGCTATCGATGCCCTAAGACGCTCGGTTGCGCTCGACGGCGAGAATGCACCCGCGTGGAACAATTTGGGGCTAGTTCTCCGGCGGAAGGGCGACACAACGGGTGCGCAGGAAGCTTTCGCCAAAGCAGCGGCTATCCGAAAAGCTGAGGAACAGGCGAAGGAAAAGCACCTTAAACAGGGCGCGCAGGACCGGTGACGGCTTCAGAACAAAAAGCCGGCCACTTGTTCCGCGATTTTCCGGGCCTTCTCTCTCAGTCCGGCTGCGGTGGCGGAAGGATCGTCACTGCCGACACGAACCAGGAACGCCTGGTTCCGCACCCGCCCGACCACTTGCTCCGCCAACTGCCCCTTCTTGCCCGAATATGTGCATGCGAGCGCCTGGTTGCCGATCGCTCTTAGCGCTTCCGCACCCGATCCGCACTGTGCCGCCCGTGACGCAAATTCGCCTGGGGTCCTCAAGGTCTCGACTTCAATTCGAAGTGTCGATTCCAAAGAACCATCACGCCGGATAAACTCACACGCGCCTTGCGTGACATTGGCCTTCGCGGCGCCACCCATTACGCCTGCTGCTGTTGCCGCATTCAGCCAAGGACATTCTTTGTCGGCTGCGGAAAGTAAAGGGAGTAAGATGGCCGCCAGCAGAGGCCGCCCGCACTTCATCGTTTACGCGCGCTTTCCAGCCGGAGTCAATTTCTCCGTCTTGAGGATTTTGCCGCCTTCTTGAATCACATAAAGGCGGTTGACCTCCAGGTCCTTCAACTGATCCACCTGTCCGCTTAGCCAGCGAATCTCGACTACGTCGACCTTGGCAGCATCCTCCAAGCCGAAGTGCATGCGCAGGTCATTCTGCGAGAAGTAACTTCCGCCGCTGCGCAATTCGTCCATTTGCGTCAACGCCTTTTCCGCATTCGGCTTTGTCTTGGCTACTACGATAACACGGCTGCCGATCCCGGTTCGATTCGACTTTACGCCCTGCAGCTTGATCTTGATCCAGTTCCGTTGTAGCACCGAGTCGCAGCGTAAGAGCTGAGGAATCGCATTAACGCAATTCACCGCCACGTCGATGTCTCCGTCATTATCGTAGTCCCCGAAAGCGCAGCCACGTGCCGGAGCGTTTTCCAGGATGCCGGGGCCGCCCTTATCCGTAACTTCTTCGAAACGTCCGTTTTGTAAGTTGCGATAGAGATACTTATGTTCCGCGTACTTTAGGTCGGCGTTGGACTTATCGACTTCTGGATAAACGTGGCCGTTCGACATCAGGATATCCAGCCATCCATCATTATCCATGTCGAAGAAGCCCACGCCCCAGCCGAGAAGCCGCGTATTGACACCTAACCCGCTTGGGTAAGTGCGATCCTCGAAGGTAGCATCACCTAGGTTGGTATAAAGCGAATCCGTGTCTCCCGCGAAGTTAGTCTTCACTACATCCAGGTTGCCGTCTCGGTTGTAATCACCGATCGAGACGCCCATGCCGGCCTGCGGTTTGCCCTCGGGCGAAAGAGCCGCCCCCGATTCGATGGCGATATCCTTGAAGGTCCCATCTTTCTGATTCTGATAGAGTGTGGCCGTGCTGGAGTCATTAGCGACATAAATGTCCGGCCAGCCGTCATTATCCAGGTCGGATGCAGCCACGCTTAAGCCATAAGTGCCTTGCGTGTTCCAAATGCCGGCCTTCTCGCTGACGTCGCTAAAGGTTCCGTTTCCGTTGTTATGGTATAGGATATTCTTGCCACCACGCAGCCCGGGCGGCCCACAGGCCACTAACAGGCCTTTATAAGTACAAGGCCCCGCTTCCGGTGGAGGCGCTGTCTTCAGGTCAAAATCAACGTAGTTGGCCACGAACAGATCGAGGTGGCCATCTTTGTCATAATCTACGAAAGTGCAACCCGTATTCCAGCGTATCTTTGGCCCCGGCTGAATCAACCCCGCTGCTTTGGTTACATCCGTGAAGGTACCGTTGCCGTGATTGCGATAAAGCGCGTTCTGCCCGTAGTAAGTTACAAACAGGTCATCGTAGCCGTCGTTGTCATAATCCCCTACGCAGCACGCCTGTCCCCATCCCGTTCGATTTTCAAGCCCTGATCCCTTCGTTACATCTGTAAATGTGCCGTCGCGATTATTCTTGAATAGATGGCAGCGCGGCTCCTTACCGGCAGGAAAACCTTCCAACCGCCAACCGTTAATGAGGAAGACATCCAGCCAGCCGTCTTGATCGTAATCGTAGAACGCCAGCCCGCACCCCGTAGTTTCGAGAAGATACTTATTCTTCCCTTCGCCGCCGTAGATGGTCTTTATAGCCAGTCCGGAGTTCTTCACAACGTCCACGAAACTGACACCTAAAGGAGTGCCCTCGATCGGTGACTTAGGACCGGGCGGGGGCGCCTTGGGCTTAACGTCGTAACTCCGCTCAATCGGCCCCGGGAGCTTCTGGCCGAGTGCCAGTAGGTCGGAGAAAGGAAGTACCAGCGCCGTGCGGCTCAATGAACGAACAAATCGTCTGCGAGTCCTGCTCAAATCAACATCTCCTGCAATCAGCTATTGCTGGCCACTGGCGGCCGCCGTCGCATGCGATAAATCCGTGTGCATATGCCACGGCACACTTTCGGTCGAAATTTCCGGATGCTTACTCAGAAACTCCAGCGAGTATGTCGGCGCGCCGGGATCAACCTGCTTGGTAGCAAATGCCGCCGCTTCTTGCGCAGCTCTATCCTTCATCCCCATTCGCCGGTAGAGCACGGCAAGATTGTAGTGCGCTGCCAGATCGTCGGGATCGATCCCCTGCAAGGCCTCGAACTGCTGCCTCGCTTCCCCGTAACTGTGGCGCTGATAATATGCGATTCCCAATTCTCGCCTGGGATCACGTGCCTGCGGATACTGCTCTACGACCCTCTGTAGATCCGCAACCTCCTCGTCGAAGTGCCCTTCACGCCGTTCCACCAATGCCAGATAATAGAGCGCTCGCGCGTTGTTCGGACTTAGCTCCAGCGCCTTCTCCAAGCTCGGGCGGGCTGCAGAGTACTTTTCCCATTCGATGAATGTAAGTCCTATATTGGTGTAACCATCCGCATAATCCGGCCGCAGTTTCACCACTTGCTCAAAAGCGTGCATCGAATCGGCGTACTGCAGTTGATCCAAGTAGGCGATCCCTAGGTTATTCCAACGCATCCAATCGGGATTGTCCCGCTTATCCGGGCCCGTGGCCGGGTTGTCTCCTAAGTTCAAGCTGCGCGTGCGGGATGCTAGTTCCACTACGGGATAAGCGGGGTGGTCCGTACCAAATATGTTATTTAAGTAACTCTGCCTCAGGTGACGATAGTTAACACGGGCGGTCGCGGTAAGTGGCCCCTTGGCGTCCTCTGGTATTCGAAACTCGTAGCGAACCAGCGCGGAACGGCCCGATTGGATCGTATTATCGTAGGCAACCGAGTGTATCGTCCAGACCTTATGGTTATCCACAAATTCACCATCACTGTTTACTGGCCGATTGGTGAAGCTATGCGCCCGTTCATCCAGCGACCCGTCCGGTTTCAGAAAGCCACCGTGATAGATTTTCCGCCCGCTGGCGTCAGCAACTTGGAATTCCACCCATGGCTCATATAAGTCTCGGACTTCCGGCACGAGAGAATGGCCGATATCCTTGTTCTGGATCACAACCATCATCTGCACCGTTTCACCCGGCGCCAGGCGGAAAGGCGTGGACCCAAGCGGCGCGGTCATGCTACCTTGCGTTCTCTGCATTCCAAACAAATCGACGTTCAAGTACATTCCAGACTTGAGGAACTCCACCGTCTTCTGTAACTGCTCATCGAAACCATAGTAAAAAGGCACCGCCGTGTTGCCAGCTGGCCACCGGTGCGAAAGCAGGGTGCCGTGTTTGGCGCCCTCATCTTTGAGCTTCAGTGTTTCCCGCGGCATATGGCAATCCTGGCACGTGGTGAAACTCGTTTGGTAAAACGTCAACGGATTGCGATTCGAAAACTTCGAATTCTGCCACTCGTCGTACACCGTGAACGCACGAATGAACTTGTACTCGTTGAGTGGGCTCGGTAAGTTAGCTTTGTGGCAGGCCGCGCAGAACTCCGGCGTCCGATAGAAACCCTGCATGACCGCGCGTGAATGGCGGTCCGGGTGTTTGCGGATTTCGTCATCCGGCACTTCTCCGGGAATCCGGTTGCCATCTTCATCGACCATCACCGAAGGAATTCCCATCACGAACCCACCATTCCCATTCGTCGATTGCAGCTTCTGAATGGAATGGCAGGTCGTGCAAGTAAGTCCGTCTTCATCGAAGCTTCGATCCACTTGTGAGTCCTGGGTCAGCGCCCCGGTTAACACACCGATCGGGTTGTGACAGCTATCGCAGTGCCTTGTGAACTCAATGCCCTTAGTGCGAGGGAGAATGTTTACGCTCGCCCGGTAAAAAGGTGTACGGAAGGAATTGGAATGTAACGCCTGGCGCCACTGACTGTATGCCTCGGCGTGGCAGCGCGCGCAATATGTCGCGCTCAAGAAAACGTCCGGCGGAACAAAGTCGTCACCCTGAACCCCCGCATTTCCAGGTGTCGAAATCTTATCTTTTCCGAACCGGAAATTGTAGGTTTCGCGTATCTTGGCGGCATACGCCGCGCGTTCCCTCGATTCCTCCTGCTGTGCCCAACCCGTCGAGATGGCGAAACCTGCGAAAACTGACAATACCCGAAGCCTTTGCCCAACTCTGAGCCGCACGCGGCACCCCTACGTGATGAGTATGCGCATCAGTATACCAACTCGAACGCCTCCTGTGATCGGTAGTTATACTGGCCGTTAGGACCTCACCGCGATGAAGCTTGCCTGCTGCATTTTTCTGTTTACTGTGGTTAGCAGTTCTGCTCAGAATTCGGAGGAGCTGCAGCGGAAGATCAACGAAGGCCGGGCCTTGATCGGCAAAGGCGATGCATCAGGCGCACTTGATGCTTTTCGCAAGGCCAGCGAGCTGGCGCCGGGGTCCGCTGAGTTGCACGACCAGGTAGGGTTCCTACTGGCCGTCCTGAAGCGGAGCGCGGAAGCCCGCGAGGAATTCCAAAAGGCAGTTGCGCTCAACGATCAGTACGCCATCGCACACTACCATCTCGGCGTCGCGTATTGCCTCGATGAGGATTATCTGCACTGCATCCCCGAGTTACAAAAGGCCGCCGGCCTCGATGCAAAGTCGTTCCCCTATCACTCTCATTTAGGAATTGCTCTGGCCGCGGCTGGACGCAATGCGGAAGCGGCCACCGAGTTGGCGGCTGCCGCCGAACTCCAGCCCGATAACGCGGATATCTGGAGCCGGTTGGGCGCCGCGTACCAGAAATCCAATGACCTTGCGCATGCTGTCGACGCGTACCGCCACGCCTCTCAGCTCAGCCCTGGAAATCTCGACGCCAGAAACAGTTACGGCCTCATGCTGGTCCAGACGCGCGAGGCCGATAAGGCGATCGCCGAATTCCAGCATGTGCTGGAAACCGACCCCGGCAATGTCAACGCCGCAATGAACATCGGTAGCGCCTACATGTTGAAGGGTGACTTGGATCATGCCATCGCTCAGTTTCGCGCCCTCATCGCTCGCAATCCCGACTTGGCGGTGGCTCACTATGATCTCGCCTTGGCTCTCAAGAACCGCGATGACCTCGACCACGCCCGGCCGGAGTTTGAAAAAGCTCTCCAACTCGATCCCAACATGGCCGAGGCGCACTACACTCTGGGTATCTCCTGGTGGCAGGAAGGCGATTTTGACCGGACGATCGCTCAGATGAAGGATGCCGTACGGCTCCGCCCGGACTACGGTGAAGCCTGGTTTATTCTGGGAACCGCGCTCAAACAAAAGGGTGACTTGACAGAAGCTGTTTCTGCATTGCGTGAAGCTGTGCGTTTGCGGCCGGATGATCCGGGTCCATATAATACGTTGGGCCAAACTCTGCGGCTAAGCGGAGATATCGAAGGGAGCAAAGCGGCATTCGCACAGGGCGCTAAGGTTAAGGCGGCCAAAGAAGCTCAACTGAGCGACATGATGAACCATAAGTAGACTGAACGCGCCTTAATGCGGTAACGACTTCAATTTCTCCAACATAGTGCGTCCCTCTTCCGCTTGGCCCTCCGCGATCAGCGTCCGGCCGAGCAGGTAGTTGGCGGCGTAGTTCTTTGGATCCAGAGACACGGCGTGCCGCAGGATGTTCTCCGCATTGCTAAAGTTCTGCGTATTGTAATAGCACTTACCGAGCAGAATATAGGGCCCACTGTAACTTGGATTTAACCAGACCGCGCGTTGCAAATGGGGAATCGCTTGCTCCCAGCGCTGCTGCCGGGAATAGACGTCGCCCAGCCGATACCATGCCATAGAGAAGTTCGGGTTGATCTCGAGTTCTTTTCCCAGAAGGGTGATCGCTTCGTCCAATTCGCCGTGTCCGATAGCAGCCTCTGCCAGCAGAAAGTACGCCTCCGGCAGCTTGGGATCGAGCGCCATGGCCTTTCTCACTTCCGCTACGGCCTCGTCGCGGAACTCCTTCTTGTACATCATCTGGCCGGCCAGCAAATGTCCGCCAGCGCTCGCCGGATTCAGGCCGAACAAGCGGGCGAACGCCGCCTCTGACCGCTCCTGCTGCCCATTCTGCAGGTAAGCGTAGCCGAGCATGTAGTTTGCTTCGTTGACGCCAGGAACTTTTTCCAGCCAGGGAATGGCTTTCTGTGTTTGCGACAGCATGAAGTAGCTTTGGCCAATCAGGAGCGCCGATTCTTTGAATTCGATCGAGTCCGGTGCCTCCGTTTTCACGGCTTCCTCGAGACTGGAAACCGCTTCGCTATATTTCTGATGTTTGTAGAGGTCTACGCCGCGCGCGTGCGCGCTGTTGGAGACACTGGCCAGCCACAGCGCAACGATCCCCTGCCACATGACTTCAGAATATACGCTATGCGGTTACTTATTGCGATGCGCTGCTACAAGTTCGGTGTGTATGGGGACTCCGCCGTTGACCTTCACACGCAAGAGGGCTTCGAATGGCGGAAAGGGGCTCTTTGGGGGAACGGCCAGCGCAGTCAGCAACTCCTCCAGCCGCTTGGTCCGGCAAACAAACTCAACGGCCGCTTGCGTGCCCAGTGTAGTAAGTCCCGCCAGCACAAGAGCATGCTGAGCACTCGTGAGTCCTGGCACCAGACCGACGACGGCGTAGTCTTCCCGTATAGGTAAGGTATCTGTCGAAAAATAAGTACTTTCCTCGCCGGCCCGCGGGTGTACGTTAACGACGCTCAGGTCGCCTTTTCGTGGGCCTTCGCTGGCCACGCGGAAGACAAAGTCCTGAGTCCCCGGCATATCGCGCAGTGAGAGGTTTTCGGAGGGAGAACCGATGAAAACCAGGTTGCTCGTTTTCGCGTCGTCCCACGTCAACAGGCGGCCACGTTTCAGTCGCATGTCGCGATGCAGAATCGTGAACAGATGGTCCAGTTCGTGGATCGCCATCACTTCACCCACTCCCGTATAGTGGTCGTGAATCGATGGGTTACCGTCAACCGCCGGATTGAAATACCGCAGTCCCGTTTCCGGACGGCCCACGAAAGCGGCATTGCTGTACACCACGAGTGGCGGTTCGGGTCCGTCAAAAAAGCGCATCCACAGAGCTTTCAGCGCCTCACTTGAGTCGCCCGAAGCGCTGCGCTCAAACAGCGGACCAATCACAAAGCCCAGACAAAACGCACCAAGAACCACCAGCGCGCCCAAGGCTGTCACGACCCGCCGTTTTGGTTGCGGCACCGCAGGCACAGTCGCCGGCTCTGTTACAGGCTCGGCCACCGGTGGCTTTGGATCCGGCTCGCGATAATGGAAGAGCAGGTGGTAAGAACCGCGAGGAATTTCAACGACTACGTTATCCTCAACTCCGTCACCAGCGTAGTATTCCGCTAACTTGGACCGGAGTCGCCCGGTCTGCACGCGCACCGTTGAGTCCAAACGAGGGTCAAAATCGGCAGGCCGACCGAAAACCTCCGTGGCGATCTGGTATTCCTTGACTGTCGACCCGGGATGTTCCAGAGAGTATTTTGTTAAGAAACGTAACAGATTACAGAGGGACTCAGATCCGTGCAGGACGGAACTGGACGTAAGTTTCTCAATTTCACTGAGTTTGGCCTGGCGATCTAAGCCGTTAACCCCAGCTACCCCCATTGCACCCTCGGTGACATCGAGTGTAACAAATCCCGTAAACCATTGCAATACCTTGAGATGTTAAAAGTAACAGTATCATACTATCCCACTAACTTGTTTCTATTAGGACAAAGGGCGCACACTACACGAAAGAAATTAGAACAAACAAGGGTCTGTTCCAGGTTCATGGTTCGTGCTCCCTCGACGGAGCAAGGAGAAGAAAAAGAGATGCCTAGTCTACGTAGATTGGCTGTTTTCGTCTTATGCGTCTTCCCCGTCGTTTTCGGTCTCGCCGGAATAGCCAACGCTCAACAAGTATTCGGTAGCATTGTCGGAGCTGTAACGGATCCGTCCGGTGCGGCAGTGAACGGCGCCAAGGTCACTATCGCCGACATGGAGAAGGGCACGAAATTTGAGGTCACCACCAATGAGTCGGGCAACTACACAAAAGGCCAGCTCATCCCGGGCAATTATCAGGTGACGATTGAGGCGGCTGGGTTCCAAAAGACGGTTTCCAACGCGATCACGGTCGGAGTCGACGCGGTAGCGCGCTTCGACGTTGCGTTACAGGTTGGCAACGTCAGCCAGGAAGTGGAAGTGACCGCGGCTGCTCCCTTGCTCCAGTCGGACCGCGCGGACGTAGCGCAAACCTTTGATGCCCATCAAGTTGAAGAACTACCGAGCGTAGGACGCAATCTCCAGGCCTTCGAGTTATTGCAACCGGGATCGGTCCCATTTGGATGGGGCCATGCCTCCGACGAAAATCCGCAAAACAGCGTGCAAATGGTGGTGAACGGCCAAGTGTTCGACGCCATGGGCTATGAGCTCGACGGAACGACGAACCAGGACCCGATTCTCGGCATCATCGTGATTAACCCCACATTTGATTCGGTGCAGGAAGTGAAGCAGGCCAACCAGGATTTCGATGCTGAATTTTCCTACACCGGCGGTGGAATGGCGAGCTACTCAACCAAGTCCGGTACGAATCAATATCACGGAGACGCGTTCGAGTATCTGCAGGTGAACACCCCTGGATTCCAGGATTTCGCCAGAAACCCCTTCACAAACGGCAACCCGGTGTATCGCCAGAATCAGTTTGGCGGATCAATCGGCGGCAAGGTAATCAAAGATAAGCTGTTCTTTTTCGCCGACACGCAGTTGAACCGGCAAGCGCAGGGCGGATCGGTCAATACGTCGGTTCCGACCGCGCTCAACCGCACGGGGAATTTCAGCGACTGGCTGGCAGTCAGCCCGAACTACCAGATTTACGATCCTCTCACCGGCAATGCGGACGGCACGGGTCGGCAGCCGTTTGCAGGCAACATCATTCCGCAAAACCGGCTGAGTCCACAGGCCCAAGCGCTTCTGGCCTATATTCCGCTACCGAATACGAACCAGTTCAGTCCCGTGGGGAACAACTTCAATGCCAGCGGTGACGTCAACATCACGGGGAACGCGTGGGACACGCGCTGGGACTACTATCTGAACCAGAAGAGCACGATTTTTGGCCGCTACAGCTTTGCGGAGTTTACCGAGCAGGCCCCGGGCGCATTCGGCACAGAGGCCGGCGGTCAGAACTTCGGCAACTACGCCGGCAATTCCAACGCGAGAAACCAGAGCCTGGCAGCCGGCTGGACCTATACGATCAGCCCGACCCTGATTAATGAGTTTCGGCTGGGTTACATGCGCTACCACGTATTCGACGTGCCCAACGGTTACGGAACGGATCCGGCGACACAGGCGGGCATTCCGGGCATGAACCTGGACAAGACGTATACCTCCGGTATGCCGTACTTCGACATCCAGGATGCCGGTTTGAGCGATGTCAAGCTTGGTTATTCACTGGGCGCCAACCAGTGCAACTGCCCGCTGACTCAGACCGAGCGTCAGATTCAGTTCATCGACAACGTAACCTGGATCCACGGGAACCACAGCTTCAAGTTTGGAACGGATCTTCGTTACGCCGCTAACCTGCGTGTCCCCAGCGACAGCCACCGGGCGGGCGAGTCTTATTTCACGGGCGCCTACACGGGCTTTGTGAGCGCTCCCGGTTCGAGCCCGATAGACGGTATCGGGATGGCTTCGTTCATGCTTGGCGGCGTGCAGAGTTTTGATCGCTATGTCAGCTCGAGCACGGATGCAGAAGAGCGCCAGAAGCGGTTCTTCTGGTACGGGCAAGATCAATGGCGTGTAACCAACAAACTAACCGCGTCGATCGGTTTGCGTTGGGAGCAGGTGTTTCCTGAGACCGTGAACGCCAATGGAAATGGCGCGACGCTGAACTTATCAAATGGACTGATGTATGTTTTCGGTGTCGGAGGCGTCTCCACGCACGGTATTCAGAACATGAACTGGCACGAATTCGCGCCGAGGTTGGGCGTGGCTTACCAGATCGATAAGAAAACCGTGATTCGCGCCGGTTACGGCTGGTCTTATAACTTGGGAACCTTCGGTTCGACGTTCGGCCACAATGTGACCCAGAACCCGCCGGTGCTCGACTACCAGCAAATGCTGCCGGCGTCTTCCACGCCTTTTGATGCGGTGTTTACGCTAGCTCAAGGTCCGACCGCTCCGACACCAGTTACCGTTGGCTCGAACGGAACTTTCCCGCTCCCCAACGGGATCAACCCAAAGTTCCGGCCGGCTGAAATGACGATGGCGGTGGTCTACCAATACAACGGCACAATCCAGCGGCAGATTACGGATAAGTTCGCCATCAGCAGCGGCTATGTAGGAAATTCAACGCGTCATGGCTGGATTGGAACTGGCAATACCATTAATCCGAACGAGGCGGAGTGGTTCCCGCAGACAAGCACGGCCGTCCGACCCTACTTCGGGTTGTACGGATGGACGCAGGACCTGAGCTACTACTGCGACTGTACCAACCAGCAATACGACTCATGGCAGTCCACGTTCACCGTAAAGAACATGGCGGGCTGGACTTTCCAGGGGAGCTACACCTATCAGAGGTTGCAGACGTGGGACGGGCCCTACGATACCAACTACTACTTCGTCTATGGTCCGCAAAACGGAGCGGGTGGTTATGGCAACAGCAGTATCATACCTCACCACCAGATCACCATGGCGCAGAACTACGATGTCCCATTTGGACATGGCCAGAAGTTCGGCTCCAGTGTGAGCAAACCGATAGACGCGATCTTGGGCGGCTGGACGTTAGGTTTGATCACCACGTACTACAGTGGCCTGCCCGGCGCGCCGACGATAGACAATTATGGCGGAGCACTTCGGCCAAGTGCCGGACCTAACAACCGACCCGACATGGGAAGCGGTGCCGTGTATGCATCGAACCAAAATCGGAACCAATGGATTGTGGGTTGCCCGAATCTGCAGTGCACGTCCGGCCCGTATACGTATCCTGCGGCGGGAGCGTTTGGCAACTATCCGATCGATACGCTCATTGGTCCGCAGTTCATCAATTTCGACTTCATGGCGAAGAAGCAGTTCCACATCACGGAGAAAATTGCGTTTGCACTTCGCATGGATTCGAGAAACTTCCTGAACCACACGAACCTGAACACTCCGAACTACGATGTGCAGAGCGCTAACGTTGGCCAGATCACCAGTATTGCGTTCGGCGGCAATAACGGAGTGGGCATGAGGACGCTGCAATTGTCGGGCACCCTCAGCTTCTAGCGCAGAAGTAACTACGGTTAATACGGGGCCGGCATGAGTGAATGCTCTGCCGGCCCGTTTTTTTTTTGCGGAGGGCAGGGTGCCCGGCCCCTGCATCGTTGATGAACTGCCGCAGGTACCCGTAAGAGGCGCGTGTCCCTGCGCTACTTGGCTGTGGACCGGGTTAGTGTTTGCCGACGTTCGGGTCGATCTTCTTGGCCAGCGCTATCTCCGCTTCCGCTTCGGCCGTTTTGCTCTGCTGTTCGAGAGCGAGACCCAGGCTGTAGTGAAGCGAGGCATAGAGCGGGTTCACGTCGATGCCTTCGCGGTAGATCTTGATCGCGTCATCGTACTGGCCCTTTGTGTAAAGCGCGGCGCCCCAGTTGAGATAGGCCAACACGTAATCGGGATCGATTTCCAGAGTGCGCTTGTATTCGGGAATCTCTTCCGCATTGCTCAAGGCGCCGTAGGCGAGCGCGAGATTGAAGTGGGCGCCGGCATCCTGCGGATAAAGCTGGCTGGCAATGGTGAGAATCCTGGCACCAACGGCCGGATTGCCGCTTTGACCGTAGGAAGCTCCAAGCCAGGTGAGCGCGCGCAGAAAATGCGGATAAATTTTCAGCGCTTCGAGCAATCCGTTGACGGCTTCCTGGTGCTTGCCTTCCTTTTCCAGCTCCATCGCCTTGTTGAATGCCGCTTCGGCGTCCACGCGGAAATTTCGCGGCATCCGTTGCAGGATGACGTATTTTCCGTTGGTTTCGATGACGTCTGAGATCGCACCGGGATCAAGCTTCAACGCCGCGGCAGACCAGGCTGGATCGAGCTGGCCGGTGTTGAGATCACCCAGATAGCCGCCCTTGCTGGCGGTCTCGCGTTCGACCGAATTGGCGCGGGCAAGTTCGAAGAACGATGCGCCGGACAATAGCTGCTGGCGGATATCCGACGCTTTTGCCCGATCGTCCAAAACAATCGAGCGGAGGAAGAGGTGCTTGGGAGTAACGGTGGTTCTCCACGCGGGATTACGCGCGGTGACCTGAGTCTTGTTCGCGGGATCAACGCGAATCCAGTGCTCAGCAATCACGAACGCGCCGCGCGTTTCGTCCAGCATGTGACACCCGGCACAGCCGGTCGTTCGATTCACAGGGCACAAACCCGCGTGGTCCGTCGCCGCCGCAGTGTGACATCGCAAGCAGGTCTTATCGGCGCGTGCCTGGAGCACGGAACGTGGCGCATCCTGATGGGGATCGTGACAGTTGATGCAGGTCATCTCGCCACCGCTTTGACGCCAGCACTCGCTGTTTTTCAACGCTGTTACCTGATCGGAGATCAGGACGTCGTCGGGCATGGGGTCTTCGACGATGCTGGAACCGGCGTGACATTGCGTGCATGGCTGCATGCGCTCGGCCATGGGCAACTTCTTCGGATTCCACATGGCGAGGTTTTTCGAGTGGGTGCTCAGCGCGGCTAAGTGCGCTTGTCCCGCGCCGTGGCAATTCTCGCACGTAACGCCCGTTTCGACCGTGGTTCCGTGCGTGCGCGGCGCGCCGTGGCAGCTCAAACAGCGCTTTTCCAGGTACGGCGTTAGTACCCGGCCCATGGCCGTTTCATACGACGTGGGCTTCTCTTCCGGAAAGCCGAGCGAGAACGCGAGCTTGTTCTGCCCGGCATAGTGAAAATAGCGAGCTTCGAGCAGGCGCGAAACCGGCAAAGACACACCTTGTAGCTCGGGCACGCGAAATAGAAAACTGATGCCATGGCGTTGGCCGCCTACCATGGTTTCCACGGGGAAACCGATCACCGGCTGCCCCGGCATCTGCACTTGAAATCGCAGAACCGGGCCGGTCCCCTTGAGCTCGTAGGCAATCTCGGGTGGGGGTCCCTCGCTGTGCGTCTCGGAATATTTCGCCGGGCGCGGCTGTTTGGCGGGATCCTGCCAGGTGTGCGCCATGTTGGTAGCCGATTGCACGCGGGCGATGTCTTTGTGGCAGCCGGCGCAGACCTCGTGCCCGAGATAGCCGGTATTCTCCGCGGCGCCCGCGAGGGCCGAAGCCATCAGCAGCAGACAGATCAGACGCAATGGACGGTACGGGTCCACGGAGTCCACCCAACTCATCCCAACCCCTGACCCTCAATGATGAGCACGCCTCGATTTGCCTTTCACACAATTCTATCCAGAATCGCGGCCGGATTCGCCGATGCCGACACTTTTGCCTTCGATCTTTTGCCCTTTGCCTTTTGCCTTTGGTCTATGATGGGGCCATGCTGGGTATTGACCCGCGCGCCGCCCGCTACACGTGGACGGCGGTGGCGATTCTGCTTCTGATTGCGACGGTCTACATCGTCCGCAAGACGCTGTTCGTGTTCATCGTGGCTTTGCTGTTCGCCTACCTGCTTTCGCCACTAGTCGATCTGCTGGATCGCATGCTGCCCGCCAGCCGCACGCGCACGCCGGCATTGATCATCGCCTACCTGATCGTCATCGGCGGCCTAGTTTACGGAGCGGTGAGCCTGGGGTCGCGCATTGCCGATGAGGCTACAAACCTCGCCAACCGGTTCAGTCAACTGAGTGGCCCCGAACGTGCGGCCAATACGAATCAGCCTTACATCGACCGCGCCATTGATCTGGTGCAGTCGCAGATCCGCCAGCATGCCGGGGACATAGCCGCCTTCCTGCCTCGTTTCGGGCTGCGGGCTCTTTCCGCCGCGGGTGATTTGGTGTACATCGTGATCGTGCCCATCCTGAGTTTCTTCTTTTTGAAGGATGGCCGCACCATGTGGGCCGCGTTGCTGGAACTGGTGAGGGAAGGCTCTTCGCGCGCCGTGGTGGAAGACATTGCCCAGGACACCAACGTCTTGTTGGCGCAATACATGCGCGCGCTCGCCGTGCTGAGCCTGTTCACGCTGACGTTCTTCGGGTTTTATTTCTCGGTCACCCACGTGCCCTATTCTCTGCTGCTGGCTGCCGTGGCGGCGATGCTGGAGTTCATTCCCATGGTCGGCCCACTGACGGCGGCGGTGATTGTGCTGGTGGTCAGCGGCTTCAGCGGATATCCGCACATTTTGTGGATTCTGATCTTTCTCGGGGTGTATCGATTGTTCCAGGACTACGTGCTTTCGCCGCGTTTGTTGAGCCGCGGGATGGAACTGCATCCGCTGCTTGTGATGTTCGGGGTTTTCGCGGGCGGTGAACTGGGCGGCGTCGCTGGAACGTTTCTTTCGGTTCCCATGCTGGCGCTGATCCGCATTCTATACAAACGCCTGGAACGGACACGGCATCCGGTGGAAGTCACCGGGGTTAGGACGTAATGCGCCTGTGGCGTGGGCTCGCCGGGATGTTGCTGGCGGCTCCGATTTTCGCCCACGTGATGAGCATGAGCACGGGCGATCTCAAGATCGACGGCCGCCGCGCGCACTACGAACTGCGGATGCCGCTATACGAAATGTCGCACGTAGCCAATGCCGAGCAGACGATTCTGGATCACATTCGGTTCTCGAGCGGCGGCGGTGAAGCGAAGCCGATCCAGAAGAGTTGCAAGGCGGACGAGGCGCAAGCTCTTTATCTCTGCACCGCGGACTACGAATTTCCCGATCCTGTGGACAAGCTGGATGTGGAGTGCACCTTTCACGCGGTCACCGTTCCCAACCACGTGCATCTGCTCCGCGCGGTGATGGGTGAGCGGCGCGATCAGGCGATTTTCGATCTGTCATTTTCGAAAGCCACGCTGCCCTTCCGGCCGCCCACGCCCACCGAGATTGCCATCACCGAATCAGGCGCTGGGATTATGCGGGCTGCCGGCAGCATTGTCCCGGTGCTGTTTCTCGCGAGCCTGGTGCTGGCGGCGCGCAGCAGAACGGAACTGGCAGCCATCACGGGCATGTTCCTTGCGGGGCAGATTGCATCGGCGCTCGCGGTAGCGCGAACCACCTGGCAGCCTGCGCCGCGGTTTGTGGAAGCGGCCACGGCGTTGACGCTGGCCTACCTGGCTGTGGAGATTCTTCTGTTGCCGCGCGCCGGAGGACGCTGGGCAATTGCCGGCCTGCTCGGGGCTTTCCATGGCTTGTACTTCCTGCTGTTCCTCGAGAGCACCGGTTATGCGCCCGGATTCGTTCTATTAGGCGCGGCGCTCGCCCAGTTGACCATCATCGCGCTGTTCGCCCTGATCTTCTCTCGCATTGGCCGTTTTGCTGCCACACTGCGTCCGGTGCAAGTTTCGGCGTCGGCGCTATTGGTGGTTGGGATGGTGTGGTTCATCCTCCGGTTGCGAGGCTGACCAGATCCAGATTGAGGGATGCAACCAGGAAAACCAAGCCACACCGCACGTGCTGCCGCTTTTCATCGGGCGGCCCACCAGGTGTTGGAGAACGGCGCGATTTTCTCCGACCCACTGGCTGTCCGCATCCTGGGGGAAGACGCTGCCACGATTGCGCGAGAGGCGGCAGAGCGTCCATCGGGACGCAGGATGCGCATCTTCATCGCGACCAGAACGCGGTTCGCCGAAGACGCGCTCGCCGCGGCAGTGGATCGTGGTGTAAGCCAGTTGGTGGTATTGGGCGCGGGGCTCGATACGTATGCGTATCGCGGCGCACTCACTGACCGTCTGCGCATTTTCGAAGTGGACCACCCAGCCACACAGGCCTGGAAGTGTGAGCGCCTGGCCGAGGCCGGCATTCCCGTGCCCGATACACTCACCTTCGCGCCAATTGACTTCGAGCGTCAGACTTTGGCGGAGGGCCTGGATGCCGCCGGATTCGACCGCGCACGTCAGACTTTTTTCACGTGGCTTGGGGTTGTGCCGTATCTGACCGACGACGCTTTCGAGTCCACCGTAGCATTCATCGCCAGTCTGCCGAACGGTGCACACGTGGTTTTCGATTACAGCGATCCACCGGCATCCCTTTCGCCTGAGCTGAAAGCGAGTCACGACCGTCGCGCCGCACACGTCGCCGCCCAGGGTGAAGCGTGGATCAGCTATTTTGATCGGGAGTCACTATGCACCAGACTTCGATCGTTCGGTTTCCGCGAAACCGAAGACCTCGGGCCGCGAGAAATCGCGTCGCGCTATTTTCCTCACCGTAACAGTTCGGGTCCGGAGCGCGGCGGACATATTCTGCGAGCGTCAACGATCAATAGAATTTAATGATGATTCCATGCTCACTGGTTGTATAATCTGGGCGAACGGGAACAAGGATTCAGGAGGTCTAACTTAAGTTATGCGCAGCAGTATAACTCGATTATTTCCACTTTATCTGCTCCTTGGCACGCTCTCGGCCTTAAGTGCCGCGCCGTTGCATTGGCAACTCAACGGCGTCACTTTCAACGATGGCGGCAAAGCGTTCGGCGGCTTCGATTACGATGCCAACTCCGCAACCTACTCCAACATCAACATCACCACGACGCCGGGCTCGGTGGGGCAGGGCGCCTATTACAGTTACGCCGCACCGTATGCGAACCCCATTGCCAGCACGACCTTTAATGGCGTTTCCGGCCTCCCCGTTGTCTCGGGATCGACCCTGGGGCTCTCTCTCACATTTTCCGCGGCGTTAACTTCGGCGGGAGGAACGGAATCGTTCGCCGGCTCGGCGGTGGAATCAACATGCGCTAGCGCGTCGTGCAATAGCTTTACCCCCATCCGAACCATCGCCTCCGGCACGGTGTCGGCGATCTCGTCAAGCACGCCAAAACGGTGGTTCATCAGCGGCGTCGTGCTCTCCGATGGCGCTCAAGTCTTTGGTTCGTTTGTGTATGACATTAACTCGGGAACATTTTCGTCCATCTCGCTGACGACTACAGCCGGAACGGTGGTGCCGAGTGCCAGCTACTCTGTCCTAAGCCCCGCGGCGGGCGCACAATCGTCCTTCAACGTGGTCTCGGCCGCGGTGGTGGTTCCCAATAACACGACCATCTTGTCGATCGGCTTTACGACAGGGTTGGGCAACGCGGGGGGAACCGTCGCAATCGCCACGGTGTCAGAAGGAACCTGCACGAGTGTGGACTGCAGCACTAGCAACACGCTGCGAAGCGCCAATGTTCCAGGGTTCGTTACGACCACGGAGCCATCCGGCTACACCCGGATTCTTCCGCATCTCGCCGACGGCGGCGGCTTCCTCACTCAGTTCATTATTACCAACCCGACCGGCGCGACCATCACCTGCCGGTTGACCTTCTGGCAGGATAGCGGCGCGTCTCTCTCCGTTTCTCTGAACGGCACTGGGCCCTTGCCGACCTACGTCATAGTGGTTCCCGGCCACAGTTCACAGTTCCTGTCCACACCTGGAACCGGCACTTTGGTGACAGGATGGGGACTAGCGGAAAATGTCTCCCAATTAGGCGTTATCGCGGCATTCAACCGCCAGGTCCCTAATGCACCCGAATCGGAGGCAACCGTCGCGGCGACTCCAGGAACAGCCGGCTTCGCCATGGCGTTCGACGAAACGGCCGGCTACCATACCGGATTTGCGCTGGCGAACGTGAGCGCTTACGACACCGTGATCGAGAATCTATACTTCTACGATACGACTGGCGCGCTCATTTTCAGCGATTCCTCCAACATGCTGGAGCCGCATCAGCATGAGTCGTTCCTGTTCGGCGACCGTTACGGCGCCAAAGTTGCCGGCAAACGAGGCACCGTCCGGGTCTATTACGGAGTGCAGGGAAATCCGACCCATGGGACCGTGGGTTTAACGGGTCTCGGTTTACGCGTCAACCCATCGGGGACATTCACGTCGCTCGCGACGACGACGATTGACTCGACGTTGTAACCAGGGAAGCATGGAAATCACGAAGACGCCCCTGTCACACTCGCGGCGGCGTTTCTTTGCACTCGCCGCCGGAGGATTACTCGCCGCCCAGGATCGTCCCCAGGAAGGGATGATCGTTCGCTCCACGCGTCCGGAGGATCTGGAGATGCCGCTTTCCGGATTCTCGGATTACATCACGCCCGTCGAGCATTTCTTTGTGCGCACTCACGTCTACGTCCCGACCGTAAATGCCCACGATTGGCGGTTGAAAGTGGAGGGCGAGGTAACGACTCCTTTGACGCTCACGTTGGATGAGTTGCGCCACATGCCGTCGGTTGAGCTGATCGCGGTAACCGAATGCGCCGGCAATGGGCGCGGACTCTACGATCCGCCGGTTCCCGGGTTACAGTGGATTTCGGGCAGCGTCGGCAACGGGCGCTGGCGGGGTATACGGCTGGCGGACGTTCTCAAGCACGCAGGGGCGAAACCGTCGGCGGTGGCGGTTTTGTTTGACGGCGCCGATGTGCCGCTCGGCAGCATGCAGGATTTTCGGCGCTCGATCACGGTGAAGAAAGCGCTCGATCCGAACACTCTGCTCGCCTACGAGATGAACGGCCAGGCGTTGCCCGTGAAGCATGGATTCCCGCTACGCGTCGTTGCGCCCGGCTGGGCCAGCGATTCCTGGGTGAAATGGCTGACATCCATCACCGTGCTGGATAAAGAATGGGACGGGTTCTGGATGAAGACCGCGTACCGCAAGCCGGATCATCCTGTGGCGCCGGGCACCGCGCTGACCCCGGATCAAATGGTACCCGTTACCAGTCTCGCGGTGAAGTCGGTAATTACTTCGCCGGTGGATGGCGCCGTCGTGCCGCCGGGAACACCGGTCACCATAAAGGGAATTGCCTGGAGCGGCGACGCGGGACCGGTGACCGAGGTTGAAGTCTCCGTGGACAACGGCAGAACCTGGAAATCAGCGTCTTTGTATGGTGGCCAACAGACGCAGTTCGGGTGGAGGCAGTGGGAGTATGGCTGGGCTCCTGCGCGGGAAGCATATTACACGGTGATGTCGCGGGCGCGCGATGCCAGCGGAGCTGTGCAGCCTTTTGCGCAGGAGTGGAACCCGTCGGGCTACGGCTGGAACGTCGTTTCCCGGGCGGGAATCGACGTGCGCTCCGGTACCGCTACCCCGGCGCCCGCGGCGCCGCCAGTCCCCGAAGCGCCCGCAGGTTTTAGAAACGCCTGTCACACTTGCCACGAGGACGACGTCATTCGCCAGCAGAAACTCACGCGCGCGCAGTGGGACCGCGAACTGAACAAAATGACCGGATGGGGCGCGCAGGTTAGCCCCGATCTTCGGCAAAGTTTCCTCGATTACTTGTCAACCAACTTCGGACCGCGGCGATAACGCGGTACTCTTCGGCATTACGCGAATCGTCACTGGAGTTCAACGATCGCCCACGGTAAGCACTCCATCCTTCACTTTCGTCAACATTGTCCGGCCCCGCGGCGCAAGTTAGAATCGAGTCGCGGATGATCATTGGATTCATCGAGCGGCTGATCGAGTTGATTCTCAACTTTCGCATTGCCGAGAAAAACCTCAAAATCGCGATGAATCAGCACAATGCCGGACCCCAGGTGACGATGATACAAGCCTTCATGAAGGGGGAGTATCAGCACGCGCTCGCCATCAGCTCCGCCGCTCAGCGCGGCGTGAACGTTGGAGTCTTTGATGGTTCTTTGCTCATGCAAATCGGTCGCCTGAACGAAGCCGAAAGGATGATCGCAGAGGCACTGGCGAGCGAGACCGAGCCAAAGTCAACGGCATTAGCGCAATGTGTTCTGGGTGACGTGTATCTGTTCCAACACCAGTTTGACAAGGCGCTTGCTTGTTACAACAGCGCTCTCAGTCTCTGGCCGGAACGCGGCGGGACTTACCGGGCGATTGCGGAGGTTGGCTTGCGTCGCGGCGAAGACCCCTCGGTGGTGCTGCAATGGGCGCGTCTGGCAGTAGAGAAGGAAAAAACCAGTCAAGGTATCGTAGCCATGACGAAGGTGGCCAACCTCGGCGCCGAGCTCGCAACACTCGCTTGGGCCGTGGCCGCTTCGTCTCACAACTCTTCCGAGGTGGAGAGTCTGGTAGCTGAGGCAGACAGCTTCGGTGCGGGTATTCCGGTCTCCTCTATTGCTCAGGTGCATGTTTACAGCGCGATGGCCTACGCAGCGCTCGGTAATGAAGCGAAACGCGCGCAGCATTTGGAAGCCGCGGCACGCGTGGACCCTAATGGCGTCTGGGGCCGCGAGGCACAACAGCAGACAGTCACCGTTTAGCAGCAAGTTCCCCCATCATTAACTTTCGTCAGTATTTATGGAGTTTCCGCAACTTCGTCTGCCGTCTTGCGTTTAATAAGATAGTTCTATGCGGCGAAGCCTTTTGTTCGCGTTTGTCGCGGTGCTATCGGTGGCGGCAGCGAAGCAAGCTGCTCAATTCTCCGATCCACTTTCCGGTGACCAGAAGATCGCGCACGCGCTCAACCGGCTGACCTTCGGGCCGCGGCCGGACGATTTTGCACAGGTCAAAAAGGTCGGGCTCAAGAAGTGGATCGACATCCAGCTTCATCCTGATCGCATCGCGGAAAATCCGGTTCTCGAAACCAAGCTCGCGCCGCTCGACACGCTGCGCATGACGCCGCTCGAGCTGGCCTGGCGCTATCCGCCGCCGCAATTGATCAAGGCCATGGTGGACGGGAAGATTCCCTATCCCAAGGATCCCGAAACGCGGATGATGATCGACCGGGCCGTGCAGCGCCTCAAGAACAAGCAGGGCAAGGACGGCGACGACAAGCCGACGCTCGAAAACGCAGGCCTGACGGATGACCAGCAGCGCGCGCTGCGCCGCGGCGCACCCGAGGAGAAGCTCAAGGTCTTCGACGACCTGCTCGACGAGCAAAAAGACGAAGTGCTGGAAGCCATGCCGCAAGGCTCGCGGATCGGCCTGTTCAGCGTCGCACCGCCCGATCTGCGCCGGCGTATTCAGAAGGCCGGCGGTCCGCAATTCGTCATTACGCAGGATCTGATGGAAGCCAAGCTGCTCCGCGCCATCTACAGCAATCGCCAGCTTGAGGAAGTGCTCACCGATTTCTGGTACAACCACTTCAACGTTTTTCTGGATAAGGGTGCCGATCGTTATCTCGTCGGTTCCTATGAGCGCGACGATATCCGTCCGCATGTGTTGGGCAAGTTCCACGACTTGCTGCTGGCAACCGCCGAAAGTCCGGCGATGCTCTTTTATCTGGACAACGTGGAGTCCGTCGATCCGGGGGCGGCGGCGATGTTGCAGGCCCGCCGCGCTGCGCAGGCAGCAAAGCCGCGGAAGGGACTCAACGAAAACTACGCGCGCGAGCTGATGGAGCTGCACACGCTCGGCGTGGATGGCGGATACACGCAGCGCGACGTCACCGAAGTGGCGCGCTGCTTCACCGGCTGGAGCATCAAAGCACCGCGTGAAGGCGCGGGCTTTGTGTTTCGCGAACGGTTACACGACAACGGCCCCAAGATCGTGCTCGGGCACCGCATTCCAGCGGGCGGCGGAATTGAGGACGGGCTGAAGGTTCTCGATATCTTGTCGCATCATCCTGCCACCGCGCGTTTTATTTCGCGCAAACTGGCGATGCGATTCGTCGCCGACGATCCGCCGCCGTCGCTCATTGCGAAGATGGCGCGCACCTTCCGCGATAAAGACGGCGACCTGCGCGCGGTCATGCAGACCATGCTCAGCTCGCCCGAGTTCTGGTCGCAGGGAGCATATCGGGCCAAGTTAAAATCGCCGCTTGAAATGGTTGCGAGCTCCGTGCGCGCGCTCGGAGCGGATGTCGACTTTAGCTTCGCGCTCAGCCAGCAGTTGGTGCAACTCGGCCAGCCGCTCTACCGCAAACAGGAACCCACAGGCTATACAAACGCCGGCAATGACTGGATGAATAGCGCGGGAGCTTTGGCGCGCATGAATTTCGCCATCGCGCTCGCCGGCAACCGCATTCCGGGCGTCAAGGTGGATGCCGCGCGTTTCGGCGACGCGTCCGATACCGACCAGATCGCGGGCGCGCTCATGCTGACCGATCTCTCGGATACTACGCGGGCGGCCATTCAGCAGGGTCTCGACGGACAGGCCGCCCCCGAGAACAGCAAGCCCAGGCGTCCGGCTGCGCAGCCTCTGCCCAAGCCGCTCCTTATCGCCGGTTTGATGCTTGGCTCGCCGGATTTTCAAAGAAGGTGACGCTCATGCCGACTCGAAGAATCTTTTTGCGAAACGCGGGCCTCGCCATGGTTGGTGTGGGCAGCGCACCATTGTGGCTTGAGCGCGCTCTCTATGCGGCCAACGGTCCGGGTGCGCGCAAGAAAATTCTAGTGGCGATTTTCCAGCGCGGCGCGGCTGACGGCTTGAACATTGTTGTGCCGCACGGCGAGCCACACTATTACGCCATGCGTCCGACGATCGCTGTTCCGCGGCCTTCCGGCGCCGATCCGCAGAATTCCGCGATCGATCTGGATGGCTTCTTTGGTCTTCATCCCGCGCTTGCGCCCTTGCAGCCGCTCTACGCCGCGCAGCATCTGGCCATCGTACATGCGGCGGGTTCGCCCGATCCCACGCGTTCGCATTTTGATGCGCAGGACTATATGGAATCCGGCACGCCCGGCCGCAAGGCTACCGATGACGGCTGGCTGAATCGCGCGCTCCCACCCGCTTCCGAGCCGCTGTCTCCGGTGCGCGCCGTAGCCATGGGCGCCGTACTGCCGCGTGCCATGCGCGGCCACAACAGCGCCGTCGCCATCGAGAGTCTGAATCGTTTTCAAGTCCGCAATGACAGCGCGTCGAAGGTGTTTCAGGCGATGTACGCGGGGTCGTCGGATAAGGTTCTGAACGGCACCGGCCGCGAGACGTTCGATGCGGTGAAGCTTTTGCAGTCGATCGACAAGCAGCCTTATCAGCCGGGCGCGGAATATCCGAACGGGGCATTCGGTCAGAGCTTGCGGCAGGTCGCGCGGCTGATCAAGGCGGATGTCGGGGTCGAGGTGGCGTTCGCCGATATCGGCGGCTGGGATCATCACGTCAACGAAGTCGGACCGCGGGCTTCCGAAGGCCAACTGGCGCAGCGCCTCGGCGAGCTGGGCGGCAGCCTCGCGGCGTTCTGGAAGGATCTGGGTGACCGCGTGGCCGATGTAACAGTTGTGACTATGTCCGAGTTCGGCCGCACCGCGCGCGAGAATGGCAACCGCGGAACCGACCACGGCCACGCCAATGTGATGTTCGTCATGGGCGGCGACGTACGCGGCGGCAAGGTCTACGGCGAATGGCCCGGCCTCGACGACCACCAACTCTACGAGGGCCGCGACCTCGCGCTCACCACCGATTTCCGCGACGTGCTCGCCGAGTTGGTTACCACGCAACTCGGCAATCGCGGTCTCCGCGAGGTGTTCCCCGGGTATGCAGTTGACCGGCGAAAATTCCGGGGTCTGATCAGCGCCTGACGCGGCACTGCGCCACTCACATCGCAACCCTTCCTCGGCGTCTTTCCCGTATTCTTTTAGAATGAGATCGGTCGTTAGTTCATCTTGTATCGCCGCAGCAGCCATCGGCGCTCTCATCCTGGCCCACACGGATGGTCAGCCGGCGGCGCCATCGCAGCCGGTGTTCCGATCCTTTCAGCGAGTCCGCTTGCTGGAGGACAAGGGCGAAACGTCGGCCAGCGTGAGCGTCGGCGATCTCAATGGCGACGGCCTGTTGGATATCGTGCTGGCCAAGGGCCGGCACTGGCCGCTCCACAGCCGGGTACTGCTGAACGATGGAAAGGGAGGTTTTTCGGCCAGTAATCTGGGCACGGCACCGGCACGGACCTACTCCGCAGCGCTAGCCGACGTGGATGGCGATGGCCATCTGGATGTTGTTGTCAGCAATGATGCGCCGGACCGCAAACTGGTGTATCGGAACGACGGGAAGGGGCATTTCACGGAAATCGGGACGTTCGGCCAGCCCGGCTGGACGACGCGATATGTGACGCTCGCGGATCTCAATGGCGACGGTTTTCCGGATATCGTTGCGGCTAACCGGGGAGATTTTCCGGACATCGGAGCGACCGGACCGCACACCGCGGTGCCAAGTTTCGTCTGCTTGAATGACGGCAAGGGCCATTTTCCGGTCTGCCAGCCGCTGCCGGCCGAATCCGCCACATCGATTGCAGCGGCGGATTTTGACGGTGACGGCGCGGTCGATCTATTCGTACCGCATCGCGACGGCGGACAGAGCATCATCCTATGGAACGATGGAAAGGGCCATTTCCCCACGTCGACCAAGGTAGGACCGAGCCTGGCCTGGATCCGGATCGGTGTTGCCGCCGATTTTGATGGTGATGGCAAGCTAGACCTGGCCATCATCGACGAGCAAAAGAAAGGCGCCTACCTGATCTTCAACCGTGGCGGGCGCAAGTTCGGAGATCCGGTACCACTTCCTGGGCCGCGGCGGCCGCCCTACGCGCTGGCGGTGGCGGATCTCAATCGCGACGGCCGGCCGGACATCATCGTCGGCTGGGTGCAACAGCCGGGATCGGTCTACTACAACACGGGGCAGGGGAACGGCTTCCATGAGGTCCCGTGGAACGATGGCAAAGGGGTCGTCTACGGCATGGCGTTTGCCGACTTTAATGGTGACGGTTGGCCCGACATTGTGGCGACGCGGTCGGACGCCCCGAACGGAATCTGGTTCAGCACACCACCGGTTTCAGGGCGGTAATTGCTGCCGGCAATTGCGCTCGCCGCGCGCCAGCCTCACTCGAATCGCAACGCTTCCATCGGATCGATTTTCGTCGCGCGCCGCGCCGGAATATAGCATGCGAGCAACGCCGCCGCGCAGAGTAATCCCACCGTCGCAGCCACAATCCACGGATCCAGCCCGCTCATTCCCTGGATCGCACTTCCCAGCAGTCTGACCAATGGGATCACGGCCAGCGCGCCGATCGCCGCGCCGTACAACACCAGCCGCAGACCGTTGCCCACCACGAGCAGGACCACCGTTCGCGGCTCCGCTCCCAACGCCATGCGGATGCCGATCTCCGGCGTCTGCTGCGTCACCGAGTAGCTGATCAGTCCATACAATCCGAGCGCTGCCAGCACCAGCGCCACGACGGCGAAGAAACTCAGGATGTCGGCCACAAATCTCCGCGGCGCGAGCGAGGCAGAAACCAGATCCGAAAGGGTCTTGATGTCGTGAACCGGTTGCGACGGATCGGTATCGTGCACGGCCGCTTGCAGGCCGCTCGCGAGTATTGCCGGATCCAGGCGGGTTTTCACTGCGAGGAACATGAACGGTACGGGCAATTGCTTGAGCGGAACGTAATACATGCCCTTGCTCTCGTCTCCGGAAAGGCTGGAGCGGCGGACATGGTTGAGGATGCCCACAATCCGCCTGGTCGTGTCCCACTTGATCTGCTGCCCGATCGGGTCTTCGTTCGGCCAGTATTGGCGCGCCAGGTTGGTATCGATTAACGCCACGGGTTCGGTGCCCAGCCGGTCTTGTTCGGTGAATGTGCGGCCGCGGAGAAGCGGAATACTCATTACCGCGAAATAGTCGGGCGTAAGTGCGGCGAAGTTTCCATGTGGTCCGGGGTCGCCGGGAATCTTGGGGCGGCCGACAATGCTGAAAGATGCGGACGCTTCGCCGCCGCTAAACGGAAGAGGAATGATCGCAGCGGCTTTCATCGCGCCCGGAATCTGCGCGAGCCGCGTGGTCACGCCGTCGATGAATCCGACTTGCTTCTCGGGCGAGTTGTACTGTGTTTCGGGAAGCGTGAGCTTGGCGGTAAGCACGCCCTCCGGTTGGAAACCCGTGCTGACACGCTCCAATTGCGAGAGCGCGCGCAGGAATAGGCCCGCCCCAACAAGCAGCACCACCGCCAGCGCCATCTCCGACACCACCAGTACGCTGCGCAAGCTTTGCCGCCGCGCGCCGGTACCCGAGCGCCCGCCTTCTTTAAGGGCGTCCGAACAGCTGATGCGCGTAGCCTGCCAGGTTGGAGCCATGGAAAACAGCACCGCCGAAGCGAGGCTCACGAGCAGGGCGAATCCGAGCACATGCACATCGAGCGGGATGCTCACACCATCCACTGCCCGCTCCGGCGCCAGCATGATCAAAGCGCGGACACCCGCTTTGGCCGCCGCTATTCCTAACAAAGAGCCGGCGGTTGTCAGGATCATGCTCTCGCCGGCCGTCTGCCGCATGATCTGCCAGCGGGTTGCGCCCAACGCCGTGCGGACTGCGATTTCTCGTGTTCGCGCCGCTGTCCGGGCCAGCATGAGTCCCGCGACGTTGGTGCAAACGATCAGCAGCACCAGGCCTACTGCGGCCAGCAGCACCAGTGTCGGAGTCTTGCTGTCGCCGACCGCGAAATCGGTGAAAGGAACGGCGAACATCCCCCATTGCGAGTCCTGCGCGTACTTGCCGCCGCCAGTGCCGTTGTTGCGAACGCGATTGCTGAGCATCTCGATGCCGGCGTTGGCCCTCGCCAGGCTGACGTCCGATCGAAGCTTGGCCACGCCAGTGTAGTTCTCGTTAAAGCGATTGGCTTCGGCGTAATCTCTCGCCGCGAGACCGATGGGTGCCCAAAGATCCACCGCGCGGGGCCAACGGAATTCCGGATTCATGATGCCGATGACGCGGTACGGCGTCTTATTGAGCTCCACGGTTTTGCCGATTAGCGCCGGGTCTCCGCCAAACACGCGCCTCCACGCGGCGTAGCTCAAGACGACCACCCGGTTGGCGTTCGGTTGATCCTCTTCGGGCCGGATCAGGCGGCCCAGTCGCGGCCGTGCGCCGAACACGTCGAAATATTCGGCGGACACCAGCGCGCCCTGCAGCCGTAGCGGCAGATCCTGGCCGGCATAGTTGAAGTCGGCGTCGCTCCAAAGCGCCGCGTGGTCAAACAGCGCGCGGTTGTCGCGCACGTCCGCCAGATCGGGCGCCGATGGGCCGATACTCATGAGGTTCAGCTTGTAATAGCGAATGCGAATGGCCACGACGCGATCCGGTTCCGCAATGCCCGCCGGGTGTAGAAGCAGGGCATTGACGATGCTAAAGATGCCGGTGTTGGCGCCGATCCCGAGAGCCAGTGCCCCGACAGCCACGAACGCGAACCCGGGGCTGCGTTTGAGTGTACGGACGGCGATGCGAAGGTCGGAGAACATGGAATTAATACTGAGTAGACGGGAAGAGGTTACACATTCGTGGTGTATTCATCGGGGTCCCTCCAGCAGCATGTAGGTGACGATCCCGACAGCGGCGTGATTCTTGTGGTCGTCGAAAACATCCACCAGCGCCGTCACCAAGGTTTTGCCGATGCGAACCAGGCGTGAGCGGGCCGTAACCCTGCGGCCGGTGACGGGGCGCAGGTAGTTGAGTTTCAGTTCAACTGTCGTGGCTTTGTGTCCCCGGTGCATGAGGGCCATGCCGGCTGCGACGTCGACCAGTGTTGCCGTGACGCCGCCATGCAAAACACCGGACATGTTGTGCAGCTCTTTGCGTAAATCGCATGCGATGGTCACACCGTCCTTGTGATGGCGGATTACGCGGATACCAAGGTGTTGATTGAAATCGATTTGGGCGGGCAAGCCATCATCCTAGCAGGAACGGACCGGCGGCTCGCCAGATCGCATCGAGTGCGTTCAGCAGTTCATGATCGGAATCGAACAGATGCAACTGCGCATTAGTATGAGATGCTGCGAACTCGCGCGACAGCCGCGGTGGAACGACACTGTCTTCGAGGCCATGGAAGATTAGGGTGGATTGGTGGACGTCTGGGAAATCTTCGTATTGACCGGCGTCTTCCACCAGGTCATAGCTCAGATGGCGATTGCGCTTTTCTCCGTAGTGGTAGACATCGAGGAATCCTTTCGTTCGCCAGGCGTCGATGTCCACCGACTCGGCCCAGCGTTTGACGAATCCGAATGCCGGCGCCATCAGGACCAACTTCACGACTTCCGGGTGCCGCGCGGCATAAAGCGCCGCCAGATAACCGCCCATGCTGGAACCGATTAAGGAGACGGGCTCGCCGGCTGCCAGATTCTCAATCAGCTCGAGCTGGCCGGTGATGGTCAGATGCTCGAAGTCCCCACCGTTCAGATCGGGGATATCGAGAGCATGAATTCGTTCACGAAAGAATGCCGCTTTTTTGGAACTGGGGCTGGAAGCGAAGCCGTGAAAGTAGAGGTAGCGCACCGACGAGACCTCTATTATGATGCGCATCTACCAGAAAACAATGGCCATCCAAAATAATGTTAAGAGGTGGTTGCGCTTGGTGCCTTCTTTTGCTATTCTGCTCGGTGCCGCCAAAATTTAGGATCTCGCGGGAAATGGGAGTGGGCCGGGGGTTGCCCAAACGAGGCGGCGGGTGTTATAGTAGCGAGAGATCCTTGTAAGGAAAGGTAACAAAACCTGATGCGAGCCATCGCATCGGGCGGAATACGGCCTTCCTGGCAGTTCTTTCAAGAATTTTTCATTTTTGGGCCGGTTGTGCGTCCGCGTTTTTTGCGTGAGGCGGCCGGCAAAACAAGTTTCGAGGCCTGCAGTGCCATGGGCATCGCAAGATGTTTATTGGTCACTGCACAGATCTTTGACAATCTGGTTGGACGCAAATATTGGAACTTCGTCAGAACTCTGAGTCAAACCGGAGCGATAATTCTCACAAAGCTTCAAAAGCTTAAACGAGAGTTTGATCCCGGCTCAGAATCAACGCTGGCGGCGCGCCTAACACATGCAAGTCGCACGAGAAAGTGGAGCAATCCATGAGTACAGTGGCGTACGGGTGAGTAACACGTGGATCATCTGCCCTGGAGTGGGGAATAACGCTGGGAAACCGGCGCTAATACCGCATATTCCCGAGAGGGGAAAGCAGCAATGCGCTCGAGGAGGAGTCCGCGGCCGATTAGCTAGTTGGCAGGGTAAAAGCCTACCAAGGCTGCGATCGGTAGCCGGCCTGAGAGGGCACACGGCCACACTGGCACTGAAACACGGGCCAGACTCCTACGGGAGGCAGCAGTGGGGAATCTTGCACAATGGGGGAAACCCTGATGCAGCGACGCCGCGTGAGCGATGAAGCCCTTCGGGGTGTAAAGCTCTTTCGGCAGGGACGATTATGACGGTACCTGCAGAAGCAGCTGCGGCTAACTACGTGCCAGCAGCCGCGGTAATACGTAGGCAGCAAGCGTTGTTCGGAGTTACTGGGCGTAAAGGGTGTGTAGGCGGCCTGTTAAGTTCCGTGTGAAATCTCCCGGCTCAACTGGGAGGGTGCGCGGAAAACTGGCGGGCTAGAGTGCGGGATGGGAGAGTAGAATTCCTGGTGTAGCGGTGAAATGCGTAGATATCAGGAGGAATACCGGTGGTGTAGACGG
>Ga0335069_10001627_pt1 | contig 35973 bp, 54 predicted proteins | sample Lox_Sample_11_FD_206714 | JGI IMG/M metagenome (GOLD analysis project Ga0335069, IMG submission 206714) | Soil microbial communities from Loxahatchee National Wildlife Refuge, Florida, United States - Lox_Sample_1.1 | ecosystem: Environmental > Terrestrial > Soil > Wetlands | place: USA... | reverse complement strand
ACGAGCCGTGCCCCGCGTGCGCCGAATCACGAGGCTCCGGGGACCTCGACTCGGCAGCGTCATGCCCGAGGTGCAAGGGCACCGGCATGCGGCGCACGCGTGAAAGCTGGATCTGCAACGCGTGCGGCAAATCCCTCTGCCCAGAAAGCGACGGCTGTCCATACGGACTTGTCGAAGCCAAGGTCTCGGGCGGCTTCAACTCGCCAGCTCTCTCGGACTGCACGAACTATGAGTTCTCGATCTGCGAGAACTGCCTCCGAAAGATCTTCGATGAGTTCGCGATCAAGCCGATGATCAGCGAGTACATGGTCGGCGTCCTCGGTGGCGACGACATGCCGACGGACGAGAAATACGAAGAGGAAGTCGCGGCTCGGAAAAAGGCGAACGAGGAGAACGCTGCCAGCACGGCCGAATTCTTCAAGCTCTACGAAGAAGGTCGCTGCGCTGAACGCGAACATGATCCTTCGAGAAAAGACATCAATCCCCTGCGAGAGTACTGCGCACGCGAAGGTGTCGCTCGTCTCGTCTACGAAAACAGCGATTGGCCCTACGCCAAGCGCTGGCTCTGCCCGCGACACCTCCGCGACGCGTTCGTCACCAAGGAGGCGACGATTTACATCTCGGGACGCGAGCCCCTTACGTGGGCCGCACGCTCGAAGCGTGGTCTCGAGCTTCTCGAAAAATTCAAAGCCGGAAAGAGCCCCCACCTCCCATCCGAAGAAGACGCCGCCATCGCGATCTCGACGCTCTTCCCACTCCTTATGTCGAAGAAACACAACGTCCACGCCTCCTCCGAATTGGCGCGGATCTCGTGCGCCGCTCCCCCACGCGCGCTTGAGTGGGTCGCGGACCGCGTCCCCCTGAACTTTCGCCCGGACGAGGACGCGGCCGCGCGCCTCGCAAACGACTGGCTCGCGTGGGGCAAGAGCCAAGAATACGACAACGCCGTCGCCACGGCTTTTCTTGGATACGACGCGAGAACGATCTGGGACGAAAGCGCGCGAAACAGAAACATTCACACGGACGACGACGAAAGTGAGCAAAGTGACGAAAAACCGTGACCCCCTCGCTGTCGCTAAAGTCATTTGACTGTAGCTAACGCGCGCTTACATTGAGGAGCAATGAGCTACGAAGTTAAGATGCACGCCCCCAAATGCCCGACGCGCGGACATTCTCTCGCGCGCAGAAGATGATCGCCGAGATCGAATCTGGTGGCCACTTCGTCGACGAAGACGGGATGCTCCTCGAAGCTTGGCGTGAGAGCCCTCCGTTATGAACATCTCCGGCCGCGCGCTCGCGCACTTGATCTGCTTGGAACGCCTCACCGCCCATGCGCTCGTCTGCAAGGAAAAATTAGACCAATGCGAGCGCTCGCAGACTCTTCAGCAAGCCTTCGTGCGGACGTTCGAGAAGCTCCACCCTCGTGAGCAAAGACGCTTCAAACCGATCGCCGACGAGATGGGTCGCAAGATCTTCCGCGCGCGATCGCCCCATTTCTCATGAGTGAACGAGTCGACAAGACAATCGGCTCGCTCTTCTCTGGCATTGGCGGCCTTGAACTCGGCCTAGAGCGTGAGGGTTTTGGACCCACCCTGTGGCAGATTGAGATCGATCCGAATCGTAGGCGTATCCTCGCTAAACACTGGCCTAAAACCGAGAGGTATGCGGACGTCTGTGGCGCATACAAGCTCCCGAAGGTCGGGATTCTCTGTGGTGGGTTTCCATGCCAAGATGTCTCCGATGCCTCACGTGGTCGAGGTGGCGGGATCACAGGAAGTAAATCCGGACTCTGGAAAGAATATGCGCGCATCGTCTGTGAAGTCTCCCCGAGATTCGTCGTTGTCGAAAACGTCAGCGGAGCAGCAATCAGGAAATGGTTGCCTACGGTGCGGCGCGATCTGCATGTGCTTGGATATCGAACGCGTGCCTTTCGGATTGACGCCCGAGACGTGGGGGCTCCCCACGCCCGTGCCCGCATCTTCGTTATTGGCGACTCCGACTCGAAAGGCCAATCAGCTCGCTCCTTCAATGCGCAAATGGCCGGGATGCAAGAGACTTCAAGACTTGGTGGGCATTGGAGGAAGCCCAAGCCCCGAACTCTACGAATGGCTCATGGGATTCCCGGAAAATTGGACCGAGTGAAAATGCTTGGCGATGCCGTTGTGCCGGAATGCGCTCAGCTCGTCGGACGGATCTTGAAGATAATGATCATGCAGAGTGAAGAGGTCTGAGAGATGGAACCGAAGAAATTCGCGAAAGAAATCCCACGCTGACGCACCGAGATCGTCGCGAATCTCGTTCGGGTCCATAACATTCGCAGCATCTTGGGCGCCGGTGCGCCGATAAACGCTCGACGCACGCGTCGCTCGGAAAGGAGAAAAGCCATGACAACCATATAATGGCAACCAAGAACCTCTCCAAAACGGCGATCGCTGGCGGCCGGTGCGGCCACTACAAGGCAGAAGTCTGCGATCGCAAATCCCAAGAACGCGCGGCCGCGCGCCATTACCTCAAATCCCTCGAGACGAGCCCGGACGCATGGGACGATGACCCCGCTCCGATCCGCAAGCCCGTCCAACCGTGCTTTCGCGACAAGCTGAACCCGGTCTTCCAATTCCTCAGCGCGTCAGTCGGACGAAACTGGAACTCGGTTCGCTCCGAGCTTTTTCAGAAATTCGACATCCGGACGACGCCAGGCAGGCACGTCCTCTTCGATCATCTGCTGAAGAGCGTCTGCCAAGATCCCGGCGCTCCGAAAGATGCGCCTCACCGCCGGTTCGCATCGTACTTCGTCGACTCGCAAGGCAAGCTCCAAAAGGTGGAGTCCAAGCCGCGCAATCATTCGTCTTACTGGGCAGACCACGCGAACCTTCACAATGTCGCGACGTGGCTCGCGGGCCGAAAGCTCGGGCAGGCGGGAAGACGTTACTACTGGTTCGAATCGACGGGTCCTCGCGTCGCGACGTGCGTCGACAGAGCCGAGATCGTTTACGTCCTTGCCGATGATCGCGGCGACCCGATCCGCGTGCCTCGAGTCGAGGACCCGGCGTCGGGCAGGACCGTGGGTCTCGGCCCGCAGGGCGCGCTCCGGCCTGCCGGGGGAGTGGGGTTTCGCCAGGGAAAACGACTGACGAACGAGGAGGTCGAATATTTCTCCCGCCTGCCCGGGTCCGTTCGGGAAATGATCCTGAGCGCCGCACCGGCGAGGTGGAGCTTTCGACCCGGGTGATTTAGGATTGCAGCACCATGACCAAACCCAAAAAGAAGGCGGGAACGTCCGTCGGCACGCTGACCTTCGAAAACGTCAACTCGGCCGACGAGATCGGCAAGCGTCGTGCGCTCCTTCAAGCCGACGTCGGAATCTCCATCAATGCGGACATGATGGAGGCACGAATCATCAAGAATCGCTTCGGAGAATGCTCGCGCAGTCCGCAATCGATCTACGCGCTCTTTCCGCTCTTGAACACCGTGCTCTCCAAGCTCAATGATGGTCCGCGCATCTCGTTCTACATCGAAGCAAACTCCTTCGCGGGATCGGGATCGGGGTCGGAGTCGGGGTCGGGGTCGGGATCGGGATCGAGGTCGGGGTCGAAGAGATCGAAGAAGATGCCGAAGGCGGCGAAAAAACGAGTGGCGCGCGCCGTTCGAGCCGTTCACGCCGTTCGAGAAATTCACGGCAAATGATCCGCGAGCGAACGATCGCCGGCGTTCGCCACCAGCTCATCGTGCTCAAAATCACCTCGAGCGATGCGCGCGGCAGACCCAAGACGTGCGTCGTCGGTTTCGACGACACCGTGTTCGAACTCGCACAAGGCGACGAGTTCATCACCGCGTGGATCCCAATCGGCACCGAAAAGCGTGTGTCCTGATTCATCCACAGATCGGGGAAAGGTTGTGGAGAGTTTTCCGGCGCACGAAGTGGTGATAAGGCGCGCGGAAATGGGCCGCAGCATCCTGCGGGCGGACGCGGTCGTGGGAGAGCGAATGCTCGACTAGGAAGACACCACGCCGATTAGAATCGGAGAGCCCACGCTCCTGATGATCCAAAGAAGCGTGGATTCTTCGCTGAGATTCGCTAATCTGCTCCTCGCAGGGCAGACGGGGACGTCGGAAGGGCCTCATAAGCCTTTTCAGCCGGATTCGACTTCCGGGCCTGCAACCAGCAAAATCCCAAAGGACGTCTGGCAAGGCTGGGCGTCCTTTGAAGTTTTGGACGGAGAAGATGAAGCATGAAGCGCATGGGCAAGATGTACTTCTTTTATGAAGGCGCGAACGCCGAGTTCGATCCCCCGACGACCGAGCAGCTTCAAGAACTGCTCCTCGCATGCATGCCGATCGCGTCGAACACGAGCGCGACCGTCGCCGTGAAACGCGAGGTGCTCGGCGGAATCATCGGAGAGCTTCAGCGACGTCGCGAGGTCGCGCTCGGAGAAGAGCAACCGCCATTTCCATCGAAAAAATGAGCGAAGCTCAGTCTTCCTGCTGAAAGACGTTCGGCGGCACTGTGGTCGTTGGAACCTGGAGCGGAGTCCCACGGCGACTCGCATCGAGAACGACGACTTCTTGCGCCGGCTGAAAGAAGTCCGCGTAGACGCCGGACTCGGTCGAGGGAGCTGCGATGCTGCCGTCGGCACCAGGAAGGTTCACAGGGACGGGGGGAAAGATCTGTGGGGGACCGAAGTTCGACATGCCTCGATTCTACCACGAGACGCTGTCAATCAATCTTCTCCGTCCTCATTCTCGTCTTCGTCTTCGTCTTCTTCGCCCAAGACTTCTATACGAAACTCTGCGTCCGCAATTGCGAGATATTCCGGGCCCGCAATGGTGCCCGACCACCACTTCACGGGCTCGAAAAGAATGTCGTTGGACCACCCAGTACGACCTTCACGAGCGTTGACGCCGGAGTCGAGGAGTGCATGAGCGATCATGATTGCACGTTGTGAAGAAGTATAGTCAGCAAAAAGTTTTTCCAGATTCAAGCCGGCATATCAAGAGCACCGCGTACGTCTCTGAAACCGGGATTCAGATCTTCTAGGTCGTACTCTGCTCGCTTCGTCCAAAATGGAAAACCAACTTCACGGGCTTCTCGATCTCCGACCCATTCTCGAACAGGTTGAATGTCAATCAGTTCGATTTCACTACCGCGCGTGCGAGCGATGGTCGCTCCACCATCACCTGGTTGCATGCTCCCGCCGATTTGTTCCCAGGAAAACATCTTGGGAAGCGTCACAAAATCCTCCACCACCGCCCTTTGCTTGAGGATGCCGGCACGAGAAAGAAGTCGTGCGATTTCTTCGGCTTGAGTTCCCGTGACGAAGACGCTCCCGTTCGTTTCGACGGAGAGCCAGGTCGTGTCCTCGATTGCGACCGTGTTATTCCGAGGAGAACCCACCCCATATCCAGCTTCATGAATCAGATCCGAGAGAACCTGGACTTGTTCGTGCGGTTTCATGGATTGACCCAATCCTATCACGCACACGACCGCATTACTTCTTGAGGCTCTCGCTCGTGCCGCCAACAGAAGGCCCGTTCGTCACGGGCTCATTTCGCGGCGCAAGCGAATCCGCAAGAGGCAAGCACTCCATGCAATAACCTCGTTCAGAACGCTGACCCGAAGATCTCTCGATGACATGCCCGCAGGAGAGCGTGCAGCGCTGACGGCCGCCTCCTTCAAGGAGTACGCGTTTGGTGACCCGCCTGAGGACGCCGCGCACGCTCATCATGCCCATTAAAAAACGACTGCCGCGCGAGGGCCAAATTTTCTGCGAAAATTATTTTGGCCTACGTGTTGACATCGAAGGGGCTGCCACTATGCTGAAACCCGTGATGACGCGACTACACGACTGACGGCTTGGCGCCGGAGGCCGGAAACGGCCTGAACGTGAACTCCGTTTCCGCGACTCTCGAGAGCGCGGATGAAAATCCCCTCTATCACTACGTCGTCGTGCGCGCCGACATGAGCATTGGCCTCGTCGCCGCCATGTGCGTACACGCTGCTGGCGAATCCAGTCCCGGCGATTTGCCAAGCAACACGCACGCGGTCGTTCTCGCGGCGAAAAATGAAGAAACGCTCGCACGCGTTCGCGATCGACTTCGCAGTGGCGGCGTCACGCACGTCGAGATCCGCGAACCCGATGTTCCCTGGAATGGCGCCCTCATGGCTGTCGGCTTGGCTCCCGCGAGAAAGGAGGCCCTCAGGAGATTCGTCTCGGATCTCCCCCTTCTTCGCTGAAATACGGGCAATTAGCTCAGTGTAGAGCATCGGATATTTAGTCCGAAGGTCGGCCGTTCAACTCGGTCATTGCCCTCCATTCGCGGTTCGTCTAATGGCAGGACGCCGTGGTGCTCCTTGCGAGTCCCGCGGAAACGGTAGGTTCGATTCCTTCACCGCGAGCAGTTTGGGCGCATAGCTAAGTGGCAAAGCACCGGACCTGTAGAAGCCGGCATCGTCAGTTCAATCCTGACTGCGCCCTCAAATTTACATTGCAGTACATGAAGTTGACTGATACCGTCCAACCTCATGGCACGACCTTCAAAAACGACGCGTGAGAAAGCCGACACCGTTCAAGTCACTTTCCGAATCGAGCGGGACTGGCTCAAGAAAGCCGAAATTCTGGCGAAGCGATTCTCGGAGAAAGGCGTCCAACTAGGACGAACCGACGGCTTCCGACTGGCGATCAGGGCAGGCTTCGATCAGTTCAAGCTTTGAGTTCTCATGGGTACAAGGCGCTGGCCCAGCCTCGAATACCTCTCGGTTAGAGAGCACCGGCATGCTTGCGAACAGTTCGCCGAGCTTCAGTACCAGCATGAACTGATTGAAGAACAGCGCCGAGCCCGAGAAGGCGTTCGGATTCAATCTCTGAAGGAATTCCAAGAGGGACTCCTCAAAGGCCAGGTCCTTTACAGAATTCCAGGTGAGATCCACGAGTGGTCGCATTGGATCACCGAGACCCGTGAAATCAAGATCGCGATCATGGATCTTGGCGACAATGAATCGCACTCGGCGTTGCTTGATTCACGTGGGCAGCCTGTCGGACTCTTCGAGCGAGACACATTTCGACTCGATCACTTTGTTTCATGGGACGAATTCATCCGAAACTACCAGCTCTGGAGCCGATACGGAATTCCGCCGCGCGACGAAGAAGGGCCGCGTGAAGAAGGCGACGATGCTCGCGGCCCGATCGTCATCGCACCGATTGATGCGATCCAAGAAGGCCGACTTCCTTTGCAACCGAACGACGGAAAATTCGAAGAGCCACCGCCAGCCTCGTGCGATCTCCCCAAGGCCGACATTCTGGGAGAAGAGCTAATGCTGTTCCCTGGCGGATACCCCACCATCGTTCCAAGGCTGTGAGAGGCGTCACGGCACCCGCATGACTGCAGAAACAGGAGCACCAGTGAAGAGTCTCGAACTCATGCCCGCGGTCGAGGTCGGTAAGATCGTTCATCTTGGCGTCGAGGAAGCGAATCAAGTTCTCGTTCCAAGGGCCGCGATCACAACTGCGGTCCTCGATGATGGCCTCACGATCAGCTTGGCCGTATTTCCAGGCCAAGTCCTCTACGAATTCGACAGATCCGGCAGATTCATGATCGTCGAGCGTGTTCCCTATTCACACACATTGCGACAGGGTCATTGGTCGTGGCCGCCGTCCGTGATGCTCGAACTGCAAGCGCGTCTGCACGCGGGAAAATGATTCGGAGCGGACTCAGTTCGAAGGTCGAAGACGTGAAGAGCGAGTGAGAGCAGGGAATGAGTGAGGTGCTGTGGTATCTCTACCTTACACCGAAAGACGATCATCTCGACGGTCGGTGCGAGAGCTGCGGCGAACCCATTGGATTCTCCGGCTCGCATTCAGACGAAGACTGCGCGCGGTCTTTACTCCGGGAAGGTCATTGGTCTTGGCCGCCGTCCATGATGCTCGAACTGCAAGCGCGTTTGCACGCAGGAAAATAAATGACCATCCACGACCCCGATCTCGACGGTCGGTGCGAGAGCTGCGGCGAACCCATTGGATTCTCCGGCTCGCATTCAGACGAAGACTGCGCGCGGTCTTTCCTCGATCAGCTGAGGCGCGCGGTCGAACTCCTCAAAACGACTGCCGAGCTTCTGAGCAAATCTCCCAAGGACGAAGCGTCTTCCGAACTCACAAAAGCAATCCTCGCGTACCTAGAAAAATACGGCAACGTCCTACCGAGACACGGGTGAAAAAACATCGGCTTTTGCCGAGATAACAGGGCGTCTCCGAGCTGAAATTCCCCCGGGCTTGCAATCTGCTGTACACCTGCTTTATGAATGCAGCATGCCCTCACCCCAGACGTGCGCACACTGCGCGAGTGCCCTCGGAATGACGCGAGAAGCTTTCAACAAGAAGATTCCCCCTCCCGAGGTCGTGCGCGGCGCACTACTCCTCGGCATCGCCGTCGGACAGAGCGGCATGGAAGAAGTGAATGAGTGCCCGGAGTGCCGCGCTCAGATCGACAACATCAAAAACTCCATCAAGACCGCTGCTGCTCAAGCGGTCGCGGCGCAGCGCGGGCAGCCGCCCGCAGAGCCTCAGCGCGCCTTGTCGCCCACGCCGCTGAAGCCCGCGCAGCCAAAACCAGTCCAGGGAGCGTCCGCTCCTGCGCCTCGCCCGTCCGAGCCCGGCAAATAGGGCTGATCTCGAACGATGACCGAGGTCCGCCTGGAGGGCGGCTGGTTCGTCGCCTACGTCGACGGCGTGCGCGTCGGCCGATTCTCGGACGAGGCTCGCGCGAAGAAAGCTGCCGAGCGCATGGAAGCTCCCCTAAAGCGCGTCAGCCGCGGGCCAGCATTCACCGCACGCGTGCCGAAGAAGGGTGCGGGGACTTGAGCCCCTGTCGATGATGGAGTGGTTGAGCACGTCTTCGCTCTTGAGCCATCGAGACCGCAGCTCCGATCATCCCGCCGAACGCCGCCGAGAGGAGTGCGTATGGGCGGCTTCGCTCAAAGAGAAGCGCGATCGCGCCCGACGTTCCCGCCCCGAAAAGCACCGCAGCTGGGACTCCGGCCTTGTCCTCGATCAAATCTTCCACGTACGGCGGGATAAAACTCATTCGAACCTCGGGACCAAGAGGATGAAGCCGTCAACGACGGTCAGTCCTGCCTGGCTTTTGTCGGGAAAAGGATCGTGCACGATCGACCAGCCTTTGCCGATGACAGCGTGCGGGCGGCCCCTTGGAGAGATCCCCGTCATGATGTGAAGCACTCCTGGCATCATTGCCGGAGATACGGGATACGACGAGAAGTGCAGAGCGTAGAGCCCAAACTGAGAGAGAAAATCATCCAGGCGAACAGACCAGTCGAAACGCGTTTGATCGCCATCTTCACTGAGGAAGAGAGGCACGCTCTCCAGGGGAATCTCGAGGAGCGACGCCAGACACGCGCTCATGCAGTTCCCACGCGAACCTGTGATGCTCTGATCGATGGGAATCATGAGCGCTTCCCCGCATGCGCCTGACGGATTTCTTCGGCCAAGATCTCGAGCGCCTCGACTCGTTCAAGCTGCCGCTCCGTCCTTGCCGGCGGACTTCGACGGACCAGGACTCCACCTTGGTCACGAGGCCTATAACGAATCTCGATGCGGTAGATCACGGGGTCAGTACTCACGCGTTCAGCGAGGAATTCTGGACGCTCGTCGAAAGACTCAAGCAAGATGAAGTAAGCGAGCGAGAATTCATTCTTGCTCTCCGAGCGATTCGGACCGAATGCGCGCCCAAACCTGAATTCCTCAGCCTTGGACGATCGGATGAAGTCGAGAATCTCTCTCGCTATTTCTCGATTTTGCGCTCGAAAACGCTCGCGCTTCAAATGACTCTCGTTCATCGCGTCGTGCTCTCGCGGCTCTCGTGAAAAATGCGGCCGATGCGCGCGCCAAAATCATTGAGCCATTCCTGGCGCCGCTTGCAAGGAACGCACGGCTGAAAGCCCACAGCGCTCGTAGCTGCCGCAACCATGTCTCCGAGTCCACGACCGTGGTCACGGAAGAACTGCTCGGTGAGATGACGCGCGTCCTCCGCCCGGAGTTCGTATCGCTCGCCGTACGGCGAGACGCCATAAGCCGGCGCCGTCACGCCGCCTCGGCCATCGTCGTAGACCTTCCCGTCTTGAGCCACGAAATACATCGCACCTCAGGATATCATCCGCGCGCGATTTTGCCGATCGCGTACCAGGCTCCCCCGCCGAGAGCGATCCCGAGCGCCGTCCCGAGCACGGGATGCTGGCGAGCAAGCTGCGAGCCGACGAGGCCCCCGAATCCCGCTGCGAGCGCGCCGGACCACATGGGAAGCGGCAGGCCGCCCGTAAACCCGAACATCGCATCACCTCCGCGGTACGCCATCGCCCCGAACTTCGCGAGGAGTCCGGGCGATCTCACAACCGCGAGCGCTGCTGGATAAGGGAGTCGGGAGCCAGTCTTCGCGTCGTACCAACCCCACGGGCTGTTTGCGAAAGCCTTGAGCGTCTCTTCCGGAGACGCTGAGCGCGCGAGCGCTGCGACGATGGCCCTCATGTTCGGCTGACTCATGGTCGATGCCGTCGCACGGATGCCCTCGTCCCAAGAGGAGTACGCCATGACCTTTCCGGCGCTCTTTCCGGTGCGGGGATCGAGCATCGTGTTGAGCGGGTTGTACCAAGCAGAATTGTGCTCATGACCACCCTCCTGATTCTGGATGGCAACAAGCGCGGCGATGTTGTTCTGGGTCACCGGGAGCGAAAGCTCCGAGAGAAGCGACTGGGCGAAAAGGGCGGGGGTCATCGATCGGGTCCTCGTGTTGCGCAGCTCAAGACGGTCTCTTCGATCATCTGAAGAGTCTTTCTGTCGAGAGCATTGAAGGCGTCGTCCAAGACGACATCAAGACTGGGAGTCACCGTGATCTCCACGGTCCACGTTCGAAACCATCGTCCATTTTCGAAACGATCTTCCGAGATATTGAAATAAGGAAAAGGACGTACGCCGATCTTCGAGATCGCGTACCGAACTCCGCGATTCTTGTCTTCGTCGTTGTATAACGGAAGCTCGCGCACGCAGCGGCTCTGAAGATGCTTTGCGAGCTGCAGCGGAGTCATGTCGCGCGAGCCGTAGACCACGCGCGTGCGAGAGCTTGAGACAGGCTTCTTCATGGTTCCACAAGAATTGCTTCGAGTTCTCGGACGTCGTCACCTTCGAAGAACACATTGCGCTCATGAACGACAACGGTGCCCAGAAAGCGAGGTCTGCGATCGCGGGAATCAACGATCGCGAACGCAAGCGTGCCGGCCGGATATCTTCCGGAACGGATTGCCGAATCGTACGTGGTAATTGGCATCCCGTGAAAACCTGCATCTTCGGCAATGCGCCGAAGCTTCTTCGCGAGCCCAAGGCCTTTACCGTTCTTTTCGAAGCTCCTGTATCGATTCACCGACTGCTCGCATTTCTCTCAAGTGAAGCCCGCGTCATGTGCGGCTTGCTGCGTGATGATGCCGGGACTGCGCTTTCCGGGAATGACTTGAAGGAGCGCGAGAAAATACCTGTTCGTGAGAGGTTCGCCGTGTGGCGCGAGCCTGCGCGACTTCACGACCGCTGCGGCCTCGGCACCGCTCCTTCCTGTGATCCTCGTCAGAGCGAGCGCTGCGACGAGTCCGGAGCGATTTCTGCCCTGCATGCACGTGACGAGAACGCGTCCGCCCGAGCGAACCCGAGCCGCCACGAATCCCGCAGCCGAGAGCGCTTGGTGCGCGTGCGAGCGCGACATCGGAGAGCCGTCGTCAAAAAGACGCGCTCGAGCGACGATGACGCCTGGGTAGAGACTCGAGGGCGGTTGGAATTCATCGGCGCACAAGACGAGCACATCGAAACCTGCGTGGGCGACGGATCCGCCGAAGCACGGCGCGCTTCCAACGAAGAGTCCGGAAGCGATCTCGTGGCAGTCGAGCTTCATGACATTACTTTAGCAGAGAGCGATCACCCGCGGTGATGGGAGCCGTCACGCACTCCAAGATTCCCGCAGGAGGCCTTTCAAGGCCACTCGACTCCTCGTAGATGCCGATGTCGAGGCCATCGTCTTCTTGATCGACGTAAATCGAGATCGACCAAAGAATCTCATGGCGACGACGCCCTCGAAATTCGAAGTTCGAGCGCTCGCTCATGGTGAATTAGTACCCGCGCTCGCCGAATCTTCCGATCGGGTTCACTCGGATCTCGCCGCGCTCAGTGAATTCTTCCGGATTCGTCTCTCTCCCACGTGTCGCCGTCATGATGGCGCACCGCTTGTGGAGGATCGTGATGGCCTGCTTCGCCGTCAGATCTTGCTCGGAGAATCTCTCTCGCGTGCGGATTCTCGAATCCATCGTCAACTTCCGTAGATTTGACCGTCGTCACCGACGTAGAGATTGTACTCGCCGAACTTCTTCGCGATCTTTCGAAGCGCATCGTCGATGTTTTTCGGCCAGTCGCGATCGCCAAATCCCGCGCCGTGACCATTTCTCGTGAGCCAGAAGTCGTGACCGGCCATCTCGATCTTCGGATAGCCGTTGATCTGATCCGGAGCTTCCTTGATGAACTCCCAGGCCCTGTCGAGAAACTTCTTGCAATCCGATACCATCTCATCCTCGGTCTCTTGGGAGATGTCTTCGGGACCGTAGTTCGCATCGAGTGGCTCACCACCCTGCTCGTCGCTCTCGTCGTTCGAAGACCAGAGCGCGGCTTCGACGTAAGCGTTGAAGAAATCTTCGAGAACTCTCTCTGAGATCATGGCTCAACCTCACCTCGAGCTTTTGTGACTCGCCCGTCGAACCTTCCAGCCAGGAACCTTGCCGCCACGGGCGATCACGACGCCGAGGAGTTCGGCTGCACGCCGGCCGAGGAGCTTGAGAGGCATTTTGCTTTTCTTTCGGCGTTTCATTTTCGATCCTTTGTGCGTTTGTGCGTTTACGCGACTTCAGGAAGCCTTCGGTGCCGGAACACCATTGGGCGATGGCTGCGGCGGATTTACGGGCGGCGTCTGCTGGACCTGGGTCGGGACTTGAGTCTGACCAGGTTGCGTCGGGCCCATGTATGCCGGCTGGCCGCCGTTGTAGACGGGCTGCCCAGCCGGAATGCTCGGGTTCGTGCCCGTCGGCATCTGCTGCGCTCGCTTCATGAAGTCGGCCGCAGCCTTTGGATCACTGAGGTCAACAAGAGGAGGAGCGCCGCTCGGGTCCGGTCGATACTGCGGAGGAGGCGGCTGCGGCGGCTGCACCTGCTGCGGAGACTGCGACTGCTGCGGTTGCTGCGGGCCTTGCATCTGACCTTGCGCTGGCGGCCACCAACCTTCGGGCACTGGGCCAAATACGTGTTGTCCAGGGCCTTGTCCCTGACCTGGAGGGAGAGCATAGGGCTGACGGAAGGAACCACCTGGGCCCACGGGATAACCCGGAGAGAATCCAGTTGGGGGCTGACCCATGAGCCAGCGCTTCAGCTCGCCTTGCAAATGAAGCTCGGCGTCGCACGAAGCCTCCAGACGCGATTTGTTGATCTCGGCCGCGTTCAACGCCGCACGCATGCGATCTTCGAGCATCGCGAGAGCCTGAGGATCGCGCGCGAGCGCGACGCTCAAATTCTGAGCGTCAATCTTCAGCTGACCGAAGCCTTCATCCTGCTTCTGAAGAAGACTTCGGTACGTGAGGTAGCGATTCTCGCTCTGACGAATGAGACCCATGAGAACGTTCGCTGGGGTGGAGTAACCTCGGGGCATGGGCGGCACACGATTGGGCGGCATACGATTCATCACAGTTGCTCTCTTTCTATGCGCTCCCTCGAGCGCGCGTCACATCGAGTCACGTCATGGACGACGGGGCAAAGCGTACTTCTCTTCGAGGTAAGATTTCCAGAGAGAAGCAGCAGCAAACGAGCCGATGCAGCATCCAGTGAGCTTGAACCAATCGCTCCAGGTGTTGATGCCAGCATTTCCCAAAGTCACGCCGTAACCTGGAGAAAATAGCTTCCGGTAAATACCTGCAGCGAGCATTGGAAGGGCGACCCATTCGAGCGCGGCCACCGGCTGCTCGCGAATGTCTGTCAGACCGGGCAGGACCATGAACGGAATGCCGCGATCGGACGCGTTCTCTACTCGTTTGACCGTGAGAGCCAAATAACTCACGAGTCCCGCTCCGATCGCGATGTTCGGTGAGAGGCCTCTCGAAGGATTCTTGAAAATCAATTCGTTCATCCGTCTTCTCCGTCATCCTTTTTGACCAGCCGAAGGCGCCTCGCCTCCACCGATGAGACCTCTATGCGCGGCGGATCGGGTTCTTCTCCTCCGAGCTTGAGGAACCTGAGAGCGTCACGCAGCGTTCGAACGCCGTGGTAGCGCTCGATCATGTCGGTCTCCCCACGCTCACGGCCCATCGTCTCCTCGTGGTTGCGCGCCATCGCCACGATCATCTCCTTTTCGTGGTCCGGGAGCACGGGGCCCACGATCATCTTGAAGCCCATCAGGAACGCGCTCTTCACGCGCGCCGGATTGTAGGAGACGGGCCGAATCTCGCCCGCGAGACCAATCTCGCCGAACGCGCAAAAGGAGTCGGGGAGCGCGAATCCGCGTTCACTCGCCGCGAGCGCGAGCGCGAGCGGCAAATCGACCGCCGGATCACGAACATCCTCCATGCCGCCCGGAATGTTGATGAAACACTCCCGAGCGAGATCTGCGCCACACCTTCTCTGGAGGACGGCCATCGTCTGCGCGACACGTCCGGCGGAAATGCCCGTGAGCGCTCTTGTGGGCTTCGTGCCCATGGGACCGAGAAGGGTCTGAATTTCCACGGCGAAAGGACGCGGGCCCGTCGCGACGATGGCAATCGAGCTTCCGGGCCGGCCGTCCTCGTGGTTCTCGAGGAGAAGCTCGCTCGGATTCTCGATGGAGCGGAGGCCGTCGCGGGTCATCTTGAAAAGCGCCATCTCGTTCGTGTCACCGAAGCGATTCTTGCTCGCCGAGACGGAGCGAAGATCGCCTTGACCCTCTCGTCGAAACTCGAGAACGGCGTCAACGAGATGCTCGAGTGTCTTCGGTCCGGCAACCATGCCGTCCTTGTTGATGTGCGCGACGATGAACATCCCGATGCCGGCCTGCTTGCAGAGGCTCGTGAGCATGATCCCGCACTCGCGGACTTGAGTCACCGACCCGGCGGCTCCGTCGACGCCGCGCTTGTGCATCGTCTGGATGGAGTCGATGATGAGAATGGTCGGCTCGATCTCTTGAATGTGTCGCACGATCTCGTCGACGTTCGACTCGTTGTAAATGAAGAGACGCTTCGATTCGCCCGCGAGACGCATCGCGCGTCCCTTGATCTGGGACTGCGTCTCCTCTGCAGAGACGTAAAGGACCGTGAGCGGCTTCTCCGGCGCGCCCGTCTCCACGTCCGTCATCCTCGCGAGACTGAGGTCAATACAAACTTGGAGGAGAAGCGTGGACTTGCCGATCCCCGGATCGCCAGAAATGAGAACGCTCGAGCCCGTGACGATGCCGCCGCCGAGAACCCTGTCGAACTCCCGCGTACCCGTCGCGATGCGCTCGTATTCCAGGTCCGGAATCTCGGAGAGAAGCGTCGGTTTTCGCGACGCGATCCACGCATCACTTCGCGGCGCGCGGCCCATCGCAATCGTCCCGAACGCACCGCACCCGTCGTTCGGGCAAGTCTGCGTCCAAGCCTTCACGGCCTTGCTGCACGCGGTGCAGTAGAAGTCCGCCACCGAAGACCCCTTACTTCTTTCCGAAGACGTAAATCATCGAGGCGCCGAGAATCGCGACGCCCAAAATCGCAGCGGCCGCCTTCGCGCCGCGCGCAGCCTCGCGGCTCGCTCTCTCGACGTCAGGCATCGGAGGCACATGAATCTTCGAAGCAGCTTCTCTGGCTGCTGCCTTCGCGGCCTCCGTCGCCGTGTCGCGTCCGTATTGCTTGAGCGACTCGATTGGTGACGGAGCGCCCTGGAAGAAGTCTGCGATTCCACGACCAAGACTCTCGACTCCCTGAGGAATCGACTGACCGAGGGACTGGAAGAATTCTGAACCAGGGAGATCCAGACCCGTGCGCGCGTCAGGCAGCGCATCAGGGTAACACCAGTTGCCCGGCGAGCCGTGGTGCGTGCTCATTCCAGGCGGACACGAGAAATCGTAGTCCGTGCAGACGAAGTTTCCGTGTTCGTCTACCTGACCGCCCAAACATGGAGCATGTCCGCGGTATGCACAGATGATTCCCAGGGACGTCGCGACCGGCGCGAAGCCTTCGGGGCACGAGGAAGCTCCTGCGTAGTGCTGCATGAATCGATCGTGATTTTACCAGCGGCCGTGATGGCCGAACGGCGGATGGTGAGGAAACGGAGGCTGAGGAACTTCGGCGTCTCCGCCACCAAAATCTTGGTGACCGAAACCTTGACGACCAAAGCCTCGATGCCCGAGGCCGCGACCGACGAACTCTTCTTCGTCTTCGAAGTCTCCGCTCACCTCGAAGCCGCCGCGCGCTGAGGCATCAGCGATTGCCTCGTGGCTGCGGTCGGAGACACGCTTGCCGATCTCGAAGAGAACGAGTGCTCCGGCGCATGCGATCGCCGCTCCTGCAGCGCCGTATTTGGCGAAGTGTTGAACGCTTCCGCGCTCGAAGCGAGGTCCAACGGCGAGCGACAAGACGCCGCCCACCACAGCTCCCTGGGCAGCGAGCTTCGTGTAGTCGGGTCCGTGAGCGAGAGCCCAATCGAAGAGCTTCAAGCCGTGAACGTGTTCTCGCGTGATGAGGTCCGCCATGATTTTTCCTTTTCAGCGGCCGTGGCCGTGATGTGCGCGTCGCTTCTTGTGATGGAATTTCCGCGCATTGATCGCGAAGCGCACGCGCTCTCCGAGGAGACCCGAATCGTGACGATGGGCGAAAAGAACCTTCGACGGAATCTTCTCGCGTTTTCCGTAACCGAGCATCCGATGAAGGGCTCCCTTGTGCTTCTTCACGGAAGTCTTGCCCACCCATTTGTTCACGCGCTTCTTCATTCTCAAACTTCCTTCCAGTTGAGCGTGAAGCCTGGGATCGGAAGCTCGGGAAGCCCCATCTCACGCCGATGCTCGTTCACATAACCCGCCGTGAGGAGGAGCGCGCCGAGCGCTGCCGCCACAGAGGGCTGAATCCGCCATGCGGCGTAGGCCATGAGGCCCGCGCCAGCGATCGTCGCGCCAGCGCCGAGCGGATGAATCTCCTCGTGATCTGGACCGCGCGTGGCGTGAGAGCCGCCGAGGAACATGAGGCCGCCTCCAGCAGCAAGGAGGGCGGCGTCGGTGATGGTGACTTTCATGAAGCTTTCCCTCCCATCATACCGCACGAGCCCTGTCTTGGGAGTAAATGCATCCAACCGAATAACGGATGGCTGCCGCCGTCTGAGCATCGAGACGCCCTGAGGGCTCCTGTCCGAATCGATCCTGAAGATGGGCGATGGCCCTGCGGGTCTCCGGGCCGAGGCATCCGTCCTCCGGGATCGGCGGCTCGGCTCCCAAGATGTTCATGTCCCTTTGGGCAAACAAAACCTCGATGGGAGCCGTCAGTGCGGCAAAAGCCTCGGCCACCTCGGGAGGCGATTCCATGAGCTGCGCGACGTCAGCGATCGCTGCTGCGGGCTTCACGGCGTCGAGGACGCGAGCGACGGCGGCCGCCTCGTTCAAATGCGCGAGGTAGTTGGCTGCCGTGAGTTTCCGCCGGCGCGAGTCCGCTGCGGGGACGTTGAACCACGGCCGCGGACGCGAACCCTGGCGAGGGTTGTCCAGGATCGGACGCACGGCAATGACCTGAACACGCCTGTCTGACTCGCGACCTTGTTTGTACGCAAGGAGCCACACGAACGGTAGGAGACAGAGGAGCGGGATCATCGATTCAAATCTTTCCCGCTACGAAGGCAAGCAGCGTCATCGTCGCTGGACCCGGAGCACCATCGACGTCGAGATCGTGGAGCGACTGAAAGTGCATCAGGGCCTGGCGGGTATGCGGACCAAGCACGCCGTCAACCTCGACGTCGTATCCAATCGAGCGAAGAAGCTTCTGCGCGCGTAGAACGACACCAACGTCTTGTCCTACGACGTCACCACGCGTGACCATGAACGGAGCGCCGCCGGCATCGGACGGATACATCGCGGCGATCTGCTGCTGGGCCCAATCGGCTTCTGCTTGAGGATCGCGTTTGTAGAATCCACCTTGAAAGAACCCCGCGCGAACCTGCGCGGCTCGCTCGGCGACAGCCTTCGCAGAACGAAGGTATCCGGCGGCGCCGAGCTTCGCAGCGAGCGAGTGAAGCTCGACCGGATCCTCCTCTCGCGCCATCGCCATCCCGACGACCTCACGATGAAGATCCGGCAAGTCGGCGTCTAGCGAAACGCGCGCAGAAGGTCCTGAAAGCATCCAGCGCCTTCGCACGAGGAGCGTCGTCCCCACGACGCCGAGCAAGATCGCGGCAAGAGTAGGAATTCCCGCCGCGTCTGCCTTCCGCTTGAATGACTTGAATCGGCGCATGGATCAGAGCTGGGGCGGATTCTGCCCCGTGGGGAACATCGCGATCGGTTGGATGTTGCTCGTCTGACCAGGCATGGGACCGCGCCCGGGCTGAGGCTGATATTGCTGGCCAGCGCCTCCGCCATAATTCGAATACTGCTGAACCACGCCCCCGCCGTTTCCCTGGTTTGGGTACTGCTGGACGACGCCCCCGCCGTTTCCAGTGTTGATGCCGGGTTGACCCGAAGCCATCATCCCGTTCACGGGCATCACCGCGAGCGGCGAGCCATCGTTGCATTGAATGGTCATCCGCATGATGCCCATGGCCACGCATTGGCCAAGCATCTCGCGCACGATCCCGAGCGCGCTGGAAATGGTCGAACGCGAGTCGACGCTCTTGCCTGCGAAGCCCGAGAGCACGCCAGGCAGGAGCTGGTAGAAGACTTGAAGATCAGTCGGCCGGGGGTCTTGGAACTTCGCGCCCGGAATGGCCTCGGAGGCCACGATATTGTCTTGCTTTTCATCCATCGTCTCTTCTCTCTTTCTTTCTGAAATCCCCCGTTACGACTCGTCGTCCCAGACCCAGACGTGATCGGATGCCGGAGCGCCGGGAAAGCTCGGCACGACCTCGACGGATGCCTGCTCTTCCAAGGTCCCGTCGTCCGGGACCTCGGAGACCCGCGTCGCTTGCACTCGAACACCCGGCAAGTTCCTCATGAACCTGACGAGCCACTGGGCTTGTGGAAGCGAGAGCGACATGCTCAGCGCCTGCGGAATCCGAAACCGCGACCACGACCGAAGCCGCGCCCGAAGCGACCGAAACCGCGGTCCCAGTGATGTGGGTATTGCGGATATTGCGGGTACTGCGGGTACTCGGGAACGTACTCGGGAACGTACTCGACCGGCTGCTGCTGCTGCATCCCCATGTCCGGCTGAACATCTCCTGCGTCTACGTCAGCCCCCGCCTGCTGCGGGACCCCCGGATATTCGGCCACGAGGCCGCCGCCGCTGTACGATCCGACGCCTGCGAAATAATCATCGCCGACGTATTCGATGCCGCTCGTCGCGAAGCCCGGCATCTCGGGATCCGGCGGCGGAGGCGGTGGAGGCGGCGGGAAGTGATGATGGGGGTGATGATGGTACCCGCCGAATCGATGACCGCCGAATCCACGTCGAAATCCGACAAGCTCGCGGTGCTCTTCCCACCAGGGCCGGTGATGATCGCGGCGCCACCACAGATCCTCGTGATCTCCCCAGAAGCCGACTTTTTCAGCGCCTGGCGATCCTGCGGCCGATGCCTCGATCTGCTTCTTCGCGACGTCCGCGTCGGATGCGCCGAGCGCTTTCGCCTCGTGGATCGCGGACGCCTTCGCCGCGAGCGCTGCCGCGCTCGACTCGTGACCGAGTTCCGAGAAGGCCTTTGCGTGCGCCGCAATGACCGCCGGATCCGTCTCGGTGAGGAGAGCGTCGTTCACCTGCTTGACCTGGTCAGTCGTCATGCCTGGATCCAGAGCAACCGTCGGACCAGGAGTGGGCACGCTCGCATGCTTGACGGCTTCGAGCGCGACGTGCTTGTCGAAGGGCGAGCTGAAGAGCCACGCCATTGGAGACCACGAGGGATTCTCGTGTTTCTTCCACAGGTAGCCAGTGCCGCCCGCGATGAGGAGAAGGGTGAGGGGTTCCATGTTCTTCCTCTCAGTAGCCGTAGTAGCCGCTCGTTTGTGTTGGCGCGGGCGCGCCGGGCACGCACGTCTTTTTGAAGTAGTCGAAGAACATGCCTGCGGGGCACGACGGCGGGATCGACGTCGGGGGCGGCTGGATGCTGAGCGGAATGCACGTCTTCGAAGCTTCATCCCAGTACGCGTTCTGACCGCAGTCGGACGGCCCTCCCACGTAGTGGCTCATGCCAGCTCCGCGCCCGAGCACGCGATAAAGCGCGTAACCTCCGAGACCCACGAGTCCCAGGGTGAGGAGCGTCGAGGTCGTCGACCCACCGCTCACACGGAGCGGTCGGCGGGGGATGAAACGGTGATAGGAGTGGCGCATTTTCTTTTCTCTTCCTTTCAGGCTCGAAGCTGTTCGTAGGTCACGTGATCGGGCATCCCGAGGATCGCGCTCGGGTCCTCGATGTGCTCGTGGATCCGGACTTGAATGTGGTAGACCGTCATCGGCGGCTCGTAGCCACGGGGGTCTGGGTGATAGGAAACCTTGATGTGCGGGTAGACGTCGTCGTACCCCTGCTGCCGCAGCTCGGCGACTCGCCAACAGGCGAAATCTTTGCAGTCACCGCTGGAAAGAGCAATAGTTTGGGGGATATCCTGCCAGCTGTCAAGACCAGCCGGTCGGACCTTCAGGACGTACTGCGGAGCGAAGTCGTAAAGGGAGGGAACGTCTGGGTTCTCGAGGATGTAGTTCCAGTCCGCGACGATCAAGAACTCGAGCGCTGCACGCAAGACGATCTGCTTGCGCTGCACGGGTAGCGACGCGAACGAAAGCAGCTCGAACTTCGGCGTGTACAAGAGACAACTCCTCGGCTTGAAATCAGAGAGCAAAACCGACGACGCCCGCCCCCTCACCCTTGGTGAGGGAGAGGAGGCGGGCGGTCGGACCAGTTCTTCCGGGCCCCTGGCCGGGCGAAGGTGTCAACGGAGAAAGAGAGTTTCAAAGCCCGCTGACCGGAAGCTTTTTCCGAGCGGGGACCCTGGGCCGCAAACGATCTGCGGTCCTGGGAAATCCCGCGACCCGCTCACTGCATCGAGGTGCCGATGAGCGCCGCCGAGAACGTCTGCTGCGCTGCAGTCGTGTTGGAAACGCTGATCGTAATGATGATCCCGGGCGTCGCGGTGTCGAGCCCGAGGTTCACGCCGACTGCGAGTTCCGAGAACGCTGCCGCGGGGATCGGGTTCGCGCTGACTGCTTGCGAATCCTTGCCGACGCGGATGTCGTTGATCGAAAAGTTGTTCGCGAGCGCGCTCGGAACGATGAGGCGGCTGCCGCGGAAGATCAGCTGCGGTTGCGCCTGGAAAATCGCCGTCGAGTTCGCGAGGATGACCGTCGGGCCGAAGCCGATGACGAACTCGCGGACCTGCGTCGGGGGCGTGTTCACGACGTGGGGGAAACCCGAGTACGGGTAAGGCGTCGAAGCCGCGTAGCCGTACGGACCGTAGCCCATCGGCGAAGCTGCCCAACCCGGGTGAGCCGGAACCCAACGACCGCGGCGTCCGCCGTGGTGATGCATGGGGCCAGGGCCAGGGCCAGGCGCCATCATGGCGCCGCCGGGAGCCGCGCCGACGATGGCGGGACCGGACTGAACGCCGACCAGCTGCGAGCCCCAACCCACGCGGTCGTAACCGCCGGGAGCCGCGCCGAAACCGACTCGATCGAGATTTCCGAAGTTCATGTTCTCCACTGCTTTCTTTTCCCGGACGCGCGCGACCGTGATGGTCGCGAACGCCTGAAATTGTTCGTGGGTTTAGAAAGCAGCACCTCTCCGCCTCGTCGCCCGTCTGGTTTTTCTCTCTTTCGTTTCCTCCGTTTTTTTTTTCGATCAAGGCCTCAAGCGGCCCAGGGGTAATCCGCAGCTCGCGACTGAGTCGCAGGAGCATAAGGCGTGGGAGCGGGAGCCGGGATTTGAGCCGGAGCCGGTCCAGAGACCTGAGTCGTGGCTGCGGCGCGAGCGGAAGCGCCCCAGATCGAACCCATGCGGCATGCATACGAACCGAGAAAGCCGATCCCGAAGTTCAAAGCATGATCGCCCTGTTGACCAAAGTAGCCCGTGAGCGCGAAGCCCGAGAAGAGCAGTCCAAGGGCCAGATCCGCCGGGACGCCCATCACCTCGTAGGCATTGCGGCCGGCCTGCGCATGACGTGCGTTGAGGTAGCTCATCGCGCCACCCGCACCAACGATCTCGATCGCCTTGAGGACCCCGCCGAACATTCGTTCGCCGCCAGCGGGCCCGAGGGATGCGCGACTCCCGAAGCGCTCGAAGAGCGCATCGCGGTGCGAATCAGAGAAGATCCCTGGCGTGTGTGCGTGGGGTCGGTACTCGGAGAGCAGCGTGGTCATCTGACCCTCAGAAATCTACCCCAAGCGAGAGAGGTGCTCAACATGTTGCTACGCTTTATTTCCAGGGGAAAAAAGCCTGGTCGGTCATTGTGAGATCCCAGTAAATGTCCCATAGAACATCTCGTGGATCACCACCAGCCTCCGTCAGGCCCAGGGCCCCAATCTTCGAAATGCGCCGGGGTGTCGAAGTGATGTCGAGGATCGCTCATGGAGATCGACTGGACGCCTGCCCTGTGCTGCGGGGAAAAAGAGCGCGGGTAGTAGGAGCGCGGCATGGGGTAAGAGGCGTAGCGGATCGGCTGCGGCATTGCGTAGGGCGCGTAAGTCACGCCGAGCTGCGCCGCCGACTCGGGCGAGATCGCCGCGAACGACTTCAAGCGGGGATCCTCTGAGGCCGCATGAAAAAGGTACTCGAGGGCGCCAGAGGTCTCGTCGTCGAGGCCTCCTGACGGATAGAGACCGTTCGCTTCCTGGAAGGCGCGAACCGCTGCCGCCGTCTTTCGTCCAAACACGCCGTCGACCTGCAGCCCCGCGTTCATGAGCCTGTTCAAGTAGAACTGAAGCGTCTTCACGTCGAGATCCCCGCCCGACGGAACCCAGGGCGGATCAGATTGGGATCCCGTGATCCGTGCGAGATCCGCCCAGACGCCTGCGGTCGCGAACCTTCCCCTTGAAGGCACGCATCTCCGCCTCGCGAAGATCCAGACTGCTGCGATCGTTCCGGCGAAAGCGAGCGCGGCGATCGGATTCGCCTCCGCCCACTCTGCGCCAGCGCCGGCAACCTGTCGGATCTTCCCGATGGCGCTCGAAAGCACCGGGCCCGCCTTGGATGCAAAACCCACACGTCCCATCGGAACCGATCGCCCGGCGCGCGCGAAGCGGGGCCGGATGGAAGCGATCTCCTCGTTCGTCTCTTCGTCCATCGGTTCATCCTCCCTTGAGGAGCTGCTCCATCGTCTTGCCGGACGTGAGCGACTGCCAGGCGAGAGTTTTCTGCGAGTCGTCGCTCAACGCATCGAGCGATTGCCGTGCGTCAGCCGACATGCCCTGTTTGTCGGCAAGCGTGTGCGGATCGTGCCAAGCAGGCGTCCACGACGATTGACCACCGCCTTGTACGAGTTCATGAAGCATCCCGAGCGTCGAGGAGTCGAACGCGCCGGTCTGCGGAAGGCCATGGGCTCTCTGAAGATCTGAGATCGCCTGAGACGTCCGCGGGCCGGGGATGCCGTCCGGATCCACGACGTGATGGCCTGCCGCAAGATTCAAGAGGTTCTGGTTGGCCCGAAAGTTCTCGTCCGGTACGGCATGTGACGGAGGTCCGCCCTGCGATCCGTCGCCGCCGGCCGGTGGAGGCGCGAGCGGGATGACGCCTGGAGCGTGATAGCTCCCATCGTCTGGAGCATGGAAGCTCCCGTCGTCATGATGAAAGCTCCCGTCGTCGACGAGCGAGTTCTGCGACCCGCCTCCACCTTGCTGTACTGCCGCTTGCTGTGCGGCCTGCGCCTGCGCCTGCGCCTGCGCCTGCAAGTGATGATGGTGATGGTGGTAATGCGGATGCGGGTATGGATACGCCGGGATCTGCGGAGCCGTCTGAGGAGCTTGCGCACCCCCGCCGTCGCCACCTCCACCCCCGCCATCAAAATCGTCGCCGCCGCCTCCGCCGCCGCCACCTCCGTACTGATCCATTCCCATGCTGGGATCAAAGGACTGAGGAGCTGGTGCTCCGTAACCCTGCGGATACGGCTGCTGCGGGTACGACTGCTCGGGAGGCAAGTACGGCTGCTGCTGCGGAAAGTGATGATGATGACGACGGTGGTGCCACGGCATTCCACCCTGAAAGCCTTCGTGCGGGAACCCGGCAGGTGCGCGCCCGAACATCCCTTCTCGCATGCGACGCATCTCGATCTCGCGTCGTTCACGCTCGCGGTGATCCTCGACGTGCTCGCCTTCGCGCAGACGCCTGCGCTCGCGGCGCGTGAAAGCTCCAACACGCTCCAACGGCGCGCGCCTTTGATGCGTGAAGGCGTAGACGGCGAGGCCGCCACCGAAAATGAGGAGGAACGTGGAGGTTTTCATGAAGATCCTTGGCCACCCTGGGATTGGGGTGCCTGCTTGGCGAGGTTCGTGGCGAAGGACGTGATGTCCGACATCGTCGGTCCTTGATTGCTCGTGGATCCCGCCGGGATCGCCGGATGCCCGGCTCTTTGAGGGGCGGGAGGCGGCGGCAGACCATAACTCTTGGCCATGTGGGCCAAGAGGATCATGAGTCGCGTCTTCGGATCCGCAGCCACACGGCGCGCATGCGCCGCGCCGGCCTGACGCGCGGCCGAGGGCGCTGCCGGGTGGAGCCCGGACTGAGGAGATGATGCGCTGGGGGCTGCAGCAGACGATGCGCCAGATGATGCACCAGGCGCCGCACTGCTCGGCGCACGGGATGCCTGAGCCGACGGAGGCGGCGGGCTCTTCGCCTTCGTCGCGCCTTGGATCGCCGGAATGACCGCCTTCGTCACGACGCCTTGAGCGAGTCCCGCGAGCGCTCCCTCCCAGCCGCCCGATCCTGCTCCCTGGAGCGTCTGACCGAAAATGTCGCCGACGGCGTTCCCGACTCCTGCGCCGGAACCGCCGAATGCTCCACCGATCATTCCGCCGAGGTTGCCGAACGCACTCGTCGTGTCGAAGCCGCCCCCGCCCCCTCCGCCAAGCGAGCTTCCGATGGATCCGAACGCGCTCGAGAGATCGTCTTGTCCGACGTAAAAGCCGCCCTCTTCAGCTTCGAGATCCACGTTCTCCAAGGGATCGCCGTCGAAGGCGGGCCCATCGCCTTCAGAGTCGTTCAAGGTTCCGTCGAAGCCTACCCAGATCGTCATGTGATCCTTTCTACACCAAGAACGCCATCAGCGCCTCAGGTGCCTCACTTGGGGACAGAGAGCGTGACGTTCAAGATTCCGCTGGCCCCGGCGCCGCCAGCACCTCCGTTCGAGCCTGCGCCTCCCCCGGCTCCACCGCCGCCCCCGGCCCCTGAGTTCGCCGAGGCCGAAGCGCCATTGTTTCCGACGTTGCCGGTCGATGCTCCACCCGCCCCACCGTTGCCCATGGGACCCGCACCACCGCCGCCACCGCCTCCGCCGGAGCCCACGAAGCCGCCTCCAGCTCCGCCAGAGAAGAGGGTCGATGACTCGATCGCTGATGCGTTGCCGTTGCCGGCTCCGCCCGACGATCCAGTAATCGCACCTGGAGAACCAGCCGCAAGGAAACCTGCGATGGAGGCGAGCGTGGACCCTGGGAAGGACGGGCCGCCCTGCCCGGGAGCAGCAGTGCCGAGAACGTTGGCTCCGCCCGTCCCGCCTGCTGCGCCGCCGAACGTGGCCAGCGTGACGCCTGCTGTCGTGTCCACGATGGAGGTCACGCCACCCGTGCCTCCCGTGCCGCCCCCGAAGATGCCGCCAGGCGGGCTCGCCGGACCTGCCGTGCCTGCGATGCCGCCCGCGCCAATGACGACGTCGATCTGATGATCAAGATTGATCTGGACCGTGAACGACTGAAGCAGTGCTCCTCCGCCGCCACCGCCGCCATCGCCAGCAGTATCCGGCGGCGCGTTTTCGCCTCCGCATCCTCCGCCCCCTCCTCCCCCGCCCCCGTAGCCCGCGACTGTTGCGTTGACGAGGCCGCACCCAGCATAGGCTGAGAAAACGTTCGTCGCGCTCACGAGAAACTGAGAGAAAACCTGGGTCGTCGGCTTGTAGGACATGGAAACCTCAACTCGCGATTATTGTATCGACTGCCGAAGCTGTCGTCGTGTCAATTGATTACTCACCCATGGTGAAGCTGGATGCCAAACTCCTCACACTGTTCCCTGGCTGGTGATCGACGATCCGCCGACGTTGACCGCGAGGCCGCCAAAGCCGCCCGAACCAATCGCCAAATCGAGATTTGCAGGCGTCAGCGCCAAGAGTGGCTTCCAAAGTCCCGACGACGGATCGAATCCGCTGACGGATGTCTGCGCATTGAGCGTCATGCCGCCCTTGTTCAAGAACGTCGCGACTGCGTTGTGACGGGAGCCGTAGAACACGCGCGACGTTCCGATGATGTCAATCGCGCCGGGTCCCCAAATCGTCGTCGGCGTCGCGGATCCATCAAAGCCTTCGTTGAAGTTCCACACGCCGAGAAACCCGACCGTACCAGCGTCGATGTACATGAAGCCAACCGCTGACGACGAGTAAAGGCTGTTGAGGACTGCGGTGCCAGTTGGGCCGCCTGGCGCGATGATGACGTCGAAGTCGAACGTGAACGACGATGCCTCGATCGGAATGACGCTGATGTACGCGCCGCCAAGCGCATTGATGCTCGCTGCGCCAGGCACCGCGCTCGTGAAACCTTGCGCGACGAACACGTTGATTCGATACCAAATGTTGTCGTCGGCGAGTCCCTGTTCGGAAATGACGGCGTCTGATTTCGTTTCGAGAAGCGTGAGGCCGTTGCCGAGGAACATGTCGTTGTTGCCGACACCGTTCGGAGAGAGCACGTTGATGTGGTACGTCTGAATCTGCTGCGGAAAGTTTCCGGCAGTCGCGACAAACTCCGCGATCGTCGCGTCGAGTTTTGCGATGAAAACATCGACCGGTTTGTACGCAACGAACGTGTCTCCGGTAGCCCACGTGTCGACTTCGCTGAGCGACGCGGCATCGTTGATGCCGAACGGCACCGTCGTCGGGGTGAGCGGCTGCGTGATCGTGTACGTCGTGCCGGACACGTTCGCGTAAACCCATGCCCACGAATTTTTCCCGGCCGTCGTGTTGTGGAGGAGCGTGCCGGGAGCGAGCGTGGTGCCGAGGTTGGCTTGAAGAAGCTGCGGCGTCGAACGATTCTTCGCCACGACTGCCGCAAGGCTGCCAGCTCCGATCTGCTGCGCGGCGCCGAGCATGCCTTGGATCGAAATGACCGCGTTCACCATCGTCGGTTTGAGGACGACTGGATCGCTGTCGTCTGTGTGCGACGAGAGAAAAGTGATGACCGTGTTCTGCTGGATCGTCGGCGACGTCGTCCGCCACTTTTTGACGACGCCACCGTTGTACGTGAGGAGCGGAGCGGCAGCGCTCGTCCCAGCGTTCGCGTCACTTGCATTGCCAGACACGTTTTGGGGATCGATGTAAAACTGCGCCTGCGACCAAGGACCGGGATTGGGATTCGTCGCGTCGAGGATGTCGACTTGGTAGCTGCCCGTGAGCGAGGCCATCGACGGCCGATCGCCAGTCGGAACGGGAAAGAAGCTGTCGAAGCTCGATGCGTCGTACGCGAGCAAGAGCGAACCGGAACCCGCGACGGTGTCGGTGTCGATCGACGAACTATTCACGCAGAAGAGTTCGAGAGAGCCGCCGGCTGCGACCGAGACGATCGCGAGCGTCGAGTTGTTGTTGATCAGCGAGCCGGAGTAGAAACTGAACGATGGGGAGAAGCCGCTCGCAACCGTCATCGCCGGCGTCGTCGCTGATGCGGCGTTCGAGAGGATGCCGAAGTTTTGAACGAGCAGAAACGAATCGGTGGACGTAAACGACAGACTCGGCGTCGCAGTCTGCGAGTTGCAGCGCAGCTCAATCCCGTCGATCGTGTTGAGATCTTGAAGCGTCGCGCCGGGCTCGATCTGAAGCACGCTTGCTCCGACCGTGAGAGACGACTTCAAGATCACGCGACCCTTGCAATCGGTCACAGTCGTGGCCGCATCGACGAGCGCCGGCGACACGATCGAATCGTCGACGTAGACGATGCACTTTCCGTTCGAAGACCCCGAGATGAACGTCTTGACGTCGGCCCACGTCGTGAAGACGTCACCGCCTGCAGTGCCGCCGGGGCGGTAGATGCATGAATCGAACGTCGGAGTTGGATTGAAGGCCATGACAGTCGTGCCTCACTTCGTGAATCGAGCACCCGAAATCGGATCCTGAAGCCCCTTGTACGTGTCGAGATTCGTCACGTTCAAGGCGATGGCGCTCGTCCACAAGCCCGTTCCGGGCGTGTAGCTCGTCCCCGTCGCGACTCCGTTCAACTGGAGAGTCGGAACGTAGACCGAGAGCGCCCAGGTTGTGCCGCTCGTGTTATAGAACGTGCCACCCGACTGCATGTTGAGAGATCCGGCTCCACCCCACAAGATTGCGCCGTAGGTGTTGAGCGGATCGAGACGCATGTAGACGCCGCCGTGACCTGCGATCGAGCTGAGCAGATCCATGGCTCCCATGACAAATTCACCGCTGATGCCGCTCGCAGCTTCGATGATCGCATCGGCGTCGAACCAGTTGGTTCCGGTTGCGAGAACACCGAGATCATGAATCGAACCTCCGAGCACGAAGGTATTGTTGATGCTCGCGCCGTAAAGCGAGCAATTCGTAAGCGTGGTTTGAAACGCAGGTTGAAACGTCGACAAATAAGCTTCGAGAAAGCAGCTTTGCAGCAAGATGTATTGATTCCACTGCGGAGCGAACACGCTTGTTCCGGGCACACCGCTCGCGTCTGGAATGTGGAGATACTCGAGCCAGAGCGCGGGAGACGTCGCAGCAGCGTCACTCGCTCCGCCGCCCGTGATCTCGATCGCGCGCAGATTCAAGAGACACGGCACGTAAACCGAAACCGTATCTCCTGCGGCCCACGTGTCGACTTCGGCAGGATTCGGAAAATAAGTCGTGTCGACACCGGGAACGAGTGCAGCGAGCGGCTGCGTCAACTGCGCAACACCCGCTCCCACGCTGCGGATGAAGCACCAAGAATCTTTGCCCGCAGTGGTGTTGTGCACCAACTGGAATGAAGCGACGCCCCCTGCCGTAAATCCCGCGGCCGAGAACTGCGTGTTCGTCGTGCGGTTCTTCGACGTCACGGTGCCAAGAGAGAACGACGCGACGAGCTGCGGCGTACCGAGAATGATGAACTGCACCATCCCCTCGATGATCGGCTCAAGGACGATCTCCTCCGCGTTCAGAGGTTGAGGAGAGAGAATGTGAAGGGTCGTCGTTTGCGCGAGGATCGGACTCGTGGTCCCCCACTTCGCGACGACGCCGCCGTTCACAGTCTTCACTGCTTTGGATGGACTCGTCCCGTCATTTTTGTCGTTCCCGCCGACCCAGTCCACGTACCAGTCAGACTGAGTCCAAGTTGCGGGGTTCGGGACTGGGCGATAGGCCATTTGCGTTCTTCTTTTGGACCATCACTGAGAAGTGAATGTAAGTCGCGCCCAGCCAGAACCACCCGCATTACCCGCACCGCCGGCCGAGCTTGAACCAAAGCCGCCCGAGCCACCGCCGGCACCGTTGCCCGCGTTTGCGGTTCCAGCGCTGCCCGTATTTCCGACGCCGGTTGTACCGGCGGCGCCGTTCGCACCGTTGTGCATCGGACCACCACCACCACCACCGCCGCCACCTCCTTCGCCCGTGGTCGAGTGACCACCGCCACCGCCGCCAGGGGAAAGCGAGTTGATGTTAAGTCCGAAGAACGCAGGGTTTCCGTTGTTGCCGCTGACGGTGCCGAGACCACCAGCGCCCCCGCAGCCTTCGAACCCGCTCGTCGCAGCAGCGCCTTTCACTTGCGTGGTACTGTCAGCTTGGAAGTTGTAGCCACCACCTCCGGCCACGAAATTTCCGGTGACTGCACCTCCGTTGCCGCCCTGCGCGCCAGCGCAACCGGCGAGGCCACCACCCGTGTTGTGATCGGTTGCGCTCGTCGACGTACCGTCACCTCCATTGCCGCCTGCTCCGCCGCCCGCGGTTCCAGCAGCTCCTGCGGTCCCACCAACTCCGATGTTGATGTCCACGTCATTGGCGAGGTTCACGGTAATCGTTCCCGAGCAGTAATGCGCTCCACCTCCACCGCCGCCACCTTGTCCACCACCTCCAGCCGACGGGCCGCCCTGACCGCCGCCGCTGCCACCGCCGCCACCGAAGCCTTCGAAAAACATCTGCATCGTTCCCGTCTTCGGGATCGTTCCAGCAGCTTTGTATGCCGAAAGGACGCTCGTAGCCGACGTAAGGAACGTGATCGAAACCTTCGTCGGCGCAATGAGCGTCCACGTCGGGTTCCAAATGTACAACTGGTTGATCGCGAAAGAGATGGTTCCGCCCGTGAATGCCGCGAGCGCAATGATGACGTTGCCGGTTGCAGCGCTGATGACTTGCACCGTTCCCGTGTTGCTTCCGTCATCCCAAAGAAGCTGCCCGATCGTCGCGTTCGCTCCCGTCGTCGTGACGACGTAAAACTGCTCTGTCGAAGAATTGTTCGGAAGGGCGCTGCCGCCGTTGAACTGATTCGCGACCGCGATCGGCTTCGAGAGCGTGTCGACGTAGCTCTTGTTGGTCGCATCGCTATCGGAGCCGGTGACGGGCGTCGCGACTCGAACGTTCACGTAACCGGTATCACCGGAGTTGCGTGCGTCGATGTTGCCGCCATTGTCTTTGAGTCCGGGACCCGTCGGGCCGCCAAGATGAAAGAACGTTGCGAGCGTGCCTGCGAGTTGTTCGAAGATTGACATTTCAAACCTTCACTTCGAAGTACAGAGTTCCAGCGCCAGTAGTTGATGCCCCAGGAGTGATCGTGAGCTGGAGCGTGCTTGCGGCGGGGACGGTGACGAACGTATTTTTCGGGTAGTCCGCAGCAGACGACGGAACCGAGTCCGACGTCGTCATCACCAAATTCGGCGTCGCAGTGGTCCCGAACTGCAGCGTCGCCGTCCCGTCATTGAAGGGCGTCGTGATGCTGATCTGCGCTCGCGTCACGATCGATCCGTTCGCAACTGCGAGCGACAGCACAGGTGATGCGGTCGCAAAAGTGAATGGAATGGAGACGACTTGTGGCCCACCCGTTCCGGCGACCGTGACGACTCCGTTCTCGTCCATCGTCGCGTCACCGCTCATCGCGAGCGAGCGCCACTTCGAATCCGTCGACGAGTACACCGGAAGATTGCCACCCGACGGCGCATCGAACGTCGCTTGGTCGATCGGTTTCGACTGCCAAACATTGTCGACGTTCGTGGTCGTGTACGTTCCCGTGAGACCTGGCAACGACGGCGGATCTGGAAATCCCACCGTCCCGAAAAACGTCGCGCTCGAATTGTCGTAGTTCAATTGAACGTCGCCGGCGCCTGACGCGAACCCAGGGTTCGCGCCGGAGAGATCCGATGCGTCGAGCACCCACATCTGGAGAAGGCCGGTCGCTGCGATGGAGAAGAGAGGCGCCGACGCGTTGAGAATCAACGATCCTTCTTCCATGTCGAGAAAGAGTGTGATGCCCGCTGCGATCGTGATCGCTGGCTGCAGTGCCCTCGCAGCGTTCGAGAGAGCGCCGAAATCCTTGATGAGAAGGTTGCCGCCGTCGACCGACGTGAAGTCGAGCGACGGCGTAGCCGAAGTCGTGCTGCAGCGAAGCTCGATGCCACGAATGATCGAAAGATCTCGGAGCGTCGCTCCGTTCTCGATCTCGAGGACGGACGTATTCGTCGAATCATTCTTCGCAGCGCGAAGCTCGACGCGCCCGCGGCAATCGGTGATGCCAGTCGCACTGTCGACTGGCGCAGGTGAGACAATCGAGTCGTCGACGTAGACGATGCATTTGCCGTTCGATGACGCTTGGATGAACGTCTTGACTTCCGCCCAAGTCGTGAAGACATCACCCGCAGACGTGCCGCCGGGTTGATAGATGCACGAGTCGAAGGTGGGCGTCGGATTGTAAGCCATGGAGTTCCTCCTCGCGCCTTCCTTCTCAGATCAACGCCCAACCATTCGCGCCGAAACGCATCGTGACCGCGCCCTTGATTCCGTTCTGCGACGCCGTCATCGTGTACGTCCCGCTGCCGTCAATGTTGTTGCCGTTGCCGTTGATGATGATTTCGAATTCCGCGAGCGACCCGTCCTCGTCTTTGACCGTGACTTCGTCACCGAGCGTCGGCGTCGCATTCAGAGTCACGGTGTGGTTCGCCGTGAGTCCGTTCATGCCGACGTAAATCTCACCGAGCGGCATTCGTCACGCTGTTCATGAACGACTGCACGGTGTTCGCGCTCGCGACGCCATTGGCGTTGCCGGTGAGCGTGAGTCCGCTCGCGCTGATCGTCACGACGCCGGTGTTGCTCATGGTCGCGCCGCCGGAGAGCGCAAACGCCCGCCATTCAGTTCCGTCGAAGATCGGAACCGCCGCATTTGCTGGCGCGGTCATGTTCCCGGAGCCCGCGAGCAGGAGGGGAACGTGCGCCCACTGCACGACTTCGTTCGCGTTGCTCGGCCCGATGACGTCGGGGCTGAGCGTGACGACTCCGCCAGACGTGATGCTCATCGAGTACGTGACAGCAGCGAGCGTCGTCGAGATCGAAACGCCGCTCTGGTTCGTGACCGACACGAAGTATCTGGTCGCGACCGGAAGTTGAAGACCTCGGAAGACCGAAGCGATCCCGTCATCTTCACCACTCATTTGCGCATACTTGATGATGACTTGAACGGATCCGGCTCCGTTGTCGGCCATGACCTGGACAAGAACGGGCGGGAGCGATGACTGATCGATCGCGACGTCCATCTGTTGCGCGTAACCGTTGAAGGTCGTCAGCGTCCCAGTCGAACCTGGGCTCAGGGTGAAGAGCGCAGAGAAGTTCTGATCGGATGCCGTGTCGAACGAGTCGACTCCAGCGATCGTCGCGGTAACCGATTGTGATGTCCCGAGTTGCCCGGAGATGTCGAGCACCGTCACGGTGTACGTCGTTCCACCAGCGTCGATCTGTTCGGTCTGCCCGTCGCCACGACCAATCGTCTGCCACGCAATGATCGAGGCTGAAGTCGATCCCATGATCTGAGACTGCGCGACGCGAGTCCTCGCCGTCCCAACCGTGGTGTAAAGTGCGTACTCGAGGAGTCTTCCGGCGCCGCCCTGCACGTAAACCGAGATCAGGTCGAGTGGCGTGCCGGGCGCGATCGCGACGACGTCGGTCTCTGCAGAAGCGATCGGTGTGACAGTGCCGGTATTGGAAAGGACAGCCATGTGAGTGCGCTCCGTTTCTCCGCTGAAAAAAGCCGCGCACGGTCCATCGGGGCCGTGCTTGGTCGGTCAGTCGGAGCGAGCCACCACCTCTGAGGCGCGCGCCTTTGCTCTTTCCAAATGCTTATTTCGCGAAAACTTCTCCGTTCGTCTCGCAGCTCCGATGCGATCGCGCCAAGGGAGCCCTGATCACTTCTACCACAGGAACAAGGAGACGGGCTCCAGACGTCGGATCTCCTTTTGGGTTGACCGCCGCACGTCCCCGCGGCTCTCACGATGAAGACTACAGAAACCTTTGGCGCTTGACAATCGCGAAAGATTTCAGAGTTACATATTATGGCGTGATGAACGTGATGCGCGCCCAAACCGTCTTCACGGGGCGCGCTGTGGCGTTCCCGGGTTATCGTCATTGCCGCTAGCTGGGTCGACGACCCAAAGCGCCTGAAGCCAGAACGGATTGGGATATGGGGTGGGGTGGTAAGACATCTTTTTCTTACGTCATCGTGCCAAGCGTTTGCAGATTGACGCCGTCGCTCACGATGAGCTGAGCCGTGTTCGCTAGAATTGCAATGCTTCCGCCTGACAGATACGACACCGTGCACGTCGTATTGGAATTATTGCGGATAAACGCCAGCGATGTGTTGTTGATGTGACGCTGGAATTGGAGCGTTGTTCCCGCAGAGAACGCGCCCGTCAGAATCACCACATTAGCGTCGGACTGCGCTTGCGTGAGTACGTTGGCACCTGCACCAAGCGCAAAAGACAAAAAGCCTGCATTGAGCGGCGTTTCGATTTGTACGGGACCGTCAGTGGCCGTACCGGCAGCCCCACGAACTCTCGCCGGAATACCGTCAACAGCGCCGGTCGCTGGTGCCTGGAAAATGGCAGTCGCGATTCCATCGCCCGCCACCATCCAATTCGTTCCAGTGCGCGCGTCTACGCCGCCCGATGGAGCAAGACACCACACTGCGGAAAACGCTGCCTCCGCTCCCACCAGCGGCCCGATCGATGCTTGTGCATCGGCGTTGCCGTCGCCGAAAAAACCGGCGCCGTGTGTGCCGCGCCATCCGGAGCGGTTTGCTGCGCCTGCCCAGCGCATGTACATGTCACGCGTTCCAGGAACATCCCATTGAGGATTGAGTCCTGTATCGAACGGAGTGCCGTCCAGCGCCATATTGTTGGGACGCACGATGATCGTCGATGGATGACCACTAACGGCCGTGTTGAACGTGTTCGTGGAACCGGCGTCGTTTGAGAAGAGGTTGCCGTCGAACTCGACAAGCGCTCCGTCAAAGTTGAGGTCGTTGACCGATATTTCGTTGCGGACGAAGCGGACGAGACTCTTTTTCCCCGCACCCGCATCACCCTTCACGAAGATGGCCGCACCGAATCCATAAATGTTATTACCGAGCAGCCCCAATCCTTTTGCGAGCGGTTCGATGTGAACGCTTTCCGCTCCAGTCGAATGGTTGAAGCTATTGGCGACGATGACCATATGACCATCGTTTACGTCTGTGAGGCTATTGATGTAGAGACCGGTGCCGCATGCCGTCAATGCAGAACCAACGAGTTGGTTGTTGCCGCCGTCAATGTATGCTCCGAGACCGCAACCGTTGGCTACGAAGTTTGTGACGGTTGCATATTCCATCCCATCGAGACGAAGCGCGCTCCCGGCAGCCCCATAAACTCGGACTGTATCGATTTGCGGACCCTGATTCGGATCAACGTTAGGGGTAAAGAGCACACCGTGACCTCCCACGCGCGTGATGAGCACGTTAGAGATCCGCGTATGGTCGAAGCCAGCGCCATTGATTCCGTGGTTGTTGACGCTCGTGACGATGTCACCTTCGAGTTGAACGTCCGAAATCGCGACGTTGTCTGCGCCGACCGCGACCACGGCTTCCGAATGATCGAAAATCACGCAGTCATTGCCGGTTCCATGCAATCCTTGGTTGGCGGTAGCGAGCGAACCTGCATATCCATTGACGACATATATCGCTACACCGATCCATACGGATCTTCCTGATGCCAATGTTGCGGTGTAAATGGCCGCCGATGACGGCGATCCCGTGGACATCGGAGTATTGGTGTTGTAGCTCATGCTATTTTACTTATGGCGCAATGAACGTGAGCTTCGCAAACGATGTTGGCGAAGATGGGGCTGATCGGTGTTGAAAGATGATGTCATCAGATTTTGCTAGGAGCGTTGTATGCCATATTTTCACCACAACGAAGGTTTTCTTTCGTTCTCTAAAACAGATACCAACCGACGCCTGATCCGGCTGGTTTGAGGAAGACGACGCTGACCGATCCTTTGACTCCATTTTGGACGGCCGTCATCGTGTAGGTCGCGCTTCCGTCGATGGTGTTTCCATTTCCATCGATAACGACGACGGTTCCTTCCACGGGATCGTTGGGCAAA
>Ga0335069_10001626_pt1 | contig 36008 bp, 53 predicted proteins | sample Lox_Sample_11_FD_206714 | JGI IMG/M metagenome (GOLD analysis project Ga0335069, IMG submission 206714) | Soil microbial communities from Loxahatchee National Wildlife Refuge, Florida, United States - Lox_Sample_1.1 | ecosystem: Environmental > Terrestrial > Soil > Wetlands | place: USA... | reverse complement strand
TGTAACATCTGGCAAAGGCAATTCAATATTACCACTAAGTTCCGCTTCTTCATTATTACAAGTCAGAGTTTCATTATTACATGTGTTGGAGAGATCGGCATTAACACAAATCTGGGCAACTAGCAAGAACCATACAATGACTGAAGCGGGCATGATAATCTCCTAAATTGTTTGGTCAATATTCCTCAGCTGACTACTATAATGTTCTATATACGCATCAAGCGCTTCCTGCGCAACGGTATGGCTAACTATGTTTAAATGAGTAGCTTCGCTGACAATTAACATTAAAAGATTAATCTCATCAAACTGCCATTTTTGTTTTTTACGCATATATTCACAATATTGTTCAATAATTTTTACAAGATTTTTCCTTAAAATTTGAATATGCATCATAACTTCACTGTCAAATTCTCTCATGCCGCCTTTTTCCTAATCCAAATATAAATATTCTTACTGTTCTGTATTATCAGCTTGCTTTTCCGCCGTCCTTGGCGGATATCGAAAGACTTCAACCCATAAAAGTTTAAAAGCTCTTCTCTTGAAATGCCCAAAAGTTGGGCAGCATCCAAAGCAGTGATTAGGCAATGCCGCTGTTCCAGCCATTTCTTAACTTCGATGCGATCATAGATATAGACTAATTCCCCATTAATTAATTTCTTACAAAATGGCGGCCCTGATTTTAAGGAATGACTATTACGCGTCCTCATTCGCATAAGGATATGCTCTGATAATCCCGTCATTTTTGCAACTTCTTTGAGACTCATTATTTTCTCGCAGCATTTATTCTGCATGTTGATTTTCTTCTTCTCCGTCGCCTATATCAGAATCTGATTCTGAAACTTCGGACAGATCTTGCGTCCTAATCTCCGCAGTTGGCCGTCTTGATACCGGCAACTCATCCATCAAGGCTCTGATGTATTCAGAATCATCACGAAAATTACTCGGCCAATGAAAATTGGCTGGTCGTACGTTTTGTCTTGGCGCTTCTACCTCAGATCCATGCCATGCACAATTATATCCAATAAAACACATTTTAAGCTTTGCCCACAAAGGCCACATGATGTCTTCCTTATATTTTGGTTTCTAAAATGCCATCATCTTCTATAAATTTCACGAGTGTATAAACTGGGATTTCACACAGTTTTGCAATATATCTTAGATCTTCTAAGGAAATAGCTAAATCATGACCACTGCTAGTGGTAAGAAATTTCTTTACCCTCCTTTCCCCCATGCCGCATCCAATCGCTACAAGTCTTGCCCTGTCCGAAATGGTAAACTTTTCATTACAGAATTTACTCTCAATAACTTTCTTTAGATATTCTCTTAACTTTTCCTGTTCATTCTTTCGTTTCATCCCTTACTCCAATAATCGGCCTTTTGTCGCCTAAACTTTAATGTTTATTCATCATTTTCTAGTATTTCTTGAATCTTTTCTCTAATCTTTCTCAGCCTATCCATACCGATCTTGTATGTTCGAAAGCTGATCTGATCTTTAGCATATTGTGCCTGTATATCTTTTAGGCATTCAGCTATTAACTGATTCAATTCACTACTCAATTCTTGCCTTGGATTTTTTTGCATAAAGACTCCCAACCCATTAATGCAATATTCATACCAATTTAGAATGGAGGCGCTCCATCCCATGGATCTTGAATGTCTTCTGCCGGAGCTTTTGGCTCTTCCTGTATAAAATTCTTCTGTATCTCACCTGTTGGCTTCTTATAAGGTTCAGCAAAAACCAGATTATAATCTGGGTCTTTTTTCCCTTCTCTTTTCTTATTCGGCCAGATCTGTACAGTTAGACCATATCCGAGATTGCCCGATAGAAATGTGATCCCATTTTTCGTCGTATTCTGCCAAAGACCGCACGCTTTAATCTGTTTCGGTTTTTCTTCCATCAAAACATCTTCCCTTCAGGTTTTTGCACTGGGGCTGGATTTGCTGTTCTAACTGGCGCATTCGCCACACTCGCCGAATTGCCATCATCGTCATCTTCCGCCACCACTCCTACCATGCTCTGATAGGCATACCGACGGCCATAAGTAATTACCTTGCCGATCTCTTGGACATCTTGTGACTTAGGTCTAAGCCACAATTCTTCACTTAGCCATTGGCCAGATTTGTGAAGAATCACCGTTGTGATAACCAAAAACCCATCAGAATGAAATGAAATCGGCTGGATTACTGCTAGACCATATTTTCCCAGAACTGGCTTACATGTTGCGATGATAATCTCAAGATCTGCATAACTGCTTTTGAAAAAGCTGTTAGTGCGGTTCTTCTCAATCTTAGGAAATTCCCCTTGAGCGGCTGAAAGGGCCGTCGCCAATAGTTCTATGCTTCCACTTGTCTTCATCCGACTTGTTCTCTCCATTCCCGCCAATCTGGCTCATTGGCATCTAGCCAATCTTCAATTATCGATCTCATCAAGTGCGCTATCCGCTGACGCCGCTTCCATGCGGCTTCATTTATCGCCAATTTCATCTGTGCGCTTGTTTGTGTCGCAATTGTTATTAATTTTTCGTGTTCTTCTGTCATATGAATCCTCCTTGACTATATATATAATATATATTTTTATCGCGGTCTACCTTTTTTCATTTTTATCTATCAGGCGATATTTTTATATGATTCCATTGATTGTCGATTAACTCTTAACCATTTGAGAGGTATGTATGATTAACCCTATTATGATTTCCCGCGGTCTTTTCTTCGACAAAACCATCAAATCCGACGCCAAGTTCCTATATCTCTATCTTGCCGAGAAGGGTGGATATAGTCAAAATTTCACCATGCCGTTGAAGGAGCTGATGGATGCAACAGGATTTAGCAAAAGTCACATCGGCAAGCTTTTAAATTTACTTATCGCCAAGCGGCTAATAATCCGCGCCAGCGGTAAGGGCCATAGTCTGAGTAACAGTTATAAAGTTTTACTAATTGAGGAATAGGTCCATGAGTGAGAAAATATCCGTTTTATCGGATTTGCATCTACATAGTGTTGTAGCGCGCAAATATGGGGTTTCTGCGGCCTTGGTGCTCAACCGAATAGCTTGGTCGCTAAAAATGCATTCAGAGTCTCCAAATGATTATAAACGCTATTTTATCAATGACCGTTGGTGGATGTGTAATACCTATGATGCCCTTGTCGAAGCTTTCAATGGGGTTTTGAGTAAAAGTACCATAAATCGTGCCATCTTAGATCTTGAACAAGATGACATTTTGATTTCTTTTAAAAAGAATGCCAAACATAGCGATCACCAGAAATGGTACTCAATCGACTTGGCACGTTATGGTAAGTTAACTGGACAAAATGACACGATCCGATCATGTCAAAATGACACGATCAGATCATGTCAAAATGACACGATCGATGATGTCAAATTGACACGATCAGATCATGTCAAATTGACATGTTCTTCCTCTACAGAGAGTCATAAAGAGAGTCATACTATGTACGATCATGTCAAAATGACACGATCGGATGAACACAATATGGCCGGCAAGCCGGCCGCACACTCATCTGGCGATACATCTTTAAATTCTCTTAAGTGGGAGGACAATGACCGCTTCGCTAAAGTATTCACTAACATTTGCCAGATTCCGATTTGTAAAAGAAGATTTGCTCGGGAGAGGGTGAGGCGATGGCTGGAGGAGATCATAGAGGCTGAGCACAAAACATTGGAAGACATAGAGCGCATTACGAGCGAGTGGGCGGGATATTATTCCACCCCAGGTGCGTACGTTAAAAATCCACTGGCTAGTTTAGGTAACTGGATCCGCCGAGATTTCGGCAAGAAAGGAGAAACGGGTTATGGGAATTCAAAAACTACTGGACGACCTCAATGCGCGCCGGAGGATGCAGAACTTATCGCCAATATCCTCAAAAATTCTCACCTCGGCCCCACCGATATCGGAGACGGAGGATGAGCGTCTAGCGCGGGATCGAGCTGCCGGTCAACAAAGATTGAACGAAACAGCTATGATACGCCGCGCCGGATACTCGAGTTTGGCTCCGGCCGAATGGGATGTGACCTTCGAAACCGCTATCCCATGCGACCATGTGAACCGATTAAGCAAATGGCGTCCCGAGATGAAACGAGGAGTTCTACTGCATGGCAAGCCTGGAAGAGGCAAGTCACGGCTAGGACTCTGTATCATCAATCGATTTGCGTCTGAAACTTATCGGTGCAAGTTTATAACCTTTGCCGACATATTAAGCAAGCAAAAAGATAGTTTTGATAATGATCAGACTACGCCTGAGATAGAATTAGCGAAATTGCGAAATGTTAATCTTTTATTCATAGATGATTTTGGAGCCGAAAAATTAACTGAATGGGGTGAAACTGTGTTTTTTCAGATCTTTGACCATCGAGTCGCGCAATCCATGCCAACCTTTCTCAGCAGTAACTATTCTTTAGATGAACTATCTCCCAAAGTTCATCCCCGCATAATCGATCGGATTTTGAAACACTGTTCAATCGTGGAATGCAAAGGTCCTTCATTCCGCATCGGCCAGCATAGGAATGATATATGACTACACCGCAGTCAAAACGCAAGGTGCCAATAGAGATAGCCGTCAATGAGACAATGACGATTAAACTAATACCACCGGGGATTGGCATATGGAACCACATGGAAAACTGCAGCGGCGAAATAGAAATAAAGTGGCAAAAACGCCCGGAACGGAAAAAGAAGGGGACATCCAACGCGCCATCCTCGAGTACTTAAGCCTCAAAGGCTATTACTCATGGCGGAACTATGTTGGCCCCATTGTGCATGGCTCCGGGAAAGACCGTCGTATGAGCGCTAATCCTGCGCGTGGCATGCCGGATATCATGGGAATTATGCCTGATGGTACCGGGCGGCTTTTTGCCATTGAGGTGAAGACTAAAAAGGGCATTGTTTCCGCCCATCAAAAAGAACGCATTCTAGCCTTAAACGCCGCCGGAGCCTTGGCGTTTATTGCCAGGAGTCTAGACGATGTGGTGATAATGCTAGAAAGGGGTAAAATCCCATTCCGCGCCCTCTAGGTAGTAGTCTATGAGTGAATCTATCAGATCGATTATAAAATTGATTAGCGTCACGATTTACCCCCTTTGCGTTGATGTTGAACTTTCATTAGAAAGGACGAGATTTATGATAAGCCAACGTGGAATCGATCTTATCAAACAATTCGAAGGTTGCCGTCTTGAAGCTTATCCAGACCCTAGTACAGGCCAAGCTCCATGGACTATCGGTTATGGCCAGACCAATGGAATAGAGCCAGGAATGAAATGGACACAAGAACAGGCTGACTATGATCTTTTTAAGACCGCCGATGCGTTGGCTAGGAGGATCTGGCAGAAGTGCTCAGAAGCCCATTTTGAGCCCACCAGCAACCAGCTAGCTGCCCTTACTAGCTTCGCCTACAATTTGGGCTGGGGCACCTTGGTTAGAGTTCTGGCGGAAAGCCGCAAACAGAACAGAACCATCGATGTGGATAAAATACCAGACAAAATGCTGTCTTATAATCTAGCCGGCGGTAAAGTCCTGCCAGGACTTAAGACCCGTAGGGAACAGGAGGTGGATCTATTTAAGACTGCGTAAAATCATGTAAACCATTGTAAAATCATGTAAATAAAAACCCCGCGAATCAAGGGATTAAGGCCCGCGGGGTTTAGTTGGGAGCCTTATCAGTTTCGACGACTGTAAAAGACTAAGCCAATAGTATCGCCAACTTTCCCGTTTAGCAAGAGATTGTTCTAAAGTTCTCTGCCCCGCCACCGATAAGTAAATTATAAGGAGGGCGGTATGGATACCACACAAAAAATCGACGCACGAATCATTCAAGAATTTGGTCTTTTAAATAATGAAAAAGTTAAAGAATTTGCTCTGAGTTATGAAACTAGTCCATTACTGAAAGCTTTGATGATTCTTGATCAGCTAGATTTGAAAACATTAAAAGTAATTAGCACTTATTGCGAACTACGTCTTACTGAATAATCTGATCTAAGCACTTAATGCTATTTGCTTAATAGCGTTGAGTGCTGCTTGTGCCAAATCAGCCGTTTCCGCGGCTGTGAGGCTCTCCAACTCCGGCAAGGAAGCGCGGGCATCTGCCACTAGCGGCTCGAGGAGAGGAATAAGAGAAGTGGCTTGGATAGCTACTTGAAAATAGTTCCCGGTCCTTGCCGCACTCCCTACTTTAATTCCCGCAATCACAACTGTCGTCAGATCATTCAACAATTTCACACTGTTCGTTATTCCCATTTTCCTGCTCCTTTGCGTTAGCTTCAGTCAAAATATCTGCTATTAAGCTATGTACTTCACTGTATGGCCGCATTTGAAGATAGTTTACAATCTTTTGAATCAGAATTTGGGACATTTTAAGTTTCTTTTCCATATTACCTCTAGATTTCATACCAAGAAAAATCTACAAAAGCATTTGTAGTGCCGCTGGCTGTTTGTTGACCCGTGAATAGAATTGTGGCACCGGGATCGATGACTATCAATACATTTGATGTAATACTATAGATAGTAGCTGGAAGCACGGCTACAAATGTTCCATTAGCAGAAATGGTAGGACTCAAATAACATTTCGCAATACTGGAATTTAATGTAGAATAACCACTTCTTAGATTAACTGCGGTAGTAGCTGATCCTGTAACGCTTACAGTAGGATTTAAATAAAACCGCACCAAAACCGTATTGTTATCGGTTGAAACTTTTCTGGTGTAAAGGAATAATCCTTTCCCACTGCCAGATGGATTTGTAATAATTCCCAAAACATTTTCATTTTCATCGGATAGGCTATGGCCTGTAAATGGAAGAATATATGTATTCCCCAAATATGTTTGGCGAAGTCCAGTAACATCGAGAATGGAATTCTGCGCATTTTGCTGATTAAATTGTAATGGGAAAGGTGTAGTCATTTTTTATCCTATTGATAATTCAATTGCAAAATAATTGTGCCTGCTGCGCCAGTTCCACCCGCATAATTAGAACTATTTGAGGCGCTGAGTCCTCCAGAACCTCCAGATCCATATCCAGTACCTGTATTACCAGCAGCATTTAATGATGATTGAGCCCCAGCGCCATAGAGACAACTTCCCCCTTGAAAATATCCGCTAATGTTACTGGCTTGCGTTGTCACAGTGCCGCTAGCACCAGCAGCTCCAGGTATAACATTTATCCCTCCCACTCCCGCCGTAGTAATCGATGATGAACCAATATTAATACCGTTATTGGAACCACTGCCACCAGCACCACCATTTCCTACTGCGGTATTAACACTAAAAATACTGTTAGTCCCAGTTCCACCAGTATTTAAACTTCCATTACCTGTGGCGCCAGCGCCACCAGCACCCACTGTATAATAATATGTCGCTCCGGCAATCGGATTATTGATCTGGCTGATTCCTATTGAGGCCGCACCACCTCCAGCGCCAGCAATCCAGTGTGTACTATCTCCAACAGCATTACCCCCCCCACCGCCGCCGCCGACTGCTGTTGCAATCATATAAAGCGGGGCAGGTGTTGGGACTGTATAGCTGGTCAATGCTTGGCTGGCGGTAAATGAAATACTCGACGTTCCACTACCTGTTTGCCGCGCGAGTGGAGTAATTGGTGATGTTCCTGTTCCTGACATGAAAAGAACTTGACCACTTTCGCTAGTAAACCCTTGGATTACTGTATATGTGCTACCTGAGCCATTATTATCTTTATATGTATCACCAGTTGCACAGGTAGTAGTTGTGGAGATAGTAAATACGGTTCCTGATCTAGTACCATTAGTCAAAAGCGTGGTCGATGCAGGCGTTAACAATGTGCCATTTCCTGCAATTGCCGCCCAAGTTGGGGCCGAGCTAGTAGTGGCTTGAAGTACTTGTCCCGTGCTACCAGCGGCCACCGCACCAACAGCGGATGTTCCATTACCATACAAAACACCATTACTTGTTAATGTTGTGTCACCAGTCCCGCCATTCACAACGCCTAATGTTCCAGTGATGTTCCCAGCTAAATTAATTAATTTAGATATAATATTACTCATTAATGACACCCATTGACTCTGAATGATCCTGATGTTGGCGCACTACCTGTATATTTAATCTGAATTGCGGTGGTTGTAGAAATCAAACCATCTGTTACAAAATCCATTGATATTTGATCTCCTGGATCAAAAACGAAATTCGTTGTTGTACCAGCGTCCATAGATACCACAATTGTTCCATTCGTGTTATTGCGCATAAAAAGCATTTTGGTACTAGAACTTGGCGTAAAAACTGTTTGAAATGATGTTGTAATTGACCCAAACGCGATTGATCCTTCAGCCTGCCATGTTGCAGTAGTTCCTGATGTCGACTGAATAGCATTCGTGGTTCCTGGTGTTGTCTGATCTATGCCCACTTTACCAAGAAGGTTTGTCCCTGCCGGTAAGGCATTGCTAATAGCTGTTACTGCGGTAACTGTTGAAACAGTGGTAACAGTTGTGACAGTTCCTATATTCCATGTGCCGGATTGGGTGGCGAGAATATTTGAGTCATTGGAAACTGTGACTCTTGGTATACCTGAGCCACTTGCCCCTGTACCTGTGACAACATTGTTGCCACCAAACTGGGCGACGTTTACCGAACCTGTCCCACCAGAAGGATCCACCTTCACAGGGGTCATGCTATTGATCCCCTGGATTGTCAGCACACCAGTTGCAGGTGTTCCAGCAGTACCAGTACCGCTTACATTCCATGCACCAGATTGAGTGGCAAGAATGTTAGAATCATTTGAAACAGTGACTCGCGGAATACCTGAGCCACTTGTCCCTGTACCTGTCACGACATTATTAGTTCCAAATTGCGTGACATTCACAGGTTGCGTAACAGCTGATCCATCTACTTTCAGACCGTTTGAGGTTCCGGTTAATCCTGTCAGGTTGCCGCTGACGTTCATACCAGCATAAGTAGCTGATGCCGGGACCGACGAGCCTGTCGTACTTACTGATGGGTTTGTTGCTGTAATAGCTCCACTTATCGGTATCGGTGTTCCCGAGGGATCGCCTTGCACAGTTAATAGGCCGCCAGTTTGAGAACCAGGCGTTCCTTCCCCTTGCACAGTAGTTACTGATACGGAACTGGGAGTTGATGCAGGATATGTTGCGTAAAAATTCGTCATTATGCCACCTTCGCAGTCACGATAACAGTCATGGTGCCAGTGCCACTTCCTGCGGTATAACTAAGTCTTATGGCATTCACGCCAGTTGTACATAATCCATCAATCATGCCATTTCCTGAATTACCGGAAATGGAAATGGATGTGGCATAAGCACCATTGACATTCAAAGGTGCGGTATTCCATGTTCCGGAATTAAGGACTTTTCCCGTCGCATCAACGGAATAATCATTACTAGTTTGTAGCGATAAAGTGCCAACTGGCGACGTTCCGGTCCATAAAATGGCATAACTAAATGCTGTATTTGATTGAAGTAATGTAGCCGCAGAATTGCTACTTGATGCCAAGTCTAATGCCGGCAACGTATAAGGCGCTATCCTACTTCTAGTACTCATTGGAGATTTTCCTGCATATAAAGGCGGGCTTAGCCGGCCAGGGGTCACCTTTTACTTTGGCGAGGGTCTCCCGCCTAGTTGCCTGTTATCTGGGATAAATATGGATAGGTTAAAGTTTATAGCCAGAAGCCCGATAAGTCATATATAAGGAGGAAGGGCTATGTGGGTTACAATCTTAAATATAGTGCTATTCAGTCCAGTACTCGACGCTACTCCAAAAGTTGACAAATCGTTCCAAGTTGGAGTTTATTACAGCGAACTAACTCATGATGAAAAACAGCTTCTTTGGGATAGCGAGCATTTTGCAGTAAATAACCGGAATTTTGATGGATCGGCTAATAATACAGACGGTTGTTTTCATTACAGCAGCACTTGTCAACCGGATTATGTTCACCACGTCTTTTTGGTGAAACTTAATTCTCAGATGCATCGGATCGTGTTCTCTTATAATTATCGCATCTTGAGCATGGATTAGGAGTATCTATGGAACGCCAACAAGTGACGTTTAAAGAACGAATTAAAATCATACCATATGTTATGGTTTTTGGCGCAATGATACAATTCTTCATGATGCAAAGTCATTATTTGCACGCATTCGTTATGTGGTGTATTGGCTGGGAACATCACCTTTTAAACTTTCTCCAATCAGTAGGCCTTCTTTAGGATTTGCTTTCAGCTGCAATTCTTGACTGCTGAGGAGTCATATATTGGTTAGAACTATTTTTAAGTGGTGCCGTAGATTTTTTAGGCTTAGTTGGCGGCTGCTGTTGCGGCTGTGGCTGTGGCTGAGCAGCCATAAACACTCTCTGAGCGGCTTGTATATATGAAGGCGTAAGTTCCCCCGAGAGCGGAGTCCCCAAGAGCAAGGAGAGACTCTGACGCACATGATAGGGTGGTCGTTTATTCTCTGCTGCACTTTTCACCATCTTCTGAGTTAGCTTTTGTTGCACCAAATTCGACACTTCCGGATACATACTATTAAAATGCTGAACGTCTTGCGGTTCAAGCATTCCTTTTTTAGCGTCTGATAATATTGACAATGGATCATTGGCGATATCTATGGCGCGATTATAAATCTTTTCTTGACTGCTGGTATCCGGCGCTTCATCATATAGCAGTTTTGGCACTGTTTTATTCGGCTTAAGATTTGATAAATAGTTGCTAATGCGCATTTTTGCGGACCCAAGCAAAGCATTTTGCTCTGGGAAATGGATATTCATCCCATCATTTTCTTTAATAAATGGCTCGCCTTGGCTTGTCTGCGGCTGTGGCATATGTTCCACTAATCCGCCGCCAGCATAAAGTTGGGGCTCTAGATTGGCTTGGTTCATATTCTCTATGGTTTGGTTGATATTTTGTTGAATACCGCCATTATCCAAGTAATCTTTTACTTGTTGCCGATTAAATTCTCTTTCTTTATCGCTTACATATTGTTGTGGAATAGTTGCTGTCGCGCCAACTAATCCATCAATCGCGGCATTTACTTTGCCAAGACCTTGGCTAACACTAGTAGCATAATTAACCGCATCTCCTAATCCTTCCATAGTACCAGAACTAGCGATTTTTGCTAAAAATGGCGCAACAGCATTTTTTCCCAAAGTGCTCGATATTTTCCCAATTACGTTCTTGCCAACCCAGCCAGCTAATGCTCCTTCTGCGCCACCTTTAATCGCTCCAGTTACCGCACCAGGCACCCCATTTTCCTGATATCCTCTTATACCACCTTCAGTAGCTCCAACTATACCAGTTGCATGGGGAATTAAGCCTGCTGTCAAACTATTATAAAAGTTATGACCTGCTATCTTATCCGCGATATTTGCTTCTTCGGAAAGAGCATTAATTGGTTGGCCATTTGCAGCGGTAATAGCTCCTTCAAGCCATGGCGCAAATTTCGATCCGATATTCTCATTAGCAATTGATGCCAATTTTCCTGATGCCAAACTTCCTGCTTTACTTACAAGACCACCGAATAATCCGGCGGCACCAATATGGGCTAATGCTGATGCAACAGGTGCGTTTTTATCTTGATTACCTAGAAGGTAATTAGTCGCTTCATCACTTCCTTGCAACGCTGCATTTGTCGCCGCTGTTCCTAGCGCTGATAATCCCGCGGTCGCTGCCAATGTTGAACCGATGGCCGTAGCACCTTTAGATATATCGTGCTCATAAGGATTAGCTGCAGCCCTCGCATTTATATCTTCTGCGCTGGTTCCTGGCACACCTAATTTTGATAATTGAAGCTCCGCCGCTGTAACGGCTGGACCAACTCCCGGCACTCCCTGCGCTGCGCCTTCGGCAATCGTAGCTGCTTGCTGTAATGGTGTGGAATAATCAGGCTTATTTAAAAATGCATCCGGATCAAATGCTGGTTTTGTATTTGCCTTAAGAAATGCATCTGGATCAAATGCTGGCTGCGCCGGCGCTGGAGCCGGTTGTCCTTCTTTTAAAAATGCGTCTGGATCAAATGTAGCTTCACCACCGCCAGCCATGCGTAAATAGCATTCGCAGTTGGGATGCGCTTTGCCATAGCTATGACAATCAGGATTTTCACACGGTCCAGCTGCCATTATTGACTGCCTTTAAGCTTATCCAATATTTTTTGTGCCCTAGGATCATCTGGATTAGCTTTAGCCCATGCCTCGGCTTGAGCATTTATATCTGCTCCCTGCTTTGTCGGGCTAAGATTAGGAAATGGCGTCTTCAATCCAAGCCTATTGAGCGTAGGAGTCGCGGCTTCTTGGGCTTGAAAAAACTGCATGGTCTTTCTAAACTTTTCTGCTCTAGCTTCAGGATTCACTAAATCAGACGCTTGCGGGAATAAAGCATCAGCCTGTGCGGTAGCTTCTTGAGCATTGTATCGTCCTGCTGTAGCCCGAGCTATCTCTGCTCCAAGGGAATTTACTTCCGCAGCTCTGACATTTGGCTGCAATTGGTCCGCAGTTACATTGTTGAGTTTCTGGAATGAATCCGCATACATTTTTGCAATGGCTCTATTGTCTTGAACCAGTTGTGCTTCTTTATTAACTTCTGGTAAATCTTGGCCACTAATGGCTTGCCCAGATACTGGAGCATGGGCATTTTCTAATGCGCGACCTACATTTATTTCTTTTTGCATTAATGGCTGATTAATGCCAGTATCTTGACCTTGCAGTTGTTGTGTTGGCATTGACGCAGGCGTTTCATTATGACTGCGTAAAGTGGTTCTAGCATTCAATTGATCAGCAGTTTGAGCATTTCTTTGCATGACATTATTTTGTACTGCTTGGCCGATAGTATTATTAATAGTTTGTATAGCTGCAGCTTGTTGCGCAGGCGGCAATATCCCTGCCTGTTGCAAGGCATAATTATAGGCCGCAATATCCATTGCATTTCTAGCCTTTGTTTGTGATTTAATCTGATTATCTAGGTCAACTCCATGAAGTTGCTCCCCGGTTAAAGCAACATGAGCATTATTCAATGCGGACTGGGATTTTTGCACTTCATGGTCATATGCTGTACGCAAGAAATTGTTAGCATTCTCCTTGCTTTGTTGCTGCGCCTTCATATCATTGTCAATGGCTTGGTTCATTATTTGCATAGCAGCATTTTGCTGATGAGCAAGACCAGATCCAGCGCCAGAAAGAAGCATAGATATTCCTAAGCCAATTTTACCTAGAGTATCCTGTTTAGCAAATAAACTACCATATGTTTCCGGCGTAATATGACGGTTAGCTATATCTTGATTCCAAGCCAATGCCTCTTGATTCATCTGATCAGCATTAGGATTAGTCAAAGTATGAATAAACTGACTATCAGTCTGACCTGGCTGCAAATAATTACTAACTGATTGAGCCTGTGGTTGCTGAGTTTGATTTGGTTGTGCCTGATCTTGTTGAATATAATTAGGATCTATTGGCGGAATATTAATATCCGCCTGATCACCTGAGGCTTGCGCTGGACTATTGTCATCAATATCAGCCACGGCCATTTCTCCTCTTCGCTATAATCTTCGACACAAACTCGGCACTTGATCGCACTGGATCTTTACTCATTGTTACAGATCTTGGCAAAACTATCTCATGTTCTGAAAGCATGGCGGGAACTTTATCATTTTTATAGCTATTTCCTGCCTTCTCAGCCTTTTGACTAGGTTTAGCCTCTACTTTGCCACCTTTATCTTTTAAATTGACATTGCCGCCTTTGTTATATGTTTGTCCATATGGATCTACTTTTTCAGCTTGAACAGGTACTTTAAAATTGGCCGAATTAAGCGCCTTATTGACCAGAAATTGACCATAAGAACTAGTTGGTTGATTAGCTGGACTTTGTGCCTGTTGTACAGCTAGATTCCAACCTGAATTTGGTAATCCTGCCATACTAGCCGCTGTATCAACTCCTGGATCGGCTGTGATTCCCGCCATGCTATCTGCAGTATCAGTATCTCCACCAGTTGCCATTTTTTTAGGTTTCTTAACTTCTCCACCTTTAGCACCAGCTAATAATGCAGCTGCGCCAAGGCCCCCAGCAGCATTCAATAAACCACCGCCAATTCCATACTGGCCAGCCAATTGTGCTTGTTGAATAGCGGAATTGGCTTGATTAACATTTCCTTGCGCCCCAACTTGAGCAGTATTGTATGCTCCTAATCCACCAAGTAGAGCATTTTGTTGCGCCTGTTGCGCTTGGTTAATTGCATTGGTTTGGCCCAATTGTTGACCAGCCAAAATATTTGCTTGTCCCGCATATGCCGCGTTGGCCGCTTGCTGTGCAGCCACTTGATTAGCAGCTTGCCCAGCCAATTGCGCCTGTTGCGCTTGCTGTTGACTTGTCAATCCAGCACCAATGCCAGCTTGTTGACCAATCCCTGCTTGTTGTTGCTGCGCTTGAGCGGTACCTAATTGGCCAATACCTTGTTGGACTCCAGCTAATTGGCCAAGAGCGCCTAAGGATTGTTGTGCTTGAAGAGTTGCACCTTGTCCAACAGCTTGCTGCTGTGTTGCGGCTCCCTGTTGTGCTGCTTGTCTTGCAAGTAGCCCTACATTAGCGCCAGCTCCTCTTTGCCCAGCCATCAAAGCTGCTTGGTTGGCGACATTTTGACCAGTAGCTTGATTCAATTGAGCTTGAGCGGGATTAGGACCTTGACCTAATGCCACTCCCTGAAGAGCATTGGCCGTATTTTGTAGTTGATTAATTGCTGCATTTTGTGTACCCACGCCACCTGCTAATTGATTATTAAGCTGTTGCTGTTGAGCTATGGCGTTTTGTTGGGCGCTAATTCCACCAGCTTTTCCTAATTGATTGGCAAGATTTTGTGTCTGATTATATGCAGAAAATTGATTACCAATAGGACCTAGATTATTATATTGATTTGCCAATGCGCCTTGAAGTCCAAGTGCTCCGGATTGTGATCCTAAACCTTGCTGTGCTTGTAATGCATTAAGAAGAGCTTGTTGTTGAGCAATAGACTGTTGAGTTGCACCGGTTTGTTGTTGAACCTGGCCAACGCTGGTAGGGTTTTGAACTTGTGCAAGAGTAGGACCTGGAACACCATTGGTACCAGCGCCTGGAGCTTTTCCCCAAGGCAATGTTCCAAGTGGCCCAGTACCTGTAACAATATTTTGACCGATCTGTCCTAATTCTGTCCCAATCGATCCCATTTTATAATTCCTTGTGGAGGACAATTATATCGGAATTTGCATTTTTTAATGTCATTCCATAAGCGAGAAGAACTTTTATGCTACGTTCGCTATTTTTAGCCGTGCACATAACGGTTCCAATCATCTCTTTGTAACCATTTTGTTTGGCAATTTCCGCCACTTCATCAGCCAGAGTTTTTGCATAACCCATTTGTCTAAATTCCGGCTTTACATATATGTCAATTATGTATACAGTTTTATCATTCACATACCGCCATGTCACCCAGCCTTTATCAGTTTCTTTGATAAAGTCATCTGTACGTTCCATAACATATTCTGCATACATACTTGGCATTAATTCTGTCATTTCTCCACTTTCTAGGTCATCCAACCACTTTAAATATGCTTTATATCTGGGCATTAGTCCGCCGCTGCCTGACGTGCACCAGCAATAGTTCTGTAAGAAGATTTAAAGCCTACTACCAAAGATATGCCACTAAGAGTAAGGCCAGCCCCAGCACTAACACCAAAAGAAGGGTCATAAATTTCCTCCATACCGATACTTAAAGCCATACATCGGCGATTACTAAATATCTTCCAGTTTTCTAAACTTGGATTATCTGTAGCATAATGCGGTCCACCCCATGCTGGGCCTATCGCTTCTCCCCACGGACCTGGAGTACCCCATGTCGCAGCATAATTATTCGGCGTGATTAGGACACTGTCCTGGGGATTCACGGAATAGTCATAGTAATTGCTCATATAGAGCTTGTGAGGCGATAAATATGTGCCGAGTAAAAAATACCAATATGTCCTCTGATAGTTTTGCAGATCACCCAACCGGAGTGGTCCTGTCTGAAAAGACATAAGAACAGGGTTAGAGCCATCAAGGTACGAGCCCACATTTTCCTGAAATACTCCGCCTTGAGCATTAATAAATGTATGAAGCTGCTGATAAATACACGCAGAAACTCCAGGAACGCCTGAAAAAGTGCCCCATTGTCCATAATAATAGTCATACATGAGAGTAATGCCATTATTTAGTATAAACCGCACTTGATTTGTGCCTGGAATGGCATCTGCACTTTCCACAATCGCGCTATTATACTGCTCTACAGGTGCTCCAATATAAGTAGTCGACAGATCCCGTCCAAGTAGCCAAATACCCTTATTGCTTTGGAACATGAGGCCCATTGGGATAAGCACAATACTATTTTGATTAGAACAGCCAATCGTAGACGTTATGAAAATTGGCTGGGAATAGTTATTATTTGCCCCAGTATTGTCTGGTCCGGTGCCATTTATATAGTAAATGGCTGAGTTTTCTTTAAAAATGATAAGTTTATCATCCATTGGGAATAATGCGCCAATATTCCCGCTGGATGTCTCCGTCGCCGTAGTCGGCGGGATATAGAAAGTAAATAGGTCTGACATCTCTACTGGCGTGGCTTCAATAACCTGTTTGGAATACCAGAGAAGATTCCGGTCTTCTGCATCCACAAGCCAGAGCCTGGTATCAAAAAGTGCCATGATGTTGCTGGCCGGAGCATTTATATCCTCAACGACACCGCCATTTGTGTAGATAATATTATTACCTAAAATAGTGGCATCTGAGTTCGTGTCAACAAATTGGACTTGATCCGTGGTCGTATCATTGAGAAGTGGCGATGTAATACTAGTAGTCTGATAATAAATCTGTTGGCCAACACTCCAGCGGTAAATGACAATCTTAACTGGACTCGCGATCTTGTAAGTCAATCTAAGAGTCGGAATGTTAAGAGTAACAGAGCCACTAGAACCAGAACCTGTAGTAGTAACTGGAATAGGTATTGAAGGAGCTGATCTAAATGCATTGCCCTGATTATCCGTCCACTCATAAGTTACTTGGTAATAATATGCATTGGTATTCGTACTGCCATCTGGTTTAGCGACCATACTGCCGCCGCTCGCAGACCAACTGGCCGCGTCAGTTGTTGTAGTAGTATCCATATCGGGCCATAGCAGGAAATTGTGCTCAACTGGTATCTGGCCATCATACATCCAAAGAAATCCGCCAGAAAGATGCAAATCATTGCCAATTTCCGCAGTATCCAACATTTGTGTGCCAAAAATGATTTTGGCTAAATTCACTCCAGTCTGGCTATATACTCCCGCGGTTTGAGTACCAGCTGGCACATTCGTGCCCTTATTAACAGCTGCAAGTAAATCTTTAAATAAATAAGGCATCCAGGCCGTAGTTCCATTAACTGTTACGCCAGGAAGACCTGTCGTTAAATAGCCACCGCCATTTTGATATGCCATTTTGGCAGTTACTACCGGCATTGCCTGCGTACTTACTGAGCCATTAATAACAAAATAAGTCGGCTGATAAGTGCTTTGATAAGCGGAGAGGAAATAGATCACGCCGTTTATAATAAAAGCTTTGGAAGCTAGTCCAACACTTCGAATAATCGTAACAGTTGAGCCAACAGTTGCCGCCGCCATAGAGTCGCCAGGACTACTTGCGGAATTTCCAGCAGTATTAGCTGATAATGTTAAAGTAGTTCCTGAAATAGTAAAAGTGGTTCCAGCTGCAATATTACCGGATGTGGTGTTATCCACAAGATGCATGCCATTTACCAGTCCAGTGGCTGAAGAGGCGGTAATAGTACCAGCTCCTGAGCTGAAGACTGAATGGAATGTCGTGCCAAGAGGCGTCACCGTTACGCCATTTATATAGTTTGTGGGAATGCCTGAATCATAGCTATAGGCGTTCGAAACTTCATAGAATATAGAACAAACCCCATTTTGGGCCGCGGACGTGAGATTTAGTACCGTAGTGCTGGAAATTATCTCAATTGGATTAAGAATGAGATTCAATTGAGCATTGAACACCGCAGTAAAGCCAGTACTGGCACTACTATTATAAAAACTAAGATATATAACTGGCATTGTTCCAGTTACATCTGCCGTGAGGCTAGTCATCGTGCTTTTATAGCCAGATAAAGTAACCGGTGTAGCAATGACAAAGGCGGACGTAATATATGTTATTTTGACGGATTGGCCGCCTGATGTGGTATTCCAGGAAATATAAAGTATATTGTCAGCTACAAATCCATCCCATGAAAGGGTAGTTGCGGAAATATAAGAACTTGCAATATCAGTATTGGCACTAATGGTTGACGGATTTTGAATACTTATGGCCACATATTGTAAATGTGCGGTGGCACTAATCGTGTTTGTAAATACGATTACAAATGACTGGCCAAGAACAAATACTCGCATACCGCCAGAAACGGTGCCACTTGCCACAGGAATAACTGCTGGGGCAACTATCACCTGACCTGTCACTGAATCTTCTATAACATATTTGTTAACTATGGATCCACCTTGATTCTCTAAATATGCGGTACAAACCAGGCCATTTGAGGCAACCGCACTATCGCCAACTGTTTGATTGTAGTTATTTCTAAGTACCGGTTGCGTAAAAAGACTAAGGGGCTGGATATTTCCTTTCTGGACCCATTGAGCATTAGTCTCATTATAGGCGGCAATATTAGTCCCAATTGCCGTTAAGTTGTCGCGATATGTCGTGAGATATGAGTAACTGGTATTTGGCAAGGTTGATAGTTGTTGGTATCCATTGCGTTTTGTAAGCTGTTGTCCTTTCGTAAAAACCATATTATTAAGCGCTAGAAAATTGCCAATAGAAAGCCGTTTTGGATCTGTCTTGGTATCCAAACCTTTGGCAAATGAAATATCTATCGCTTGTTTAAATGGTTTCATGATTTCCTATGTATTAGTTATGTAAGTGAAAACTAATGTTCCACTAAATCCGCTAACTGTTCCACCCCAAATAAAGGATAAATTTAATGTTTTTGCGCTCGTGGTAGCATTAATTGTTGCCGTGCTTGATGAATTGGATGGAGTGCCCCAGAGTTGATTTGTATTGCTAAAATTATTAGTAGGAGCTACTGGCAATGATAGTGTACAATTGGCAGTTCCAAGAGAAGGATTTGTAAAGTTTATTTGAAATACTACTCCGCAATAAACATAATTGCCAATTTGTTGATATCTTCCAGCTACTAATGTTGGACCGCTTGTATTGCTTACGTTGGCATATGTTGGTGTCCAAGTCCCCTCAGCGCCAAGCATTACGGCATTAGTGCTTTCCCCTAGAAAGCCAGTAGTATTAAATGATAAGTTTCCCGAATTATCTAAAGTTACATAGTTTGTAGACGCCGGAGGAGCGGCTGGAAGCGTCAAGTTATAATTTGACGCAATACTGTTATTTGGCGCTATTGTAATAGTCTTAGAATTAGCTGTTGCATTGCCAAGGACGATAGGGCCTATCGCCATTGTAGCAGGCGTATTTGTGGCGCCTAAGAAAGTAAACGTGCCTGCGCTAAATGATGCGGAGGCTGTTCCGCTTGGGAGCCCCGTAATTGTCCCTGCCGAACCTGTTACAGATCCGCTTTGCGTAATCCGGATATTATTGCCGTTGCCATCATTATAATAAAGATCCACGCCAACTACATAGACACAGTCAATATCCGTTGGATTAGTAAGAACCGCTGATTGGCTTGAATAGCGGCTGGTTCTAAGATTTGTGGCATTGTTACTATTAAATGACAGATCCGAATTTATGTTAATTCCAGTTGGATTAATTTGCACACCTTGGCCAAAACTATGATTATGCTGGTCAATGTTCGACATGCAGGAATTGATATTGGTGGCATAATCTGGCCCTGGATCTACACCCACGACAGGCACCGGTAAATTCATATTCGGACTAATTATCACGTTTGGCATCAGTAAACCCAAATGGAAATGGTTGTATTAGCGCTTGCCTCAAGGGTAATAGTTGTCGTAGTATATGCCGCCGCGCGCCAAATTGTTGCACTAGCTTTATTGTCGACCAAAAACCATCCTTGCGGCAACCTCTGTAATTTGTGATTAATAGCAGATGGCTTATTTGCTACAAGTACGATTGAATCGATTTGATTACCCTTAAGGATAGGTAATGCCAGAATGGGGTTGATTTCACTGGCCCATTTTGGATTAGCTAATGACCATGGTAAATTTGTTGAAAGAGACATTTTACCATCCAGCGTTTCCGCCACCGCCCGACGCAAAACCGTTACCGCCATAGAGCGGATCAACTCTTGTGTTAGAAATGGTATCAGCCACACCATAGTCTCGATTCTGAGCAGCTTGCTCGATTCTTTGTTTCAAGAATAACAGCTCAGCATCTAAATGTGCGGCGTCCGTACCCTCTTCTTTATTCAATGCATATTTGGCTGACCGCACAATCACGTATCTGAGCCACCCCGATATACCAATATTCGTCGTGTTCTGATCCTGTAAAAGAGCAGGTAACCTTGGAGCATACCAAAACCTTAGCTGTTGATTACCAGCAGGTGTTGGAATAATGAATAAGTTGCCATCCATGAGCCTATAACGCATATTATACACGCCATAGATCGTAGATGTGGAGTTTGGATATACATATTTATTACGCTCAATAAAGTCGAACTTGAGTAATGTCACCCATGCATTATTGCTTGTATTTATTCCCAGGTCTATACCCGCCAATTTATAAAAGGCCGGCGCGGGATCACTTGTGCCAATACTTGGATACTGGCCGCCGAAATAGTTTGTTGCACCATCCGGTAACGGATAAAGACTTGTTGTACCATTCGTATTTATGTAGACAATACTACTCGCGCCGTAGTCTTCATAGGATGTGATTAAAAGATCATATAATTCGTACATCGCCAATCTGATAAATGCATTCCACTCTGGCGTTGTAACGAAATTATCATTTTCCCGGTTGGCCGTTTGTTGTGATCGCAGCCTTAATTCGTAAAGGCTCATTTCAGCGGGAGGTGCCGCGACCATCTGTACTATTGAGGAATAGGGGCTTGTGCCTGAAACATTCGTCGCGGCGATCTGATAGTAATACATTATACCAATGCCAGGCAAGCTATCCTGATACTGAATAACTTGCCCAACAGTGGCTAGCGTACTAAAATTGATCCCATCCGTTGAGCGCTGGATAATATATCCAGTAGCACCCAGTGCTGGGGTCCAAGTGATTAATATATTCCCATCAGCCTGTTCAGCCGCGGGATTCTGAGGCTGATAAGGAATTGCCATTTTATAGTCCTGTTCCTCCTACAGCATCTGGAATTGACACAGTAGAACCGTCAAAACAAAATTGCATACCAATTACTGTTCCATCAGCAGGTGCCGCAGCAACAAGCGTCGTAGTGGATGAGTTAGTGGGAGCTGAGAACTGGACTATTTGGAACGCGCCTGCGTTTGATGCAATATTTGAATTAGCAATAGTCAAATTAGGATCCCCAACAATGTTGAGCACTGTCGCGGATGCCACGCCAGGAATCCCTACTGTTCCGGATCCCGTGATAGATCCAGTAATTAACGAAACAAAAGCCGTTCCTACTGCTGGCGTAAAACCAGGCAGTACTCCAGCCGTTTGCCAGTTAGCCGTTGTACTATTGCCAAGACTGGTAATTACATAAACATGACCTGCCGTCAACGAGGTAGTGCTTGTGCTCGTAAGTGGGACAATCTGACCAGAAAATCCGCCAAGATAATAATTGAAATTATTTTTAAACTTAACTAATGCAAATCCCGCTTGTGGGTTGGGATTAGTATACCCATTCACCACGCCAGGAGTGGCAGAAGTATTCATAAAAACATACTCGATATAGCCGTTACTTTTCAGTGAACGAATACCGAGACCATTTCCATTGGAATGGTCAACAATGAAGTTACACCATACTTCCATGGGTTTTGCGATGTTTGTATAAAGGGATTTTCCATTTAGACCGAAACCGCGAGCTACTGACATTGGCTATCTCCAAAGATGGCAAGGTATTTCTCTGCGCGTAGCCCTCGCTCACTTGCGCGCCAGTATGACAAAAACGTTTTGTCTTCAATAGGGATTGTTATGGATAGATAAAAAACAGTAAGGCCAGATTTAAAATCTGGCCTTACTTGCAGAGACCTGGGATGATTCAATTTATAAAATTAATGACTAACTGAAAAGGTCTTTCCAGCTTTTGGCCGATTATGCGCCGGAACATATTCATAAACCCAAGCCACATGGCGATTATGAGTGGTGACTCTAATTCGGCGATATTCTGGCGCCTCTCTTTTATCAAGGTCTGACAATTCATTAGCATCTATCAGCATAGTATAACCTTTTATTTTTAAATCATGGCCATCATGTAACCGCACTTCCGCCCAATGGTGGTGATGGCGGGATTCCTTTTGTATTTCATCGCCATTTATCCAGTCAGATTCTGGATCAGTCATGCTCTTTGGCGGATCTTCACTTGGCCGAAGGCTGCCATAGACAAATAGATATTCTTTAACTTTCATTTTGTTCGACATCCTCATCCCAACCAAAATGGGCGGCGGCTATTTTATAACCTTCTTCTGGGGTTTTGCCGCCATAATGCAGCCAATATGTCCCCTTTCCTAAATCTTTTGCACAATCTGGACAGAATAATGACCAGTCTTTTTGATCTTCATAATTTCTATTTGCAATATGCAAATCATTTTTACAATCTGGACAATCCATCCCGCCGAGAATAGTCATTTTCCCCTCTTTAAAAGAGAAAAAGGCGGTAGTTTTTTTATTCTACCGCCTTCCCACACGCTGTGTTGCCACAACTATGTTCTTGTAACCTGATTATGCAGACAATGCAACTTGCATGTTGTAGCCTGGTGCGCTGCATATAAGGTTGCCGTAGTATGCGATACGAATTTCTAGCGCATCAGCATTCCCAATCCTCAAGCCCTCCAATCCTTCTATGCCATACGTAAGAATGTGCGGTGCTTTTCCAAGCGTACGCAATTTCCACGTATCCATTGTTAAACACCAAGCCGTTTGTGATTGGCACGAACGGTCAGCAAGAACTGGAATCTTGCCATAAGCAGAATGGAAATGAATTGCTTCAAATGCCACTTCTACTTCATCGTGCTCAAGCATCACGTATTGTACCTTGGCCCCTAGTTCATTGATCAATGTAGAGTAACTTACAAAGTCAATTACGATAAGGTCAAAGCTTGCACCTTCTCGGTTACCAAATGCTAATGCATTCGTAATCCCTTCAGAGATTGATTGCGCCGAAGCATTATAGCGAAGACCACCAAGACGTGTAGGGTCAGCTGATCTATTTACTCCCCAGAAGTTATCTGTCGAAGGCGGATCTGTATTAGGAACCCATGCCGCCAAGCCAGACATACCAAGCATACCGGCAATAGTGGAGGATCCACCGATACCGATATCCCCGAGAACTTGGAGATAGTCACTTGCGCCCCAAGAAGATTGAGGAGCGCCTTGAACTACCGTACCGCTGATAACACCAGTCCCACGGTTAACACTAGTGATCTGAATAGCATCAATAGTGCCAGGGGTGTTTTGCAATGCCGCCCCACCATCCGTTGCCGAAGCTTGAAGGGTCATACCAACTTCAAACTGGACAACTTGCTGGGAATTAGAAAGTGTAAAGGTCAATGTCGGAGCGGAATATGAAACTCCTGCCGAGCTAATTTGACCACGACTTGCCGTTCCACCATAGAACAACTCAAAGGCCATGTTATTAGAAAGGTTTCTAAAACCATTGTCCAATACACGTGATGCTTCATCAACAAATGCACCGGCATTAGACTTGGTTTGCTCCATCAAAAGGTTCGTGATGGTTACCAATTGATAATCTTGAATGGCATATACAAAGTAGCTCACAACATCCGTTGCCGTTTGCTGATTTTGAGCATTGGCGAATGTATGCGCACGACCTTGTGGGTTGCCATATTCCAGAGGCACAGGAATATACTTACCAGCAAAACCATCTGGACTCTCATTTTTTGGAACTAACGCCAACAATGGATTCTTGGAATACACGATATTTTTCATGTAATCCTTATCATCCGTATAAAGCTCTTTTAATGCCGCAAGCTGGTTTGAGCTATTGGCATATACCGGTGATATAGCCATTTTATTTTTCCTTTAGTTAAAGCATTCCTCGGAATGCCGCTAGTGCTCGCGCCTTTCTGTCAATCAGAGGCTGCGCCGTGTGTTTACTTGTTAAAGTGCGCATCGGCTGTGTCTGCACCGGGGGCTGCTCCTGGCCAAATTGCCCCTTTAACTTATTGAAACTGGCCATTTTTTGAGCGTCTTTTAAAAGCTCATTTTCAACTAACTGTAAAGCTTCTCGCACATCCAGGACTTCTCCTGTTTGTCGATAAGTCTTTTCAATTAACCGGACCACATCAGGGATTCTTCTTGTTTCTCTGACTAACTCAAATTCATCACCTTGCCTGGCTAAGGCCATAGCATCGGCTCGCATTTGAGCTAAAGCTTGCTGCTCTGCTTGTTTCTCGCGCTCTTCCAGTTGAGCCATAACCCAATTCTTTTGTTCCGCGATTTCTTGCTTTAAAGCAGCAACCTCTGCATTATTCTGATTAGCTAAAATTTCTTGGGTTAGCTGATCATATGTAACGCCATGGTCTAGCAGAACCTTCAGCGGCTTAGTCTTCAGATCAGCCAAACTAACTACATCTTGGCCGGATGTAGCCAGCGCTTGCTCTTTGGCTCTAAGCTCCCTTTCCTTTATCTGCAGAGCCCGCCTTTGCTTTGCTAGGGCGGCTAACTGAGGGCTCATAGGCCTGACTTCTTCTTTGGGCCTATTTTCAGTTTCATTAAGGACATTTGTGGATACATTTTCTAGTTGACTTTGCTGGATAGTCTGTTCAGCAAAACCAGGAGTAGCCTGAGTATTCATCTTCATCTTGTATGTGGCTACACTGGATGGTGCGATCTGACCAGATTGGTTAAGAACATTTGGAACCTGGTGACTTCCAGGACCTACAGAACTAATTTTCATTTTTAACTCCTATGCGGCTTGCGGACTGGTTCTTGGCACAAGCGGGGAGACCGGGGCAGCCATGGGATTAGCTGTAGGCGCGGCTTGAGGAGCTTGCGGTGCTACAGGTTGGCTGCCCTGAATCAACGCTTGTACTTGTTTAAAAAATAATCTCAGCATGTCAGCCTTGTGTTCTTCAAGATTGGCTGCGAGGTACAAATTGATATATTGAACCACCAACGTTGTGGCTAATTGAAGATCCATAAAAGGATCTGGCGGCGTATATTTACCATCTTCTACTATTTTATCTAGAACTTGGAATATTCTCTCTTCAGATGCATTAGCCAGCTTTTCATTATCCTCAAGATCCGGCGCGCCCATAAGGCGACGTCCTTCTTTAAGCGTAACAATGCCGGCTTGAACCCACTCTGTGACCGTCGCAATTCTTCCTGAAGGTGTCTTCGGTAAACTTGACTCACTAAAGCACTGGATAACAAATGGGTCCTTGAGAAATCCCATCTGAGGTAGGGATATTTGCTTTGTGCCATCTTTATTAGGGTAAACTGTTTCATATTTTCCAGTCTCCTCCGCGATATCTTTGGCTAAATCAGTAATCATATACGCCAAATCTATATAAAACTGATCATATTTCTTTTCTAACTGTGCAAAACGGTCATTAGAAATATCTTGATATGTACGCAAAGCTTCGCCAGAGTCTAACCCTTGCGGCTTCATAGAACTAGCTTGGAGGCTGGAAACACCGCACTGGCGGAAGCCATAGTCAATAAGTTTATCCCGTTCCGCATAAAGCTCCGGAGCATTACATGGCGCTATTTCATAGCTCGGCTTTGTTCCGGAATATGTAACAATAACACCAATCTCATTATTATTAGCTGCTTTGGATATCTTTGAGGATTGCTCAATAAAGACCCTAGGCACGCCAACGAGATTAATAGCTCTTGTAATGGTATACATGATGCGGTTTATCGCCATTTGTGTACCAAAGAGCTGGGTAGCAAGACCTTGGCCCCAATAATCTAGAAATGGTTCTGAATATTTCAGGATTACAAAAGGAAATTTGGGTTTATGCCATTCTTCGTCAAGAAGAACGCCATTTACGGTAGCAATTGTGTGTCTTCCTGGAACATATCCCTTAGACTCAACATTATCTCCTGTTGGTAATTTCCATCCTTCAACGACCATAACTTGATCAGCAATAGTACGACCAGAATCAGGACTATTATCAGGATATGAATTAGGCGTGGCCGCAATGATGTCTTTTGATTTGGGATTTTGAGCATAAAGTTTGTCCCTGTCCATAAGTTTAATCTGGATCATCTGTCGGGGATCACCATTTATACTGTCATTGGTATCTACATAAATATCTGTCGGCATAACTCTATCGAGAGCGACCTTGTCATCATCGCTGCGATAGACTTTGATAATACCAGTTCCCATGACAATCGCATCGCGAAGGCATTTATTGCCAATTGCATAGGCATCAGTCTGATAAAATTCTCCGGCCACAAACTTATTCAATTCTTGAGCTAAATGTCGCTGCTTATAGTCCGCCCCATCAGTTAAAAATCTTGGCGATGGCTCATTCTGGCAAAGTTTGGAAGTTAATGTATCCGTACAGGCTTGAATAAGATTAAATGTTGGTCGATCATCCGGTAGTGTCTTAGTCTTATCCATTTTAGACACATTTTGGCCAGCATAGGCATAAACTTGCAGACCAGAATATAATCGCACATCTACTGCTAGTTGACGGAGACGGTAAGTCTGAGTTTCCTTCAGATAAGAAGCAGTTGAACAAAGATCCACAGCTAACCGCGGTTCACTGTCTGCTTTCCACCATTCCGCAAGCAGTGCGGTACCATTCCCGCTGTCATCAACTGGCCGGGTCTTAAAAACTATCTTTTCAGGACCTTTTTTGATCTTTTTTATTTTCATTTTCCAGCCTGTACATGATAAAAGGCTAACTCTTCATCAGTAAGGGAATCTGTTTCTATCTCTTGTTCAAGATCTTCAGCTATATGCTGCTTTTCCATAGGAGGATCGCCAAACTTAGCTGTTACGCCATTCTCATTCCAGCTAATCTCTACGACTCCACGTTTACGACATATTTTAAGAAACTTTTCTAGTTCTTTGATATTCACTCAGGGTATCCTGGTTGTCCTGTTTTTGGATAATGCCCAGCTTTTAATCTACGAGAGCGCATAATGCGACTTATGATGTCATGGCGATCTTCATCTTCTTGTTCATCGCCAATTTCTTCATTATCGTGATACTCTGGATCTAGATGATTATCTTTGACCATGTCATCAAACTCATTAGGCTCAAACTCATCTTCTTCATCCATTGTTCTATTAGCTACTCTGCCGCCTTCAGAATAGCCTTTTCGCATCATACCGCCATGAGACATGCGCTGGCGCATGATGCGGTCCACCATATCTAGATCTTCATCTTCATCTTCTTCATGGTGCATCATGTCTTCATGTTCAGACTCATGTTCGGCAGCCATGTTCATTTTCTTGCCAGGATGATCAAATTCATCCCAGCCAGATGCTTTTTCTTCCTCGACAAATCCACCAGCTGCCATGTGCTTTTCACACATCCCGCCTTTTGCCATACAGTGTGGACAGTTTGCATATCCTGATGCTTTTTCTTCTTCTACAAAACCGCCATGGGCCTTATGTTCTTTTTGTGCTTTGCGTTTCATAGCATATGCGATGGCCAGACTTTGCTTTTGTGGCTTACCGGCATGCATCTCGGTACTTACATTTTTGCCAAATGAGGCAGGGCTTTTACCTACGATTAAAGGCATCTTTTACTCCTAGACTGCTGGACCTTGGAAAATATTCATAATAGATTTAATTGCATTAGGAGCTGAATCAGCTGTTGAAAGCGATGAAAGAACAACAGATGCCGCATCTCCCGCCGTTGCTGAAAACGTAGCCGATGCACTTAACATTGGTTGCGTAGGAGTTGGAAATGAAGACGTAGTAAGAAGCGTAGTACCATGGTAAAGCTGGATTACCAATCCAGATGCTGGCGGTGTACCAAACGTTCCCGCTGGGCTTGACGCGGCAAATGTGAATCCTGTTGCAGCCGTGCCATCCGCTGCTGCTGTTACCGCACCATAGAAATTTTGCGTAATAATAACATGGCTGGTAGTTCCGCTTATTGTGACATAAGGAACTGCGGCTGTGATTGCCGTTCTGGTATTACCTGCTATCGTGTTTGCAGTAGCATTGGTCGCAGCTGTCACTTGAATACCAGTCAAGCCGGCCGGGGCTGGGTCAACTCCAGCGGAGTTAATATTATACCATACATAATAGCCGTATGCGTTTCCCGTTACATAGAAGGTAAAGAAAGTGCTATTTAAACTTCCGCTTGAATCAGCAACGGCAGTTATTTGCTGCGCATTGTTAGCAACAGATGTTGATTGCGCAGGAGTTCCGGCGGGGAAATATGGCAAAAAGCTTTGACAAGTCATTGTCCACAAAGAAGTAGTAGGAAGAGTAATGGCCTGCGTTCCCAAGCCACCTACTGGCGTGCTAGCAATTAGACTCAATGCATTAGTCATTTTTCAATCCTGTATATATTGTTTAATCCATTTCCATTAAATCTTGATCTTGCTGTTCGTCTTCTTCTTTGATGTATTCACAGAGAGCTTCGAGGGCTTCTTTGAGCATGGCATGATTCTTACCTTCTATCGCCGCCATGATGTCTTCCGCCACGGCGTCTAAAAGCTCGTATTCTTCATGGTCTGGCTCACGTTCCTTGACCTCAATTGGGCCAGCCATACCGCCTTCTTTGTTTTTCATAAATGGCAATGTCATGGAAAATCCCCATTTTGATTCAATAGGGATACGGATGGATAGGTTTAGTCTTTTTCTAATTCTCGTAATGAGAGTACTATCTCATACGGCAATATGTACATACTATTTTGCTTGGCATAACTAACCATTCTCGCCACTTTTAAAAGTGTAAATAGATTTAAATCTTTTCTCTATCTCTTCAATCGTCATCCTAATTCCCCCAATGTCCCTTGATCTGGCCATTCAGTTTGTTGATAGAGCTTTTCTAAATGTTCTCTTTCTCTTTCCCAGATACCTTCCTGCTGCTCTTTATACCAAGCTGGACTATATTTAACAATTCTGGTCATCGCCTTGGTATGGCTATAATGGTAGCCACACCGCCAAGCATACAGAAAGGCATCACAGAGATGATTCTGCAGAGAAGGATGCTCTTTTTTAGGAAGCTTGACCTTATCGCCATCAGTCACCCAAACTAGCGCCATCATTTCCTGCCATAATGGCCGATTTGCTTCTGTATTAACTATTTTAATCTTGCCCTCAATCAAATCTGAGTTTAACAACTCAATAAATGTCGCCTTATCTTTTTTGTCAGCATACTCAAAAGGAATATTGCTGCGAAAGCGCATGGATTCTACCCCTTGCTTATTAGCCCCATCAATTATAACTCTATGAACAGGATAATTGACATCCGCCATAAATTCCTGAATTTTGCGGATAAGGTCATCAAAGGTCATTTTTTGCCGCCGGTAACTATCGATAATATATAGATGAGGATTATGGATGTGATAAGCAGTGAGAACGCAAGCGCTGGCATCCTCCCAGCCGGTATCATTTCCGAGTACAAAAGACCAGCCGTCATGATGATGGCGAGCGAAGACATTTTGCCAATCCCCATATGTCAGCAGATTCTTTTCTGCGTTAAATTTGTAGACAAGTTTATCTTCATCAACTACCCACTCATTCAGATACCACTGTTTAAATTGCGGGGTTTCCATATAGGCTGGTCGATCTGTTCTGATCTTTTCCAGCGCTTCTTGCCATTTCGCCGCCACATAAGGGTTATCATGTGCGGTCCAGGTAAAGAGCTTCCAGCCGCCTTCTTTGCCTAGAGTTATGTCATAAAATAATCCACGACTAAAGTCTGAGGCTGTCCCCATAAGGCAGATCGTGCCTGACTCATTATCAAATGATGGATCAACCATAGCGGGGGCGAGAATACCATACACGAAATTGTGAAGATTGATGGTATACATTGAAGCCTCGTCAATGCAAGCAAGGCGGTATTTCCTACCCAGAAATTTCAACATCTCAGACTCATCTACATCAATCCCGCCGACATAGATAACTGAGCCATTTGGAAACGTCATGGTGAGTTCTGACTGATTAAAACTAGCCCCAATCTGATAATTAGAATCTATAACTCTCAGGATATCTTTCCAGATAATGGCTTTAGCAGAAGCTCTGGTCAGTCCAACAAATAAACAATTACAGCCAGGATTAGCTATGGCTTCTTTGACCAGATATAATCCAGCCGTGAAGGATTTGGCTGAACGGCGTGTACAGAATAAAGCCTTAAGCTTGGCTGGATCAGTTATGAACCTCTTTTGCTGAGCAAATGTATGCTCTAAAATATCAGGGCGCGAATCCTCTTCTTCTTTACGGCGGAGTAATTCGGCGATTATTTCCCTGACATCGTCTTCATTCATAGTTTAAGCTTAAATAAGATCAATCCGAAAAAAATCATTCCAATTGCTATGTGTTGATATAATTTAAATCGAACACCAAACATGACAAATGGCAAAATATTATATGCCATCATTATGGCAATATCCCATATTAATCCCATAATAAACATATTAGCATTATTCGAGGCTAATCTTGCATATCGCGTCCAAATAATCGCCATTATAACCCCGATGGGGATTGTTGTATATATATATAACCAATGTTGCCGATATACATAAGTTAACCACGATTTACATAAACATAATAAAAATGCGATAATTAATAATATTAAATTCATTTTGGCTTGGCTTTAAACATTGATACATCGCCTTTTCCGGACATCGCTGCCTCTCTAGCCGCCAATGCTGCTTGTACAGCCGCATTATTCTGTACTGGCAATCCTGGAGACATATCGTTGGACACAGCTCGTTGCAGTGGTTGAGGAGCACTTATCAGTTTCTCCTCAACTTCCTTAATCCTCGTCGCCACAAGATCTTTTGTAGCTTTTGGCAAGTCATGATTAAGAAGCAGTTCTATGAGAAACGTTAACTCTGTCATTTGCCAGTCTTTCCATATCCAGGCCCCTTATGAGCATGAAGGGTTGGATGGTCCACTTGAGCAACAATGCGATGAGCTGGAGCCGGAGCAGGCGCAGGCTTAGCTTCTACCTCTCCTGGCACCATACTGGCCACATTTGAGATAGGCACAATGGCAGTTTGATTATTCCAGGTCACCAAAAGCTCTTTGTCATTCCTGTTGTATTCCATTTTAAGCCCTGTCCGCTTCGCTGGATCTAGCTTTAACTGGAGATTAGTCCCGCCAAGAAACAAGGGATTGTGTAACTCTGCCCATTTTATGTTCATGTTGCCTCCTTTGGCCAATTTTCTTTCAACCAATTATTTATCTCAATCGGAATTTCCCATTTCGATTGAATCAATGCATCATCCAGAGATAAATATTTATATTCCATGGTCTTATAAAACTCCATTAATTCTGCCTGAGTTTTTGGATTATAATGCGCCCACATTTCATACGAATCACATCCCGAACAGCTCCCGTAATCACTAATAACAGCAGCCACTTTATCATTATGTTTAACAATCGCTGCCCACATTCCAGAATATGACCCAAATTTCTCAAAAGCGATAATTTCATCGCCAGCGGCTTCCAAAACATTTACATAGTCATTATCATCCCATTTATTCATTATTCTTTCTTTTCAGGTTTACAATATTGGAAATGGTATTCCGGTGTCGGATAAAAAGCACTGAGACATCGTTTACACATCTTTTTCTCACATTCTTGACACGGCGTAATGATACAAAAACGCCTTAACTTCAGATTACAATTAGGGCAATTAATATGCCATGCTGGTACTTCATCCAAAGGGGTTAAAACTCCATGCTTTTTTAAAGTGAAATTGCCAGATAATCGTTCCAATATTGGTCAGATGGGTAAACTGTTTAATACTTTTTGGCAAGAGCGCCCTGGCTATCCCTTGCCGTCGATGATCTTTATGAACATAAATATAATCAAGTATATCGCCGCGGAAACAACAAAAGCCTAAGATTACGTCTTTATCATCACTGAGTACCGCCAACTTTATTTTCATATCTGGCCGCGCCAGTAATGTCTCCAGATATTTTGTATATGATCTGTAATATGCGCGGGATTCTATCCGTTTAAAGAATTTACTGCCGTATCTTAAAGAGAGCAGCCATTTAGAATATATATAGGCCTCATACTCTTTTGGCAGATCGCCATGGAATTCTAGAATCGAGTACGTTGCGTTAACCGTTTCAACTGAGCTAGTGTGAAGTTCCTGATGCCCCATCGATGTAGATACCTCCTGATGACTAACCGCACTGTATGGCGGTGTCTGTACAGTCTCATTCTCCGTAGGTAAACTACTATATCCTTGATCAACCATTGGTCAGCATGCTTCATCATAATGACACGTTCCGCATTGTTGCGATATTCCGTGTTAGGATCATTCACATATTCTTGTACTAAATCTAAATATTCCCGGTCATGCAGTACCGCGCGCACTTTGCGGCCATCATCTCTCTTTTTAAACCTCAAGGAGTCGTATCGTTTAAGCTTTATATCACCTGTTTTGGTGATTTCTTCAGCGTCTTCAAAGCCAGAATCTTTGGCTATCTGATACCATTCCCTAATTAACTGGTTCAGCGCTTCCTTTTTCACTGACCATCTCCTTGCGTTTTTTTTCCAGCCGTTCCGCCAATGTTCTTACCTTATCCTGAAATACCGCACTTGTATCTTTCCATTCCCTTTTAGCATTCTTCTTTTTATGCCGTTTCTTCATATCTTTCGTTATTCCTGTTCCTTTGGAATGACTGGGATTTCTTTAAATTTACATTGGAGACCTAGATTTTTTCGGCCATAACAGATGATCTCATCATTTTCCACCCGCCATAATTCATCAACTTTTGGCTTAGCCTCCACAGAGGAGCCTATCCCGCCGAGAATTAGAGTTAATGATATCAAAGTAAATATTATTAATGGCAATGCAATAATGAAGGTTGAAAATGCAAACCATTTCATGCTTTCTCCTTTAGCATTCCACGCTTTTCGAAATAGTTCTCAGTTATATCTAATGCAATACATGATCTTGCCCATTCTTTATCAGCCTCATGAGTTTCTCGCAGGAAATCCAGAAATTCCTTTGGTAAATCAGGAGCTGGCTTATATTCCTGTGTCCCACAGCCGCCAATTTGGCAAAACTTTACTATTTTCTCATTAGTTGTCAAAACAGGATGAGTAACTTCGATCTCCCACTTGATCTGTTGTTCATAGTGAGGAGCTGGCGGGATATCTAAAAATGTGCGGCTGGATAACATTATTTTTTCACCCAATCAGATCTATCAAATCAGCATGAAAATATCTTTTGGCTGATATCCGCCAAGGCACTTTCATTGCCAATATTTCTTTGCCTCTTGGTTTTGCCAACCATTTATCTATATCTTCTTTCACCCAATCCGGAGGCAAATCTCCGCTTAGGGCTGAGCGCGGTTGATTAGATTGACACCATTCTGCAATTTTCACTGCCGTGGATTTATGCGCAATTACTGAAGGATTACGTATCCTATCTCGCCAAATACCATGCTTACTTTCACTATATTCTGGAATGTCTTCTAGTTTATGTGGAGGAACCTCTAATGTCTTTATTTTGAACATTAAATACCCTCTTTCACAACACTGAGATTAGGCTGTGCGATATTCTCTTTTGCAGCCAAACTTGCCTGAATTTCTTGCATTTTATTTCCAAGCTCTGTTTCTTTCGCCATATCTTTAACCACATTCTTTAAGGGAACATTTTCTTCTTTTGCCGGCTTTAACTCCGTGTGAATCTCATTCTTCATCATCAAAGCCACTTGATTAGCCGCCATCTTCCTGAGACTGTGAATAAAATGAGCATCCGGCACATGAGATTCGGTGGGTTTGCAATGCAGTATCATATCCGCCAATGCAAATTTCTGACCTTTCTTAAATCTCTCAGGCTCTTCCTCGCCACCAGGTATCATTGCGCCTGCAATCAATCTATCGCTCCAGTCTTCAAAATCCTTACGTCCCAATGGCAAAGGTCTTGGCTCCTTCATCTGATCCAGGATTACTTCCTCTGGCGTAAATACAGTATTACTTTGTGTTAATATCGCATAGACCCGGTAAAACCATTTAGTCAGCATTTCTCATCCTTTAAACATTAATGATTTTTGGAGTCAATTTCTTTTGCTGTTCTTGTTCAATCAGATCTTTAGCCAATTCAAGAAGATCTGCATATGGCAATTGACGAATCACATCTTCACGGTCATTGCGCATCCTCATTATTTCTTCATTAGAAAGAGGCGCTCCAATAGCATAGGAAAATAGGAATTTAGCAGCCAAAACATCCCCTTCTTTGGCCTGCATTTTGAATGTAGAAACAATTTCTCTGACATCATTTTCATTAACAGCGTCTAACACTGCTGAACGCAGCGTAGCAATTCTTTTGTTATAAGGGTTACCATTTCCTCCAGGATTACCCTTAGCAAAAGTACCATTACGATTTCTCCCGTTAAAACCGATTGTGGACGGCGATATTTCCCGCCCTTCAGGACTTTCATTTTGTTGTGATTTTGATGCCGCCATCACCATTTCACCGTAAAAAATGGCTGTTTTTTTCCCATGTAGTGATTACTTTTTAACCACTTTAAGAGGACTTTATCATATTTATTTTTATTATGGATAGGTTTTTTTGCTAAAATACTATCAGGTCAACTCTGCTGGAAGCAATTCCGAAGCTAAAACCATAATTGTGAATTATTAGGGGAGGGTAGTTGGCCTATAGGCGGTGGAGTTCCATCGCCGCCCATTCCATATGTCGATGCGGTAAGCATGTACTAAACATATGTCGAAATAACCGCACTTTTCCGATACATTTAATTTACCTTCTCACCCTTTAAGTATCCATCCTCGAGATTAAGCAAAACTTTTGTCATGATCCGTGGATTATAACGAATCTCAGGTCCTTGCTCCAATCCAATCCAGCGGTTAGTATTCTGATGTCCATTACCGCATGCTGGATCCTTAGATCGTGTCATATATCGCCCTTCAATCCAAGTAGCCACTATTTGACAACGCATATTTCGTAAAACCGTACCTGGGGCACATACTCTTAAATTATCTAAATATGCAGGATCTTTATCTATTTTTGGCTGCAACACTGCTTTAAGCTCTTTGGTAAAAGCATAAAGTAGAGACTGTTGCCCTACATTAAATCCTAAAGAATTTGTAATTATCACCCCTTTCTTTGCCATTCCATGCCAATGGAAAAAGACGCTATTTGGCCATAAATTGGCTACTATAACATTTGCATGATAAAACAAATTATTGGCATTATGGGTTCCATCAGATTGATAGGCAGCTCCCCAACAAGTCTTAGTCTTGTCGCCTGCCAAGGCGCGAGGATATCCATTTGTTATCGCCAGAACAGAATGGGTATTTTGAAAGAGCGTTTGAGGATAATCTCCACTATTACAATCCTCTACATGGCCATCTTGCATTACTAATGGCGATGCTCCTTTTTCGCGGTATGTATAAAAAGGACCGACATACGTCGTTACGCCAGGTTTAGTGATCATGATCACATAACTATCGCCATTATTCTCATTGCGGCAGGTTTGCAGATCAATCTCATTTGCTGCATTCATAGCAGCGGCTATGTTTGCAGATTTTAAAGAAGATAAAAGCATCTGAGTAAATGCTAATTCTTTATTTGTGGGCGTGTGAAATGACTTAGCTTGATGGAATGCACCTACCATATATTCCCATGGACTAGTGCCAGGGTTAATACTTGGACATTGCGGCACACCATCGGGATCTTTTGGCTGTTTGCTAAAATCGTAATGCATATAACGTGTTTGGCTATTGGCT